>ERZ772867.541-NODE-541-length-51130-cov-7.791346_pt1 | contig 51130 bp, 51 predicted proteins | sample MGYA00511341_ERZ772867 | MGnify/ENA primary metagenome ERZ772867 (study PRJEB29015, sample SAMEA2737707) | human gut metagenome | biome: human gut; feature: human-associated habitat; material: faeces | place: China | collected 2012 ... | reverse complement strand
AAGCAGAGTGTCCATTACAGGATACTCAGATCCTATAAGGACACTCTGCATGGTCTGAGTGACTAGACTCGAACTAGCGGCCTCTACCACCCCAAGGTAGCGCGCTACCACCTGCGCCACACCCAGATTTTATACCGGAACTTTCGTTTCAGCTTGATTATAATACCATAGGCCCGGTAAAAAATCAAGCCCTTTTTGCGGAAAAACCGAAAAAAGTTTTCTCCCCTTATTCTTCGGTCACTTTGGCGTTCTCTATCAGCATCCGCATCCGGGGAACACAGCTTTTCCAGTACAGCTTGCTGGTTTCATCCCACTGGTTCCAGGCGGCGGGACCCACGCAGCTGATGACTTCATTCAAAGTGCGGAAGTCTTCATAAATAGCGCGGGGCAGCAGAAACTTGCCTGCCTCATCGGTGGGGATGCGGTTGATGTGCTCGATGTAGCCCAGGCATTCGGTGAACTGCCCAGTAAGATCCTGTAGCAGGGCTGCCCAGCGCATCACCTGGGGGACTTCCAGTGTATTGGTGTACCCGGCGATGCAGGTGGCCTGGTTCTGTGCTACCTTGGCACAGTATTTGCGGAAGGCCGGCAGCAGTTCATCAAATTGAAAATCATTGGTGGTTTTGCCGGTGGGGACCTTTACAATGTATTTTTTACCGTTTATCGTCATGGGAGAACTCCTTTTTAGCGTGTGTGTTTTTTATTATAGCGTTTTGCATTGGGGTTTGCAATCCTTTGACCGTTGAATTATAATAATGAACGGAGTAAAGCAGAGAGGGGGGAGCAGATGCATCCCATCAGACATTTTAGAACCATTACCCATCACCGGCACCTGGTGCGGAAGTACTGCTTCCGGGTGGGACTGTACTGGCGGGGTCTTACCCACGATCTTTCCAAATACTCTCCAACGGAATTCTGGCGTGGTGCGAAGTATTACCAGGGCACCTTTAGCCCTACGCAGCAGGAGCGCCGGGAGAATGGCTATTCGCTGGCGTGGATGCACCACAAGGGCCGCAATCGTCACCATTTTGAGTACTGGACAGATGTGAGCCCGGTAACCCACCAATATGAGCCGCTGGAGATGCCAACTGAATTCTTTGTGGAGATGTGTATGGATCGCATTGCTGCCAGCCGGACCTACCTGGGGGATCAATACCACGATGGCGCTCCGCTGGAATATCTGCAGCGGGCGGGGGATAACCGCTGGATGCACCCGGTGACGGCTCGCAAGCTGCGGTTTATCCTGACAATGCTGCGGGATAAGGGGGAGGAGAAAACCTTTCGGTTCATCCGGGAGGTGGTGCTGCAGGAGCTTCCCTTTGCTGAGGATGATATGGAGCAATAAAAGACCGGGATCCTGAACAGAATCCCGGCCATTTTTCTGTTTTATACTCTTGGGGTATCCACGGTAATGACTGCGTAATAATTGCCTTCCAGTGCCGTTACCGCCTGCCGGATGCGTTCTTCCAACTCTTCACTGGTATAGGAAGAATCCAGTGGACGCACCACATCAAAGATGAGGTTGGTGTGGTCGGGGCCGCTGGTGATGCGAAAATCGTGCATGGTGAGTTTGGGGTCGATACCTGCAAGCAGGTGGGCTACCATGGTACGGCACTCGGCGGTCTTTTGGTCGCCTACGGCAATGGGATCCATATGGATGCAGACCTCACAGCCCAGCTCATGATAGATCTGCCGTTCTACGGTATCGATCACATCATGAATGGCGGAGATGTCGCCGTTTTTATCCACCTCGGCATGCAGCGAAGCAAACAGCCGGCCGGGACCGTAATCGTGGACGATGAGATCGTGCAGGCCGAGAATTTCCGGAGGGGCCAGCACCCGGCGGCGGATGCCCTCTACCAGTTCGGAATCGGGCGCCCGGCCCAGCAGCGGATCAATGGTATCCTTCATGGAATTGTAGCCGGTATACAGAATAAATATCGCCACCAAAATGCCCAGGTAGCCATCCAGCTGGATATTAAAGAAATGTCCGATCAGGGTGCCGAGCAGCACTACGCCAGTGGAGACCATATCGCTGAGACTATCGGCAGCCGTGGCCATCATGGCGGCGGAATCCAGCTTTTTGCCCAGCTTGCGGTTAAAAAGGTACATCCAGCCCTTGACCAATATGGAGACTGGCAGGATGATGATCGGCAGCAGAGAAAATTCCACCGGGGCAGGGGAGAGGATCTTCTCAAAGGAGGTTTTACCCAGCTCAAAGCCCATCAGCAGGATGACCACCGAAACGGCCAGCCCGGAGAGGTACTCTACCCGACCGTGGCCGAAGGGGTGATGCCGATCGGGTTTTTGCCCAGCCAGCCGGAAACCGATGAGCGTGACCACCGAGGAGCCGGCATCGGATAAGTTATTGAAAGCATCGGCCGTGATGGCGATGGAACCGGAAACAGTGCCGGCCACCAGCTTGCCCAGGAACAGCAGGATATTCAGGCAGATGCCGGTCAACCCGCTGAGCGTGCCATATTGCTGGCGCACCGTGGGGTCCTGCACATTGTCTTTATCACGGATAAATAGCCGGATGAGAAGTTCTGTCATGGAATACAGCTCCTTTTATATTGGACGGATGTCAAAGGGTCATTTCGGTCATTATAGCACAGAACAAGCCGATATGCACAAAAATTTATAAATGAGAATAGAAATACCGCCGGGGCTATGCTATAATAAACCGTAAAAGTAAAAACTATCAGTGTAAAGGAAGTGGGTACCATGGAAATTCTGCGGTTTCCCGGTTTGGGGTGGGAACTTCCCATTAGCCGGGTGGCGTTATCCATCGGCAATTTGGATATTTACTGGTACGGTGTGATCATCGCGGTGGGCTTTGGCCTGGGGCTATGGGTCTATCTTTCTCATAACCGCACCTGCGGCATCCACCCGGATGAGGGACTGGATATCATCCTGTGGGCCATGGTCGGCGCCATTGTGGGCGCGCGGGCCTATTATGTGGCATTCCAGTGGGATAATTATAAAGATAATCTAAAGGAAATATTCAACCTGCGTGGTGGCGGACTGGCCATCTATGGCGGCATTATTGGAGCGCTTATTGTGGCGTTTATCGTCTGCCGCATCAAAAAGCTTCCCATGCTGCCGGTAGCGGATGCGGCTTTCCCCGGCGTTATGTTGGGACAAGCGATTGGCCGCTGGGGCAATTTCTTCAATATGGAGGCCTTTGGCACCAATACCACCCTCCCCTGGGGTATGACATCAGATACCATCTCCGCCTATCTTTCCAGGCATCAGGCGGCGCTGGCCGCCCAGGGCATCATGGTGGATCCCACCCTGCCGGTACATCCCACCTTCCTATACGAGAGCTTGTGGAACCTTATCGGTGTGGCAATCCTGCTGCTGTGGCTGTTCCCGCGCCGCAGCTACGATGGCCAGATCACACTGGGCTATACCGCCTGGTACGGCCTGGGGCGCTTCTTTGTGGAGGGCCTGCGCACCGATAGCCTGATGTGGGGCAGTGTGCGGGTTTCCCAGGCGCTGGGCGGCGTGCTGTTTATCGTTGCCGCCGGGTTGATGCTCTTCATCTTTCTGCGGGGCCGTAAGCCCATGACGCTGGAGTATATTGAGGGGCAGAAAAAGCCGCGCTTTACCCTGGGCCGCTATGTGGATACCAAGGAAAGCCGGGAGCGTATAGCCGCCCTGGATGCCAAGCTGGCCGAAAAGAAGAACGGAAAGAAACCGACCCAACCAGAACAGAAAGAGGAACCCCATGAGCGCGAAGATCATTGATGGAAAAGCGGTGGCGGCCCAGTGCCGCGCCGAATTAAAAATCCAGGTAGAGGCTCTGAAAGCGGAGGACATCACCCCCGGCCTGGCTGTGGTACTGGTGGGAGAGGACCCCGCTTCCCAGGTGTATGTGCGGAATAAGCACAAGGCCTGTGAGGAGCTTGGTATTCACTCCGAGCAGTACACCCTGCCGGAAAATACCGGCCGGGAGGAACTGCTTGCCCTCATTGCCGAACTGAATGGCCGGAAAGAGATCGATGGCATTTTGGTGCAGCTGCCGCTGCCCGCTCATCTGGATCAAAAGGAGATCCTATCCGCGATCGACCCCGAAAAGGATGTGGACGCTTTCCATCCGCAGAATGTGGGTCGTATTGTCATTGGGGATTACTTTTTTGCCCCCTGTACGCCCAGCGGTATTCTCACCCTCATCGATAGCACCGGTGTAGACATGGCCGGCAAGGAGTGTGTCATCATTGGGCGCAGCAATATTGTAGGAAAACCCATGGCACTTTTGGCACTGCACCGCAATGCTACCGTTACCATTTGCCACAGCAGGACCAAGAATCTGCCGGAGGTGACCCGCCGGGCGGATATTCTGATTTCCGCTGTGGGCAAGGCTGGGTTTGTCACCGGGAAGATGGTTAAACCCGGTGCGGTAGTTATTGATGTAGGAATGAATCGCAATGCAGCAGGGAAACTTTGCGGTGATGTGGACTTTGAGAGCGTTTCCCCGGTGGCAGGGTGGCTCACGCCGGTCCCCGGTGGGGTAGGCCCCATGACTATTACCATGCTGCTGCGATCCACCGTACTGGCCGCCGAAAAGCACCATAAAAAGCCGTAAAAATCCGCCCAAAAGCACTTTACAGCAGCCATATTATATGCTATAATTCCATATTGATATGACCGGATCCCGGTATTTGGGAGTGTTCCCCCGTGGGAACTTCACCGATCCCGATACTCAGATCTTGGCGTAAATAATTTATGAGGTGAAATAACATGATTCTCAAGGAAGAAAAGAACAAGATCATTACCGAGTACGCGACCCACGAGGGTGACACCGGTTCCCCCGAAGTTCAGATCGCTGTTCTCACCAACCGCATCAACAGCCTGACCAAGCACATGCAGCAGAACCCCAAGGACTTCCATTCCAACCGTGGTCTGCTCAAGATGGTCGGTCACCGCAGAAACCTGCTGAACTACCTCAAGAAGAAGGATATCGAGCGTTACCGCGCGATCATTGCCAAGCTGGGTCTGCGTAAGTAAGCAAAACTGCCGGAGGGCAGGCGGGGATTCCGTCTGCCCTCTTAGCCGGTTTTTAGCCCATTTTTCACAGGTAAGCAGGGCGGCTTTTGCCCTCGTGTTTAGCAGTGAATCGTTCCCCCGGAAGGCAAAATCTTCCCCGGAGGAAGGCTTTATTGCTAAAACGAAAGCGGAGCCGTCAGACCAAAAGACACAAAGTAAGGAGAAAAAAGATGTTTGAAAACTTCCGCGTATTTGAAACCGAATTTGCCGGACGCAAGATGACCTTTGAAACTGGCAAGATGTGCTGCCAGGCCGGCGGCTCTGTGCTGGTCCGCTATGGCGAGACCACCGTATTGGTCAATGCCACCGCTTCCGCAAAGCCCCGTGACGGCATCGATTTCCTGCCGCTTTCCGTCGATTTTGAAGAGAAGCTGTATGCCGTGGGCAAGATCCCCGGCTCCTTCCTGAAGCGGGAAGGCCGCCCCAGCGATAAGGCCGTGCTTTCCAGCCGCGTGGTAGATCGTCCCATCCGTCCGCTGTTCCCCAAGGATATGCGCAACGATGTTTCCGTTGTGATGACCGTTCTTTCCGTTGATCCCGACTGTGTGCCGGAGATTGCCGGTATGATCGGCGCTTCCATGGCACTGTCCATCTCCGATATTCCTTGGAATGGGCCCATCGCCGGCATCAATGTCGGTCTGGTCGATGGCGAGATCATCCTCACCCCCAATGCCGAGCAGCGCCAGAAGAGCGATCTTCAGCTCACCGTGGCCGGCACCGCCGAAAAGGTTTGTATGATCGAGGCCGGCGCCAATGAGGTGGATGACGATACCATGCTGGAAGCCATCATGAAGGGCTTTGCCGAGGTGCAGAAGATGGTTGCCTTCATCAAGGAAGTCCAGGCCGAGATTGGCAAGCCCAAGTTCACCTTTGAATCCCAGGAGATCGATCACGATCTCTTCGAAGCCATCAAGGATGAATTCATCGAGGATGTCCGTGCTGCCATGGATACCGATGACAAGAATATCCGTGATGAGCGTATGCGCCCCATCTATGACCGCCTGCATGCTGAGTATGATGAGAAATACCCTGAGCAGGGCGCTATGCTGGATGAGTGCATCTACAAGCTGCAAAAGTTTGTGGTGCGCCGCTGGCTGCTGGATGACGGCAAGCGTGTAGACGGCCGCGGTATGGATGAGATCCGTCCGCTGGATGCCGAAGTCGGCATCATCCCCCGCGTTCATGGCTCCGGCATGTTCACCCGCGGCCAGACCCAGGTGCTGACCATCGCCACCCTGGGTACCATCCGTGAGGCTCAGATCCTTGATGGCATCGATGAGCAGACCACCAAGCGTTATATCCATCAGTACAATATGCCCTCCTACTCTGTGGGCGAGACCCGTCCCAGCCGCGGCCCCGGCCGCCGCGAGATCGGTCACGGTGCCCTGGCCGAGCGTGCCCTGGAGCCCGTGATTCCCAGCGTGGAGGAGTTCCCCTACACCCTGCGCCTCGTTTCCGAGGTTCTCTCCTCCAACGGTTCCACCTCTCAGGGCTCCATCTGTGGTTCCACTCTGGCTCTTATGGATGCCGGTGTCCCCATCAAGGCTCCCGTTGCCGGTATCTCCTGCGGCCTTATTACCGAGGGCGACCGCTGGATGACCATGGTGGATATTCAGGGCGTCGAAGATTTCTTCGGCGATATGGACTTTAAGGTAGGCGGCACCAAGAAGGGCATCACCGCTATCCAGATGGACCTCAAGATCGACGGCTTGACTCCCGAGATCATTAAAGAGGCCTTTGCTAAGACTCATAAGGCCCGCAACTATATCCTCGATGAAGTCATGCTCAAGGCCATCCCCGCTCCGCGGCCCGAGCTTTCCAAGTACGCACCCAAGATGCTCAGCATGACCATCGATCCCGATAAGATTCGCGAGGTCATCGGCTCCGGCGGCAAGACCATCCAGAAGATTTGCGCCGAGTGCAATGTCAAGATCGACATTGAGGATGACGGCCATGTATTTGTTTCCGCCATTGATATCGATGACTGCCGCACCGCTATCAATATCATCGAGACCATTGTCAATGATCCCGAAGTCGGCGCTATCTATAAGGGCGTTGTTACCCGTCTGATGAACTTCGGCGCCTTTGTTGAGATCGCACCCGGCAAGGAAGGCCTTGTCCACATCTCCAAGCTGGATGCGAAGCGCGTGGAAAAGGTGGAGGATGTGGTATCCGTCGGCGATGAGATCCTCGTTATGGTTACCGAGATCGACCAGCAGGGCCGTATCAATCTTTCCCGCAAGGATGCCATCGCCAAGATGGAAGCCAAGAAGGAAGGCAAGGAATAATCACCTTAGCGTAAGCCAGCGGGGCAGGGGAGAGTCAATTACCCGTGCCCCGCCTTTTATCACCAAGCTGTGAATAAAGCCTGAACATTTTATCCATGGTCTTGCCGCATTATCCTCTTTTTGCTACAATATAAAATAACACCGTCTCCTGTGATGGTGCTATCAACATTTTTACTCAAACAAGGAGTGTGTATTTTTTTGGACGACATAGGCAGTACAACCTACCTACTTATTCTGGTTCTGTTAATGCTATCCGCTTTCTTTTCCGCATCCGAGACCGCGTTTTCCGCGGCCAATATGATCCGCCTGCGTACCATGGCGGAAGACGGCAACAAGCGCGCTGCACTGGCCATTAAGGTGGCCTCGCAGTATGATAAGCTTATCGCCACCATCCTCATTGGCAATAACCTTGTCAATATCGCCATTTCCTCACTGGTTACCGTCATTGCAACAGCATATTTCCAGAATTATGCCGTTGCCATTGCAACCGGTATTTCCACCTTGATTGTTCTTACCTTTGGTGAGATTCTGCCCAAGAGCTTCGCCAAGACGAATGCAGAAAGCATCACCATGACCTTTGCTGGGGTGCTGCGGATCCTCATGACCGTCTTTACCCCCCTCAGCTGGCTGTTCCTGCGACTGATGCAGCCCTTTAAGAAGAAGGACGATGGCGAAGAGCAGCCCACCATCACTGAGCAGGAACTGATGTATATGCTGGATACCATCGAAGAGGAGGGCGTGCTGGAGGAGCAGGAAAAAGAGCTGGTACAGTCCGCTCTGGAGTTCAATGATACCACCGTGGAGGATATCCTTACCCCTCGCGTCAATATGGTCGCCATCGATGAGGAATCCACCCCGCAGGAGGTACTGCAGATCATCACCGAGGAAGGATTTTCCCGCATTCCCGTTTACAGCGAGACAGTGGATCACATCATCGGTGTAGTGCATACCCGTGATATTCTGCAAGCTGCCCTGCTGAATAAGAACTTCGATATCAAAAAACTGATGACCGAGCCGATGTATGTGCATCGCAGCATGAAAATTGCCCGTCTGCTCTCGGAATTCCAGCGTAAAAAGGTGCATATTGCCATCGTTATGGATGACTACGGCGGTACGCTGGGCATCGTCACCATGGAGGATGTCCTGGAGGAGCTGGTCGGTGAGATTTATGATGAGCGTGACGAGGTCGTCACCGAGTTCACCGAGGTGACCCCCGATACCTACGAGATCAGCGGTGATATGCCGGTGGATGACTTCTTGGATGAAATCGACTACCATCCCGCCGATATTGAGGAAGACGACTACGATACCATGAATGGTCTGGCGCTTTCGGTGTTGGAGCACATCCCTGCTGTCGGTGAGACCTTCCAGCTTGGCCGGCTTACCTTTACTGTGTTGGAAATGGAAGAACAGAAGATCGAAAAAATGCGTGTCATCCTTGCCCCGGATTCTGAAAAGGAAGCCGAAAAGGAAAAAGAGAAGGATTGATGCAACGCCCCTTGTAAGGAAAGGAACCTGTTATGAGTACAGAGAAAACGAATGCCCGTAACCGTCACGCGGCGCCGATTGGCCTCGTTTTTATCGTGCTGTGCGTTATTGGGCTATGCACCGTGTTTAATTGGTGCTATGGCCTTACCCGCAACCTGGCGGATAACACCGCCCAAAAAACCAAGTACGAGCAGATGCTGCTGCCAGTGGTCATGTTCGACCCGCCCGATTTTACTGACCCCGCTACCTGCGATAATGAATTTTTGCTGCAAAGTAGTTTGTGGGCCTGTATGCTGGGCGAACGCCGCGGCAGCTACGAATTTGATGAGTACGGCCGCATGGTCATCCCGGCGGCGGATGTGGACGCTCAGGCTGTTAGTCTGTTTGGTCAGAATATCAAGCTGGAGCATATGACCATCGGTGATATGGAAAATGCCTATCAGTACGATAGCGATATTGCTTCCTATCATGTGCCCATCATCGCCATGACCGGCTTTGCCACCCCAAGCGTGGAAAAAATTGTAATGAAGCAGGATAGCTGCCAGCTTACCGTAGGTTATGTACCACCCACTACAGTGCTCAGTATCAATTATGATAGCAAGGGTAACCTGGAGGAGACTCCCTCCAAATACATGCTGTATGAGCTGCGGAAAAACGGCAAGGATTTTTATCTCTACTCCGTCACCACCATCATGAATGATAGTGTTTCCGGCACCGAGTTTAATACCGGTACCGTCGGCCGGGTAGATACGCTCACCCCCTCCGATAGTCAGGGGAGCGGTAATACCCAGGCCCCGTAAGCCAGTTCACTTATAACCCCCGATCCGCTGTGGTCGGGGGTTTTTCTGTCATAACTGTTGTGTTTTGGCACAAATTGCGCTATAATATTAGCGTTCTTTTTGATTCTGACGGAGAAAAAGAGGGGGTAGGCGTATGACCGTGGCGAAAAAGATTATTTCCACGCTGTTGGTAGCTGCGGTAGCTGTCGGCATTGGACTGGTGCTGGCGCTGCTTCTCCCTCAGGGGGAATGTCCCCCGCCGGACCCCACCCCCACTGAAATGGCGGATACCACCATCCATACCGGCCGTCTGCCGGGCTACGAAAATGCCCCACAGAACACCACTCCGGAATACTTTTGGTATCTCTTTAATGGCAGCTTGGCTATGGGGAAGGATGGCAGCCTGCCGCTGCTGCTGGAAAACACCCCAGGCAATGAATGTGTGATGCGGGTGCGCTACACGCTGGCCGATGGCACCGTGCTGCTCACTACTCCGATTATTAGGGCGGAGGAATACCTGCTGTATGCCTATCCGGATTTCTTGCCAGAAGCGGGCAGTTACCCTGTTACCGTTACCATTTTGGTGTTCCACGCCCAGCAGGATCCCGCCACCGATGAACCCTTTGCTACCTACACCGAACAGGCCACCCTTACTGTTCCACAGGGTGCTGCGCTGTCGGTCAAGACCACATAAATCAGAGGAAGAAAGGATGTTTTACTATTATGAGCGATTATATCACCCGTGAACGCAACCTGACCCTGCTTACCGACTATTATGAGTATACCATGATCTTCGTAAAAAGACATGAAAACCCGCTTGATCAAGCCATTTTCAGCTGATTGAAAACGCCTTTTGACACCAGTTTGACAACTTTTTAGATATCCATAACTGAGCCCCAATATAAAAGATTTAAACCCTTATATAGCCCCACAAGATTATTGTGAGATTATATAAGGGCTTACATACTGAGTAAAAATTACCCCGCCGATGAGGCGGGGTAAAATCATTTTTTATTTTGTTTCCGCTTTTTCTTTCCATTACCGTGTCTAGTGCCAATAACATCTTCGACTTTGAGCCGTTTAACATAATCAGTTGTTGACTTTGATGGATGTCTATTCAGTTAAGAGGCGATTGCGCTTTGTTGTATATTCTTGTGTAAAGGCATGGTAAACTGGTTTGTCAGGTTGTCCCATACTGTATTTATTTCTCCCGTTGTTATTCCGTTGTTATTATTAAATGAAATTCATGGACGAGATGTAGTTAGTATATCCATCGGTGTTGCTAGTGCATTTTTGTACGATGAAGGTTCCGAGTTCTTCTTTACCTAGCATCGCTCGTACTCCGTCAGCGTAAGAATGGAAAGAGCCAAGAACGGTTTTATTTTTTATAACGAGATAGCAATCTCCATACTTTTTATATAATTCATTATAGTTGGAGACAAACCATTTGTAGTCAGCGTTGCTCATTATATTCCCCCAGTTCCAGTGTCGAATATTTACTTGTAACATTAAAGCCCCAGGGAACTGGGGCTTTCTGACAATGTTTCTTTGCCGCACATTGTGAAGCGTATTTGGTGAAAGTATTTCTACTTTCACTATTATTGTATGCCTAATCTCCGCAACGAGCGATGGAGATGTGTCTCTTCAACCCGGTCGTAGACGGTGGACGGTTTAAAAAGACGGTTGCCTGTTATCCCGCGAGCGCGGAGAGAAAGGTGAATGTATAGCCATCGTGGGAAATCTATTTCTCAGGGAGGTGATACATAGGAATACGGTTAGGATGCCCATGAGCGGGACAACAACAGTCTGCATGATTTCTTTTAAAAGAGTAATCCAAGTAGTCTCCATAATAATACCTCCAATTATTTAATCACTTTCATGTCTTTGTCTTCCGATGTAGCAAAGCCATCGGTCACAATCTGTACACTTTGATAGTCAGGTGGGGAAACCTTAGTGTGAATGAACACAGCAGGGTTAACGGTAGAAGCAGTACCGGCTTTAAGAATGGTACCATTGCGCCCGATAGTGGGCGTATAGCACGCATACTGTTCTCTGGCGTCGGTATCAATCTCATAATGCAGATGAACTCCGGTGCTCAAAACGCCAGTCTTACCCATAACACCGATCTTGGTGTCCTTGGTAACAGCCTGTCCTTCTTTAACCGCGATGGAAGCCAAATGGAAATAGCGAATGATTACATCCTGCGACTTGCCAGTATCCTCATTCAGACACTTTTCGTACTTAATTGCTACGATGTTACCACAAATGGAGTCCATGCCACATCGAATTACTTTACCGTCGCCAGATGCATAAATCGTTCTATCGCCCTTAATGGAAATCGCATCGTGACCATAATGGGTACAACGGAATACCGAGCGGTACTTAGTGTTCATATAGTGGTGTCAACAATCATATGTATGGTCGGAGATATAGTGATGAAGAGCGTGCTAAAATTGGTTCTTATTCAAGAGGTGCGAAAAGAAGTGACGATACAAAAAGGAAAATAAGCCAAGCCCTTAAGGGAAGAAAGAGAAGCGAAGAGCATAACAGGAATTTATCAAAATCCTTAAAAGGAAAACTTCCAAAAAAATCGCACAAAATTAAAGTTGTAAATACCAATACAAAAGAAATCATTGAATTTAATTCGGAAGCAGAAATGGAAAGAGTTTTGCGTTGTAGTAGAAAAACGGTTCTTAAAGGCAGAACGACAAAAAATGGATATAAGTTGTTAGAAAATTTTGAAGAAGAAAATGTAGAGACTATCGAAAGCATAACATAAGAGAAAAACTTATGTGAAGAAGCGAGTAGAGTACCGCAATCAGACTTTGCGGCTTTGCTCCGGTGATGCATTGTATTTGTATACCGACGGCGTGACCGAAGCAGCCGATAACGAAAACAAGCTGTACGGCGAACCGAGGCTTTTGCAGGCGCTTTCCTTTGCTGACGATAAAACGACTGCCGGGGAGGCCTGCCAAGTGGTTACCGATGACATTCATACCTTTGTGGGCAGCGCCACGCAGTCCGATGATATCACCATGCTGTGCGTGAAGCTGAACGCCATGCAGGATAAGGACAGAATGACCACATACCCAGATTAAAGCTCCTACGCAACCGTGGAGTCATTCCTGAATGACCGCCTAAAGACCGCCGATGTTTCCGCACGGGTCATCAACCGTGTTTTGGTGGTTACCGATGAGATCTGGTCCAATATTGTAAAGTACAGCGGCGCAACGGAAGCCTCTGTCCGGTTGGGGAGGGAAGCGGATACACTGCTGGTGAGCTTTACGGATAACGGCAAGCCCTTTGACCCCCTTGCCGCCGAGGAACCGAACATTACCCTTGCCGCGGAAGAACGGGAAATAGGCGGTCTGGGGTTGCTGATAATCAAAAAGATGTCCACCGAGCAGCACTATGAATATGCCGATGGACAAAACCGGCTGAAGCTGGGCTTTGAGCTGAAATAGCACAGCGAAAGATAAAACGGTATGCAAAAGCCGACTGCTTTTCGGAGCGGTCGGCTTTTCTGTTGAGGATAAGAACGGGCATACGATATTCTCTGTGAAATATAACGGCATTGTCCATGCGGTATGTTTTCGCTATACTTAATAATACACAAATTTTACAGTCCAGAAAAAGGAGACATGAAAAAATAATGAAAATTGCCGTAGCTTGGAATAAGGGCGAGATCGAGCCGAACTTCGCCGATATCAAGGAATACAAGGTTTGCGAGATCACTACCGGTCTGGTTTCTTCCTCCAGCATCGAGAAGGTCACCACCGATCCTGCCTCTTTTCTTACCGATAACAAGATCAGCACCGTTATCTGCGGCGCTATCGAAAACGAAGCCAAGAAGGCGCTGGTGAAAAAGTATATCCATGTTTATTATGATGTGACCGGCGATGCCGATGAAGCGGTGCGCAAGTGGCTGGGCAGCCAACTGGAGATCAAGCCCGGCTTCTAATTGACATTACCCCCCGCGCAACCGGCGGCAGAGAGAATTTCTTTGCCGCTTTTTCGGCATTTTCCGAGAAAATTGTAAAGGAGAGACCCTATGCTCAAGTATACCAAGGAGTTTTCTTTCGGACCGCTCACATTGGTGGAGGACGAGGACGCCCTGACAAATATCCTGTTTACCGATGGCGGCGAATTTGACTGTGACGCGGTTCTGACGCCCTTGCTGGAAAAGGGCTTCCGGCAGCTGGAGGAGTATTTTGCGCATAAGCGCTTTTTGTTCACGGCAGATTTCCGCCTGCCGCAGGGCGAGGCGGAGGAAACGCAGGTGCTGGAGCTGCTGTGCCGGCTTCCGTATGGCGAGTACTACCCCATCGAGTGTGTTACCGAGGGGATCGGCTTGCCGCTGAATCAGGATACCAAGGCGGAGATCATAGATATTATGGAGCTGAATCCGCTGCCCATTCTGATACCGTGCCACCGCATCGTAGAACCGGATTTCCACCCGGCTTACGGTGAAAAAATCAAGGAAATGCTGCTCGCTTTGGAAAAAGAGCCGCTTCAGCGCTAACGGGGGTGGTTTTGTGTCCCATATGTCCAAGGTGCAGGTGCAGATCCGTGACCGCGATGTGCTGGAAAATGTATTAAAGGATATGCATCTGCGCTGCATCGGTGAGGTAGATGAAGCGTACGAGTTTTCCGATACGTTTAATCAGTGCGATGTCATTGCCGTTGCCAGGGGCAACCATTGTCTGGGCTTCCGCTTTGAGCAGGACGGCGCCGTGCTGCACCACAATTTAGACGATTACGAGTTCCAAAAGATCCGGCAGGAGCTGCTGCAGCGTTACTCAGTCCGGCTGCTGAAAAAGACGGTGGAATCGGAGGGCAAATTCTCCCTTTTGGAGGAAGAACGCCTGCCCGACGGCACAATACGGCTGAAGGTGGGGCGCTGGGTATAACAGGCGCTTGAAATCAGCCTTGCAGACGTCAAATGGTAGATGGCATCATCGTTAATCTTGAAATAGATGAACGATGATGGTATGATTAAGGAATAAAGAACAGTAACGGTGGTGTGTCCTGTGAAAACAGATAAAAACCGAATATCGTTCGGGAAAAGCGAACAAGCGCAGGACAGGGTCGTTTTAATAGAAGCGCCGGAGCCGACAGAAAAGGTGTCTGCCTCGGTAAGCGGTTCTGCCCGGATCACCGATGCGGTTTCCGATAACGGCGTATATTGTCACGAGAATGCTTTTTTGCGTGTGGAGATAACATTTTGCCCCTATATGGTGACGGTACAGGCAAAGGGAACGCTTCCTGATGCGTGGACGGCGCTTCTTTCGGAAATAGAAAAGGCTGACGCCAAAGAGATGCGGCTTTACGAGCAGGGCGACGCTCCTGCGGCGGTGCTGTGGGGGAATGACGGCAGCGTGGAGCTGCTGGGTGATGACAGCGTTTTCGGCAGGCTCCGCTGGGAGCATATCCGTCAAATGTACTGGGAGTCCGCAGGATTTGCCGGTATAGATGCAGACGGGACGGTGCATGGCGCCGGAACGCTGCTTCCGATGCGGAATGAAAAGGCGGAGCGGTTGCTGTGCGTGGAGGGAGCAGGCGTTTTTACGGCTGTCGGCGGCTTGCAAGGACCGGACGGCACCGTTAAAATGCTTAACCGCTTCCGCAAGCGCTGCGAGCTGCTGGGGGAGCGCATGGAACGGATACAGGTTCTTCATGTGCCGACGACCGGGCGCTGTGTTTGGATCGGTTTGGCGTGCCATACCCACCGCTTTCTTACTTCGGAATCGGGAGGGACCCTTTCTGCCGATGTGTTCGGCGGCTCCTATACCGAGGAGATCGACCCGAACCGTTACCATCAAAAAATCAAGAACTTTATTGCTGTTCCGTGCCGCTGGCTGGCGGTTTTGTACCAAAACGGCTTTTTACGCCTATTTGGACAGGGCTTCGTTCCGGGCGAAATCTTATGCGAGCGTGTTGCGGCGATCGAAAAAGAGGACGGAGCGCTTATTGCGCTGCTTCCGCGGGATATCAGCTGCGCCCCCACGCTGGAGGAGCTGCCGGAGGAAACGGGGGAGGAAAGCCCCGATTCCATGCTGGGTGAAGCCGCAGATCCTGCGGAATATGGCGCGCCGATCAAGGAAAAGCTGCGCACACTGCTGGAAACGCCCGCTTTTTCAAAGGAACCGCTGCATATCCGTGCGGCGCAGCGCACCGCCGATTGGCTTTATCTTATCCATGAGGACAATCGTGTTACGGCGCAGCCCATGCGGGGCGGGGAACAGATACAGCTCCCGTGGGGCGGCGACCGCCTGCCGGAGATCACACGCATTTATCCCTCTTTGCACGGCTGCTTTGCGTTGTGCGTCGACCATACTTTATACGGGTTCACCCGCGCGGGCGAAGAATTTCTCCGTTGGGAGAATGTCAAAGCGTTCACCCACAGCTGGTCGCTTGCCGCTGCCCTTACCATGGACGGACACGCACTGGTTTATCCGTTCCCGAAGGACAACGAGGGACGCATGAAGGAGCACTTCTGCAACGGTCATGTTATGCTGGTTGCGGAATCGGAGGAATGGGATTTTTCCTCGGTGCGTCATTGGCATTCACTTTGCGCCCTTGCTGTGGGCGATGATGTGCTGTACGGCTTGACCGAGGACGGACGGGTGCTTTCGGAGGGCAGCGAGGAAAACGGACAGCGCAGGGTAGAGGAATGGCGGGAGATCACCGACATTGCCTGCCTTGACCATGTGGTGCTCGGGCTTCGGCGCGATGCCTCCCTGTGCAGTGCGGGTCAGTCCTTTTTTGCCAACTATGCCGTAGGCGGCTGGCAGGATATTGTAAAGCTCCTGCCCTTTCAAAACTCCATGGCAAGCCTGCTGGTAGGACTGTGTCGCGACGGCTCGGTGGCGGTTGCCGGTCGTTGGAGCATGGATACCTATGCCTATGATAACCGTTTCCCCGTTAAAAGCTGGCAGAATATAGCCGAGCTGCAAAGCGACGGGTATTATCTGACGGCACGGACGGCTGACGATAAAATGCTTTACCAAAGCACACCCTCTCCCGATGGCGGTGATGAGCCTGCCGAGGAACATACCCTTCGATGGAATGATGTATGTGGGCTGCAATGCCGTGAAGGCTGGATGCTGCTTCATCACCGGGATGGAACGGTAAGCTGGGAAGGGAAAAAACGCCCTGAGGCGCAGAAAGGCCTGACGGACAGCTGGCGCGATGTAGCGGATTGCCTGCTGTGGCGGGCAGCGCCCGGTCGGTATTACGCAGTATGTGTTACCGCGGATGGCACCGTTGTGACCGATGCGGCAGCCTGCGATGATCCCGCCGAGGCGGCAGTGTTTTTGGCGTGTCAGCATAAATTGACCGGGGTGCAGCGCATAGAGGAGCTGGAGCAATATCTGGCGATCCTGCATGATGGAGGACTTACCCTGCTGGGGTGGGAAAATAATGCGCTGCGCCGGTATGACTTCCCCGGTGTTTGCCGCATTGCCGCAGATGGGGAGCATAAAACGCTTTGCATGGAATACCGGGGCGGTAGGATCTGCAGCATCGGCCGTACGGTGTACGACAGCGAAGCCGACCGCGCGACGGCGGTACACAGGCTTTTGGAGAACGACAGAACTGTCGGACTGATCGGGCTGATGCCCGGAGGGACCCCGTTTTTACTTACCGAACAAAATGACCCTCGCCGGGATCCGCGCTGGTATCCGCTGCCGGAGCTACTTCAACTGCTGGAGACCCGAGATGCCGTGCAGATCACGCCGGACGGAACGATGCTGCTGCAGGACGGGCGCTGTATTGCCAGAGGAGGCGCCCTGCACCGCTGGAGCGGGATCCGCAGGCTGTCGGTATGCGCTACCCACACCGTCGGCATTACCAGCTTTGGCACAATGCTGCTGCACAGCCCCGGTGGGGAGGGACGCAGTCTGGAGGAATACACAGATGTTCGGCAGGTGCTTTGCCTACCGTATACCACGCTGTTTTTACGGCAGGACGGCAGATTGTTTCTGCTGTGTACACGCTATGCGCATATGCAGTGTCAGCCGCTTCCCGTCAGCCGAGAGATTGCTTCGATAGCGGCAACCTCGGGGTATCTGGCTATCCTTACCCGCAGCGGTGTGCTGTGGTGCGCACAGCCGGATCCGCTGCATAACGGGTGGGGTGCATGGGAAAAGCACTCCGCCGGGATCCGTGCCATGCGGGTGCATAATGACAGCCTGCTGCTGTGGCGTCGGGACGATGCCCGGCTGCTGCTGGCGCCTACCATAACCTCGGAACAGTACTCCGGTATGGAACCCACCATGCCGGAAGATGAAACCATATAAAGGAGACGACCCTATGAAAATTATGTATGACGGCAGCCCTGCCATGAGTGATGACCTGAAGTACGGCGGAAGAAAGGCATATGACTACGAACGCAAGGCAATCGGCGACCTGCTTAATTATTACACCATGGAGCCTTCCAGTATTTCCTGCGGCGAAATTGACGCGATCTTGAAGGACCCGTACGGTCGTATGATGTACTATGTCGATGTGATCGAGGAGGGAACGCGCCACCAGCCGCTGTTTATCGTGCTGCAAAGCGTGGCGGAGGACGGTACATTCACCGCCTCGCCCAAGGCGATCCTGCGGGTGCGTGACGGCGCTATCCTTTCCGGTATCGAGCGCCAGAAAACACGCAATAACTGGGAGTGCCCGTTAGACCCGGTTTGGGATCCGACTGCGGAGTAAAACCGATTGCCCGGAAAAGGAACCGGGCAATTTCGCGGATATCGTTATTCACGAATAAATATACCGCGATTGACTTTGATGTAAAAAATGAGGAAGATGGAAGATAAAGGGACAGTATGTTTCCGGTGCTTTCATCGCCTTGGCTGCAAGGAGTATGTATAACCGATGAAAAAGATAGGACTGATAACTGCTGCCGGACTTTCCAGCCGCATGGGAGACTTTAAGCCGCTTATGCCGCTGTGCGGTCGTACCGTAATAGAGAATACCGTTATCTCACTGCTGGGAGCAGATGTTCCGCAGGCTGTTGTGGTGACGGGCAGGGAAGCGGAACGGATCCGCCGACAACTGGAAGCGCTGCCTGTGGCGTTTGTACATAACTCGCAATACAGTACCACCGATATGTATACCTCGGTGTGCATCGGCTTTCGATACATATTGGAGCAAACCGATGCCGATGCCGTTTATCTGTTGCCGGGTGATATGCCTGCCGTCAGCCGATCGGTAATGCTGGGAACGGCGGCAATGCTGGAGGAAAACAGCTTCGATATCGTTTTCCCGAGCGACGGTACACGCCGCCTGCACCCGCCTATCATCGCACGGCGCTGCCTGCCGGAATTTCTGCGGTACAGCGGGGAGGACGGTCTGCGCGGAGCGCTTCGTTTGTTTGAGGGACGGATCGGTTATTACATCACGCATGATGAGGGCTGCACCATTGACATTGACACGCCGGAAGACTATCAGCGCCTTTTGCGTTACATTGCCGCCCGGCAGGGAGGCGCCTTATGAATGCTGCCATTATTCTTGCCGCAGGGATCCCTGGAAATTTGGAGCAGTTTCAGCCTCTTATCAAAGTAAGCGGTACTACGGTTGTCCGCCAACAGATCAATACATTTCGACAGGCAGGAATAGAGGATATTCTGATCATTACCGGTTTTCGTGCAGCCATGTTGGAGCGTCATCTTTCCGGCGAACCCGGTGTGCGCTGCTGCCGCAACGAGGACTATGCCAAAACCCGCATGTTGGATTCGATCAAGCTAGGTGTTAAAGCATTGGATGACCAATGTGATGCCGTCCTGATCATACCGGCCGATGTGCCATGTGTAAGGGCTAAGGCAATGCGTGCATTGTTAGAATCAGAAAGCAGCATTGCTGTGCCTTCCCATAATCTTTCCGCGGGACATCCCATTATGCTGCGCCGGGAACTCTTTAATGACCTGCTGAATTACAATGGGAAAAATGGTCTTAATGGTTTTCTTACGGCGCATTTGAATCAGATCGGGTATATCCCGGTTGATGACCAGGGAATCCTGCTGGAATTGAACTCAGCCGAGGACATTGAGACCCTGCAGAAATATGAACGCCGCCACCGGCAGCTCATGCCCATGGAGCTTTCCGTTGAGATCAAATTCTGCTATGGCGATTTTACTGTAGGGCAGGATCTGATCACTTTGCTTTCTACTGTTGATGATACCGGCTCTCTGAACAAGGCCTGCGCCCAACTGGGCTTTGCCTACAGCCGGGCCTGGAAAATGCTTGGCCAGGCGGAAAAGGTGCTGGGCTACCCGATGATCGAGCGCCGGGTAGGCGGCAATGACGGAGGCGGCAGCCGCCTTACCGAATCCGCGCGGGAGCTGGTAGAGCAGTACCGCAGCATCAGCCAAAAAACCAAACGATCGGCAAATCGAATTCTTACAAAAGAATTCTTGCAGCATAAATGAGTTAATCAGAAAATGAAGGGAGTATCGTAACTTGAAAGAATTTAAGTACCTCGCCCCCCGCACTCTAGAAGAAGCCATTGCGCTGAAGAAAGAGTACGGAGACGCCGCAAAATTCATTGCGGGTTCCACCGATGTAGTGGTCGCCATGCGTGACTACAAAATCACCCCCGAATACATCATCGATCTGAAGAAGATCCCCGGCATGGATCAGATCACATGGGACGAAAAGACCGGTCTGCACATCGGCGCGCTGGTTACCATGGACGAGATCTCCAAGAGCCCGCTGGTGCTGGAGCATCTGCCCTTCCTGGCTAAAGCTGCCGGTTCTGTCGGTTCCCGTCAGGTGCGTTCCCGTGCTACCTGCGTCGGCAATATCTGCAACGCTTCTCCTTTGGCGGATACCGCTACTCCCCTGTATGCGGCAAATGCCGAGGTAGAGATCGCCGGTCCTAACGGCACCCGCGTCGATAAGATCGTTGACTTCATTCAGTTTATCCGTAAGGTTGATCTGGGTGAGGGCGAGCTGGTTACCGGTATCCGTGTTCCTGCCCAAAAGCTCTCCGGCGCGTTCTACAAGATCGCCCGCCGTCGTCAGGTAGACCTTTCCACCGTCTGCGGCACCGTTGCCAAGGGCGAGGACGGCTACCGTATCGCAATGGGCTCCGTTGCCGTTACTCCTCTGCGTCTGCCCAAGGCCGAGGCGATCCTCAACGGCGCCAAGGAGCTGACCGATGAGATCATTGAGCAGGCTGCCGCAATGGGTCAGACCGAGGTCAGCCCCATCGGCGATGTTCGTGCGGATAAGCAGTATCGTTTGGATATGGTCGCTTACATTATCCGTCACGGCGCCAAGGAAATCGGTTAAGGAGGAAAAAGCAATGGCATATAAAGTAAATTGCATCATAAACGGTGAGCCGGTCGAGTGCGAGGTTCGCGCCAACGAGACCATTCTCCATGTTCTGCGCAATACTCTGGCACTTACCGGTGCCAAAGAGGGCTGCGGCGCCGGCGAATGCGGTGCCTGCACCATCATCATGAACGGCAAGCCCATCAATGCCTGCCTGGTTCTGGCTCCCGAGATGGACGGTGCCGAGTTTGAGACCGTTGAGGGTCTTTCCCACGGTGCGGTTCTTTCTCCTCTGCAGGAGTCCTTCATCGAGCACATGGGCTTCCAGTGCGGCTACTGCACCCCCGGCATGCTGATGAGCGCCGAGGCGCTGCTGCGAGAGAACCCCCACCCCGCCCATGAGGACATTATGAACGCACTGGGCGGCAACCTGTGCCGCTGCACCGGCTATAAGAAGATCATTGAGTCTATCGAGGCCGTTGTGGAGAAAGGAGTTTACGAAAAATGAAAGTAATTGGTACTTCCGTCACCAGACTGGACGCCGTTAAAAAAGTTACCGGCACCGCCCAGTTTGCCGATGATATTCAGTTTACACGCCCCCTGTACTGCGCCGTAAAGCGCAGCCCCTATGCCCATGCCAAGATCCTCAAGATCGACACCTCCAAAGCGGAGGCTCTGCCCGGCGTCCGTGCCGTTATTACCGGTGAGGCTTATGCCAAGCGTTCCGGTCTGTACCTGGAGGATAAAAACTTCCTCGCAGTAGGTACCGCCAAGTTCATTGGCGAAGGCGTTGCCGCAGTTGCCGCCGAAAGCGAGGAACTGGCACACGAGGCTGCCGAGCTGATCGAGGTTGAGTACGAGGAGCTGCCTGCCGTATTTGACGCTTTGGACGGCATGAAGAAGGACGCTCCGCTGATCCACCCCGACCTGCATACCTACAAGGTTGCCCCTATCTTCTATCCCCAAAAGGGCACCAACATTTCTCACCACTATCATCTAGTAAAGGGCAATACCGATGAAGCGTTCAAGAACGCCGATTATACCTTCGAGAACAACTTCTACATTCCTCACGTGCATCATGTTCCGATCGAGAACCATTGCTGCACCGCACAGTACACCGCCGATGGCGACCTGACCATCTGGGCTGCCTGCCAGTCCCCCTTTGCGGTTCGCCGCGCCCTAGCGGAGACCTTCGACTTCCCGCTGAACAAGATCCGCGTTATCTCCCGTGCTGTCGGCGGCGGCTTCGGCTGCAAGGCAGGCACCACGCTGGAAGGTATCGTTATCCCGCTGGCAAAGATGTGCGTAGGTCGTCCCGTTAAGCTGTGCTTCACCCGTGAGGACGAGTTCCGCTATGCCTATGTTCGTCAGGGTCTGCACATCAACCTCAAGACTGCCGTTAACAAGGACGGTAAGATCGTCGGTCTTATCAACACCATGGCTTGGGACGGCGGCGCCTACACCGAGTACGGCGTAAATATTACCAAGGCTGCCGGCTGGGCTTCTGCCGGTCCCTATGATATCGACAACGTTACCACCGATTCCTACTGCGTATACACCAACCACCCCGTAGGCGGTCCTTACCGTGGATTTGGTATGTCCGAGATGCACTTCGGTCTGGAGCAGAACATGGATATGGTCGCCGAGGCAATCGGCATCAGCCCGCTGGAGATCCGCCGCATCAACGGTATCCGCGACGGCGGTCTTGCCGCTACCTGCCAGACCATTGAGGTTTCCGGCTACCATGAGTGTCTGGAGCGCGCTGCAGAGCTGATCGACTATGAAAAGCCCTGTGAGAAGCCTGCCGATCCTCATCTGGTACGCGGCAAGGGTATTGCCTCCGCCTGGAAAGCGCCCTCCATGCCTACCGACTGCGCCGCTTCTGTCATTATCCGTATGAACGAGGACGGCACCTTCATTCTTACCTGCTCCTGCCATGATATGGGTCAGGGCTCCGATACCACCATGGCGATGATGGCTGCCGAGATCCTGTCCGTTGACCCCAGCAAGATCAAGGTTCACACCGGCGATACCGATTTGACTCCTTACGACTGGCAGACCGTTGCTTCCCGTGCTACCTACTGCTCCGGTAATGCTACCATTCTGGCGGCAAAGGATCTGAAGGATAAGATTCTGGAAATGGCACAGTTCAAGCTGGGCACATGGAAGAAGGATCTGGATATCGTAGACGGCTATGTTGTCCGCAAGTATCACCCCGAGGTTCGTGAGCCCATCAGCACATTTGCATTGGGTCTGACCTTGGAGGACGGCTCCGGTATCGGCGGTCCCGCTATCGGTGTTGGCTCTTTCGTAGTTCCCAATAATATTGCTGCCGATAAGAAAACCGGTCTGTCTCCCAAGCCTGTTGCGTTCTGGACCATCGGCTCCATCGGCGCCGAGGTTGAGGTCAATACCGAAACCGGCGTTATCAAGGTTCTCAAGATGTCCTCCGTATTCGATGCCGGTAAGGTTATCAATCCGCAGATGTACGAAGGTCAGGCAGAGGGTGCTCTGACGCAGGCGATCGGTACCGCTTTGTGGGAGGAGCTGAAGCTCAAGGACGGTAAGGTTCTCAATCCCAGCTTTGTGGACTACAAGATCCCCACTGCCGACGATATCCCCGAGATCATGATCGACTATGTGGAAAAGGCAGAGCCTACTGCTCCCTGGGGCGCCCGTGGTATCGGCGAGATCACCATGGCTCCCGTTGCTCCTGCAGTTGCCAACGCCGTATATCAGGCAACCGGCTGCCGCTTCATGCGTATGCCCATGACCCCCGATGTAGTACTGGCTGCCCTGCGTGAGAAAAAAGCAAAAGAGCAGAAGTGAGATAAAATTGTTTGACAATATCGTCCGGCAAAGTAAGCACTCCGTTTGATATTTGTCAGAATACAGCAGAAGCCCCCGGCTCAATGATATGCTCCCCTTATGAGAGACAGTGAAAAAGAAAAACACTGTCATCATAGGGGGAGCATTGTTATGCCACAAAAGCAAAAGATATCAGCGGAAAAAAAGGTCAAGTTGGTTTTGGATTGTTTGGAAAATAAAATCAGCGTACAAGAAGCAGCTCGGAGTGCAGGCGTAGATTTTGCGACAGTAAAAATGTGGATTGGTGTATATGAAAACGAGGGCGACGAAGGGTTCAAGCATCGAGGGCAAAAAGTATATACGATAGAGACATATGTGCGACGAGTTCATTAAAATGGGCTATGAGGTTGTAACCGGAGGAACAGACAATCACTTATTCTTGCTTGACTTCTCAAAAACCCATCCAAATGTTTCAGGCCGTATGGTTCAGGACGCTCTTGATGCTAATGGAATTACTCTGAATAAGAATTGTGTTCAGAATGAGAAGCGCAGTCCTATGCAGACAAGTGGAGTACGAATCGGTACAGCTGCAATGACTTCGAAGGGCTGGGAGAAAGAGAATTTCATTGCAGTTGCCCACAAAATTGATGAAATTTGATAAAGAGAGTTCCCTGCGAAAAATGGTTGGCTCAGGCATATTCAATATGACCTCATGATGGACAAACGAGCCCCAATGTAGTATAATACTCCCATATTGGGGCTCCGTTAAGGGAAAGGAGCCAACTATGGAACGCAGAAAAGATAGTAAAGGACGAGTATTGAGGAAAGGAGAAGATGAAAGAAAAGACGGAAGATACCAGTATCGTTACACAACATACAAAGGGAAGAGAGGCTATGTTTATGCCGAAACCTTGCAGGAGCTTCGAGAAAAAGAGGCGCAGATTGAACAAGACATTCGAGACGGGATTGACTATGACGCAAGAGACATCACAATCCTTGAAATGATTGATAAATGGCTCGAGATAAAGCGAGGCGCATGCAAAAGAAGTACCATATGCTGTTATAGGACAGCGAGAAATCGCCTATCAAGAGAATCACTTGGCGCGATGAGAGCGGCATTTGTCAAGCCATCCACTCTACTCGAATGGTTTGTTTCGGCTCGAAACAATGGAGCAACCTATGCGATGCTCAGAGAAGTGTGGAGAGTTCTAAAAGGCGGATACGACATGCTCGTAAATGACGATGTTGTGCGTAAAAACCCAGTGACATTTAGCTGTACGGATATTGTAGCAAGGCCAGAGCACGACAGAAAAGCATTGACAAAACAACAGCAGAAATCATGGATGGAGTTTATAAAAAACAGCGTTTATTATTCAAGATACTATGATGAATGTCTTGTGCTTTTGAATACGGGGATGCGTATTTCTGAGTTTTGTGGATTGACATATGGTGATTTGGATTTCGAAAATAGGAGAATCAAGGTGGATCACCAGTTGTTAAGAGGCAATACTCATTCAGAGTTCTGTATTGGGCCACCAAAGACATCTTCAGAAAAAAGATTTATACCCATGACGACTGAGGTTGAAAAAAGCATGAAGCAGCTGGTGGAAAAAGCGCGTAAGATGGGATTCGAACAATATATCGATGGTTATACTGGTTTTATCGTCAGGACGAGGGAAGGACTTGTACGAGGAGGAGACGACTTCAACAAGCTCATAAGGAGAGCCTTGCTGGCCTATCGAAGAGCCCATCCTGATGAACCACTATTCGAAGTTACACCACACATCTTCCGTCATATGTTCTGCACAAACATGCTACATGCTGGCGTAGAGATAAAGGAACTTCAATATTTGATGGGTCATTCCGATGCGAGCATTACCCTTAATGTCTACTCACATACGGTCTACGAAAAAGCAGAAAAACAGATGCTCGAGGCTATAGAAAGACTGCGCGAAGGAACACCATTAGTGTGTTGAAAAAGGGCTTTTAACGATATAGATTGGGCGAAATTTTGACAACTTTTTTGACAACTTTTTTGACAACTTTTTGCGCGATAAAGACATAAAGCTATATAGACCTGTGAAAAATTGATGAAAAAAATATTGCAAAAAATAGATGCTATTTTTCAATAGAATTTAGGCAAATCAAGCTGAAATAAGCTCGCCTAAAAGCGAAGAAAACCGCTTGAATAAAGGGAAATGAAGCTCTACAAAGAGATGCATCGGGAACAAAAATCTATTCCAAAAGGAGGATTACTTATGAGCGATTATATCACCCGTGAACGCAACCTGACCCTGCTTACCGACTATTATGAGTATACCATGGTGAATGGGTACTTTCATGCCGGCATCCAGGAGAAGATCGCCGTATTCGATGTCTTTTTCCGCCGTGTGCCGGAAAACGGTGGCTTTGCCATCTATGCCGGCCTGCAGCAGATCATCGAACTTATTAATGGCCTTTCTTTTACTGAGGAGGACATCGAGTACTTCCGTAAAAAGGGCTGCTTCTCGGAGAAATTCTTCAATTTTCTGCGGAATTTCAAGTTCCGTTGCGATGTTTGGAGCATTAAGGAAGGCACCCCCATCTTCCCCAATGAGCCGATTATTACCGTCCGTGGCCCGCTGGAGCAGGTACAGATGGTAGAGACCATGTTGCTCGTCACCTTTAATTTTGAGACTCTCATTGCCACCAAGGCCAGCCGTCTTATCCGGGCAGCGCAGGGCCGTGCTATTGTGGAATTTGGCTCCCGCCGCGCCCAGGGGTACGATGGCGCTATGCTAGGTGCCCGTGCCGCCTACATCGCGGGCTGTGCCGGTACCGCCTGTACCATCAGCGACCGCATGATGGGCGTTCCGGCTTCCGGCACCATGGCCCACAGCTGGGTTCAGGCCTTCGAGAACGAGTACGAGGCCTTTAAGGCCTATGCCGAGACCTACCCCGATAACTGCTGCCTGCTAGTGGATACCTACAATGTCCTCAAATCCGGTGTGCCCAATGCCATCCGGGTATTCAATGAGGTCGTCCTGCCCAAGGGCTTCCGTCCCAAGAGCATCCGTTTGGATAGCGGCGACTTGGCCTACCTTTCCAAAAAGGCCCGTAAGATGCTGGATGATGCCGGTTTTCCGGATGTCAAGATCATGGCATCCAACTCGCTGGATGAATACATCATCCGCGACCTGCTGCTGCAGGATGCCAAGCTTGATTCCTTCGGCGTGGGCGAAAATCTCATCACCAGCAAAAATGAACCTGTTTTTGGCGGCGTGTATAAGCTTGTTGCCATCGAAAATGACAATGGTGAGCTGATCCCCAAGATCAAGCTCAGTGAGACTGCCCAAAAGATCACCACCCCTGGCTTCAAGGAGGTCTATCGCTTCTATGGCCGGGATAATGGAAAGGCCCTGGCGGATTACATCGTGTTGGCTGGCGAAGAAGTGGATGACACCAAGCCCATTACCATCTTCGATCCCAATGACATTTGGAAGAAAAAGACCCTCACCAATTTCCGTGCCGAAAAGCTCCAGGTGCAGATCTTTAAGAAGGGTGTTCAGTGCTACACGGCGCCTTCGCTGGAGGAGATCCGCAGCTACTGTGCCGCCCAGATGGATACCCTGTGGGATGAGATCAAGCGTTTTGAGTATCCGCACACCTATTATGTCGATCTTTCCCAGAAACTGTGGGAAACCAAGCAGCACCTGATGGAAGAGATGAATCAGCAGTAATTTACCCCAAAAGGGAGGAGAAAAGATATGGAGAAAATGTATCATGTGGGCTTTGATGATACCCACGGCGCCAAGTATGTCATCCTGCCGGGTGACCCCGGCCGCGTTGAAAAGATCGCGCAGTTTTTGGATGAGCCGCACTTCTACTGCCAGCACCGCGAATACACCACCTGGCTGGGCAAGGTAGATGGCGAAACGGTCATGGTCATGTCTACCGGCATGGGTGGCCCTTCTACTGCCATTGGTGTAGAGGAATGCTATAAGACCGGTGTGCGCACCTTCATCCGTATTGGCACCACCGGCGGCATCAATCTCAAGGTCATGGGCGGCGATCTTGTCATCGCCAACAGTGCCATTCGTATGGAGGGCACCACCCGCGAGTATATGCCCATTGAGTTCCCGGCCGTCGCCGATCATGATGTTACCTGCGCTCTTATCCAGGCCGCCAAAAACTTGGGCGCCCGCTGGCATGTCGGCACCGTCCAGTGCAAGGATGCCTTCTACGGCCAGCATGAGCCGGACCGCCTGCCGGTCGGCCCCATGTTGGAATATAAGTGGGAGTGCTGGAAAAAGGGCGGCACCCTCTCCAGCGAGATGGAATCCGCAGCGCTTTATGTTGTCTGCGCCACACTGGAGGAAGCGCGCGCCGGCTGCATCCTGAATGTCTGCTGGAACCAGGAACGCAAAAAGCTTGGCCTGCCCGATCCCGAGCAGCACGATACCGCCCTGGCCTGCCAGGCTGCCGTGGAGGCAGTCCGTCTGCTTATCCAGCAGGATAAGGAAGCTGCCGGGCAGCAGTAAAAGAACTTTCAAAGAGCCGTGCCCCACGCGGCTCTTTTCCGTTCACGGAGGAACGATATGACCGAGCGACTGGATAATTTGATTTTGGTCGATGTGTTCGATAATCCCATCGGTACGGCAGATAAGCGGCGAGCCCATACCGTCCCGCTTTTGCACCGGGCCTTCTCAGTGTTCCTCATCAATGATAGTGGGGAGCTGCTGCTGCAAAAGCGTGCCTCGGGCAAGTACCACTCCGGCGGCCTGTGGGCCAATGCCTGCTGCTCGCATCCAAGGGTGGGGGAGGAAAGCATTCCCTCCGCCGAAGCCCGCTTGATGGAAGAATTGGGCGTTACCTGCCCCTTGCGGGAGATCGGCTGCTTTGTCTATCTCCATCGTTTCCATGATGCCCTCTACGAATACGAGTATGACCATGTTCTCATTGGACGGCACTGCGGCCCCTTTACTCCTGATTCGGAGGAGATCGAGGAGCTGCGTTGGGTCACACCCGCACAGCTTACGGAGGAACTGCGTACCACCCCGGAGCGCTTTGCCTCATGGTTCCTCACCGCCGCGCCCATGGTGCTGCGGTTTCTGGAATAACTTGACGAAATCGAATGAATATGGTATTCTAACACACGACAAATGAATCAGATGCAGGCAGACGCTTCCACTCATTCAGGGGAGCAGGGAATCAGGTGTAAGTCCTGAGCGATCTCGTCGCCGTAACGGGGAGCCGACCTCCATTTATGTCACTGGGTAACCGGGAAGACGGAGCAAAGCGATGATCCGAAGCCGAAAGACCGGTCTGCCCGCGGTGCAAAAAAGTACCACGAGGAATTGGTCAAACGCACAAAAGACCCGCAGGGGAGCATCTCCGACGGGTCAGTTTGGCTGTCCCATTTTGCACGAAGGGGGCAGCCCTTGTCTATTTTAAGGAGGAAAAAGAAAATGCAAAAGAACAAAAAGATCCTGATTATTGCTGCCGTGGTGCTGCTTCTCATTGCCGGGGCACTGCTCCTCATCGAGGGCTCCAAAAAACCCGTCCCGATCGAAGGCGCCAAGACCATCACCGTTACCGTGATGCAGGAGGGCGTGGAGAATAAGGTTTTCACCATTCACACCGATGCCGAATTCCTGCGCGGCGCCCTGGAGCAGGAAAAACTCGTTGAGGGCACTGAGTCCCAGTATGGCCTCTATGTCACCACCGTGGATGGCGTTACCGCCGATGACAGCCAGCGTCAGTACTGGTGCTTTAAGGATGGCAACGGCGATGACCTTACTGTCGGCGTTGATTCTGCCCCCATTGCCGATGGCGACGCCTTCCAGATCGTACTTACCACCTATTAAGCCGGCCGCATGAAGCTGAAAACACGGGAGTTGGTGCTGGCGGCAATGCTGTCGGCCCTGCTCATCGCCGCCAAGCAGGCCATGTCCTTTATCCCCAATTTTGAACCGGTCACTTTATTGCTGATCCTGTATACACTGCACTTTCCCCGCATGACGCCGCTCATCATCTATGTGTTTGTGGCGGTACAGGTGCTTCTTTATGGCTTCAATGTTTGGGTGTATATGTATCTTTACATCTGGATCATTCTCTACGCTGTAGTGCGCCTGCTGGCCCGGTGGGGCAGCTACCTTTTGTGGATTATCGTTGCCACGGTGTACGGGATGCTCTTTGGCCTGCTTTGTTCACCGGTTTATCTTTTCATTGGCGGTTGGAGCATGGCAGTCTCGTGGTTTATCTCCGGTATCCCGTATGACATCATGCACGGCGTGGGCAATGCCATTATGGTGGCGGTGCTGTTCATTCCGCTGGATAAGCTCTTCACCCGCTTGAAGACAACCAAAGGCTATTAAAAAGCTCCCCCGCCCGCAGTAGGGTGGGGGAGGTTCCTCTTTATTCGGCTTTGTTAATTCGGCAGCTCCACCACCCAGTTTACCTCATCAATGGGGTTGCGCGGATCCGTGTCGGCATCGCTGTGGTAATACAGCCGACCATCGGTGCCGGCCACCATGTAGCGGAAGGCGTTGCCCTCAGCATACACGCCATTCAGCGGCATAGAGTACACCTTTGGAACTTCACCGCTAACCTGCAAAAACAGATAGGTCCCATCCTCCTGCTGCAGCAGTACATTACCATCTTCAGTTGCTACCGGCACGCCGGGCAGGTCATATTGGTCAGTGGCAGGCAGCTGTTCCTCGGGGGTGTCCGGTGTACCAATGGGGTCACCCCATCCATAGTGGTGGTGATACAGCTCGCCATCCGCGGTCCGGTACCAGATATCGTCATGATAGCGCATTTTATTGTAGGCACTGTAACAGAAACTCGTCACATTCTGTGCGACCTCCAGCCGGTCGTTAGTATCCTCCTTGCTGCAGTTCCACAGCGTATTATTTTCATCCAGTATCAGCATTCGTTCCCGCTCACCACCGGCGATTGCCTTGGCCTTAATACCCTCCAGCGTATGCCAGGCGGTTTGGCTATATTCCTCTGCTGTTTTCTCCGGGGCGTAATCTATGCGGTAATACCGCACAGTGCCGTCCTTAAGAAGAATCGAGTCATAGGAGATCGCCGCTACTTCCTGTATTGGATCGGGCTGATATGGACCGCCCATTTCCAGAACATTATAGCGATTGTAGCTCCCATCATCAAACAGAACCGATAATGTGCCATAGTTGGTTTCATCAACCAGAATGTCTTTCACTCCCTGAAACCACAGCTCCAGTGTGGTCATATCCGGCTGATTATCCTCGGTAAAGTGGCAACCGTATAGGTTATGCTCATCGGTCAGCATCCACAGGCTGTAAATTGCCCGATCCGCCTTAATGATTTTCTCTCCCGCCACATCAGCTTGCTGCTCCGGCATCTCCACGGTGATCGTCTCATATTTTGGCGTTTGGGCAGCCTTATCATCGCACCCCGCCAGCCCCATCAGCAGTACCAGGGCACATAGTATCGCGGTTAATTTTATTGCCTTTTTCATGTTGTCCTCCATTCTTTTCGGCTGTTTTCTTTCCTACACTCATTATAACGAATAACAGCCCCATTTTGCAACATCAAAAAAGAAAATATTTGCAATAAATACAAACAAAAAACCGCCGCTCCCATCTTCGGGGACGGCGGTCGCTGCTTTATTATATCTGTTTATCCCAACCGGCCGGGCAGGTACCACAGCGCAAAGTTGAAATAAACCAAGATCGACAGTGCGTCGGTAATGGTGGTAATCAGCGGCGAGGCCATAATGGCCGGGTCCACATGGGCCAGCTTTGCCAAAATGGGCAGTACACATCCCATCGATTTTGCGATGCAGACGGTGAGGATCAGCGTAACGGAAACCACCACCGCTACCTGCAGGTCGTGGTACTGCACAATAATGCGGATAAAATTCACCAAGGAAAGAGCGGCGCCGCAGATCAGCGCGACCCGCAGTTCCTTCCACCACACCTTCAGGATATCCTTGGGGGTGATCTCATCCAGTGCCAAGCCGCGGATGATCATGGTGGAGGACTGGCTGCCGCAGTTGCCGCCGGTACCGGTGATTTGCGGAATAAAGGTCACCAGGATCGGAATGCTCACAAAGGCGGCCTCGTAATACTCCATCAGGGCGCCGGTTATCATGGCAGGGATCATCAAAAAAACCAGCCAGGGAATACGGTTTTTTGCCAGATTAAAGGCTGATGTACGCAGGTAGGTATTATCACTGGGGGTCATACCTGCCATCTTTTCAAAGTCCTCGGTGTTCTCATCCTGGATGACATCTACCGCGTCATCGATGGTGATGATACCAACGATCCGATTTTCGCTATCCACTACCGGCATGGCCAGCATATCGTACCGGCTGAACATCTTGGCGATCTCTTCCTGGTCATCATGGGTATGCACATGGATGGGATTGGTGTCCATCAGTGTATCAATGATGGTCTCCGGGGCGGTGAGGAGCATCTCACGCACCGTCACCACGCCCAGCAGCTCCTTGCGGGAAGAGGTCACATAGCAGGTGTAGATGGTTTCCTTATCTACCCCGTGCTCGCGTATAATTTCAAAAGCCTTGGCCACGGTAATGCCGCTGCGGAAGTAGACATACTCGTTGGTCATCAGACTTCCGGCAGAATCCTCCGGGTACTTTAGGTACTGGTTGATGAGCTTGCGATTGGCCGGTGTGGTGTTCTGCATCACGCGCTTCACCACATTGGCGGGCATCTCCTCCACCAGGTCCACATAGTCATCCATAAACAGGTCGTCCAGGATGTGCTGCAGCTCGGTATCGGTCAGCGTGCGGACGATCTTTTCCTGGATTTCAGGCTCCATGTAGGAGAATACCTCAGCGGCAGTCTCCTTGGGCAGCAACCGGAACAGCCGGTTGAACTGGTCGGCGTCCTCCTCGTTTTCCAGCTCCTCAAAGAGCTTTGCCAGGTCGGCCTCCTCCATTTGGCCGATCAGCTGCTTTACAGCGGAGTACTTCTTCTCCGCCAAAAGTTCCAAAATTTCCTGGTTCATTGGCGCACCTCCTTAGGCGGGCAGTGTGCCATAAACCGACACCATGCCCGTAGGTTTCATTAAATTACAACTGGGATACGGACCGGCGTCCATTTTGGGACCTCCTTTTTTAGAATGATTCGGCCGGGAAATGCATTTCCCACCACATAGTATTGTACTCGTTTTTTTCGCAAACCGCAACCGCAAAAATGACATTTTCCACGCCATCTTAACCATTTCTTAAACTTCTGCCTGATTGTTTCTTAATTACTTAAAAGGTACACTCTTATTGTACCCTAAAGTAACCCCAAAACACGGAGGGAAAACCCATGAAGTTGACACTTGAAGCCATCAATCAGGCCATTGCCGTTCTGTTTTTTGTTTGCTATGCCTATCAGTTTGTCTATATCCCTGTTGCGCTTCTCCGCAGGAGAAAGCGCCTTCCTGCCGCAGCCCCGCATCGTTTTGCGGTGCTCATTGCCGCCCGCAATGAAGAAACTGTCATCGGCGATCTGCTGGATAGCCTGCATGCCCAGGATTACGATATGTCACTGATCACTGTTTTTGTCATTGCCGATAACTGCACCGACCGTACTGCGGCCATTGCCAGTGAAAAGGGCGCGGTGGTCTATACCCGGCAGAATAAGCAGGCGGTAGGGAAGGGCTACGCCCTGGAGGCGCTGCTGGCCCACATCAAGTCCGATTACCCGGATGGCTACGATGCTTACCTGGTCTTTGATGCCGATAACCTGCTGGCACCGGATTTCCTTACCCGTATGAATGAGAGCTTCTCCGCCGGCAATGAGATCATCACCTGCTACCGCAACAGCAAAAATTACGGCAGCAATTGGATCAGCGCGGGCTATGCCCTGTGGTTTTTGCGGGAAAGCCGTTTCCTTAATGGCGCGCGAGAAGCGCTTGGCAGCAGCTGCGCCGTTTCCGGCACCGGGTTCCTCTTTTCGCAGGAGATCCTGAACGAATGCGGCGGCTGGCCGTTCCACCTGCTGGTGGAGGACATCGAATTTTCCATCCACAATATTCTTTCTGGCCACCGCATCGCCATCTGCCAGGATGCCGTCATCTACGATGAACAGCCCACCGATTTTGCACAGTCCTGCCGCCAGCGGCTGCGCTGGTCTCGTGGCTACCTGCAGGTCTTTGGCCGGTATGGCTCCGGCCTGCTGCGCGGCGCCGCCCGCGGCAATTGGAGCTGCTTTGATATGTCCATGGCCATCATGCCTGCCATCATACTGACCTCCATCAGCATTCTGGTCAGTGTGGCGCTGTCGGTGCTGGGAATCTTGAGCGGCATGGGGCTGCTGCCTGCGCTGATTTCCTTGGGCAAGGCGCTGCTAAGTATGTACCTGATGCTGTTTGTCATCGGTGCAATCACCACCATCACCGAATGGAAGAAGATAGACGCCTCGGCGCTGCGCAAGGTGCTTTCGGTATTCACCTTTCCCCTGTTTATGTTTACCTATATTCCTATCAGCTTTGCGGCACTGTTTATCAAGGTGGAATGGAAGCCTATCCGTCACAGCATTACCGTAAAGGATCTGAGCAAGGGCTGAACTTCCGTGTATTTGCCCTTGTACCAAGAGGTAAAAATGCGTATGATAGAGGCAGAACAAAAACGAGAGGACGAGGAAGATGTATAACATTATCGTGTGCGATGATGAAAGAGATATCGTTTCGGCACTGGAAATTTACCTCACCGCGGAGGGCTACCATGTGCTGCGTGCGGAAAACGGCCGGGAGGCCCTGGCCTTGGCCAACAGCGAGGATGCCCACCTGATGCTGCTGGATGTGATGATGCCCCAAATGGACGGCTTGGAGACCCTCTCCCGGCTACGGGAGTTCTCCAATATCCCAGTCATCCTGCTCACTGCCAAAAGTGAGGACACCGATAAGATCTTAGGCCTCAATGTCGGCGCGGATGACTACATCACCAAGCCCTTTAACCCCGTGGAGGTGCTGGCCCGGGTGCGCAGCCAGCTGCGGCGCTATTTACAGCTGGGCGGTGGTACGGTGCGCCCCACCAGCTTTGTCATCGGCGGCATCGAGCTGGATGACAACGCCAAAGCCGTCACCGTGGATGGCGAACCGGTTTCCCTCACCCCCAAGGAGTACGATATCCTTCGCTTTTTGATGCAGAATGCCGGAACGGTTTTCACCCCGGCGGAAATTTACCGGCGGGTGTGGGATGATATCCCTCTCAATGCCGCCGGCGCCATTGCCGTGCACATCCGGCACCTAAGGGAAAAACTCGAGATCAATCCCGCCGAACCCCGCTACATCAAGGTGGTGTGGGGCAAGGGCTATAAAATGGAGGTGAACCCCATATGAAGCGATTTTTGGATAAGACATGGACAAAGGTTGCTGCCTTTATTCTGTTTTTTGTTTTTCTGGGGCTTTCGGTTGCCGGCGGCGTGGGAATTTACCTCCTTGCCGCAAATGATGTCTACCTTGCCGGCAGCGAGGCAAGCCGGCAGATCCTGTATGATGGTCAGGCAAGCGATGTGATGACCACGGTGATTGACGGACTGTATAACTGCAGTGATAAGGAGGCGCTGCGGGGCTGGCTGCTGGAACGGTGCCCGCCGGAGAACGGCTACGGCATTACCGTGACCAATACCGCCACCGGCGAGGAGTTCTCGACTGCCCTGCCAAAGGACGCCAAGATCATTTATACTGCCCACCGAAGAACCGTCTTTTCCGGAACGGAGCTGAATGTGACCATAGAGCTGCAGGAGGGCTTTATCCCCCGTACCTATGAATATCGGCTATCGTTGTGGCTGATGGATATAAAAGACATTATAATCCCGCTGACGGTGCTGTTTGTGGCGCTGGCGCTGTTCTGCTTCTTCTGGCAGATGGCTGCCGCCGGTCACTGGCAGGGATTTGACGGCATTCACCTGACATGGTTCGATAAGATCCCGCTGGATCTCATGGCGGTCGGTATTCTCATTCCCGCTCTCGCCCTTTTCAGTGAATACTATTTATACAGTTCTGGCTTGTTGACGGCGCTGTGGGGAACAGCTATTCTCTGTTTTGTTTATCTGTTTATCATCTCCTTTGTCACCCGCTGCAAGGCAGGAACGGTGCTGAAGAACAATGTCGTCTGGTATGCCATTAGGCTGCTGTGGCGAATCGTCAAAAGCATATGGGGCTGGCTCCATCATCTGGTACGCTCCATTCCGCTGATCTGGCGGACGGCACTGGTGATTGCTGCCATATGCCTGTTTATCCTTATCATCGGCAGTCACAATTCGATGTTGTCGCTGCCCATGGTTCTGCTGTATCTGCTGCTGATGATGTTCGCGCTTTATGTTGCCATCGGATTTGCTACCCTGCAGCGCGGTTCCAGGGCACTGGCGGAGGGCGATTACAGCAAGCCGGTGGATACGCGCTTTTTGCGGGGCGATCTGAAGCAGTGCGGCGAGAACCTGAATAAAGTACAGCAGGGCGTGCAGCGTGCCGTAGACGAGCGGCTGCGCAGCGAGCGCATGAAAACCGAGCTGATCACCAATGTATCGCATGATATCAAAACGCCGCTTACCTCCATTGTTAATTATGTCGACCTGCTTAAAAAGGAAGAAATTAACAACCCAAAGGCGCAGGAATACCTGGAGGTATTGGATCGCCAAAGCAAGCGCCTAAAAAAGCTGACTGAGGATTTGGTGGAAGCCAGCAAGGCTTCCAGCGGCGTGATCCCAGTGGACTGCCAGCCCACCAATGTGAATGTGCTGCTTTCCCAGCTGGAGGGCGAATATGAGGAGCGGCTGCAAAAGGCGGAGCTGACAATGATCGTCCACCCTGCCGCAGGCGATCCCGTGGTGCTGGCCGATGGCAAGCTGCTCAGCCGGGTGATGGATAACCTGATGAATAACATAGGTAAGTACGCCATGCCAGGTACCCGGGTTTATGCGGCCGCGGCTGCCGATGAAAAGGAGTCGACCATCAGCATCAAAAATGTTTCCCGCAATGAATTGAATGTTTCCGCTGATGAACTGATGGAGCGCTTTGTCCGCGGGGATAGCAGCCGCCACACCGAGGGCAGCGGCCTTGGGCTTTCCATCGCCAAAAGCCTGGTGGAATTGCAGGGCGGCCGGTTCGAGCTCTCCATTGATGGAGACCTGTTCCGTGCCGATATTTCCCTGCCGCTGTACCGTCCCCAATAAAAGATATAAACCGTCGTTCCCATCCTGGGCCGGCGGTTTCTCTTTTCCGTAAAAATGTTTCACGTGAAACATTTGTTCTTCTCTCGGCAAAAACTCCCCCGACCGGGGGAGTAAATATCATTTTTCATCCAGCACATAGTAGGTCCCCACCGCGGTGACACAGGGCTTTTCCGGAGCATTGGGCAGGTACATGGTGCAGTGGGTCTGGTTTAGGCGGCGGCCCATGTGGTCAATGGTGGAGGTGACATAAAAATCCTGCTGGAGCGGCACCGGCCGCAGGTAGTTGATGCTGATATTGGCGGTGGGGGTGACATGGGCGCCGTGGGCGGAGAAAATGCTGAGCATACCCATGGCAAGATCAGCAATGGAGGAGAGAATGCCGCCGTGGGTGACACCAGCCGGATTGCTCATCCATTCCAACGGATGGAAGGCAAGAGTGCAGCTTTTAGCGGCCCAATCCACCGTGACCAGGCGGGGGGCTAGCATGGCATTAAAGCCGCCGCGCTCATTATTGATCGTCTTGGTAATAAGCTCTTGGATGGCCTGCTCCATCCCGGCCTGAGAGTAGTATTCCTGTTGCATTTGGCTATGGATTCCTTTCCTTTGGGTCAATCAAAAATTTGAAATGAATTATATCATAAAAAAGAGAAGAAAGCAAAAGTTGCTTTTATGGTTTACTTTCATGCTCTAAAGTGTTATATTAGTGGTATCAAAACAAAGGGGGCATTTGGTTGATTTCCAAAAAGCCGGACGATAACCTGTCATTCCTTTACCGCGCTATTCTAATGCTGCAGACCGAGGAGGAGTGCGAACGCTTCTTTGATGACCTGTGCACCGGCCCGGAACTGAAGGCCATAGCGCAGCGCCTGGAGGTAGCAAAGCTGCTGAAGGAGCAAAATGTATACAGCAGGATTGTGGAGAAAACGGGCGCCAGCACCGCCACCATCAGCCGGGTAAACCGTTCCCTGCAGTACGGTGCCAATGGCTATGATATCATCTTTGAACGACTGGAACAGGCCGATGGCAAGCTATAAGGAGACCTTCTCCGCCTACTATGACGCCCTGACCGAGGATGTGAACCGGGCTGTGATAGCCGACCGCTGCGAGGAGCTATTGGCCCAGTACCACCCCAAGCGGGAGTTGGCGCTGGACCTGTGCTGCGGCACCGGCACACTGGCGACCGAGCTGGCCCGCCGTGGCTTCGAGGTTATCGGGGTGGATGCGTCCCCGGAGATGCTGATGCAGGCTGCCGAGAAGAACATGGCGCTGGAACAGCCGGTGCTGTACCTGTGCCAGCCGCTGGAACAGCTGGATCTGTATGGTACGGTGGACCTGGCAGTGTGCACGCTAGATAGCCTCAATCACCTGCCGGGAAAGAAGGCACTGCAAAAGGCGCTGCATCGGTTACAGTTCTTTGTGGAGCCGGGCGGCCTGTTCCTCTTTGATGTGAATACCCCCTATAAACACCGGGAGGTGCTGGGAAACAACTGCTTCGTGCGGGAGAGCGAGGCTCTTTTTTGCGTATGGCAGAATGAATATACCCCTGAGGAGCACAAGGTAGAAATCCAGATGGACTTCTTTCGGCGGGGGAAGGGAGAACAGTATACCCGGGATGGGGAACAGTTCTGCGAATGGGCCTGGGAGGACAAGGAGCTGACGGCAATGTTGGAGGCGGAGCACTTTGAGGTGCTGGAGCGCTGGGGCGGCTATGACCGGGCGCCGGTGATGCCCACGACCCAGCGGATGGTGTATGTGACCCGGAGACGGTAAAAACTTTCTGCAAAAACAGCAAAAAAGGGATTGACAAGAGCGGTAGTTTCCCGTATAATTACTAATGTTGCCGATACGATACGGCAGATTAACCGGCGGCAAACACATGGCCCGGTAGTTCAGCTGGTTAGAACGCTAGCCTGTCACGCTAGAGGTCGTGGGTTCGAGCCCCATCCGGGTCGCCATATATAAGCGGGTTTAGCTCATCTGGTAGAGCGCCACCTTGCCAAGGTGGAGGTAGCGAGTTCGAGCCTCGTAACCCGCTCCATTTTTTTCGGCACCATAGCCAAGCGGTAAGGCAGAGGTCTGCAAAACCTTTATTCCCCGGTTCGATTCCGGGTGGTGCCTCCAAAACCGGCAGCACTTTTAGAAGTGTTGCCGGTTTTACCTTTTTCCATAGAAAACAGCTGCCGGGTGGCAGCTTTTCATTGACACATTAGTTAGCGTAAACTAACCACATGAATAAGATACCGCAGCAATAAAGAGGGAATGGATGAAGTATTTTGAGTATGGGGCAGAGCGCCCAGAGGGACTTTCAGAAAGAAGTTCAGGCGGCATACCGGCAGGATGCCCAGCAGTAAAAGAGCGGAGGTGTGACGAGGTTTTGGGATAATGTGGCGTTGGTATACGATATTTTTGCGAATGTCTTTAACCGGAAGGCGAATAAAAAGCTGTGCGATACAGTGACGGCGCTGATCCGGCCTACCGATGAGGTGCTGGGATGTGCCTGCGGTACCGGACTGGGACCGGGGTGATCGCCCACAAGCGCAGAAGCCGGCTATCCCCTGTGCGAGGGGAAGATCCCGCGCGCAGTGGCCGCGCCGAAAAAGCGGAATGGGGAAGTACGGTGGCATGAAGGCGGAAACGCTGGAGGAAAACAACTCATTTACTGAGATTGCCCATAGGAAAATGACAAGCTATGTGGTATAATGACCCCATATAACCACAGTAGGAGGAAAAAAGCATGAGATATGGGATCATCGGTGCGCTGGATGAAGAAATAGCACTGGTAAAGGAACAGATGACCGAGGTGAAGGAGCATAAGCTGTATGGGCGCAGCTTTTATACCGGACGCATCGGGGAAAAGGAGATCGTGCTGGTGTGCTGCGGCGTGGGCAAGGTAAACGCAGCGCTCTTTGCCAATGCGGTCATACGGGAATTCCACGCCGAGGCGGTCATCAATATCGGTATTGCCGGGGCTATTGGCGCGGGCATTGGAGTGATGGATGTGGTGCTGAGCACGGAGGCGGCGTTCCATGATCAAGATGAGGTCATGGTAAAGTATTACCCGTTCCGCAGGTCCTTTCAGGCAGATCCTGCTCTGCTGGCATTGGCGCAAATGGCGTGTGAAGGCGTGACAATACACGGGAAGGTCGTTTCCGGATTGATTGTAAGCGGCGACCGATATGTAACGGATAACGCTATAAAGCAAAGCCTGCGGGAACGCTTTGACCCCTGCTGCACCGAAATGGAGGGTGCTGGCATTGCCCATGCAAGCTTTGTAAACGATACTCCGTTTCTCATCATCCGGACGATGTCTGACAGTGCAGATGAAGGGGCAGATGACAGCTACGATAATTTCATCGATGTGGCGGCGCACCAGTCAGCGGCTATTGTGCTGAAGATGCTGGAGCTGGCCGAATAAGCCCAACAAAACAGAAAAACCAACCCCCGATGCCTTCCGTAGAAAAGCACCGGGGGAACTTTTATATTTTCTCCAGCAGCCGGGCAATGGGGGAACGCTGGACCTTCATGGCGCCGACCGGACAGAATTCCTGACAGCAGAAGCACTTGATGCACTTTTTGCGGTCAATGCGTGGTTTGCCGTTTACCATGATGATGACCTTGGCCGGACAGATGCGCTGACACTCGGCACAGCCGATGCATTCCTTCTTTTGAACACCGGGCCGAGAGCTCATCGCGGCGCGGAGCAGGCGGTTGAGCGCCTTGCCCCAAATGGCCGCGTTGCCATCCTGATGGAGAAGGTTTTCGGCATTGCGGATGTTTTTGAAATCTGGAACAATATAGGGTTGCCAGGGGTCGCTGACAGTGATTTCTCCGATTTCCTTGGGGGAGAGGGCGCGCTCCTGCGCGGCGGCAATGGTGGGGATACAGGCCGGCGGCAGGCCGATGATACCGGCACAGATCATATCCAGGCGGTAGGGGTTACAGCTGGCCAGCAGGGAACCGATGGGCCGGGGTGTACCGGCGGTGGGACCATTGCCTTCCATCCCCACTACGGCATCAACTATATGCAGCCGGGCAGGGCGGGCAAGGTTCAGGTCCACGATCATGCGGGCGAAATCCATGGGGTTGGAGTAGCGGTAGTGGTATTCCGATTTGACACTGCCGGGTACTATGCCGTACATATTCTTGACGGCGCAGGTCATGCCCATCATGCCGTGGGTTTTCAACTTGCAGCAGTTGATGACAGCGTCGGCGTCATCCAAGTAGGCGGTGTATTTGAAGTCGTGAGCAACAGCTGCTTCCGGAAAATGGGCCTCCCGCACCTCAAAATTCTGATTGAGGTGTGCGCCGTATCGCTCGGCTTCCGCCGCGCCGCACCGCTGGTAGATGCGACCGAGATAGGCGGCATTGTATACCCCGCCAGGGCTATCGCCAATGACGACCGAAGCGCCGCGAGCGATCAGCATTTCGCTAAGGGCACATAGCAGCGCCGGGTGGGTGGTCACGGCATCTTCTGGCGGGCGGCCGGCAACAAGATTGGCCTTGATGACGATCTTCATACCGGGGGTGACCCAGTCCAGACCGCCCAGCGGTGCCAGCAGACGGTCAAGGGCCGCGCGGATATGATCTATTTCATAATCGGTGCAGCGCACCAGCGATACATCACAGCTCATGGTATTTCTCCCAGTGGGTGGTTTATGATGTTTATTATAGCAGGAAATTGCCATCGGGGAAAGAAAAATCTCCCCCGGTAGGCGGGGGAGTGAAAAGGGACTTAATTTGCTTTCTTCTTTTCCGGGATAAGGAAGATGAACACCAGTGTACTGATGAGCAGCAGGAATGGGTAGAACAGATAGGGGATGATCTGGAAGGCGGTAATGCTGTGCCCCAGCTCTGTTACAGCGGTGATGGCAACCAGCATCTGTGCGCCGTAGGGGATGATGCCCTGGAAGACACAGGAGAAGGTATCCAGGATGGAAGCAGTTTTGCGGTTGCTGATGCCGTACTCCGTGGCCATTTCGGCAGCGATGGGATTGGCCATAACGATGGCGACGGTATTATTGGCAGTAGCGATATCCATGGCGCCAACCAAAAGCCCCATACCAAGCTGGCCGCCCTTTTTGCCGCGGAATACCTTCTTGATGCCGCGAAGCAACGCCTCAAAGCCGCCGTATTCCCGGATGAGAGCGCAGATGGCGGAAACCAGGATGGCGACCATGGTGGTCTCGAACATGCCCTCGGCGCCGGTGCCCATGTTTTTCAGCAGGCTTGTTGCGGCGATTTCTCCGGTGGCCAGCATGATGATGGATCCGGAAAGGATGCCAACGAGCAGTACCACAAAGACATTGATGCCGATAATACCGCCGACAAGTACCAGAACATAGGGAATGATCTGAACAAGATTGTATTCCTTGATGATGGGAAACTGCTCGATGGTGGTATTGAGGGAAATGATGAGAATGATAACGAGGGAGGCCAGTGCGGCCGGGAGCGCTATCTTAAAGTTTTCCCGGAACTTGTCCTTCATCTGGCAGCCCTGGCCATTGCAGGCGGCAATGGTGGTATCGCTGATGAAGGAGAGGTTGTCCCCGAACATAGCACCGCCGATGACCGATGCCACGCAGAAGGGCAGGGAAAAGCCGGTGGCGACTGCCAATGGCGCAGCGATAGGAGTGATAAGGGTAATGGTACCCACCGAGGTGCCCATGGCCAGCGAGACAAAGCAGCTGACGACAAAGAGAATGACAACAGAATACTGCGAGGGAACATGAGAAAGCAGCAGGTAGGCAACGCTTTCGGCGCTGCTGCGGCCAACTACGCCCACAAAGATGCCCGCCGCCATGAAAATGAGGATCATGGTAACAATGTTTTTATCCCCGATGCCGTGGCCCATCAGCTCCAGCTTGGCGTCAAAGGAGAGCTCGCGGTTCTGCAGGCAGGCCACCAGCAGGGCGATGAGAAACGCCACGACGATGGGAATATTGTAAAAGCCCATGTTGATCTTAAGGCCGTACTTAAATAACAGGCCTAGACCTAAATAAATGACCAGAAACACCCCAATGGGCAGCAGGGCAATGGGATTGCTTTTTTTCATGTGGGTTCCTCCTCCAAAGCACAGTGAATGGAAAAACACTCTCGCCCCTTATGCATAAGGACGAGAGTGTGGGTTTCCTTGTCACATTTTCGTATTTACGCTTTAATCCAATAAAGAATAACCGAAAAATACACTTTTGTCAAGAAAATGAGGGAATCAGCGGCGCTTGGCCCATGCGGTGGGAGTAATGGCGACCAGCAGGGGATAGATCTCCAGACGGCCCAGCAGCATGGCACCGGAAAGAACCAGCTTGGAGAAAGGGGAGAAGGCGGAATAATTGCCGCTGGGGGAGATGATGCCAAAGCCAGGGCCGACATTATTAAAGCAGGTGATGGCAGCCGAGAGATTGGTGGTCAGGCCGAAGGGTTCCCAGCAGATGAGCAGGAAAATGACCGCAATACAGACAATATATAGGGTAAAGTAGGTATTGCAGCTGTTGATAACCGCTTCATCCACCTTTTTATTCTCAAAGCGGACGACCCGGGTGGAACGGGGGTGCAGCACATGCTGCATCTCCCGGCGGATGGACTGTGCCAACAGCATGACGCGGCTGATTTTCAAACCGCCGGCCGTGGAACCGGAGCAGCCGCCAAGGAACAGGAGCACAAAGATGATTCCCTGACTGAGACCTGGCCATGTGGTGTAATCCGCGGTAGCGAAACCGGTAGTGGAAATGATGGCGGCTACCTGAAAAAAGGAGTGACGGACAGCATCGCCCGCGCCGTACATAGGGGCGATATTGAAGGCGATGATACCGGAAGCCACCACAATGATGGAAAGGAAGCAAATAAGCTCATGGCTGCGCAGCGCGGTGCGCCACTGTCCCATGATAATAAGGAAAAACAGATTGAAATTGATGGCAAAGAGTACCATGAAGAAAGCGACAATCCACTGATAGACGGGGGCGTAGCCAGCCATGCTGCTGTTTAGCATGCCAAAGCCGCCGGTGCCGGCGGTGCTCATGGCGTGGATGATAGCATCATAGATAGGCATGCCCGCCAGCAGGAACGCCGCAAATTCCAACAGGGTAAGTACGATATAGATGAGATACAGGATCTTGACACCGTCCCGGGCCTTGGGGACGATCTTATCCATGGTGGGGCCGGGCATTTCCGCCCGCAGGATGTGCATGGTACGGTCGGGGGCCTTGGCCGAGATGATGGTGACGAACACCAGGATACCCATACCGCCGATCCAGTGGGTGAAGCAGCGCCAGAACTGCATGGAGTAGCTAAGAGCCTCGACATCCTGCAGCAGGGTGGCACCGGTGGTGGTAAAGCCACTCACCGTTTCGAACAGTGCATCGATATAATGGGGAATGGCACCGCTGATGGTAAAAGGTAGCGCCCCCACCAGAGAAAGCGCCAGCCAGGCCATGGCCACTATAACAAAGCCTTCCTTGGAGAAGATATCCTGGCGCTGAGGGGGTGCGACCCGCCGCAGCAGGAAGCCCACGCCCGCGGCAATGAGTATGGCCGCCAAAAAGGCCAGCGCCTGCTTGTGCTCTTTGAAGCCCATGGCAATGAGCAGGGGAATAAGCATCATGGCGGCTTCGATATACAGCACCGTTCCGGTGGTGGAAAGTACGATTCTGTGATTCATTTTCCGCTTCCTTTTTAAGATGGTTTTGGAAATCGCAATTTATTATAGCACAGTAGCGCCAAACAATCAATGCAAAGGCAAAGAAGCCACAAAGGATTTGTCGCTGGGGACGGAATGTGGTATGATAACAAGGAAGGAGAGTGGATCTCATGATACAGAAGGCGGAACGGATCATAGAAGCCTATCAAAAAGTAAAACCGGCTGGCTGTGGTGTCATTGCCATGGATGGCCGAGCGGCGGCAGGAAAAACTACCTTGGCAGAGGAACTGGCTGTGACTCTGGGCGGCGCCGTGGTACACATGGATGATTTCTTCCTGCCAGGAGAGCTGAGAACGCCGGAACGGCTGGCAGCTCCGGGCGGAAATGTCCATGCCGAGCGCTTTGCGGAGGAGGTGCTGCCCTATCTGCGGCGGGGAGAGGCTTTCCGCTACCGGCGGTTTGACTGCCACAGAATGGACTATAACGGCTGGGTGGAAATTCCGACGGTTCCGGTCATCATCGTGGAGGGGGCATACAGCCAGTACCCGCAGTTTGGACACTATGCTGATCTGACGGTGTTCTGTGATATCGCTCCGGAAGAACAAAAGCGGCGCATTACCGCCCGCAATGGGGAAGAGCACTGGATGGTATTTCGGGAGCAATGGATTCCGCTGGAGGAAAAGTACCTGGCAGAGTACCATATCAAAGAAAATGCCATGCTGACCGTATGAACATTGTGTGAATACCGGGCAATATCCGGAAGAACTGGTTGCAATTCCCGGGGGTTTTGTATATAATTTAATCACATTTGCGGGCAATGCCCGAAGATAAAGGAGGTAAACTGATGTCCGAATACATTCTGAGCTGTTGCTCCACCGCGGATCTTTCCAAGGAGTACTTTGAAAGCCGTAATATTCACTATATCTGTTTCCACTATATGCTGGGGGATAAGAGCTACCCTGATGACCTGGGCCAGAGCGTGCCGTTCGATGAGTTCTACGCTCGTATGGCAGCCGGTGAAATGACCAAGACTTCTCAGGTGAATGTGGATGAATTTGCGGCCTACTTTGAGGGTTTCCTCAAGGAGGGCAAGGATATCCTGCATGTCAGCCTGTCTTCCGGCCTTTCCGGTTCGGTCAATTCCGCCCGCATCGCGGCGGAGGAGCTGGCGGAGAAATATCCAGACCGCAAGATCTATGTGGTGGATTCCCTGGGGGCCTCCTCCGGCTATGGTCTGCTGATGGATAAGCTGGCAGACCTGCGTGATGAGGGGAAGACTCTGGAGGAAGTGCGTGACTTCGCCGAGGAAAACTGCTTGAAGCTGCACCACTGGTTCTTCTCCACCGATCTGACCTTCTATGTCCGCGGCGGTCGCATTTCCAAGGCGGCCGGTTGGTTCGGCACCGCGCTGAAGATCTGCCCGCTGCTGAATATGGATGATGAGGGACATCTCATTCCTCGTCAGAAGATCCGCGGCAAAAAGGCTGTCATCCAGCAGATCGTAAAGGAAATGGAGAACCACGCCCAGGGCGGCCATGATTACAATGGCAAGTGCTTTATCTCCATGTCTGCCTGCTATGATGATGCCCGTGCAGTTGCTGATCTGGTTGAGGAGAAGTTCCCACACCTCAATGGTAAGGTTATGATCAATAATATCGGTACCACTATTGGCAGCCATACCGGTCCCGGCACTGTGGCACTGTTCTTCTGGGGCGATGAGCGTACCCACTGATCTTATTATTAATGTAATGTCCGAAAGGAGCGCCTTTTATGGCTAAATCCGGCTTTTCCGGCAAAAACATTCTCATCAATCTGATCGTCACCATTGTGGCGGGTTTCATTTACTTTTATGTGGAGCTGCCGCCCATCAATCTGCACTCTGCAGCATTTTATAGCTTTTTCCTGTTCCTCTCGGTAGTATACTGCATCACGGCGGTTATCACTTCCGGCATCTATCGCCAGGCGGAAAACGGCAAGACCTTCTGGAAACTGCTGAAGGGCAGCTGCATCGTGCCGCTTATCGTTATCGGAGCGGTATTTGTCATCTATGTGGTTGGCGGGCTGCTTTCCAGCGTTGTCATCCGCAGCGGCGCCTATGCCAAGCTGATAACTGTGGAGACCGGTGACTTTACCCAGGATATCGAGGAGATCTCCTTTGATCAGATCCCCATGCTGGACCGGGATTCGGCCGAAAAGCTGGGTGACCGCAAACTGGGCGAGCTGGCCGATATGGTAAGCCAGTTTGAGGTAGCGGATAACTATACCCAGATCAATTACAAGGGTCGTCCCGTTCGGGTCACCCCGCTGCGCTACGGCGATATCTTCAAGTGGCTCAATAACCGCAGCGCCGGCCTGCCTGCCTATCTCATCATTGATATGGTGACGCAGGAGGTGGATGTGGTTCGTCTGCCGGAAGGGATGCACTATACTACGGCTGAGCACTTCAGCCGCAATCTGTACCGCCATCTGCGGTTCCAGTATCCCACCTATATCTTCAATGAACCGACCTTTGAGATCGACGAAGAAGGCACGCCTTACTGGGTTTGCCCCCGCATCGTCAAGCGCATCGGGCTCTTTGGCGGTACCGATATCCAGGGTGCGGTGCTGGTGAATGCCATCACCGGTGAAAGCCAGTACTATACCGATATCCCCACCTGGGTGGACGGCGTCTACTCGGCGGAGATCATTATGGATCAGTACGATTACTATGGCACCTACCAGGGCGGTTTCATCAATTCACTGTTTGGCCAGAAGAATGTGACTGTGACCACTGAGGGCTATAACTACATTGCCGCCAATGACGATGTGTATGTCTACACCGGCGTGACTTCGGCCGGCAGTGATGAATCCAATATCGGCTTTATCCTGACAAACCAGCGCACCAAGCAGACCACCTTCTATTCCATTGCGGGCGCCGAAGAATTCAGCGCCATGAACAGCGCCGAGGGCGTGGTGCAGCACCTCAATTACAGCGCTACCTTCCCGCTGCTGCTCAATATCAGCAATCAGCCCACCTACTTTATGGCGCTGAAGGACTATGCCGGCCTGGTGAAGATGTATGCCATGGTTAATGTTCAGCAGTACCAGATCGTTGCTACCGGAGCCTCGGTGGAGGAATGCCAGAGCAACTATTATAAGCTGCTGCGGCAGAACAAGCTGGATACCGGGGAAGCCCCCATTCTGCCGGCGGATGAGGATACCGTGACCGGCATCGTAACGGCGCTGCGCTCCGCGGTCATTGATGGTACCACCATGTACTATGTGACACTGGACGCGGACAATACCGTCTACTGCATTTCCGCCGGTGAGGTGGAAAAGGTCATCCTGCTGAATGTGGGTGATCGGATCACCATCACCTATGAGCCGGATTCCATGCGGGATGATCTTATCTGCACGGCCAATGCTTTTGAATGGACGGTTGCTGAGGAGCCGACCGAGCCAGCGGAGGAGTCCGAGCTGCCCGAGGGCCCCGCTGAAGCGGCGTAACTTTGAATCCCGAACTTACCGTAAAGTCCCTGCCCATAGCGGCGGGGACTTTTAGCGGTTCGCGGTTTTTATTAAGATTGTTTGAATAATGCGGCGGGGGCATTGACAACGCGATAACGAAGTTGTAAAATATATTTGACATTAAACATTCGATCGGAGGGAACAAAATGCTCAGAATCGAACACCTGACCAAAACCTACGGCGGCAAAAAGGCCGTGGATGATCTTTCGTTACATATCCGTGCGGGAGAGATCTATGGCTTTATCGGCCACAATGGCGCCGGTAAAACCACGACCATCAAATCCTGCTGCGGCATCCTGCAGTTTGAGGAGGGCGAGATCTATGTAGACGGCATCTCCATTCGGGAGGACCCCATCGGCTGCAAGAAGAAGATCGCCTACCTGCCCGATAACCCCGATCTTTACGCGTTCCTCAACGGCATCCAGTACCTTAATTTTGTCGCCGATGTGTTCGGCGTCACCAAGGAGGAACGGGAAAGCCGTATCCGGGAATACGCCGAACGGTTCGGGCTCACCGCCGATCTGGCCCAGCCCATCTCCGCCTATTCCCACGGCATGAAGCAGAAGCTGGCCATCATTTCCGCCCTCATCCATCAGCCTAGGCTCCTTATCATGGATGAGCCGTTTGTTGGCCTTGACCCCAAAGCCGCCCACGAGCTCAAGCAGATCATGCGCCGCCTGTGCGATACCGGCTCCGCCATCTTCTTTTCCACCCATGTGCTGGAGGTCGCCGAAAAGCTGTGCGACAAGGTCGCCATCATCAAGGGCGGCCGCCTGGTGGTTTCCGGCACCATGGAAGAGGTCAAGGGACAGGATTCCCTGGAGGATGTGTTCCTGGAACTGGAGGATGACAATGCTTAAAACGCTGCTGAAAGTCCAGTTTGCCGCGCTCAAGGCTTCGCTGCTCCGCAGCCGCCGCAAGCAGAGCAAAGGCGGCACGGGCCGTACCATCGGGTTTGCGGTGCTGTTCCTTTATGTCATCATCTGCTTCTTTATCATGTTCGGCAGCATGTTTTCTTCTATCTGTATGCCGCTGCATGAGCTTGGTCTGGGATGGTTGTATTTTGCCATCGCCGGTTTGATGGCTTTTATGCTCACCTTTATCGGCAATGTATTTGCCACCCAAACGCAGCTTTTCGATGCCAAGGATAACGAGCTGCTGCTTTCCATGCCCATTGCGCCCAAGTTCATCCTGGGCAGCCGTATGCTGCTGTTGCTGGCACTGGATCTGGGCTATGTGCTGCTGGTAATGGGACCGGCCGGTGTGGTATATTGCATGAATTATCCCGTTACCGCGCTAAGCGTGGCGTATTTTATCATCAGTACGCTGCTGCTGCCGCTGATGGTACAGGCGTTCTCCTGCCTTGTCGCATGGGTCATCTCTCTTATCAGCAGCAAAATGCGCAATAAGAATATCATCACCATGGTGGTGTCACTGCTCTTTTTGGCAGCGTATTTCTATCTTTATAGCAAGATGGGCGATATCATCTCCGGCCTCATCGCCAATGGCACTGCCATCGCGGTGGCGTTCAAAAAGTACGCTTTCCCCGCGTATTACTTCGGCGTTGGCATCGCGGAGCATAACCTGACCTATCTGCTGCTGTATACCGTTTGCACCCTGGTAGTGTTCGAACTGGTATACGCCATCCTTTCCCGCAGTTTCCGGCAGATCACCACAGCAAAGAAAGGCACCGCACGCATTAAATACAAGGAAAGGTCGATGCATGTCAGCAGCCCGGCCGCCGCGCTGCTGCGCAAGGACTTCCGGCACTTCATTGGCAATCCTATGTATGTGCTCAATGCATGGATGGGGGAGATCCTGCTTGTTGTTGCCTGTGTCGCCATGCTCATAAAAAAGGATATTCTTACCGAGTTTCTGCCGATACTGAATGGGGAAGGGGAGATCATGGGGCTGATTCTCTGTGTGATCCTTTGCGGTCTCAGCTGCACCAATCTTATCACGGCCCCATCCATCTCACTGGAGGGTAAGAACCTTTGGATCGCGCAGTCCATCCCGGTACCTGCCGGTGTGGTCCTTCGCGCCAAGGTCAAGCTGCAAATGCTGCTCTGTATTCCTATTACGGCGCTTAGTGCCCTGCTGATGGGAATTGTGCTAAAGCTGGAGCTGCTCACATTGGTGCTGGCTGTGCTGGTGCCTGCGGCCTTCAATCTGTTCACGGCCCTGCTGGGCGTGGTGGTCAACCTGCATTTTCCTAAGTTCGATTACATCAATGAAACAGTCGTTATCAAGCAGAGCATGAGCACCATGATCTGCATGTTCGGCTCCATGGCCGTGGTGTTGGTATTGGCACTGCTGTATGCGCTGCTGCTCTCCGCAAGTGTTGCGCCTACCTTGTTCCTTGCTGTATGTCTGGTGCTTTTGGTTATTGTGTGCGTGTTGATGTGGCGGTATTTGGGCCACGGCGGCAGCGCCCGTTTTGCAGCCTTGCAGGCAGATTAAAGCAAGAAATTGTACTTTGTGCTCTCCTTTCCGGGGGAGCACAAATTTTTTGCATCTTTTTCTCGAAAAATGCAAAAAAGGAGTTGACTTTATGCGGGGAAAATGGTAATATAACAAAGCTGTCACCTACGGGGAGGCAGCGGAGATGCACCTTGAAAATTGAACAGCATTCACTTGAAATTGACCGAGAGGTCAATGGAGAGTCCTTGTAAATTCTAAGAGAAGAAGTACTCTTAAAAACACAAGTAATAACGCAAGCGAGAGCTTGGGTTAAGGATTAAAGATCATAATTACCTTAATAGGTAGTGTGAATACTATTTATTAAGAGTTTGATCCTGGCTCAGGACGAACGCTGGCGGCGCGCCTAACACATGCAAGTCGAACGGAGATTACAGGCGGAAGTTTTCGGATGGAAGCTTGTAAACTTAGTGGCGGACGGGTGAGTAACACGTGAGCAACCTGCCTATCAGAGGGGGATAACGATTGGAAACGATCGCTAATACCGCATGACATAGCGGAACCGCATGGTTCTGTTATCAAAGATTTTATCGCTGATAGATGGGCTCGCGTCCGATTAGATAGTTGGTGGGGTAACGGCCTACCAAGTCGACGATCGGTAGCCGGACTGAGAGGTCGAACGGCCACATTGGGACTGAGACACGGCCCAGACTCCTACGGGAGGCAGCAGTG
>ERZ772867.539-NODE-539-length-51236-cov-30.680995_pt1 | contig 51236 bp, 42 predicted proteins | sample MGYA00511341_ERZ772867 | MGnify/ENA primary metagenome ERZ772867 (study PRJEB29015, sample SAMEA2737707) | human gut metagenome | biome: human gut; feature: human-associated habitat; material: faeces | place: China | collected 2012 ... | reverse complement strand
CGAGCTGGGTTCAGAACGTCGTGAGACAGTTCGGTCCCTATCTGTTGCGGGCGTAAGAGATTTGAAGGGAGCTGTCCTTAGTACGAGAGGACCGGGATGGACGTACCTCTGGTGCACCAGTTGTCCTGCCAAGGGCATAGCTGGGTAGCTATGTACGGACGAGATAAACGCTGAAAGCATCTAAGCGTGAAACTCCCCCTAAGATGAGATCTCTCATCCTTTATGGAGTAAGGGCCCAGAAAGACGATCTGGTTGATAGGCCGGAGGTGGAAGTACAGTAATGTATGCAGCTGACCGGTACTAATAGCCCGAGGGCTTGACCTACAATAATGCAGGCAATCTAAGCCTTCTCCCATCTGACTTCTTTGTTCGGTTTTCAGGGTACAAGGATATGCACCTTTAGCTCAGTTGGTAGAGCACCTGACTCTTAATCAGGGTGTCCAGGGTTCGAGTCCCTGAAGGTGTACCATGATTTCAGCAGCTTCGGCTGATGAAATAGAAGAAAAAATGCGGCCCGTTGGTCAAGTGGTTAAGACAGAGGCCTCTCACGCCTTTAACATCGGTTCGAATCCGGTACGGGTCACCACTTTTTCTCCGAATTGAATAGGTCGTTGCCGCATGTGTGGCTGCGATCGGTAGTTGGTGCTGATTAGGGCGAGGGTCCACCCGTTCCCATCCCGAACACGGAAGTTAAGCTCGCTTCTGCTGACGATACTTGGCTGGAGACGGCCCGGGAAAATAGGTAGCGCCAACACTCCTCCTTAGCTCAATGGTAGAGCATTCGGCTGTTAACCGAAGGGTTGTTGGTTCGAGCCCAACAGGGGGAGCCAAAGGGTGAGCCGCCATCCGTAAGGTGGCGGCTCATTTCTTATTCAGGTCAGCCGCGTAGACTTGGGCCTTTAGCTCAGTTGGTTAGAGCAGACGGCTCATAACCGTCCGGTCCCGGGTTCGAGTCCCCGAAGGCCCACCACACAGGGGTATAGCTCAGTTGGTAGAGCAGCGGTCTCCAAAACCGCGTGTCGAGAGTTCGAGCCTTTCTGCCCCTGCCAAAAGAAGCCATGACGTTGTCATGGCTTCTTTTTTTTCGCCGGTGGCTCCGCTTTTGCGGCAGATGCCCGCGCAGCCGGCCACAGGCGGCGGGAAAATGCCGGAATTGTGCGGAGAGACGGCCTTTGACACACGATGCTCCGGGTTTTGTCGATATTAAATAGAAAAAATCGGGAAATTTTGTGCGGAAATAAAGTTGATTGTTTGTCGAAATGGTGCTATGCTATCCCGTGTATATCCAGAAAAGGGAAATCACCCCGCAAAGGGACGATTTTCCAGCCCGCGCAGGTGCAAGGGGCGCCTGCATTGGAGGGAGATACCGGCAGAAAAGGGTACCCTTTTCCCGTTTCAACCCAGTTGAAACGATGGCTTTTCCGCATGGGACGGCGTTCCGCGCGGCGGAGCCTGCCACTGATCCGCAGGGGGTGCGGACCCGCTGGTGCAGTGCCGTGGGCACGGTGCGGACAGCGCACAGCATGATTCCGCAGACAGACCAAAAAATCACACGAAAGGATGGGGGAACATGAACAAAACAAGAATGGGCAAAAGAGCAGCGTCATTACTGCTTTCGCTGGTAATGATGCTGTCTCTGTTGCCGACGGCGGCGTACGCTGCGATGGGGAACGCCGACGAAACCCAGGGCGCGATCGTCTCCGAAAACGGAACGGGCGTGTCCGACGACAGCAACAGCAGCGGTAACACCGATGACTTGCAGGTCGAAGACAGCGAGGGCAGCGGTAACACCGGCGACCAGCAGGTCGGAGGCAGCAGCGGCAGCGGCACGGCGGATGATCCCGCCGATGCTGAGGGCGGCGCTGATCCTACCGATTCTGTGAACGGAAACGATTCCGCAGACCCGCAGGATGGCGATGGCGCGGTGACACCCGCTGCCACCAACGTGGCCAAGGTGGGCAACACCGAGTACGCCACGCTGAACGAGGCCATCGCGGCACTGGGCAGCAGCAGCTACACCCTGGAGCTGCTGGACGAATCCGTTTGGGAAGCGGCTACCCCTGTATACTGGGCTGCCGGTTCTGAGAGCGGCTATGCTGCCACGCTGGCGGAAGCACTGACGGCGGCCTACAAGGCCAACGCCGATGCCATCACCATCGTGTGCCGTCCCGGCGCGGATGTAGGCGAGCTGACCCACGGCCACGTGGCGGATGATATCACCATCTACGGCAACAATGCCTATATTTCCGGCGGCGAGTGCGACCTGGAGGTCGACACCTATACGTTCAGCCGCGATACCGGCAAGCAGGTCGAGGCCGGCGGTGCTTATCTGGAGAAGGATATCACCGTCACGGCCTATGAGCTGGACAATCTGGGCGTGTGGGGTCAGCGGCACACCGATCATAAGGTGACTGTGAACCTGACCGACTGCGACAGCACCGACGGTATCACCGTCCAGCGCGTGTATATCAGCGGAACCACCGGCGTGAACGACATCACGCTGACCGGCTGCGACTTTGGCACAAAGGCTACTTCCGTCTACTCCAATGCGGACGGTGCAGTGGTCATCGACAATTGCTCCTTCACGGGGGCACAGGTGCCGGTGAACTTCAACCACAAGGCAAACGGTACGCAGACTGTTGCCGTCCAGAACAGCACGTTCACCAACTGCGGCGACAATGGTGATTGGGAGCAGTTCGCTGCGCCCGTGCGCTTTGTCAACAGCGGCAGCGGCACGATGACCACCACCGTGGCCACCTGCACCTTCACCGGCACGGTGGGCAGCAACGGCGACATCCTGCTGGGCGATGGCCGCGAGGGCCAGAAGTCCAACGATGTGGCGCTGACTGTGGAGAGCACCGAGGCCACTGTGCAGGCGCAGCAGCCGGGCTACTACGGCAGCAACGGCACGACAGACGCGAGCAAGCAGGGCACGAAGACTGTCGCGGCTGGCGATAAGCTGACCACCAGCGTAACGCAGCTGATGCCCAGCGAGACGACCACCTACGTGGCAGAGGTCGGCACCACCAAGTACGAGACCCTGCAGGCGGCTATCGACGCGGCCGCTAAGAATGCGACCGTGACCCTGCTGGCGGACACCCGCGAGAATGTCACCATAAACACATATGGGCTGACCCTCGACCTGAACGGTCGCACCCTCAACGGCGGCACCGTGGCGGGCAAGCCCGCGCTGACCGTTAAGAACCGCGTCACCGTCAAGGACAGCAGCGCGGCGCAGACTGGTACCATCATGCGTGAGGATACCGCGGAGAACTCCGGCGTCAGCTCCCACTATGTCATTGACATTCAGGACGGCTGGCTTTTCTTCGAGAGCGGCAGCGTTACGAACAACAGCGGCGTTGTTGGAGTGAAGGGCGCGTCCCTGGTGCGCGTGGGCGATGACAGCGTTGCCAAGTACCCCGGTCTGACCATCAGTGGCGGCACGTTTACCCAGGATAACTTCATCGTGATCAAGGTCGATCGCGGTACGTTCTACCTGAAAGAAGACGGTACGCTGAATTCCAAAAACAGCTATGCGGTGGAGAACTGGAAGTTCGCTGAGATCAAGGGCGGCACGGTCAACGGCACAGTTGCAGCCTGGACGTACAGCGGCGGTCACAACAGCGATCTGACGATCAGCGGCGGCACCGTCAACGGTAACGTGCTCTCTGTGAACTACGGCAGCGCCGAGGGCAAGGTGGCCAAGGTCAGCATCACCGGCGGCACTGTCAACGGTGCGCTGGATACCCGCAGCTACGATCCCAGCACCAATGAGCTGACCAGCATCGACGACGCCACCAAGGCGACTATCGCTGTCACCGGCGGTACGTTTAAGGAGGACCCCAGCAAGTACGTGGTGGAGAATTCCGGCGTTACTAAGAACGACGACGGCACTTTCGGTGTGGCGAAGGCGTATCTGGCCCAGGTCGGCGACACCTCCTACTACACCATGGACGAGGCGTTCAAGGCGCAGACGGCCAGCGGCGAGGCTATCGTCTTGCTGCGCGATTATACCACCGGTTCAACGTTCAACTCCGGCAGCATCAACCGCACGGTGGATTTGAACGGCCATACCTGGACCTGCACCGGCACGGATGCAAACAGCGCGGCCTTCGAGATCAACTACTCCGATGTGACGCTGACCGTGAAGAACGGCAAGGTGGTCAGCAGCCAGCTGGTGGGTCTGATCCCCTCCGCCATGGGCGGCACCATCAAGTATGACAATTCCAGTCTGGTGTTCGATGGCGTCGTGATGACGACCACCGCCCGCAGCGGCATCGAGACCAACGGCAACAACACCAACGATACCGTGACGCTGAGGAACAGCACGCTGAACGTGCCCAACGGCTACGGCATCTACTTCCCCAGCTCCGGCACGCTGACCATCGACAACAGCGTCATCAACGCCCAGACCATGGGCGTGCAGGTCTGCTCCGGCAGCCTGAACATCACCGGCGCTGACACGGCCATCACCGTCTCCGGTGACGGCATTCCCAAGACCATCAACGACGGCGCCATCGAGGACGGCGCGGCCATCTCCATCGTGAACCGCACCGGCTACAAGGGCCTGTCCGAGATCACGGTCAAGGGTGGCACGTTCACGGCCAAGAGCGGCAACGCCGCGGTCAAGGCCTACGATTGGGATAATACAAACAAGACCGAGAGCGACTTCACGCAGGCTGCCAAGGTTTCCGTCTCCGGCGGTACGTTCTCCAGCGAGGTGGACAAGTCCCTGTGCGCTGAGGGCTACATCCCCACCCAGAACGAGGATGGCACCTTCGGCGTCAAGGTAGGCCAGTATGTTGCCGAGGTCAACGGCGCCAAGTACGCGACGCTGGCCGAGGCCATCGACGCGGCGCAGGACGGCCAGACCGTGAGACTGCTGGCGGATGCCGCTGAGGACGTGGTCATCAGTAAGAGCATCACCCTCGATCTGGGCGGCAAGACCCTGACCAACACCAACGTCGGCAAGGCCACGATCTCCGTGACCGGCGGCACCGTCACCGTGAAGAACGGTAATGTTGTGGGCGGCAACGACTACTACAACATCGAGGTCACGAAGAACAGCAATGCCAACCTGACGCTGACGGATGTCACCGCCACGGCGGGCAACAATGGCTCCTCCATGATCGACAACTGGGGCACCCTGACCATCACCAGCGGTACCTACAACGGCGGTCTGAACGTGGTCAAGAGCGAGGAAGGCTCCAAACTGACTATCACCGGCGGTACGTTTACACTGGATTATGCGCCGAGCAGCGGTTATACCGCAGTTATTCTGGTGTACGGTGATACCACCATCAGCGGCGGCGAGTTTATCCAGACCGCAACACCTAAATGGGGCTATCCGCAGGTTGTCATGACTGGTGTTGTGGAGGGCTATACCGCTATCACGCGGGTTACCGGCGGCCACTTCGTCAACAAGAAGTCGGGCGACAACATTTTCCACGGTTTAGGCAAGGCTACCTCCGACAACTTCAAGGTTTCCGGTGGTACGTTCAATAAGAGCATTCCCGAAAGCTACTGCGCCGATGGCTTCATCCCCACCAAGAACGCGGACGGCACCTACGGCGTCAAGGAAGGCCAGTATGTTGCCAAGGTTGGCAGCAAGAAGTACGAGACGCTGGCCGACGCGATCCGTCTGGCTGCAAAGGGCAGGACCATCACCCTGCTGGCGGATGTCGAGCAGAACACCCAGCTGGCCATCAACAAGAGCATCACGCTGGACCTGAACGGCAAGACCATCAGGAACACGGTGGACATCTGGGGCGATAAGGCCAACGCTATCCTGTCCATCACAAATGGCGCCAAGGTGACCATCACCGGCAACGGCACCATAGATGCCAAGGAGAACGACTGCTACACCATCAACGTGGTGAAGGGCGACCTGACCATCGAAAACGGCACCTTCTATGGCAACGTCAGCGTGGTTCAGGTGCAGGAGGGTACCCTGTCTGTCAAGGGCGGCACCTTCGACCTGCACCAGAAGTGGGAAGGCAGCAGCATGTATCTGTTCAACTGCATCGATGAGGCGTATGTGGACGGCAGTGCGAAGGTCGCCATCAGCGGCGGTACGTTCGTCGGCTTCGACCCCAACGTCTCCCCCGAGCAGAAGGTGGACGGCAAGACCCCCAGCTTCGCGGCTCCCGGCGCTGGTATCATCAAGAACGAGGACGGCTCCTTCACGGCGGCTGCCGGCATGACCGCCCAGATTCTGGACAAGGACGGCAATTCCGTCAAGGCGTACAAGACGCTGGCCGACGCTGTTGCGGCGGCTCAGGACGGCCAGACCGTGAGACTGCTGGCGGATGTCGCCGAGAGCAGCATCAAGGTCAACGCGAATATCACCATCGACCTGAACAAGATGACCGTGACCGGTAGCTTTGTCACCTACGGCGAAGTGACCATCCAGAACGGTACCATTGATGTTCCCAACGGCAAGACGAACTATGCCTACGGCAAGTTGACACTGGCGGATGTGGACATCACCGGCAAGGCGGCCAGCAGTTCTCTGCTGAGTGTGAACTACAACGGCAGCGTGACTATCGACAAGGATTCCACCATCGTTGCGGACAGCGAACAGGGTCATTTTCCTGCGGTGTTCATCAAGGGTCAGGATGACAGAGGCAAGACCTATGCTCCCGAACTGAATATTTACGGCACGGTGCAGAGCGCCAAGACACCCGCCATCCAGGGCAACGGCACTGACAGAGGCGTGTCCCACGTCAACGTGTTTGAGGGTGCAGTTGTCAAGTCCGAGACGCTTGCTATCTACCTGCCCCAGCCCTGCGAGGTCAACATCACCGGCGGCCTGGTGGAGGGCTACTGCGGTATCGGCATCAAGTCCGGTACGCTGAACATCTCCGGCGGTACGGTCCGCGGCGTTGCCAACGACAATGTCATCGGCGATGAGTATTCCCAGACCAACGGTATCAGCTATGACGGCTCTGCCATCATGATCGACTCCTACATCGGCTACGCCGGTCAGGTTCAGATCAACATTTCCGGCAACGCTGTGGTGGAGAGTAAGTATTCCACCGCTATCCGTGAGATCGGTAACGACAAGAGCCAGACCAACCTGGTGGGCCTGGACATTACCGGCGGCACGGTGCTGGGCGCCAAGGATACGGACGCTGTTCTGGTCCGCGACGTGACCGCCAAGGATGTCAACATCTCCGGCGGCGAGTTCAGCAGCATCGTCAAGAAGGAGTATTGCGCTCCTGGCTTCACGCCTGTGACGACTGCCAACAGTGAGGGTCGCTACGGCGTGGAGATCGGCATGTTCACCGTCATGGTGACGTCCCGCACCACCGGCAGCGACAGCCCCGTGGCCAATGTGACCGGCGGCGGCAGCGACATCACCTACGCGCAGGGCACCACGGTCACGGCGTCCGCCATCAGCGGCTACAAGTTCGTGGGCTGGTTCGTCAACGAGTACACCGGCACGCCGTACAGCACTGACCTGACCTGCGAGGTCAAGCCCACCGATGACTGCACCATGATCGCGGTCTATGAGCCCATCAGCGGTGGCGTGTTCGCACTGGAGGTCTCCGCCTCCAAATTCACGGTCAACGGCGGCGCGACGCAGCGCTCTTACCTGCTGGAGAAGATGCCCGTTGGCACGCAGGTCACCGTTGTGTTCAAGGGCAGCGAGAACTTCCTGTACTGGGTCAATGAGTCCGGCAAGGTGGTCTCCACCTCGAAGACTTACACCTTCTCCATGGGCAGCGCCACGACCCTGAAGGCCGTGTATGCCGAGAAGGAAGAGAACCAGGCCATGGTGGTCTTCATCTCCCACACGCAGCAGGTCATCAGTTCCAAGGGCTACACGGACACGCAGGAGATCCAGTTCCCCGAGCCCCCCATCAAGATGGGCGCGACCTTCGTGCGCTGGTCCATGACGGAAGCTGAGATTCGCGCGGCCATGGCCACTACCACGACGGGTATCATCGTTGTGGAGCCGGTGTACGAATTCAGCGCGGGCTCTTACACGGTAACCGTCAATTACCCGAATGACGAGACGGCAACTTACACGGCTACAGTCGGCAAGATCACTACGGTAACAGCGAAGAGCATTGACGGAAAGGTCTTCAAGTGCTGGAAGAACGGCGACACCGTGCTTGGCTACACGGAGACCCTGAAGATCGCGCCTCGCGGCGATCTGACCCTGACGGCTGAATATGTTGATGCCGGCACCACAGTGGATCGTCTGCCCGTGATCGCACTGACGGAGATCAGCGCCAGCCAGCAGGGCGCGAAGTACGCAGTCTCCTTCACGGCAACGCGCTCCGTGCCCGATGGCTACACGGTCACTGAGCAGGGCATTCTGGTGAGCACCAACAGCCGGTACGGCCAGTCGGATGCGCTGGACGCCATGAAGCTGGATGCCAATGGCGCCAAGCCCGATGATACGTTTATCCTGAAGGCAACCAACACTGACGCGACGGGCGTAACAGTCCTGAATGGTACCGTGTCGGCTGCGGATCGTACGGTGTATGGCCGCGCTTACATGATCCTGCGCGACAGCAGCGGCGCCATGGTGTACGTGTACAGCGATACGATCCTGTCCGGCAGCTACAACAGTCTGACTACTAATGGAGGTAACTGAAAATGGACAAGAAGCAGTATGAAGCTCCGGAGATGCAGGTCATTCTGACCACCGGTGAGGACATCATCACGACGTCCATTCCGGACGGCGGCGACATCGATCTTGGCTGATCCGCCATCTCCGACCCTAACCCAAAACAGGGGCATAGTCCGCGCGGACTATGCCCCTGTGCGCAAAGCAAAGGAGCGACTTATGAAAAAACTCATCCCCGTGCTGCTGTCGCTGCTCATGGCGCTGGCCATGACGGCCACGGCGCTGGCTGCCACCGTCTACACCGAGGGTGCGCTGCACTACACCATCGCGGACGAGTCCATCACCATCACCGGCTATTTCGGTAAGGACGCCGCAGTCACCGTACCGGCCAGCATCGCCGGTATCCCTGTGAACACCATCGCCAAGGGCGCGTTCACGGACAATGACAACGTGAAAACGGTGGACCTGCCGGACACCATCACTGCCGTGGAGGAGGGGGCCTTCGCCTCCGGCATCACGGTGAACTACAACAGCAACGTCAACGGCGGCAACACGCCGGGCGACAGCAAGCCCGATGACAGCAAGCCCGATGACAATAAGCCCGCCGACAACAAACCCAACAACGGCGGCTCCGGCACCACCACCGGCGCCGACACGGGCACCGTGGACGTGGACAACTCCGGCACTGCCGGGGGTACCAACGGTACCACGGGAGGCACCGGCGGCGCAGAGGACACCGGCATCGACGAGGGCACCGTCTCCGTGGACGACCTGCCGGACTCTGCCGACAGCCAGACCGGCACACAGGACAGCGCCGCCGTTCCTCAGCAGAGCGCGGGGCTCACATGGCTGTGGGTGCTGCTGGGCGTCATCGCCGTGGCGGCGATCATCGGCATCGTCGTGATGCGGAAAAAAAAGCACTGAGACACGAAACCGCAGGAGGGTAAGCCCTCCTGCGGTTTTTTGCGCAAAAAAAGGAAGCGGACGGGTCACGTCCGCTCCAAGTGAGGAGAAAAATGATGGAAAACTAATTTCAAACGGGCGCTGCCCGCTGAAACCATGGGAAGATCAGAACAGGGTACACAGCAGCCACGTCAGTCCGATGGCCGCCGCGCCGATGGCGGCCCACAGCCAACCGGGGACGCGGACGCGCCGGCGCGGCAGACCCTGACAGCGGGCATAGTTCTTGGCGATGCGGACGGCCTGATCCACCAGCTGCTGTGAGCTGACGCCGCCGCCATCGGTGCGCAGAATGAAAATGGCCTGTTCGAAGATCTGGGGGTCTGGAGAATCCACCACGATGACGCGGCGGGAAATACCTTTAACCAAGCATATGCCCTCCTTGCTGTCCGTTTACTGCGCCGCCCTATCGCATCGGGCGACGGTAGTAGTATGGACGGCGCGGCGGCAGATTATACCTGCGCGGGGCCATTTTCTTCGCCCCGCAGCCGGTGCAGCACCAGCACGGCGCAGTCGTCGGACCGCCCGCCGTGATCGGCGGACACGGTGAGGATGCGGCGGGCCAGGGCGTCGGGAGTGCCGCCGCCCCAACCGGCCAGCAGGTCCTGCAGCCACTCGTCCCCGTCGCCGCCGACCACGCCGTCGGAGACCATCACCAGCCAGCCGTCCGGCGGCAGAACGAAGCGGATGACATCGGGCTGGCGGTCTACACCCTCCAGTCCCGCAGGAAGCGCCGCACCGCCGTACCGCGTGACGCGGCCCAGCTTTTTCAGATACGACGGCGCAGCACCGTATTTATAGAGCGCGGCCTCACCGGTGCTGCGGTCCAACCGCAGCAGGTCGATGGTGGTGAAGCCCGCGCCCTCACGGCAGCGCAGCAGCATCGCCGTGTTCAGTGTTTTCAGGGCCGGCAGCGGCTCCACGCCCGCCTGTAAAAACTGCTTCAGTAACCGCACGGTCATGGCGGCCTCGCGGTGGGCAGCCTCGCCGCTGCCCATGCCGTCGGACAGCAGCAGGCACGCCGCGCCGCCCGCCTCGAAGGACGCCGCCTGATCGCCGCACAGTGTCTCGCCTTCCTTGGGCCGCAGGGCGATGGCGGTGCGGCAGGTAAAGCGGGGCGGCGCCGACACCGGCATACCGGGGGACAGCACCTCCGACATCTGGGCGTACTGCTGCCGCGCCATCTGATACGCCTCCTCCAGCTGGAGCCGGTGGGCGCGGCGCAGCAGGAACTGGTGCAGCTGGTCGTTCAGCGCCTCCAGCAGCTGGGGGAAGTGCAGGCAGCGGCTGGCAAAATGCAGGGGGAAGTCCTCTGCGCAGGCGCTGCCGCGGCGCAGCAGGCGGGGACAGGCGTCGTTGAAGGCATTGTAGGTGTCGTTGTAGTGTGCCTGCCAGCAATCCCGCTGCAATAGACACCCTGCGCAGACCTGCTCCGCCGCGCGGTCGAACAGCACGGCGGGATTCTCCGGCCGCGGCGGCGATACCTCGGTGAAAAAGCTGTCGTACACGGCGCGGAACGCGGCGGCGGGGGTGGCCTCCGGCTGGGCCGGCGGCGCGGGCGCCTGCTGGGCGAGCCGCAGCGGCAGGCGCTGAGACAGCAGGAGATAGAGCCCCGCGCCCGCCACGCTCTGAAACAGCAGAGGCAGCGGGTCCGGTCCGTCCAGCAGCGTATATCCGGCCATGGCTGCGGCAGTATACACCAGCGGCACGGCCAACCGGCCCCGCTCCCTGACGGCGGAGGCGGCTCCCATCCCGCCGCAGCACACTGCGGTCAGCAGCACCGCATCGCCGGTGAACAGATCCATGGTCAGACCGGCCACGGCTCCCGCCGCCGCGGCGGAGGCGGGGGACAGGCACTTCGCCGCGGCCATCAGCAGCGCCGCCGCCAGCACGCCGCCCACGCGGAAGCCGGAGAACGACCAGCCGTAGGCGGTGAGGGACAGACCCAGACCCAGCAGGAACAGCGCCTGCCCGCGGCTCGCCGCCGGGGCATTGGCGTCCGACAGCGACGGCAGCAGCGCCGCCGCAGCGTACAGCACGGTACAGGCAGCGGCGCACAGCGCCCACTGCCGCGGCTGCCGCTGGATGAGATAGGCCGACTGCACCAGCAGCGTCATCAACACGGCAGCCACAGGCCGGAATACCGGACGGCGGTACAGGCGGGTGGTGCAGAACGCCGTGTTGGCACAGAAGATGAGGATGGCGGCGGCGGTGTGGCGCAGCCCCGCCTGAAAATCCAGAAAAAGGAAAGCGCCCAGTCCCGCGCCCAGCAGGGCGCTGAGCCCGGGCCAGCTGACGCCTGCGGCGGAGACAGCCGCCAGCGCCCATGGGCTGTACAGGCCGTCCAGCGCCGCACCGGACAGCAGAAACGCGGCGGCCGCCGGTAAAAACCCCGTCAGCAGGGAGCGGAGCGGGACGGACCGGACGGCCTCGGTGACAGTTTTCAAGGCTTGTCCCTCCTTTCACGCCTATTGTAACCGGAACGGCGGACGCATCCTGTCGGGAAATGGCGGCGCATCCCAAAGCCGCCGGCCGCCGCGGCGGAAAATTTTGCTGTTGTATTTCCCACGCCGATTTGGTACAATGCCGTTGACAGAAACTGACACACTTCGTACAGGAGGAGACCCATGAAAAAGCTGTTTGCCATGCTGATGGCACTGACGATATTAATGACCATGGCCGCCTGCGGACAGCAGACGACGGACGAGGCCGGCGGCACCGTGGACCCCGGTGCCGTGGAGGATCAGGGTACCTCGGGTCAGGTGGACATGCCCGCCGATGACGCCGGCACGCCGGAGCTGGGCAGCGTCAACGGCGGCACCTACACCAACGAGTTCGCCGGCATCGGCTGCACGCTGGACGAGACCTGGACGTTCTACACCGAGGCGCAGATCGCGGAGATCAACGGTTTCCTGACGGAGGGCACCAGCGACGAGGAGATGCGCCAGCTGATGGAGGAGAACCAGAGCGTGTACGATATGTACGCCTCCTCCACCGATGGGCTGATGACCATGAACGTGGTGTTCCAGAACATGGGACTGCTGTTTGGCACCACCATGAGCGCTCAGGACTACGTGGAGCTGTCCGCAGAGCAGCTGCCCGACGCCATGGGCACCTACGGCTTTGAGGACGTGACAGCGTCCGTGACCACGGCGGAGTTCGCCGGTGCGGAGTGTCCCGCGATCGCCATCACCGCCACGGTACAGGATACCCCCATGTATGAGCTGCTGGTGTGCATGAAGGAGGGCAACTACATCTACTGCGTGACGCTGTGCAGCTACACGGAGGATGTGACGGCCCAGATGGCAGCGCTGTTCTACACGCTGTAAGCAGCAAACCCGTGAGCCGCGGCAGACGCCGCGGCTCGCTTTTTCGGAAAGGAGCGGAGACCATGGCAAAATATGTGCTGATACCGGATTCCTTCAAAGGAACGCTGTCCTCGGAGGACATCTGCCGCATCGCGTCGGAGGAGATATTGCGGCTGGAGCCGGAGGCAGAGATCTGCGCCATTCCGGTGGCGGACGGCGGCGAGGGCACGGTGGACGCCTTTCTGGCCGCCGTGGGCGGCACGCGGGCGGAGGTGCCCTGCACAGGGCCCTGCGGCCAGGAGGTCATGGGTTTTTACGGCCTGCTGCCGGACGGCACGGCGGTGGTGGAAATGGCCGCAGCGGCGGGCCTGCCGCTGGCGGGCGCGTGCCGCGATCCGGAAAAGACCACTACCTACGGCGTGGGCCAGCTGATGGCCCACGCGCTGTCCCGCGGAGCAAAGCGGCTGGTGCTGGGACTGGGCGGCAGCGCCACCAACGACGGCGGCTGCGGCGCGGCCGCCGCGCTGGGCGCGGAGTTTCTGGATGCGGAGGGACGGGCGTTCGTGCCTACCGGCGGGACGCTGACCCAAATCGCCCATATCCGCATGGAGGGGCTGCGGGAGACGCTGGCGGGCGCGGAGGTCACGGTGATGTGCGACATCGACAACCCCCTGTGCGGTCCCGCTGGTGCGGCGGCGGTGTTCGGACCTCAGAAGGGGGCGGACGCGGCCATGGTGGCCCGTATGGATGCGGGCCTGCGCCATCTGGCGGAGATGCTGGAAAAAGACGTGGGCATGGAGGTGCTGACACTGGCGGGCGGTGGTTCAGCCGGCGGCTTCGGGGCCGGTGCGGCGGCATTTTTCGGCGGACAGCTGCGCATGGGCATTGATGTGGTGCTGGATCTCACGGACTTTGACCGGAAATGCCGCGGCGCATCGCTGGTCATCACCGGCGAGGGTCATCTGGACAGCCAGAGCCTGCGGGGGAAGACGGTGGTGGGCGTGGCCCGCCGCGCCCGGGCGCTGGGTGTACCGGCGGCGGCGCTGGTGGGCGGCTGCGAGACGGCGCTGGACGCGGTGTACGCGGAGGGCGTGTCCGGCGTGTTCCCCATCCATCCGGCGCTGTGCACCTGGCCCCAAGCCGCCGTGCGGACCGAGGAGGATCTGCGCTTCACCATGGGCAATCTGCTGCGCTTTATGGCCGCCCTGCGGCGATAATAAAAAACGGGAGACCGCACCGCAGTCTCCCGTTTTCGTATATGGCTCCAAATGTAATCAGATGATCTTCTCAAAGACCATAGTGGCCTGGATGCGCTCGCCGCCCGGCATGCCCTCGCCGTTAGAGGCGGTGATGGTGTGCAGGCGGCAGCCCTTGCGCGTTCCGCTGCCCGCTCGCAGGCAAACGATTTTGCACAGCAAAATCCCTGCTCCAAAAAGAAAGACACCCGTGAGGGTGTCTTTCTTTTTGTGACCACCCACCACTTTTGTTGTCTGTGAATCAGCGCTTTTTGTCTTGTTTCTCCGGTGGCGTAGTGACCCCTTCCAGCAGATCTGTCACGACCTGATTGAGCTGGGCAGCATTCTTGAAGGTAATAACGGGGACACCGGTTTGGCTTTCAATGGCTTTCCGTGCATCACCGGCCACTTTTCCTCCGGCACGCGCCACATCAATGTTTTCCGAAAATGTCTCCGGAGCTTTCTGCTTGGAGATTTCCGTGGTGGTCGCCTCTGCCAGCATATTCAGCACCAGCTCCAGCGTGGTCATATTGTCGCGGAGGTTTTCTCGCTTCAGGCCCTTGAGGTTCTTATATTGCCGTGTGGACACCCCTGACCATGCACGGGAGATCTCATCGTTAAGTATTGCGTACTCCACGCCCTTCTGTACACCGTGGGCATCCCATTCATCCGTCAGTTCCTTGCGGACTTGGATGGCCTGCAACCACTGGTTGATCCATTCACGAGTATAGCCTTTCTTGAGGTACGTTTCCAGAGCTCGCTCGATGGTCAACTCTGGGTCGATGGTTTCCTCAATGCGTTCCCGTCCAACCTGTGCTAACCACAGCTTGAACGGCTCTGCCCTCGATGAAGGAATAGACTGGATGATACAGAGAAGCTGTTCCGTGTCGGCCACATCGGTCAGGCGCTTTTTGCCATCTGAGGCAGTCATTTTCAACTGTACGATTTTTTCGTACAGTTCGACTGCGCCCTCAGATTTTAGTTTCCTCTTGAGGTCGCTCCAATAACGGCGAGGATTATCTGTGCCGCTCAACACCTCGCAGACGTCGACAATGGAAAAGTACCATTCTTCCTTTTCTTCGTCCCATGCGGTACGAATGCGTTTGTCCTCGAATAGTTGGATCTTATCATTTTGTGCCATCCTGCTCACCTCGTTTCTGTGATAACTCTTTCAGCAACCCCTGACATCCCGCAAGCACGTCCCTCCATGTGGCCTCAAAATCGTCGGTGTACCACGGGTCGGCAACATCGCGGGGGTGGTCGGTGTAATCCAGCAGCAGGTGTATCCTGCCATCCGGGTCACCGCCGCAGATACGGTGCATATTCCGCAGGTTGGCGCTGTCCATGCCGATCAGCAGGTCAAATGCATTGTAATCGCTTTTTGTGAGCTCCCGCGCCGCATGACCACCACAGGAGATCCCGTGCTCTGTCAGCTTGCGCCGCGCCGGAGGATAGATAGGGTTGCCAATCTCCTCACGGCTGGTGGCTGCCGACTCGATATGGAATTGTGACGACAGCCCAGCTTTCTTCACCAAGTCCTTCATCACAAACTCGGCCATCGGGCTGCGGCAGATATTGCCGTGGCAAACAAATAGAATTTTCTTCATATCGTGGTGTCTCCCAATTATTATCTTTGTTTTAAGTATAGCAAATGAACCCCCTGTCCGTCGAGAGAAAATATGTAAGAAAGGCTCCGTTTCTCGACAGAATATCCGGGAAACGAAGCCCTTTCAAAAGATCATCTCTCTTCCAAGCTTTGAAAGGCGGAGTTCATTCAAAAAAGTAGGATACCTTCGAATAGATGGCGGCAGTTTTAATATGCTTACACCTTTTCCTTCCGGTTGCTGCCGAAAGAGTGAACAGTCCCTACAAACAGACTTGCATTTCTCAAATTCTTCGTACTCGGTATCAATTCATGATATCGATAAAACCACGCGCAGCATGGTCGTCACTGCGGAATAAAGCAGAGAAAGGGCAGCACGATGTACGAAAAATATGAATCGCCCCTGTCATCCCGGTATGCATCAGAGGAGATGCTGTATCTATTCTCCCAGAAAAAGCGTATTCAGGTCTGGCGAAGGCTCTGGACCGCGCTGGCCCGGGCGGAGCATGATCTCGGCCTGCCCATTACGGCAGAGCAGGTCGCAGAGCTGGAAGCACACATAGATGACATTGATTTTGCGTGCGCCGCACAACGGGAGCGAGAGGTACGGCATGATGTGATGGCGCACGTCTATGCCTATGGAAAAGCGGCCCCCGGCGCCGCAGGCGTGATCCATTTGGGGGCCACAAGCTGTTATGTAACCGATAACGGGGATCTGATCCTTTATCGGGACGGTCTGCGCCATCTCCGCAAGGAACTGCTGGACGTGCTGAAAAATCTTGCGGACTTTGCGGAGAAATACAAGTCGCCGCCCACCCTCGGCTATACCCACTATCAGCCCTCGCAGCTTGTTACCGTGGGCAAACGGGCGACACTCTGGATGCAGGATTTTCTTTCCGACCTGGAGGAACTGGAGCACGTACTGGCACACATGAAATTCCTCGGCTGCCGTGGGACCACCGGTACCGAGGCCAGTTTTCTGGAGCTATTCAATGGTGATACCGAAAAGATCGACCAGATGAACCGGCAGATCAGCGCGGAATTCGGATTTGCAGCGTGTTTTGATGTCTGCGGGCAGACATATCCCCGAAAGGTGGACAGCCGCATCCTGAATTGTCTGTCTTCTATTGCGCAGAGTGCCTATCGGATGGCAAACGATATTCGCCTGCTGCAGCATGACCGGCAGATAGAGGAGCCCTTTGAAGAAAACCAGATTGGCTCCTCCGCCATGCCGTATAAGCGAAACCCCATGCGCAGTGAGCGAATCTGTTCTTTGTCCCGCTTTCTGATCTCGGACGCCGTAAACGCCTCCATGACGGCGTCCGTACAGTGGCTGGAACGCACGCTGGATGACTCCGCCAACCGCCGCATCTCCATACCGGAGGGATTCCTCTGCGCCGCTGTTCCCACGCGGCCTCCGCAAGGATGAAGGAAGGCGAGCCCTGCGACCTTCTGGAGCAACTGGCGGCAGAGCCGGCTTTTTCCATGCATACAGAAGACCTCGCTGTTCTGCTGAGGCCAGAGGCCTATATCGGTCGCTGCCCGGAGCAGGTGGACACGTCTGCGCAAGGTACGCCTGCTGCTCGAAGGCACTTCCGGCGATACCCCTGACATTGATTTGTAGGGAGGATTCCCTGCGCTTTTGCACCTCTTTCTGTGATCTGCGGAAGCAGGACGGAAAAGGCTGCCTGACGGCCCTCATCATATACCAAGAATCTACAGAGCCACCGGGCGGGAGCATTGCTCTCCACCCGGTGGCTCTATTTCTTCGTTTTGATACCCTTTTATTGTTTCCAACAGCGCAAAATGTGACCATTTCCCTGCCAGCGAAAAGAGACAGCCATTGTCCTCATCTCGTCAAAAGAAGCGCTTCCAGCTTTGCGCGCGCAGTCAGGAGCAGTTCCGTCACCTGACTTTCTTTTTCTTCTGTATAACGGAAGGTTGGGATTGCAATACTCAAGGCAAACACAGGTACGCCATCCTTTAGCAGGGGTGTTGCAATACATTGAATAAACTCAGAGTTTTCCTCACGTTCATAAGCGATCCCGCGCTTCTTTACCCCCTGGATCTGCTGATATAGTTCATCCAGATCCGTAATGGTCCTGTCTGTCATTTTTTTTACGCCATCTTTAAAAATCTCGCTCAATTCCTCCCTTGTATAGCCGGACAAGAGCGCTTTCCCAAGCGCCGTAGCATTTGCAGGGAGCATTTTCCCGGGTGCGGAATACATGCGTATCGATTGAGGCGCGTCCACTTTAAGCAGGTAAAGCACATTGCATCCATCCAGTTCTGCCAAGTGGCAGGTCTCATTACATGCGTCCACAACCTCTTGCAATTCTGTCAGCGCACGTTCAAAAAAGGACTCCTTCCGCATATAGGCGTTTCCGATTTCCAAAGTGCGGATTCCCAACGTATAAGTAGAGGATCCCGGCTTGTATGACAAGTACTTTTTCTTAGCCATCGTGTGGAGGATCGGTGATATGCTGCTCTTAGGGGACTGAAGGGAATTGGATATTTCCGTCAGTGTCAGCCCATCCGATGCGTCACGAAATGCGAGCAGTTCCAAAATATCCAAAACTCGTTCTGTTGAGCGGTGGTCCGATTGCATAAGTATCACCTCATATCAGTTTTTATATGTGCGGTTTCAGGCAGAGCAGCTTGCTAAACATATTCACTATAATTACATAGAATAACACAAAGTTTTCGAAGTTTCCACTAAGAATTTCATGTGCCCATTCTACCAGTCGGAAACTGTGAAAACCGGCGGAAAAAATTTCACACAGAGCTACCGCCTCACGGGTGGATGCTCTGTGTGAAATCCGGTCGCACGTGTCAAGGCGTCGCTGCAGCTCCGGACATACCGTGCTGCCACGAAAGCGAGACAGCCGTCGGTATCGTCTATCTCTGTACCCGGCCCGAACCGTCCCCGTTCATCAATGTCTCAACTTCAGCAGGTGTGACCAAGTTGAAGTCGCCATTGATGGAATGCTTTAAGGCTGAGGCGGCAACGGCGAATTCCAACGCATATTTGGGAGATCTTCCCTCTGCAAGCGAATGGATCAGACCTCCGGCAAATGCATCGCCGCCGCCTACCCGGTCAACCATGTGAAGATGATATTTTGTGGAAAAATAGCATTGCTCTCCATCGTAAATCATGGCCGACCAGTCGTTATCCGAGGCAGAGATTGATTCACGCAGCGTCATTGCAACCTTTCGGAACGGAAAGCGATCCATAAGCGTCTCTGCAAGCTTCCGGTATTCGTCCATATCCAGCTTTCCTTTTACAATCTGGCTGTTATTCAGCTTCACCCCGAATACATCTGCTGCATCTGACTCGTTGCCAATACACACGTCCACATACTGGCACAACTCGCTCATGGCTGCCATGGCATCCTCTCGGCTCCAAAGCTTCCCGCGATAGTTTAAATCGCAGGAAATTGTTGCCCCGACCTCTTTTGCAGCCTTGCAGGCATCGAGGCAGGCGGAAACCATGTCTTTGCCCAGCGCCGGTGTGATCCCCGTAAAGTGGAACCACTGCGCGCCCTGCATAATCTCTTTCCAGCAATACTCCTCCGGCTTTGACGTTTGGAAGGAGGATCCCTCCCGGTCGTAGATGCAAACACTGGGTCTCTGGGACGCACCCTTCTCCATATAATAGATTCCCATGCGCTTTCCGCCCCGGAGTATATGCGAAGTGTTTACCCCATAGGCCTTCAGCTTCCTCAGAGCAGCCTCGCCTACCATATTCTGCGGGAATTTTGATACAAAAGCTGCATCATCCCCCATCTGGGCCAGCGAAACTGCCACATTTGCTTCCCCGCCGCCGAAGCTTCCTTCAAGCGATTCAGTCTGGAAGAGTCTGTTGTAGCCTACGGGGCTCAATCTCAGCATCAGCTCTCCAAAAGTAACAATTTTAGCCATGTTTTCGTCCTTTTAGCACAAGCTCAACGGCTTGTCTGCTTCTTCTCGTAATCTCTGCCCAATTATGGCTCCGGATAAGCTCCTCTGACACAAGGAATGTCCCTCCGCACGCAAATACAAATGGACTTGCGCTGAATTCTTCCAGATTATCTAAGGAAATGCCTCCAGTAGGAATAAATTGGAGCTTTTGGAATGGCGTATGCAGCGCACGAAGTGCCGGCAGCCCGCCCGCGATATTTGCCGGAAAAAACTTTACGATTTGCAGCCCCATGTTGTAAGCAGCTTGGCAGTCCGACGCCGTCGCGCATCCAGGCACGATTGGGATTCTCCGATGGTTACAGTATTCCACAACAGACGGGTCCAGGCCCGGGGAAACGATAAACTCGGCTCCCGCTTCAATTGCTTCCTTAGCTTGTTCAATGGTCAGGACTGTCCCTGCGCCCACTGTGAAATTTGATACCTCTTGTTTTATTTTTCTTATGGCTGTGGCGACTCCATTTGCCCGAAAAGTAACTTCGATCAACGGAATTCCGCCCTCCCGGAGTGCTTCTGCCACCAGAACAGAGTCCTCCTCCGGCTTATCCAGCTTTGCTACCGGAATAATGCCGATCCTGTGAATTTCCTCGTACACAGTACGCATGAAACTATCATCCTCTCCTATGTTTAAGGTGTCGAAATTGCAATTGCAAAGGATCCTGCGGATCCCGCGCCTTGCAGGTCAGCCTGCTTCTTTAGGAAAGCATTGTATCCGGATCGAGCGGGATATACGCCTCTTTCTGACTGTCTGCCACTTCCTTCTGGGTGATCTTTCCGTCTACCATAATGATACCGGAACGCAGTACGAAGTTCTTTTTGCACGCTTCTTTCAGTCCGTAGTTTGCCGTATCTTCGATCATGGGATAAATCGCCCTTGAGAAAGTCTCGTTGGCTGCCGCAGGCACCATTGCCGGGATATTCGTAATGCCCACATGGACGATCCCTTCCTCAATGAAATACGGATTGCTGATCGTCGTGTACTGAGCCGTTTCAATAATGCCCTCACCCTCAAGGTCCACAATCACAGAGCCCTTCCGCATACTACGGACCATCTCCCGTGTCACCACCGGAACTTCCATTCCCGGATAGGAGTAGATACAGTTGATCAGCATATCGGCCAGTGCTACCTCTTCAGCGAATGCCTTCTTGTCCATATAGCGCAGGTCAGTGTGGTGAAGGACCGTCCTCAAATACTCCAACCGCGCAATCGACTTTTCAAAGACAATGACCTCTGCTCCAAGGCCCTCAGCAACCTGAGCCGCAGCCAATCCCGCATGGCCGCCGCCAATAATCACAACCCGTGCGCGTTTTACTCCGGTAATCGGGACGATACTCACGCCACTGCCGCCGTACTGTCTCTGAATATACTGTGTTCCCAGAATCGGTGCCATCCGTCCGGCGATTTCACCCATCGGGCGGGTCAGTGCTCTGCTGCCATCCGGGAAGCGCGTAACCTCGTAGGAAACGCAGGTCACACCTGCCTCACGCAGTCGTTTTACCTGCTCCGGCTTCGCCGTGCCCTCCGCCATATGGAACGCGGTAAACAGAAGCTGACCTTTCCGGAAGGGCATTTCCAGGTCTCCGGGCATCAGATCCTTAAACTTTACGATCATATCGGACTTTTCATATACTTCCGCCATCGTATCAAGCATCTGCGCGCCCGCAGCCATATATTCCTCGTTTGAAATTCCCGCCGGTAATGCCAAATCCTTTTGGAAATAGACGGTGTGTCCCTGTGCTACCAGTTGCTGGACCCACTTTGGGATCAAACCGACACGAGTCTCTTTGTCTTTGAGTTCCTTGGGAATTCCGATAATCATTGAAGTGCCCTCCTCATATAATAAGTTTTGAAGATAATCCAAATATCCGCAGCCTTTGTGGTGCCCGTGATACAAGTCCTTATATGCCGTTTTCCGCAATTTGCCGCAGCATCCTTACAAACAATTGATAGGTCGGCTCCACCGTCTCAATATAGAACCTTTCTCTCGTGGTATGGGCTCCTCTCGACGTGGGAGCTAACCCCAAAGCGTCCATGTCCGGGAGCTTATCAATTATAATTCCCGGCTCACATCCGCCCTGTCCATATTCAATTTTAATTTCCTCGCCATACATCTCCTGGAAGAGCTTCTTGCATAGCTCTTGCATGGGAGAATCCGTCCGGTACGGCCATCCCGGATACTGATCCAGGATCTCAACATCAGCACCCAGTTGTGATGCCAGTTCTTTCACGCTTTTTTCCGTATCCCATTTCAGCGCCTCCGACAGCGAGCGTACGCTGAACCACAGCTGGCAGACATTCTCCTTTACGCAGAATCTGGATGTGCATCCGGTGCAAAACGGAATGCTCTGGTTCTTGCCACCGTATTCAATGACACCATACGGTATGCCCTGCAAAAGTGCTCCAATTTTCCGGAGATCTTCGCAGCTTATACAATCATGTACAAGTGCTTCCTCTTCCACTTGCTCCAAGCGAAGCGCAATGTTGTCCTCGCCTGCCGCACGGTATGCACTTCTCCAGCTTTTCTGCAGCATATCTGCCAGTTGACGCAGCTGGGTCTCCGCTTCACCGTTCTCCACACAGAGCCGGACTGCTGCCTGATCCGGGATGCCCTGGCTTTCTTGTACATCCGCATCTATCAGCCAAGCATTTTCACATCCTGTAAGCTTTTCCAGGAATTCGCCCAGCAGTGAAATGGCATTAGCGCGTCCCTTGGCAATATCGTTGCCGGAATGGCCTCCCAGCAGCCCGCCGATAGTCCCGCTGTATACGGTACCTCGGTGCGGTACAGTTTTGTAGGTCATGTGAAAACGATTGTGTACGGCGCCTGTGCTGCACACACACATCATGTCAGCGTCACCGCTGTCCATATTGATCATGTGCCGCGCCCGGATCTGGGTATAGTCAAACTTTCTGGCTCCCCATAGTCCGCTCTCTTCCTCCACGGTGAACAGGAATTCCAGCGGCGGATGCAGCAGCTCCGGCGTTGTCATCAGCGTAAGCATCATGGCCAAACCGACTCCGTTGTCCGCTCCCAGGCTGGTTCCCCGTGCCGCCAGGGTGACCCCATAGTCCGCGTCCCGATAGAGATACAGATCCAGCGCATCCTTGGAAAAGTCATGGACAACGCCTTCGTCCTTTACACACACCATGTCCATATGTCCCTGAAAGAGGACTGCCGGGGCGTTCTCATATCCCTCCGTTGCAGGCATACGCACTAACACGTTCCCGTGCGGATCCTGATACGACTCCAGCCCTGCGGTTTTTGCGACTTCTCTGATGTATGCTGCAAGATGTGCTTCGTCTTCGGTATCATGCGGGATCCTCGTGATTTCCTCAAAATACCTCATATATCTCCGGGGTTCATATGCGTCAAGCAGATATTGTGACGGCATATAGGGGGTCCCTCCTTTCGGCATATCATCGCTTTTTGTTATTTTCATATGGTCTCAAGCATATTTGTGGCACGCGACAAGATGTCCCGGAGCCACCTCCTTCAGTTCGGGGGAGCATTGTGTGCAGATTTCCATGCAGTTTTCACAACGGGGCGCGAATCGGCAGCCCGGCTTGGGGTTGATCGGGCTGACGACCTCGCCTTTGATCACGGAGATCTTCTTGTTCCGCATGGAAATATCCGGTTCGGGGATAGAAGAAAGCAACGCACGGGTATAGGGATGAAGTGGAGAGTTGAACAGTTCATCCGCTTCGGCGTACTCCAGACTCTCACCTAAATACATGACCATGATATGATCCGAAATGTGTCTAACTACACTCAGATCGTGGGTAACAAACATATAGGTGAGATCCATCTCGCTCTGAAGATCCATCAACAGATTCAGGATCTGTGCCTGAATAGAAACATCGAGCGCTGAAACCGGTTCATCGCACACAATAAACTGCGGATTCAGGGATAAGGCCCGCGCGATGCCGATTCTCTGCCGTCTGCCGCCGTCCAATTCGTGGGGATAAGAATTCGCAGTCCGTCTGGCCAGGCCCACAATATCCATCAGCTGCGCTGCCCGGTTAAAGATCTCCCGCCGGGTAGGATAGGTGTGGTGGATCAGCATATATTCGGCAATAATCTCAACCACGGATTTTCTAGGATCTACACTGGCATACGGGTCTTGAAAGATGATCTGCATATTTTTGCGCATCTGCTTCATCTTCTGCCGCCCAAACGTCAGGATGTTCTCTCCGCAATAGAGTATCTCTCCGCTGGTCGCTTCGGTCAGACGCAGAAGCGTACGCCCAAATGTGCTTTTTCCACATCCTGACTCTCCTACAATTCCCACCGTAGTGCCTTTATAGATCTGCAGGTTGATATTGTCAACAGCATGCAAATAGCGGTTTTCCCCCAATTTGAAATACTTTTTTAATGCTTTTGCTTCAATCAAGGGTGTATTTACTTCCATTGGCACTACTCTCCTATCTGTCCGGTCTGTTGAAACAAATGGCAACGAATTGCGTGTGTACCCTCATAATGGACCTCCGGACTCTTCTCCCGGCAAATGTCCATGCATTTTGAGCAGCGGGGTGCAAATTTGCAGCCCGGTTCGCACACCGTCGGATCAGGCATCAGGCCGTCGATCGGGGTCAGGCGTTTAACTCTTGTGTTCAGACGAGGAATTGACCCAAAAAGCCCTTCTGTATAGGGATGATGGTTTTTCCCGTTGAAAATGTCTTCTGCCGTACCGATCTCAATGATTTCGCCCGCATACATCACCGCCACGTTATCGCAGGTTTGCGCCACAATGCCCAGGTCATGCGTGATCATGATCATAGACGTACCCAGCCGGTCTCTCAGCTCTCGTATCATAAGCAGGACCTGAGCCTGGATCGTCACATCCAGCGCCGTCGTCGGCTCATCTGCAATAAGCAGATCCGGCTCACAGGACAACGCCATCGCGATCACCACCCGCTGCTTCATTCCTCCGGAGAATTGATGCGGATACTCATGTTTCCGGGCCGGCGGAATCCCTACCATATTTAGCGTTTCGTCTACGTGCTGGTCGATCTTTTCCTTTGTCCAGCCGGCTTCATTATGCACCAGCAGCGCTTCTGCGATCTGCTCGCCTACCGTCAGAACGGGGTTCAAGGAAGTCATCGGATCCTGAAAAATCATGGCGACCTTGTTTCCGCGTATCGTGCGCATTTTCTGTTCGGAAAGGGACGTCAGCTCTTCTCCTTCAAACCAGATCTCTCCCCCGGTCACTTTTCCCGTCCGCTCCGGAAGCAGCTGCATTATGGAAAGTGCCAGCGTAGTCTTCCCGGCTCCCGTCTCGCCGACCAGTCCGAGGCTTTCTCCTCGTCCCAGCGTAAACGAAACTCCGTTCACCGCATAAACCGTTTCAAGATCCGTTTGGTAAATCACGCTTAAATCCTTTACCGCAAGAATGACATCCTCCTTCATATTAAGCGCTCCTTAACAAATTTTGTAATGTAGTCTTCTGAAATTCGCATGTACTAATTCTTCAGTCTGGGGTCCATCGCGTCACGAAGTCCGTCGCCCAGCAAGTTAACCGAAAATGCGGTCAAAACAATGGCTGCTGCCGGGAAAAAGACCAGGTGCGGAGCTTTCAGCATAAACTCTCTGGCCTCAGAGAGCATACTTCCCCACTCCGGCGTGGGCTGCGGAAGGCTGAGTCCGATATAGCTCAGAGAAGACTGATAAATCACAAGACTCGCCACATTCAGCGTGAGGTTGACCAGTATGATTCCCAAAGCGTTCGGGATAATATGGCTTAAAATGATACGCGCTGAACTGGCCCCTCCGGCTCTGGCCGCCTCCACATACTCCTGCTCGCAAAGGTTCAGGACCTCAGAACGCACCAGGCGGACATAGTTGGTAAAGTATGCCAGCGTCATCGCCACGATCAGGACCGGAATGCTGGAACCCAGCGCCGCCACTACGACCATGGTAAAAAGGATGTCTGGCACCGACATAAAGATATCCAGACTGCGCATAATCACCATGTCCACCTTCCCGCCGAAGTATCCGGCGGCCGCACCGAGCAAGCTTCCAAAAATACAGGAGGTCATGGAAGCAAACAGCGATATGGCCAAGGAAGTCCTCGCTCCATGTACGAATCTTGCAAAAACATCCCGTCCATACATATCCGTACCCATGAGATGCTTCGCTGATGGAGCCTCAAAGTTACTCATGACATCCTGAGAAATGGCAGCTTGATAGGGGATGATTACATCCGCAAATATGATGGTAAGAATTAGTACGATCAGAATTACAAGTCCGACCATCGCGCCCCGATCTTTTCGGAGGCGTCTGAAGATTTCGTGGAATTGCCCTGTCTTTTTGAATTCTCCTCTGTCGGCGCCCTTTACTCGTCCGGTTATCGCACTCATATTCACCGCTCCAATCTGCTATATTTGGCACGTATCCTGGGGTCTACATAAGCATACGCGATATCGACCAAAAGCATCAGCATGGTAAATGCAGAGGCGATCAAGATGCTGGCTGCAATAATGACCGGCTCGTCCTTTTTACTGATACTGTCCACGATAAGGCTGCCTATTCCCGGAATGGAAAACAGTCGTTCTGTCGTCACCATTCCAGCCAAAAGGACTCCGAAGCGCATGCCCACGCATGTAATGACAGGCAGAAGCGCATTTCGCATAGCGTGCTTCCAGATAACTGTCCGCTCCGGAACTCCTTTTCCGCGGGCTGTCCGGACATAGTCCTGCCGTATCGCCTCAAGCATGGACGATTTCGTAAATCTGAGGTATGCAGCCGCTTCTGAAATGGCGACCGCGCTCACCGGGAGAATATAGCTCTTCAGACCAGACAAGCCAAAAGATGGGAATATGTTGATCTTCAGCGCGAAAAAGTACATCAATACCATTCCTATCACAAAGCTTGGCACCGCCGCCAGGAAAAACGCCATCATGGTTGGCACGGTATCCCAGAGGGAATACTGCCTGACGGCAGAGTAAATTCCCACTGGTACTCCTACGCATACCGATATCACCAGGATGAGCAGCGACATCCGGATGGTCACAAGGAATCTCGGCCAGATCTCGTCGAACACCGGCCGGCCACTGAAGTACGACATCCCGAAATCGCCTTCTGTAACGATATCCTTCAAGTAATTGACATACCGTTCCGCAATGGGAAGGTCGTAGCCCAGGTCATGGTTGAGCGTGTCAATGGCCTCTTGCTTCGCCGTTGGCCCAAGGATCATCCGACCTGGGTTCCCCGGTGTAAGCCCCATGACAAAGAAGATAATAAATGTGACGCCAAGTATTGTGGGGATTAGAAAAAGTACTCTCTTTATGACATAGCGATACACCTTTCACCCTCCATCCGATAATTTTTATAGTGTCAGGCGTTCCAGCTCCACTCCGCAACTCTGTAGTAGGTCGGAACATTAACGACGTTCAAATCAGGATTCCATGCGGTGCAGGCCGGAGGCGCTACGAGCGGAATCACGCAGTAGGTGGCCATTACCTCATTATAAAGCTCGGTATAGATTTCCTTTCTGGCGGCTTCGTCAGTGAGCTGCTCGCCCTGTGCAAACAGGTCTTCAATGTGCTTGTAGTCGAACTTGTCTCCGACAAAGCTCACATTGTAGATACCGACAGAGCCGCTATGAGCCTGCTGGCGGAAGTTGTTGAAGTCATAGTTGCCGTTGTCGCCGACAATGCAGATGTTGTAGTCCTGGGACGCCATCCGGTCCACCGCCACGCCGAACTCAAGGGTCGTGATCTTCGCGGTGATGCCCACCTCAGCCAGGTTCGACTGGAGAACCGTGGCGTAGGGCTCCGAGGAACCGGTACCTACCAGGATTTCGCCTACATCCACGCCGTCCGGATAGCCGGCTTCCGCCAGGAGAGACTTGGCCAGCTCCGGGTTGTAGGAGAGGTCCACATCACATTCCGTAGGAGCTGCCTCCGCATAATGGGGATTGATGTAGAAGTCCGTAACCTTGCCCAGCCCGTCGGTGGCAACCATGTTCATGGCTTCCCGGTTGGTTGCGTGGACGATCGCCTGACGGACCTTGTCATTGTTCAGGACTTCGCTGGATTCATAGTTGATGCACATAAACTGAATATCGTTGGACTCCATTTCATTGGTCGCAAACTTTCCAGAGTCCTTGATATCCGCCCAGTTGGAGAGAGGAACCGACAGGTAGTCGATATCACCGTTTTTCAGTGCGATAACTGCGGAGGAGTTGTCCTCGATCACTACATAACCGATCTTCTTGATCTGGGGTGCTCCCTGCCAGTAGTCTTCAAATGCATACAAAGTCCAGCCGCTGTTGGGCCGATAAGTCTCCGCATCCATGTAATAAGGACCCGTGCCGGCCAGGTTAGCAATGGTGCCGAAGTCGCTCCCCTGAGAGGTCACTTCCTTCTCGCTCAGAATTTTGATTTTGAAGAACGTGTGAAGGATCGGGGAATACGGACGTGCAATGGTGATCACAACGTGGGAGTCGTCCAAAGCCTCCACCTTTTCGATCATGTCCGTATAGCTGTTGTACTTGGGATTGTCCATAAAGTGCTGATAGCTGAACACCACGTCAGAGGCCTTCAGGGTCTCGCCATTGTGGAACTTCACGCCGTCCTGCAGCGTAATCGTATACACTGTGGCATCATCGCTGATATCGATTTGCTTTGCCAAGCAGGGCTGATATCCGCCGCCGCTCTCATCCAGAGTATAAAGGCCCTCATAAATCTGCTCGTTTACAGTAAGGACATCCGTCTCATTGGTATCTGCCGGGTCAGTGGTCTGCATACCCAGGGCATTCCGCAGCATCACGGAATCTCTGGGTCCATCTGTTGTCTGTCCACCGCTGGGTGTGTCGCCACAGCCGCAAAGCGTTGCAAGACATACTACGATTGCAAGGATGTAAGAAAGCGTCTTTTTCATTTTGATTCTCCTTTTTTTGTAGTGTCTGTACGTATATGCGTATCGATTCCTTATATACGCACTCTTATATTACACAAGGCGTCCGTGTTTGTCAAGGTCTTTTTGGCTGTATTACTAATTTTTTCTGCAAGAGCGCAATACATCTTAGGCAGTTGGTTAAAAAGAGCGTGGAGCAGACCCCTTTAGCCCCCTTATCCAGCAAAGCTGTTTTTGCCTCTTGAATCTGTTGGACTTCCGCGCCCGTTTCTGTTATGATCGAATCCGGTGGGTCTTGCGCAGGCGGCGTCCGATTTATACAATATACGATACTGTGAAACGACAACGTTTCACCAAAGGAGGCGAAAACGTGGTTTTTATTGTCATTTTATCTGGCCATGATCATCATCGTTTCCACCGTGTGTCCCATCGTCGCCTCGGCCGTGCAGGGGCAGGCGCTGGAAAAGCGGACAAACCTCTATACGATGGCGCTGGAAAAGCTCAACGTCATGATTGGCAACCTGATCCACGGGTATCCGACCATCAAGGCCAACCACGTCGAGCGGGAGTACCTGCAAACGCTGGAGCAGGATAACGAGAACGCCGCCCACGCGGAATTTGCCAAATCCAAGACGAAGGTCTGGGTCAATATGATCATCGGCCTGCTGTCCAATGCTCCGGCGAACAGCGGCTCGGTCAGCAGCGTATACCCTGCGGGAGCTTTGGTTTCCGTCACGCGGTACTGCGCACCGACCTTTAGGTCGCTCCACTTGGCGATGCCGGTCTTGTCAGTGGTCACTCTGCCCACCTCCGTCCACGTCTTGCCGTCCGTGGAAGTTTCCAACAGCAGCTCCGCACCTGCAAGAGGTGCGCCCGTGGCATCCACCTTGCGGACGGTGATGCTGCCCTTCTCCTCCACGGCTTTGATTTTAATGTACGCCTTCACGGGGTCGCGCCCCACGCCGGTATAACCGGCCATCGCCTGATACCGTCCCGTCCGGTCATACCAGCAGATCACCGCTCGATCCGGATCAATCTCATAGGCACTGCCGGTGGCCGAGTAGGTTTTCTCGGTGTCGAGATTCTTGGCCACCGCTGCCGTGGCCGTGATGGTCAGGGCGTTGCCCTTCCGCGAGAAAGTAATGCCGCTCCCGCTGTTGGCGGCGAAATTGTAGTCACCCAGCACCTCATTGTCATCCGTAACCGTAGCTGTATAGCTGCCCGCTGCGTTCCTCCTCAGCTCGATGGTGTCGCACCAGCGCGGTGCGTACTCTGCAAAGCTGGGGATCATCGTGGCGTTCTGCATCGCCGCCGCGATCTCGTCATACCACAGTTCGAAGGTCGGGTAGCGGCTCGTATCCACACAGCCATAGAACGGGCTGTATCCCCAATCGTCGTAGGTATAAGCGTTGCGGTATTCGCAGATCAGCTCCCAGATGATGGCCTGCGTGGCCGCCCACTTTTCCGCGTTGATGATGGCACTGCTGTTCCGGTCGCCGGACGCTGCGCCGTAGTCGGCGCTGGGATAGCCCAGGGACATCGCCAGTGCAATGCCGCTCTGCACAGAGGCGGGCAGGTTATACCAGCTGGCACTGGAGCTCTCCTTGTAGGTACCGCTGTCGTCCGAATGAGCACCCGGCTCGATGCAGTAGGCCACCGCGCCATCCGCATATTTCATGTGGTAGAGGGCGCTGCCGCTGCCGAGGCCGCTGGTAGCCGAGATGGTCAGATTTGTAATGGACGGCGTTGTGCTTTGGCTATAATCATACTGACGAAATGTGATCTCGTCAGTATAGACGTAGACCCTGTACTTGACCGTCACGCTGGCAGCATAGGCGGTCACCGCCAGTGCTGCCGCCATGACCAGTGCCAGCACAAGGGCTGTCATATGTTTGAATACTTTCAAATGGCTTCCTCCTCTACAAAAGATAAGACCTCTCTGGAAACAGAGAGGTCTTCGCGTATTGTTTTTTCTCAGCCTGCATAGAGAACATAGATCAGCAGGCTTATGCCGTCCTCTACGATGCAGACGTTGCAATGGAAGCCCGCGTCCGCGATGCTATCCATGCCCGCCTGCGTCATGAGCTGCCGGAAGGTGTAGTCCACCATGTCCCGCGCCTTGGCCTCCAGCATTTCCTGTGAAGCATCCGCTGCCACCGATGCAGGGAAGCGGTAGGCGCTGTTGTCCAGCGTTAGACTTCCGTCTGTGATGACACCGTACTGCGCGGCAGCATAGGCGTTGGCCGCATCGACAGCCGCCCAGCGGTCTGCCGGTTCGGGTTTCGGCTCAGGTGCAGGGACAGGTTCGGGCACAGGCGCAGGCTCTTTCTCCTGTTTCTCTGCCGGCTTCTGTGTAGGTGCCGGCGTGGGCGCAGGAGCCGGTTTATCCTCCGGCGCAGACGCGGGTGTTGCCGCCTGTTCAGGGGTAGTGGACGGTGCCGTTTCAGCGGTTGTAGGCTGCTTTTCTGCGGCGTTATCCGCATTCTCTGATGTCTCCGCCCGCTCGACAGGCCGTGGCGCGTCCGCACTGTCCTCGGTTTTTTCCTCCTTCTGCGGCATTTCAGCCTTGTCCGCCGTCTTGTCCGCTACACCAGCCACACCTTGTGCCGCGCTCTGCACCGCCGCCACCGGCAGCATTGTCGATGCGGAGCTGTTCCCCGTCTGCCCACAGGCCGTGAGCAGCAAGAGCGTCCCCATCATCAGGGTCATGATCTTCTTTCTCATGTGCGTTTCTCCTTTCAGTGTTTTGGGTAGCACAAACAACTACCACACAACCATCCGTAAGTCAACGGAAAAATTTAGAATGGTCTGACAGTGCGGGAGGCCCTCTGACACAAGCCGTTCCCATGCTCATATCATGCCTCCCATATCCATGTGAGGCGCTTCTTCCTGCGCCATGCTCTGCCGCTGGACATCCAGATCATAGGCCGTCAGATACCCGTTATAATCTCCAGGGGACGGGTTGCACCGCAGGCAGTAGCGGTAATGCTCGGTTTCCACGATGTAACCGTAGTTATGTGTCCAGCCGCCGCTGATTTTGCCGCCGTGTTCATAGCAAAAACGCTCCATAGCGAAGCGGCTTTTCAGCACACTCTCCCGCAGCGTGTCCACGACCTCCTGCAGCTCCGCTTTGAACACAGGGCTGTTCAGCTCCTCCGGGCCACGGGGCCACCATGTATGCCAGAACTCATTGCCGCTGCGCCCGAAGTCCATGCGGACATGTCCAACGGTACCCAGCCGCTTATCTTCTTCGGGGTGCGGGGTATAAAATAAGCCCGCCTCCTCCGGGCGGGCAGGTCGGATATGAAATTGCGTTGCATCTTTCAAGGTTAAGATCGCCTTTCGGTGTAGAATTTGGCTTTACTCATTTTGGGGGATGTGCTATGATGTGGCAAACAAATCGGAAGTTGGAGGGATAGATTTCTATGATTATCAGCTATGCAGAAGAGAAAAATTTTATAGAATTGCGACAGTTTTATGACAGTATGTGTAAAGTTTTGAGCGAAAAAGATTTTCTGCCGGAGGGAGATAAAGGTGGTTTCCCTCCAGATGAAATGATCAAAGATGCAATCAAAGAGAGAAATCAGTTTATCGGTATTGAAGATGGTCGAATTGTTGCGGCGTATATTATGAATCATGATCGTGATGAGGCGTATCACACAGTTAAATGGCTTATTGATGCAAATGATAACGAGACAGTAGTTCTTCATGCCTTGCGTGTCCTTCCGGAATATGGAGGTCGTGGATACTCGAAGCAGTTAGTTCAACACGCAATAGACACAGCAAGGGAAAGAAACCTTAAATCAATTCGTCTTGATTGCATAGAGGGAAATGATATTCCACAGAAAATGTATATGTCGTTTGGATTTAAGTATGTGGATACGGTTGAAATCACATATGTTGATATTGGAGTACCGAGGAAGTTCCTCTTATATGAGTTTGTACTCTAATCAAGACATAATAACAGTTATATCTTGAACATTGTACAAACAACTTCCAGTTTGTCTGCCTATCAAGCGGCTCGTTCCATTTGGATCGAGCCGCTTTTGCTTACATCATCCTCTGTCCCTGCTGCTGCTCCGGGAAGGGCGGGTCCAAGCGGCGCAGCAGGCCGAACTCTGTTTTTGTCACACAGTCGTTTTCCATGCAATCCTGACCGTATTTTTCAAAATCCATGTAGCCCTCCATCTCGTAGATGGCTTCATCATCCAGCCCCAGCGTTTCCTGTAATCGCTGCTGACCGTAACCGTAGGTGTCCTCCGTGATGCGCTGATAGTTATCCAGATCTTGCAGGAGCTCACAGGCTCCGCGCAGAGTATCCGGCCGCTCCGCCTCCAGCACGGCGGCGTAGGTCAGAAGCATCCCGTCCTTCTGCCAGATGTCCTCCAAGGCTTCGGCAAAATCGTTGTAATCCTCCACGGCGGGGCAATCCGTATCACGGATCAGCTCCCCGATGTAAGGCACCTTGAAGCGAATATCACAGAGCATGGCATCCGCGAAAACATCGATGCCGAGGTAAGCCTTCACAGCATTGAGGTATTTCTCGTCAGCAGGGAGGACGAGGGTGTAGTCCGGCTTTCCCTCGACATGCAGCGTCATGCGGAGCATTTCATCCCGATTTTCATTGCGCCAAGGCTCTGCCGGCGAAAGGTAGCTGCGGTCGATCCCCATATCCGGCGTCAGCAAGCTGCGGGCGTTGGGGACAAAGGCACTGTACCGGGCATAGTTGTGCCCCTGTGGGTCAACGAGGAACCCGTCCGTTCCCTCCGCGTCGAGGATGAGCAGACAGTGTCTGGCGTCATCATCACGCCGGATGGCATTTTTGTTCTCTGCGATGAAATCATAGTCAGCCAGCAGTGCGCGGCTGAACTGCTGAAACCGCTGGGCAGGCAGTTCAATGACCTTGTCCACGACACAGGCTTCACCTTCATACTCGGACTGTTTTCGCCTCAGTTCCGCTTGAATGATCATACAATGCCTCCCATCTCCATGTGGCCGCTCTGACTGCCATCCATGATCTCCGTCAGCCTGATATAACCCTTGTAGGCGATATAGCCCCGATCGGTGAACATCCCGGCCTCCTCGCCCATGCGCTGGAGGCCATACTTCTCGTAATCATAGAACTCATCCAGATTCTCATCGTAGTCAAAATGGCCGGACTGCTGGATCATGTACTTGCCGTATTCCTCCGGCGTATGCGCACCGGGGGCAAAGTCAAAGAGGTCGAGGCTTTCCGCGAGGTTTTTGATCTGTTCCGCATTCTGCGGCTTTGCCATGGTCACAACAGCCCCCAGCTTCTTGAGGTCATCCGTGGAAAGAGCATCCGCTACTTGTGCCAGTGCGTTGAGGTCTGAGATGTTTTCCCGTTCCATGTCCAGCAGCACATCCACTTCATCCATCAGTTGAGTATCTTCCAGCTGCAGGCGGACATCCGAAGGATATGTAATGCCTGCACGCCGGAGGGTGCGGTCGATCTCCTCCTGTTCTATAGGGAGGAACAGCCATGTGATGTGATTGGTGTCCTCCGGCTCACTTTTGGAGGTCACCGCAATGGTGATGGCGTTCGGCTCATAGTAATAGCAAGGGAAGAACAGGCCATCGTAGATCTGCTCTAACTTCATGCCGTTGTCATAGACCACGCCGTAGGGCGTGACAGCACCGTTTCCATTTTCAATGAGCTGCCTTGCTGTTTCCACACCATCCAGCGCTTCCAACTCGTCAACTCTTGCACTGCCGCCGTGCAGATTCATGTAGTGGTTCCGGCCAACAGCGGAGATGTCAGAAAAATCTGTAATGACAGTGGCCCGTTGGCAGCAAAAGGTCAGGTTGATCAGATCTTTCAGTTCAAAAAGCTCCAGCTTGTGCGCCATCGCCTGAAACTGTGCGGCTTCGCCGGTATCAAAGCTATCCAGCCGTTTGGCAAGGTAGTTCAGCTCCTCCACATTGACCGTGAGCATCTCTGTGCGCTTGAGCACAGAGTAGAAGCTGTCGATTGCCTGCACCTTGCAGTCGGCTTTGACCGCGTCGCCAATCTCCAATGCCTCCAGCAACTCCATACAATGTGCGTACTGGTCATGTGGAATAGGGAACGGGATGGTTGCCACGCCATATTCCGGGTGGGATGGGTTACTTAAAACTGCTCGAATCATGCTTCTGCCTCCGTCCTATTTCCTCCATATCTGTCCGCAAACAAGTCCCGTCCCGATGCCAGCAGACGATGCCGTGGTGCGGGTAGGGACAGCCCCGACACCGCTTGTGCTCGTTGCAGAACACCGGCTCCGGTGATCTCTGCTGATAGGGCGCTGGTTTTCGCTCGTCGATCCGCCGCGCCAGTGGCCTTGTTGGTTTCCGCATATATCGCTCCTCTCTGGGCTGCCGCCCTTGATCTGTCCTGAAACGCAAAAAGGCCGGAGTTCTATCAAAAACTCCGTCCCTGCTATTCGATATTACATTGTCTGTTCCTGTGTCGGCTCCGCCTCTTGCTGCTGGATGCGTTCCATAACGTCCGGCAGACACTGCTCGATCTGCTCCTGTACCTCCTGAATGGCCTTTTCTCGCTTATACGACAGAGCAGCGTCGTTCTGCAGCGTGTCCGCGCAGCACCGATAGATCTCAATGAGCTGTTCCTCCCGAAAAACCTGCTGCTCTGGAATCAGCCCGGAACGAGTGGCAAAATCACGCTTTGCCGCTTCGTAATTGCCGGACGCATATAATCCGGTGTAGTAGTGCCCGTGGGATACGCCTCTGTGGTCAAAGTCCCGATCCCAGGTGACGAACTGCGTGCCGTATTTGCTCGGACACCCCGCCAGCACAACGCTGTTAAAATCTGCCAGCACCTTGTAGCTATCCTCAAGACCGTCCACCTTCAGAATGGGTGCCCGCTCCATCTGATACATATACTCCGCTACGGCTCTGACGATGCTGTAGACCTTGTCCTTGGCGGCGATCCGTTCCGGTGTACTGACATCTGCCATTCGGTAGGTAACGCCGCCGCTCTCAGGCACCTCGCACAGCGGCGCACCATCAAACAAGACACGCAGGCTACCAGCGTGTGTCCTATCCGTCAGGAAACCCTCTCTGGCAAGAACGACCTCCGCTTCCCTGAGATAACGATTCTTTTCTTCTGCACTGATATTCATTTGGCTCCTCCTTAAACGCAAAAAAGCGCCGGTTCGATGGTTCTACGAAACCAACAAGCCGACGCTCCAAACTTTGTGAAACTTTTTTATGAAAAAAGCCCCCTTTTGCGAGGAAACTCCTCGTACAACAGGGGGCTGCATCCGATTATTTCGCCAGAAAACAGGAAAAGAGGGGTTCAAATCACGTCGAATGCCTCCCAAACGGCTCTAACATCCATGCTTGAAACCGTTAAAATCGGGGTATTGGAAACCCCGGAAAGGTTTGATGCCACGCGGTTTTCACCGCATGGCATCTAAACCTGTTTGTTCACTTGGAGCAGGGTACGGGAGTCGAACCCGCCTTAACGGCTTGGGAAGCCGCTGTAATACCGATATACCAACCCTGCGAACGGTGCTATTATAGCAGGTCGGCGGGGGTTTTGCAACCGAAAATTCTGTCGAGAGCATGATTTCTCCCGCAGCGGCATAGAGATGGAAAAAACGCGGGGGAGGAACTGCATGATGAAGAAGCAGGAAATGGTGGATGCGGAGAAGCGCGTAATGCCTGTCGTATCAGGGGGAGCGCGGCATCGGACAGGACACGGACGAGCGTGTTCCCGTTCGGAAAGATGCAATATAGACGGTAAACAGAAGAAGCGGCAGGCGGCGCTGCGGCGGCGGGGGCGGCGGATGACGGGACTGGCGGCGGGCGTGACGGCGCTGATGTGCCTGCTGACCCTGTGGCCGGTGCAGGCGCAGGCGGCAGAGCTGCCCATCCAGAGCCGCGCGGCGCTGCTGATGGAAAAAACCACGGGGCAGGTGCTGTATGCCCGGAACGAGCACGAGCAGCTGGAGCCCGCCAGCGTCACCAAGATCATGACGCTGCTGCTGACCATGGAGGCCATCGACAGCGGGACTATCGGCTACGACGACGTGGTGACGGTCAGCGCCTACGCCGCGGGGATGGGCGGCAGCCAGGTCTATCTGGCGGAGGGAGAGCAGATCACGGTGGAGGAGCTGCTGAAGGCGGTGTGCGTGGCCTCCGGCAACGACGCAGCTGCGGCACTGGCGGAAAAGGTGGCGGGGGTCAGCGACCGGTTCGTGGAAAAAATGAACCAGCGGGCGGCGGAGCTTGGCATGAACGACACCCACTTCGCCAACTGCACCGGCCTGACGGCGGAGGGCCACGTCACCAGCGCCTACGACATCGCCGTCATGAGCCGCGAGCTGATCTTAAAGCATCCGGACATCCGGCGGTTCACCACCATCTGGATGGACACCATCCGCGGCGGGGCATTCCAACTGGCCAACACCAACAAGCTCATCCGCTTCTATGACGGGGCCACGGGACTCAAGACCGGCTACACCGCATCGGCGGGGTACTGCATCAGCGCCACGGCGGAGCGGGACGGCATGGAGCTCATCGCCGTGGTGATGAAGGGGCCGGACCGCGACACCCGCAACAACGACGCCAAGACCCTGCTGAACTACGGGTTTTCCACCTACGCGCTGGTGACGGCGGCGCCGGAGCAGCCGCTGATGCCGGTGCCGGTGGACATGGGCACGGCGGATACGGTGCAGCCGGTGCTGGCATCGGAGGGGAACACGGTGCTGGTGGAGAAGGAGAAGGCGGGCATGCTGGAGCGAAAAGTGACGCTGGAGCCGCGGGTCACCGCGCCGGTGGCGGCGGGTCAGCCGCTGGGAGAGCTGACGGTGCTGGACGGGGACACGGTGCTTCTGACGGTGCCCATCACGGCGGGGGAGGACGTGATGCGGCGCAGCTGGGGCCAGGTGTTCACCCAGCTGCTGCGGCTGGCGGTTTTTGCGGGATAAGCGCCCTTTTTCCCTTGTAATTTGGACGCAATCGTTGTAAGATACGAGTACGAAAATGATCGGACTTTACCAAGGAGGAATGACATATGATCCGAGTGGACCTGAACAGCTGCAAGAGCTTTATCCCGCTGCCCTATGAGGCGGCGCTGGCGCCCCGCCTGCGCATCGCTCATGACCATTTGCAGAAGGGGGACGGCGCAGGCGGCGAATTCACCGGCTGGGTACGCCTGCCGCAGGACTACGACAAGGAGGAGTTCGCCCGCATCCAGGCCGCGGCCAAGCGCATTCAGGCGGACTCCCAAGCGCTGGTGGTCATCGGCATCGGCGGTTCCTATCTGGGGGCACGGGGCGTCATCGAGTGCCTGCGGTCGCCCAACTACAACCTGAAAAAGAAGGGGACGCCCAACATCTACTTCGTGGGCAACGGGCTTTCCTCCGACTATATGAGCGAGATCGTGGAGCTGCTGGACGGCGTGGACTTCTCCGTCAACGTCATCTCCAAATCCGGCACCACCACGGAGCCGGCGGTGGCCTTCCGCTTCTTCCGGGAGATGCTGGAGAAGAAGTACGGCGCAGACGGCGCGGCCAAGCGCATCTACGCCACCACCGACCGCCACAGAGGCGCACTGAAGGCGCTGGCGGACGCCAAGGGCTATGAGACCTTTGTGGTGCCCGACGAGGTGGGCGGCCGGTACAGCGTGCTGACGGCCGTGGGCCTGCTGCCCATCGCCGTGGCGGGCATCGACATCGAGGCGCTGATGGCCGGTGCGCGGGAGATGATGGACAGCTGCACCGCGGCGGAGATGGACGCCAATCCTGCGTGGCAGTATGCCGGTGCGCGGTACGAGATGTACCGCACCGGCAAGAAGATCGAGATCCTGGCGGCGTATGAGCCCTGCTTCCGGTTCATGGCCGAGTGGTGGAAGCAGCTGTACGGCGAGTCCGAGGGCAAGGAGGGCAAGGGCCTGTTCCCCGCCAGCGTGGAGTTCACCGCCGACCTGCACTCCATGGGCCAGTATATCCAACAGGGCGAGCGGCACCTCTTTGAGACGGTGGTGCGCTTTGGCGCTTCCCGGCACGAGAATCCCGTGCCCTACGACGAGACGGACGGCGACGGCCTGAACTTCCTGGCGGGAAAGAGCATGGACTTCATCCGCGAGCAGGCCATGGACGGTACCCTGCTGGCCCATGTGGAGGGCGGCGTGCCCAACGTCACACTGTACACCGACGGGCTGGACGAAAAGGCGATGGGCCAGCTTATCTACTTCTTCGAGTATGCCTGCGGTCTCAGCGGCTATCTGCTGGATGTGAATCCCTTCGACCAGCCGGGTGTGGAGGCCTATAAGAAGAACATGTTTGCCCTGCTGGGCAAGCCGGGGTACGAGGAGATGCGGGCCGCACTGCTGGCCAAGCTGGGCCGCTAAGGCGTTTTGACCAAAAAAGGGGCCGGTTTTTTTCCGTTGCTATTTTCCCGTTGGTATGATATGCTACAAGCAGGAGTAAAGCCAGCTCCACTATGACAAAGGAGTGATTTCTTATGGTTAGACTGATCATGGGCGCGAACGGTGCAGGTAAGACGAAGCAGCTCATCGAGCTGATCCATGCCAGCGTGGACTCTGAAAGCGGCAGCGTTGTGTGCATCGAGCCCAGCCGCGACATGACCTACGACATCAGCTATAACGTCCGTCTGGTCAACGCCAGCGACTACAATGTGGATTCTTTTGACTGCCTGCGGGGCTTCCTGTGCGGTATGTACGCGGGCAATTTTGATATTTCCCATGTGTTCGTGGACAACCTGTGCAAGATCGCCGGCAGCAGCGACTGGCAGGCCGTGGAGAAGTTCCTGCACTGGCTGGACCGCTTCAGCGAGGAGAACGAGGTGAAGTTCACCGTCACCGTCAGCGCCGATGAGGACGTGGCCACCGAGGGCATGCGCCAGTACATCTGAGCCGGCTGAAAACGATAAAAAAGAACCGCCCGCGGGCGGTTCTTTTTTGCGCTTTTTGGGGGACGCAGGGGAGGCTTCTGCGCGTTGAGCGGGTGTGCGCGGCTCAATAGAGGTAATTGCGGCTTTCCTGCCGGAACTCCGCCACACGCTTTTCGTAGCTGGCCATGGCGGCCTCCTCAAAGGCCAGGGCATCGGAGGGGGCGTTCATCCGGCGCAGCAGCCACTTGCACAGCGGCGGATTCAGAATCAGAAGCGGACCAATGAGGTATGTGGCCATCAGGCCGCCGCGGCGGTAGCCCTCCAGCGGCGTGTCAGGGTTCCGGCCTACGCCGCGGGTGACGCGGAACCAGCCGTCCCGCTCCGGCGCATCGTAGCTGTGGCCGAACAGGCTTTTGAAGCCCACCACGTCCATGTCCTCGAAAGAGCCCAGGAAGAAGCTGTTGTGGCGCTTCATCATCTGGTAACGGGCGCGGCAGGGCAGGAGGCCCAGACCCTCAATGGTGTCGGCGCTGTCGCTTTCGATGGCCTGACCGAACACGTCCAGGGCGTTGCCGGTGAGAAGCAGCAGCTGGCCCGCGTCCACGCGGGCAGCGATATCCGCAGCGTAGGGCCGCAGGGCATCGGCGGCCAGGCGCAGGCCCTGCTCGGTGGTGCTGCCCATGAACACCAGCGTTACCTCTCCGTCCAGAAAGCGGGGACGGCTGTGGAGATCCGTTTCCACGATCTCCAGCGAGGGGCAGCAGCGCCGGAGGTAGTACACGTTTTGCAGGTCGCCGTAGAGGTTGCAGACCTCCGGAAACAGAATTTCAGCTCTCATTGTCCATCCTCCTTTGCCAGCAGCATCTCCTTCAGCTTCGCCTTTACGCGGAACGCCAGCGGCATGCCGTCCACACCGTAGAGGATATACACGTCGTCGCCGGAGCGCAGGGGAAGCAGCTTCAGTGCCGCGAACTCATCCTCCTCCAGCCGTATCTTTTCATCGGGGATGCCGGCCAGAAGCAGCCGCAGTCGGTAGTCGTAGGCACGGGGACCGGCGCAGACCAGGCAGGTCACATCGTCGCTGTTCAAGAACTCGAAGTCCGTGTCGTACATCCAGCTGGGGTTTTCCGACCAGCTCTTCGCCACGCCCATGCAGTTCATCATCACCAGCAGCTCCTTCTTCCCGGGCTTGGAGCGGATGTAGTCAAAGTTGCGGGAGCAGGCCAGGGCGTTTTTGTCCTTGGACATCTGCATGATCACATTGACGCCGCCGATCTTCTCCTCCGACAGGCGGGAGGCCAGCACCTTCACCCGGGACAGGCGCTGCTCGATGTCGGCGTGGGACCAGCCCAGCTGGCGCAGGACGGCGATGACCGTCACCATGTTGTAGATATTGTGGATGCTGTCGGCGATCAGGGTGTAGGGGTAGTCCTGCCCGCCCTCGCGGAGGGTCATGGTGCGGCCCGCCACGTCCACGCAGGTGGCCAGATAGTCACAGTCCGGGGAGTGGAAGCCGCAGTTTTCGCAGACGGCGCGGCCGATGTGGTGGTAGCGGCGGTACTCATAGCGCAGCGGACCGGCGCAGCGAGGACAGATGCGCATGTCGTTCAGCAGGTTCTCACACGCCGTCACGTCGGTGGGCAGGCGGTCGATGCCGAAGTAGACCCGGGGGTTCTCCGGCGCCACGGAGCAGGAGATCAGATCATCGGCATTCAAAATCAGCTTGGACGATTTGGGGAAGGAGCGGGTCAGGATGTCCGCGATGTAGCCTGGGTGGGCGTTGCGCATGATGGAGTCGCGGAACAGATTGGTGACCACGATGTAGTCCGGCTTCACATAGGGGTAAATTCTGGGGGCGGAGCGCTCGTCTACCTCCAGCACCGCCATGTCGCACTTTTTCACGCGGCCCAGCAGGTCGCAGTTCCGGATGAAGGCGGTGGACACGCCGGAGACGATGTTGCTGCCGGCGCGGTTGTTCAGCACGCGGCGGCCGCCGGCCTCCAGAATGTCGTTGAGCATGTTGGACACCGTGGTCTTGCCGTTGGTGCCGGTGACGGCCACGATGGTTTTGGGCTTGCCCACGTAGCGCAGAAAGTCGGGGCACAGTCTGACGGCAAGGCTGCCGGGGAAGTCCGTGCCGTTGTGGTGAGTGATCTTCAGCGCGGGGATGGACAGCTTGGCCATCCACAGCGCAAAGAGAAATCGCAGTTTACCCATGGTCATTCCTCCTTATCTCGATGGGTCTGGAGCCAGATCATCAGTGCGCCCACGTCCGCCGGTGAGACGCCGGAGATGCGGCTGGCCTGCCCCAGATTCAGGGGACGCACCGCGTCCAGCTTCTCCCGCGCCTCCAGACGCAGGCCCTGTATGGCACTGTAATCCATGCGGTCGGGGAGGGCGTGCTTTTCCAGCTGCTCGAAGTCCTCCACCTGCCGCTGCTGGCGGCGGATATAGCCCTCGTATTTGACGGATATTTCCACCTGCTCCCGCACTGCCCCGGGAAGCTCCGGCGCGGCAGGGTCGAAGGGGCGCAGGTCGTCGTAGGACACCTGCGGACGGCGCAGCAGGTCGATGAGCCGCGCACCGTCGGCTACCGGTGCGGTGCCGCGGGCTGTCAGCAGGGTGTTGAGGGCGTCGCTGCCGGCCACGCCGGTGTGGGTCAGGCGCCTGATCTCCCGCTCTACGGCGGCGTACTTCTCCTCCACGGCCTGAAGCCGCGCATCGGACACCAGGCCGATGCGATGGCCAATGGGGCACAGACGCTGGTCGGCGTTGTCCTGCCGCAGCACCAGCCGGTACTCGGAGCGGGAGGTCATCATGCGGTACGGCTCCTGGGTGCCTTTGGTCACCAGATCGTCGATGAGAGTGCCGATGTAGCTCTCGCTGCGCTTGAGGAGCATGGGGGGCTGGCCCTTCAGGGCCAGGGCCGCGTTGACGCCGGCCACGAAGCCCTGAGCCGCCGCCTCCTCATAGCCGGAGGAACCGTTGAACTGTCCCGCGCCGTACAGGCCGGAGACGGTCTTGACCTCCAGCGTGGGCCGCAGGGCCAGTGGATCGATGCAATCGTACTCGATGGCGTAGGCGGGGCGCATCATCTCCGCGTGCTCCAGTCCGGCCACGCTGTGGAGCATCTGAAGCTGCACCTCCTCCGGCATGGAGGAGGAGAATCCCTGAATGTACATCTCCTCGGTGTCCAGCCCCATGGGCTCGATGAACAGCTGGTGGCGGGGCTTGTCCGCAAAGCGGACGATCTTCGTCTCGATGGACGGGCAGTAGCGGGGGCCGATGCCCTCGATGACGCCGGAGTAGATGGGGCTGCGGCCCAGATTCTCGCGGATGATGCGGTGCGTCTCGGCGTTGGTGTACGTCAGGTAGCACACGGCGCGGTTCTCCGGCGGCTGGGCCGTGGTGAAGCTGAAGGGCAGGGGGGCGGGGTCGCCCTCCTGTATCTCCATTTTGGAAAAGTCGATGCTGCGGCGGTTCACCCGCGGCGGCGTGCCGGTCTTGAACCGGCGCAGGGGCAGGCCCAGTGCCAGCAGGCTGGCCGTCAGGGCGTTGGCGGCGTGCATGCCGTCGGGGCCGGAGGACTCGATGCACTCGCCCACGATGGTGCGGCCCGTCAGGTATGTGCCGGTGCAGAGGATGGCGGCGCGGACGGTGAATACCGCGCCGGTGCGCAGCACCACGGCGGCCACGCGGCCATCCTCACAGCGGATCTCCGTCACCTCCGCCTGACGCAGGGTCAGGTTCTCCTGCCGTTCCAGCGTGTGCTTCATCACCTGCTGATATTTCCGGCGGTCCGCCTGAGCCCGCAGGGACCAGACTGCGGGGCCTTTGGCACGGTTGAGCATGCGGTACTGGATGCAGGCGCGGTCCGCCGCACGGGCCATCTCGCCGCCCAGAGCGTCCAGCTCCCGCACCAGATGACCCTTGCCGGTACCGCCGATGGCGGGGTTGCAGGGCATGTTGCCTACCGCGTCCAGATCGATGGTGAAGCAGACGGTGCGCATGCCCAGACGCGCCGCCGCCAGCGCCGCCTCGATGCCGGCATGTCCGGCGCCGATGACGGCGATGTCAAATGTTCCGGCGTGAAACTCTCTCATAGTATATCCCCAATACGTTCGTACCTTATCAACCGATGGTATGCAGTCATTATATATGGTATGGACGGCAAGTGCCATTGTGCAAACTATCAAAAAATAGCAAATACAAATTGTGAGATATGTATAAAATTGGGGTTGCAAAGGGGATGAAAACGGCATATACTATCTGTGTAATCAAATGAAGAAAGGAGCGTGATAGTGTTATGATGAACAACTGGATCATGGGCGATCTGGACGATATGATCTTCGGCGACTGCCGGCAGCAGGTCAGCGAGCGGTAAACGTCCCACCCACAAAGGATGACCACCACGCCATGTGCGTGGCGTTTTGCTTTTTATGGGCGTTTTTTCGCCCTGTTCATACAAGATCCGCAAGCGAAAAAGAGACGCAGGCTTTCAGCCTGCGTCTCTTTTTTTGCGCTCATACGGCGAGGGTCAGGTTCGCACCATGTTCTTGGCGGCCACCACGTCCACGCCGGTGCCGCAGACGTTTTGCAGTACCACGTCGCCGATGGCGATGGGGGCCTGAACCTTGACGGTGCGGAGGGCGCGGGCCACGTCAAAGACCTGTGCCTTGGGGATCTCGCCGCTGGTGCGGACCGGCAGCACCGGCAGGGCCGCGCCCTCGATGGCCACGGTACCGGTGACGGTGCGCACCGGCGCAACGCACTCCCTGCGGGCGTAGGCGTCGCCGCGGGGACAGGTGTTGCCGGTGACGGAGGTCACCGCGCCGTTTTCTACTTCGGCGGTGAGCTGGCAGCCCATGGGGCAGCCGATGCAGATCAGCTCACGTTTCATTGTGCCTGCGCCTCCTCTACTACGAAAGTCACCGTGTCCGCATCGGCGGGGATGGCGGCGGGGTCAATGGGAAAGCTCTCCATTTCGCCGGGGGTCAGGATGCGCTTGGGGATGCGTTTGAGCAGCGTGTTCCCCGCATAGGCGCACAGCGCCGCGCTGCGGTAGGGCTGTCCCACGCGGAAGCGCACCGTCACCGGCCCGCCGCCCCGATGCAGGGATTGGGGCACGGTGTAGCGCACGCCGTTTTTGCCCTCCAGCCGGATGCTGTCGCCGCTCTCTGCGCCCTCCAGCACGAAGCGGGCGGCGCTGCGGCCTGCGGCGGCCGCCTCCTGCGAGACGAAGTCCACCAGATCGTGGACATGCAGCACGTTGCCGCAGGCGAACACGCCGGGCAGGGAGGTGGCCAGCGTTTCGTCCACCACGGGGCCGCCGGTGACGGCGTCCAGCGCCGCGCCCGCCTGACGGGTCAGCTCATTCTCCGGAAGCAGACCCACGCTGAGCAGCAGGGTGTCGCAGGGGATGTACCGCTCCGTACCCGGGATGGGCAGGCGCTTGTCGTCCACCTGCGCCAGCGTCACGCCGGTGAGATGCTCCTGCCCGTGGATCTCCACCACGGTGGTGGACAGATACAGGGGGATATCGAAATCGTCCAGACACTGGACGATGTTGCGCTTCAGACCGCCGGAATAGGGCATGACCTCCGCCACGGCTTTGACCTCCGCGCCCTCCAGCGTCATGCGGCGGGCCATGATGAGGCCGATGTCGCCGGAGCCGAGGATCACCACCTGCCGCCCGGGCAGATAGCCCTCCATGTTCACCATGCGCTGGGCGGTGCCCGCCGACCAGATGCCGGCGGGGCGGGTGCCCGCGATGTTCAGCGCGCCTCGGGGCCGCTCACGGCAGCCCATGGCCAGCACCAGCGCCTGCGCCCTGATCTGCTGCAAGCCTACGGCGCGGCCGGTGACGGTGAGCACACGGTCCGGCGTGATGTCCAGCACCATGCAGTCCGTCCAGGCGGGGATGCCCCGCTCGTGTACGGCGTCGATATAGCGCTGGGCGTACTCGGGGCCGGTGAGCTCCTGATGGAAGGTGTGCAGGCCAAAGCCCGCGTGGATGCACTGGTTCAGGATGCCGCCCAGCTCGCCGCTGCGCTCCAGAATGAGGATATCCCGCAGACCCGCGTCGTAGGCGGCCGCGGCGGCGGCCAGTCCGGCGGGACCGCCGCCCACGATGGCCAGCTGTACAGTTTTCATGAGAGCACCTCCTTGGTGCGGCCCGCCAGCAGGCGGCTCTCGCCGCCGCATTTGGTCAGCTCGGTCATGGGAGTCCCCAGCTCCTCGTGGAGAAGCTCCAGCACCCGCGGCGTGCAGAAGCCGCCCTGACAGCGGCCCATGCCGGCCCGCACGCGGCGCTTCACACCGTCCAGCGACCGTGCGCCCCGGCGGATGGCCTCCCGTATCTCGCCCTCGGTGATCTCCTCGCAGCGGCAGACCACCGTGGCGTAGGCGGGGTCTCTTTCTATCAGCGCCTGTCGGGCGGCAAAGTCCATCTCACGGGGACGGGGGATATCGCGGCGCTCCGCGATGAAGTCATCTTTCTCCGCCGCGCCCAGCTTTTCGGCGGCCAGTCCGGCCAGATACTGCCCGATGGCGGGGGCGGAGGACAGGCCGGGGGACTCGATGCCCACGGCCTCAAAAAAGCCGTCGGCGCTCTCGCCCACGATGAAGTCGTCGTCACCACCCACCAGATGGGCGCGAAGCCCAGCGAAGCTGGTGATGACATCCCGCATGGGCAGGTCCGGTACGCTGCGCGACGCTGTCTCCGCCACGCGGCGCAGGCCCGCAGAGGTGGTGGCGGTGCAGCCCTTGTCCTCCTGATCCTCCGCAGTGGGGCCCACCAGCAGGTTGCCATGGACCGTGGGGGTCACCAGCACGCCCTTGCCCATGGCGGAGGGAAGCTGGAAAATGGTGTGCCGCGCCAGGCCGCCATCGCGGCGGTCCAGCAGGCAGTACTCGCCGCGGCGGGGGACGATGTGCAGTTGACCCTCACACAGCTGGTTATGGAACGTGTCGCCGTGGACACCGGCGGCACAGATGACCGTGCGGCTCTCCAGCGGGCCGCGGCTGGTCTCCAGCAGGAAGCCGCCGTCCTGATGGCGGATGCGCTGCACCTCCGTGTCGAAGCGGAACTCGCAGCCGTTGGCGGCGGCGTTCTCCGCCAGCGCGATGGTCATGCCAAAGGGGCAGATAATGGCGCTGGTAGGCGCATACAGCGCGGCCACAGCCTCCGGCGACACCCGGGGCTCCTGACGGCGCAGGGCGTCGCGGTCCAGAACGGTCAGACCCTCCACACCATTGCACTCACCACGGGCCTTCAGCTCCTCCAGACGGGGAATGTCGGTCTCGTTGAAGCACAGCACCAGTGCGCCGCAGCGGCGGTAGGGGAAGTCCAGCTGGCGGGACAGCGCCTCCATCATGCGGGAGCCCTCCACGTTGAACCGCGCCTTGGCGGAGCCCACCGGCGCATCGAAGCCGGCGTGGCAGATGGCGGAATTGGCCTTGCTGGTGCCCATACACACGTCCTCGCCGCGCTCTAAAAGGCAGATGCGCAGGCGGTAGCGGCTGAGCCAGCGGGCCACGGCGCAGCCTACCGCGCCGCCGCCGATGATCACGGCATCATACATTGCGATTACCTCTTTTCCGGCGGACGGGGGAGCGCCCCGCCTGCCATCTCTTTACATACAATACTATAGAATAGCAAATACAGGGATACCTTGTCAAGCGGCCCCGGGAGAAAGAGAAAAAAGGGTAAGTCTTAACGGCATTTTAACGCTTTCTTAACGCGATAGTGTGATACAATAGCGCCAGACATATAAAGGGGAGGGAGCGCCGGTGGATAAGAAAGCCTATCGGGACCGGCTGCGCAGCCAGGATAAGCGGGAGCGCACCGCGGCCAGTCTGGGTCTGCCCTACTCCGGACGGGATCTGGCCATCGCCTTCGGGCTGTATTTGGCGGCGGTGCTGCTGTGCCTGTTCCTGCGGAACATCGACCTGCACCGGGACACCAGCTACGTGGCGGTGATCTTCCTGCTGGACGTGTTCCTGACGGCCTACTGGACCAACGGTTATATCCTGGGTATCATCACCGCCGTGGCCGGTGTGCTCAGCGTGGACTACATATTCACGTATCCCTACTGGCACATCAGCTTCACGCTGACCGGATTTCCGCTGACGTTTCTGGTGATGATGACCATCTCCGTGCTGACGGCGGCTGTCACCAGCCGCGCCAAGCAGACGGAGACCGTCCGCCGCGAGGCGGAACGGGAGAAGATGTACGCCGACCTGCTGCGGGCGGTGTCCCACGACATCCGCACACCGCTGACCGGCATCGTGGGAGCTACCAACGTTTTGCTGGAGCAGGACGGCGAGCTGACGCAGGAGCAGCGGCAGCAGCTGCTGCGCTCCACCAACGAGGACGCCCAGTGGCTCATCCGCATTGTGGAGAACCTGCTGTCCATCACGCGCATCCACAATTCCGAGGAGGCGCGGGTCAAGAAGGCGCCGGAGGCGGCGGAGGAGGTCATCGGCAGCGCCGTGGCCAAGACGCAGAAGCACTACCCTGACGTGGAGGTACATGTGTCGGTGCCCCATGAGCTGATGATGGTGCCCATGGACCCGCTGCTCATCGAGCAGGTGCTGGTGAACCTGATGGAAAACGCCGTGATCCACGGCGGCACCAGCCGTATCGATGTGACGCTGTCCCAGCAGGGGGGCAATGCGGTGTTCACCGTGGCCGACAACGGCAGGGGCATCCCGCTGCACCTTCTGAATAAGTTGTTCGACGGAGCGGCCCGCAGTGACCGCAGCAGCGACGGCAAACGCAGCATGGGCATCGGCCTGTCTGTGTGCCGGACGGTGGTGCTGGCCCACGGCGGGACGATACGGGGGGAGAATAAAAAAGACGGCGGCGCGTGCTTTACCGTGACGCTGCCCATGAAAGGAGACGACGATGAAGATTAAAGACAAGGTCCTGATCGTGGAGGATGAGCAGTCCATCAGCAACTTCATCTCCATGATCCTCACGGCCAACGGCTACGACACCATCATCGTCCGCAGTGGCGAGGAGGCCCTGACCATGATCGCCTCCCATTGCCCGGACATGATCGTGCTGGATCTGGGACTGCCGGACATGGACGGCATGGAGGTGCTGAAGTCCGTGCGCAAGTGGTCCAATCTGCCGGTGGTGGTGGTTTCCGCGAGAAATCACGAGCATGACAAGGTGGAGGCCCTGGACTACGGCGCAGACGACTATCTGGTGAAGCCCTTCGGCACGTCGGAACTGCTGGCCCGCATCCGCACCGCCATCCGCCACACCCGCACCACCCTGTCCAATACCCAGATCGCCCAGTCCGGCAAGTTCGTCACCGGCGACCTGACCATCGACTACGACAAGCATCAGGTACTGATGCACGGCGAAAACGCCGGTCTCACCGTCAACGAGTACAAGATCGTGGCCCTGCTGGGCAAGTACGCCGGCAAGGTCCTGACCTACGACTTCATCATCCGCGAGCTGTGGGGCCCCAAGGCCAAGACCGACAACCAGATCCTGCGGGTGAACATGGCCAACATCCGCCGCAAGATCGAGCCGACCCCCGGCAATCCTCAGTACATCTTCACGGAGGTGGGCGTGGGCTACCGCATGCGGGAGGGCGACTGAGCGCCGCATAACAACCGGATCAAACCGGAAGCACCCCTCGAGAAGGGGTGCTTCTTTCTGATTTGCGAGTTTCTTTACAAGAAAAAATGCGGCGACGAAAATCGACACTTCACAGGGCTTTTATATGTTGTAAATAAAGGAAAATATGACTTTCGGGAAGCGGACGTTAAGAAACGTTTACTCTTATTTACAAGACTTTTTTCTCGCGGTAAGATACAAATACGCCCGCTGGGAGGCGGGGGAAATCGTAAGGAGAGAAGATATGGAAGAAAGAAAAGGCTTTGGATCCAATTTCGGATTCCTGATGGCCGCGGTCGGCTCGGCGGTCGGCCTGGGCAACATCTGGGGCTTCCCCTATAAGATGGGTGCCAATGGCGGCTTCACGTTCCTGATGGTGTATATTTTCCTGGGTGTCACCACCGGTTTCATCGTGATGATCAGTGAGCTTGCCATCGGCCGTAAGACCGGCAAGGGCGCGGTCGAGGCGTACAGGATGGTCTCCAAGAAGTTCAAATGGATGGGCTGGATGGGTATCGCATCCGCATTTTTCATTTTGTTCTTCTACTGCGCGCTGGGCGGCTACTGCATCAAGTATGTCATTCTCAATGTGGGCGACCTGCTCAAGGCCGGTTTTGGTGCAAATGTATTTGCTGAGGCTGCGGCAGCCAATGGCACTTCCGTTGGCGCCGAGGCCTGGTCGGCTCTGATCGCCAACCCCACCGAGGCCGTTATCTATGGCCTGATCTTCGTGGCGCTGACCATGCTCATAGTCCTCGGCGGCGTGGGCGGCGGTATCGAGAAGGTCTGCTCCGTGGGTATGCCCGCACTGTTTGTCGCGCTGCTGATCTGCATCATCCGCGCCTGTACCCTGCCCGGCGCGGTGAACGGCCTGAAGTATATGTTTGTTCCCGGCTGGGCTGTTGCGAACGGCGTGATCGAAGAAGCACCCAACATCTTCCAGGTATTTGCCACCGCCGGCGGCCAGATGTTCTTCTCCCTGTCTCTGGGCATGGGCGCTATGATCACCTACGGCTCTTATCTGGGCAAGAAAGAGAACATTCAGAAGAACGGCCTGCTGATCGTTATCATGGACTCCATCGTGGCCTTCATGGCGGCGCTGTGCGTGCTGCCCGGCCGCTTCGCCCTCGACCCCAACGGCGATCTGGGCGGCCCCGGCCTGCTGTTCGTCACCATGCAGAATGTGTTCAGCCGTATGGGCGGTATGGGCCCGCTCTTCGGCATTCTCTTCTACCTGCTGGTGGTGTTCGCCGCCATCTCCTCCTCCATCTCCCTGCTGGAGGTCATCGTGGCGCACTTCGTTGACAAAGCCCGTGACGCGGGCAAGGGAGACAAGCGCAAGGTATATACCCTCATTGCTGCGGCTGCTGTCAGCCTGGGCTGCACTCTGGTTTGTGCGGACGCACTGGGTAACAGCAGCTTCTCGCCTGCGGATCTGCTGGGAATTGCGGAGCCGAAGGCCTGGGCTGCCGACTGGCTTGATTTCTGGGATGCCGTCTCGGAGGGCGTCATGATGCCGCTGGGAGCGCTGCTGATGACCTTCATGGTGGCCTATGAGATCGGTACGGATGTGGTCAAGGATGAGATCGAGCAGTGCGGCAACAAGTTTACCGCCTTTAAGTTCTACAACGTCTGCGTTCGCTATGTTGCCCCGCTGGGCTTGCTGCTGGTGCTGTACGGGCAGATCAAGCAGTTCTTCTTCTAAACAGTCTTAACGCAGAATTAACGACAAAATACATACAAAATCCGTATGCCGGAGCAGCTTGCTCCGGCATACTATTATGCGCTGACGTAACAAAAAGCCTTGATTTTACAGGGAAAATACCAAAAGCGGGGGAGAGGAAAATGCAGGTTTTCCCAAGCACGGAGCCTGAAAATTTGTGAGAATGACGGAAAAGCGTGTTTACAATTTGTTAAAATAATGGAATATGACGTTAAGAGGTTGACAATATCTTAACAGGCAGGTATGATGAGAGAACAATTTGTGAGGAGGTAAATCACACACATGGAAAAGAAAAGTACCAAAATAGCGTATTTCGTTGCGCTGGGTGTCTTTGTGGTGCTGCTGGCGATCCTCGGCTTCACATTCAAGGACGCTCCCATCATTGTGGAAGGCGCGGCCACCCCGTTCGCAGGCACCTTCTGGTCCCTGCTGCCCCCCATTGTAGCCATCGTGCTGGCCCTGATCAGCAAGGAAGTGTATTCCTCTCTGTTCCTGGGCT
>ERZ772867.533-NODE-533-length-51623-cov-7.746955_pt1 | contig 51623 bp, 50 predicted proteins | sample MGYA00511341_ERZ772867 | MGnify/ENA primary metagenome ERZ772867 (study PRJEB29015, sample SAMEA2737707) | human gut metagenome | biome: human gut; feature: human-associated habitat; material: faeces | place: China | collected 2012 ... | reverse complement strand
CGTTCTTCTCCACGCTGCCGGTGGCGCTGGCCAGCTGGTGGCCCAGCCTGCACCCCCTGGATCTGCTGGTGGGCCTGTGCTGCGGCGCTGGCCTGCGGCTGGCGGTCTATCTCAAGAGCAAGAACGCCAAGAAGTACCGGCACGGCATGGAGTACGGGTCCGCCCGATGGGGAACCCATGAGGACATCGCGCCTTACATCGACCCGGTGTTCCAGAACAATGTGATTCTGACGAAAACCGAGAGCCTGACCATGAACAGCCGTCCCAAGGATCCCAAGACTGCCAGAAACAAAAATGTTCTGGTGATCGGCGGCTCCGGTTCCGGCAAGACCCGGTTTTGGCTGAAGCCGAACCTGATGCAGATGCACTCGTCCTATGTGGTCACAGACCCCAAAGGCACCATCCTGGTGGAGTGCGGCAAGATGCTCCAGCGCGGCACCCCCAAGCTGGGCAAGGACGGCAAGCCCATGAATGATAAGCGCGGCAAGGTCATCTATGAGCCGTACCGGATCAAAGTCCTCAATACTATCAACTTCAAGAAGTCCATGCACTATAACCCCTTTGCCTACATTCATTCGGAAAAGGACATCTTGAAGCTGGTCACCACGCTGATCGCCAACACCAAGGGCGAGGGCAAGGCCGGGGACGACTTTTGGGTCAAGGCGGAAACGCTACTGTATTGCGCTCTCATCGGGTATATCCACTACGAGGCCCCGGTGGAGGAACAGAATTTCTCCACCCTCATCGAGTTCATCAACGCGATGGAGGTCCGGGAGGATGACGAGGAGTTCAAGAACCCGGTGGACCTGATGTTTGATGCGCTGGAGGCAGAGAAGCCCAACCACTTCGCCGTCCGCCAGTACAAAAAGTACAAGCTGGCTGCGGGCAAAACCGCCAAGTCGATTTTGATTTCCTGCGGGGCGCGGCTTGCCGTGTTCGATATTGCCGAGCTGCGGGAGATCACCTCTTACGATGAGCTGGAGCTGGATACCCTGGGAGACCGCCGGACGGCGCTGTTCCTCATTATGAGCGACACGGACGATAGCTTTAACTTCCTGATCTCCATGTGCTACACCCAGCTTTTTAACCTCTTGTGCGAGAAAGCCGACGATGTGTACGGCGGGAGGCTGCCGGTCCATGTGCGCTGCCTCATCGACGAGTGCGCCAACATCGGCCAGATCCCCAAGCTGGAAAAGCTGGTGGCTACCATCCGCAGCCGGGAGATTTCCGCCTGCCTGGTCTTGCAGGCACAGAGCCAGCTCAAGGCCATCTACAAGGACAACGCCGACACCATCATCGGCAACATGGATTCCTCCATCTTCCTGGGCGGCAAGGAGCCGACCACGCTCAAGGAGCTGGCCGCCGTGCTGGGCAAGGAGACCATCGACACCTACAACACCGGCGAGAGCCGTGGGCGGGAAACTTCCCACTCGCTCAACTACCAGAAGCTCGGCAAAGAGCTGATGAGCCAGGATGAGCTGGCCGTCATGGACGGCGGCAAGTGCATCCTCCAGCTGCGCGGGGTGCGGCCGTTTCTGTCGGACAAGTACGACATCACCCAGCACCCCAACTACAAGTACACCGCCGACGCCGACCCGAAAAATGCGTTCAGCATTGAAGATTTCCTGCGGGCCAGGCTGAAGCTCAAACCCAACCAGGTCTGCGACGTGTATGAGATCGACGCCGCAGCCGACGATTGATGTTCCGCTGTGAAAGGAGGGGGCCTATCTATCCGCCACAACCGCCCCGGACGGGGCCATCGGCGTACAAAGCGGACGATCTCTATCAAAAAATGAAAAAGGAGGAAGGCCGGAATCAAGCCCCCGGAAACCGGGCGGCGATCATCCGGCTTTTGTATGCCTATGAACCATGACTAAAAACCAATTCAAAACAGATTCCGGCCAACTTTATTTATGGAATTTTTCAATCAGGCAATCACCGTTCTCCAGACCCTCGTTATCGCCCTCGGTGCCGGTCTCGGCGTGTGGGGCGTCATCAACCTGCTGGAAGGCTATGGCAATGACAATCCCGGTGCGAAATCGCAGGGCATGAAACAGCTCATGGCGGGCGCGGGTGTCGCCATCGTCGGCATGGTGCTGGTGCCCCTGCTGTCCGGCCTGTTCACTGTCTAATCGAACCCGTTACCCACTGAAATCCTCGCCCCCTCCCGCGCACAGCGGGAGGGGCTGAAAGGAGGTTTGACACCGTATGGATTTCTTATTGGATGCCCTGACCAACTGGCTCAAAGAAATGCTGGTGGGCGGCATCATGGGAAACTTAACGGGAATGTTCGACAACGTGAACCAGCAGGTCGCGGACATCGCCACGCAGGTGGGTCAGACCCCGCAGGGGTGGAACGGCAGCATTTTCAACATGATCCAAAACCTCTCCAACTCCATCATGGTGCCGATTGCAGGCGTGATCCTGGCTATCGTGATGACGCTGGAGCTGATCCAGATGATAACCGACCGCAACAACCTGCATGACGTGGACACCTGGATGATCTTCAAATGGGTGTTCAAATCCGCCGCTGCGATTTTGCTCGTCACCAACACCTGGAACCTCGTCATGGGCGTGTTCGACATGGCCCAAAGCGTGGTGGCCCAGGCGTCCGGCATCATCGGTTCGGACGCTTCCATCGACATCTCCGCTGTTATGACCGATATAGAGTCCCGGCTGATGGATATGGACCTGGGGCCGTTGTTCGGCCTGTGGTTCCAGTCGCTCTTTATCGGCATTACCATGTGGGCGCTGTATATCTGCATTTTCATCGTCATTTATGGCCGTATGATCGAAATTTACCTTGTCACGTCGGTGGCCCCCATCCCGATGGCGACCATGATGGGCAAGGAATGGGGCGGCATGGGCCAGAACTACCTGCGCAGCCTGCTGGCCTTGGGCTTCCAGGCGTTTTTGATTATCGTCTGCGTGGCGATCTACGCCGTACTGGTGCAGAACATCGCCACCGAGGACGACATCATCATGGCGATCTGGAGCTGCGTGGGCTATACCGTGCTGCTGTGCTTCACACTGTTCAAAACCGGCAGCCTCGCGAAAGCAGTGTTTCAGGCGCACTGAGCCAGGAAGGAGGAAACGCAAAATGGCTTATGTACCCGTCCCCAAAGACCTGACGAAAGTCAAAACCAAGGTCGCGTTCAACTTAACCAAGAGGCAGCTTGTCTGCTTCGGCTGCGGGGCGCTCATCGGCGTGCCGTTTTTCTTTTTGCTCCGGGGGCCTGCTGGAAACAGCGTGGCGGCCATGTGCATGATGCTGGTCATGCTGCCCTTCTTCATGCTGGCGATGTATGAAAAACACGGCCAGCCCCTGGAAAAGATCATCGGCAACATCCTCAAGGTGGCCGTCATCCGGCCCAAGCAGCGCCCCTACCGCACCAACAACTTCTATGCCGTGTTGGAGCGGCAGGCAAATCTCGACAAGGAGGTGTATGACATTGTTCGCGGCAAAGACAAAGCGGCAGGCCGAACCGGCAGAGCCGCAGACCAAACCCCGGCGTAAGCTGACCCGCGCCGAACGCAAACAGATCGAGGCAGCGATTGCCCGCGCCAACCGCACGGGCAAAAAGGAGCAGTCCGCCCAGGACAGCATCCCCTATGAGCGGATGTGGCCGGACGGCATCTGCAAGGTGGCGGATGGCCGCTACACCAAGACCATCCAGTTCCAGGACATCAACTACCAGCTGAGCCAGAACGAGGACAAGACCGCCATCTTTGAAGGATGGTGTGATTTCCTTAACTACTTTGACAGCTCCATCCGTTTCCAGCTGTCCTTTTTGAATCTGGCGGCGTCCCAGGAGACCTTCGCCAACAGCATTACCATCCCGGCCCAGGGGGATGACTTTGACCCCATCCGGGTGGAGTACACGCAGATGCTGCAAAACCAGCTGGCGCGGGGCAACAACGGCCTCATCAAGACCAAGTACCTGACCTTTTCCATCGAGGCCGACAGCATCCGCTCCGCCAAGCCCCGGTTGGAGCGCATCGAGACCGATGTGCTGAACAACTTTAAGCGGCTGGGCGTGGCCGCCGAGGTTCTGGACGGCAAAGCCCGGCTGGCCCAGCTTCACGCCATCTTCCACATGGACGAGCAGGCACCCTTCCAGTTCGAGTGGGACTGGCTGGCTCCCAGCGGCCTTTCCACCAAAGACTTTATCGCCCCGTCCGGCTTCGAGTTCCGCACCGGCAAGCAGTTCCGCATGGGAAAGAAGTACGGGGCCGTCAGCTTCGTGCAGATTCTGGCCCCGGAGCTGAATGACCGGATGCTGGCGGACTTTCTCGATATGGAGAGTTCCCTCATCGTGAACCTGCACATCCAGTCGGTGGACCAGGTGAAGGCCATCAAGACGGTGAAGCGCAAGATCACCGACCTGGACCGCAGCAAGATCGAGGAACAGAAAAAGGCCGTCCGCGCCGGGTATGACATGGACATCATCCCCTCCGACCTTGCCACCTACGGGGCCGAGGCCAAGAAGCTGTTGCAGGACCTGCAAAGCCGCAACGAGCGGATGTTCCTGGTGACGTTCCTGGTGCTGAACACCGCGGACAATCCCCGCCAGCTGGGCAACAACATCTTCCAGGCCAGCTCCATCGCGCAAAAGTACAACTGCCAGCTGACCCGGCTGGACTTCCAGCAGGAGGAAGGCTTGATGAGCAGCCTGCCGCTGGGGCTGAACCAGGTGGAAATCCAGCGGGGGCTGACTACCAGCTCCACCGCCATCTTCGTACCGTTCACCACCCAGGAGCTTTTTCAGAATGGAAAAGAGGCGCTGTACTACGGCATCAACGCCCTGTCCAATAACCTCATCATGGTGGACCGCAAGCTGCTGAAAAACCCCAACGGCCTGATTTTAGGCACGCCGGGCAGCGGCAAATCCTTCAGCGCCAAGCGCGAGATCGCCAACTGCTTCCTGCTGACTTCGGATGATGTCATCATCTGTGACCCGGAGGCCGAGTACGCGCCGCTGGTGGAGCGGCTGCACGGGCAGGTCATCAAGATTTCGCCCACCTCCACCAACTACATCAACCCGATGGACCTGAACCTGGACTATTCGGACGATGAAAGCCCGCTGTCGCTGAAATCCGACTTCATCTTGTCGCTGTGCGAACTGATCGTGGGCGGAAAGGACGGGTTGCAGCCGGTGCAGAAAACCATCATCGACCGCTGTGTGCGGCTGGTCTATCAGGACTACCTCAACGACCCGCGCCCGGAGAATATGCCCATTTTGGAGGATTTGTACGACCTGCTGCGGGCGCAGGATGAGAAGGAGGCGCAGTACATCGCCACGGCGCTGGAAATCTACGTCACCGGCTCCCTCAACGTGTTCAACCACCGCAGCAACGTGGACATCAACAACCGCATTGTCTGCTATGACATCAAGGAGCTGGGCAAGCAGCTGAAAAAAATCGGGATGCTGGTGGTGCAGGACCAGGTGTGGAACCGCGTCACCATCAACCGGGCGGCCCGCAAGTCCACCCGCTACTACATCGACGAGATGCACCTGCTCTTGAAAGAGGAACAAACCGCCGCCTATACGGTGGAGATTTGGAAGCGGTTCCGTAAGTGGGGCGGCATCCCGACAGGTATCACACAGAATGTAAAGGACCTGCTTTCTTCCCGCGAGGTGGAGAACATCTTCGAGAACTCCGACTTCGTGTATATGCTCAACCAGGCGGGCGGCGACCGTCAAATTCTCGCCAAGCAGCTGGGCATTTCCCCGCACCAGCTTTCCTATGTGACCCACTCCGGCGAGGGCGAGGGGCTGCTGTTCTACGGCTCCACCATCCTGCCCTTTGTGGACCACTTCCCCAAGAATACCGAACTGTATCGCATTATGACGACCAAACCCCAGGAAATGAAGGAGGCTGATGGACGATGAAACCCGAAATTCTGCATAACGACCACATGATGTTTCTGGACCGGGCGCTGGAAACCCAGCGCACCGCGCTCCTGACGGCGATGGCGGACGCCGTTTCCGAGTGCCGCACGGCGGCGGACCAGGCCGCTGAACTGACCGAGACCGGCGAGACCGGCCTGCTGCGGCTGGTGGAGATTCTGTGCGCCGCCAAGGTCCAGCGCGGGCAGGCCGGTGAGACTGTGCTGGAGGGCACCGAGGTCCAGATTTTGGCCGACGTGGTGGCCCAGCTCTACGCCTGCCTGACCGAGTGCCGCTTCGTGGGTCCGCTGGGGCTGGCGGCCTATGCGGAGCTTTCCAGCATGGCGGCCTCCCTCATGCTGGGGGAATGGTTTGATTAAGGAACCGCGCCTGCGCTTTACGGAGGAAGAGCGGGCGGACCCGGCACTGGAAAAGCCCATCCGCAAGGCGGAGAAGGCCGCCGCCAAAGCGGACAAGGCGCAGGCAAAAATCCCGAAAAAGCAGGTCAAACGGGCCGAGGTGGACCCCAAGACCGGCAAGGTCACGACCAAGCTGGTGCTGGAGGATAAGCCCCGGCCGCCTTCCAAGCTGTCCCATACGGTGCGGGACGTGCCGGGCAACGCAGTGGCGGGCAAGCTCCATCAGGAGATCCGCAAGACCGAGGACGATAACGTGGGCGTGGAAAGCGCCCACAAGTCCGAGGAAGCCGTAGAGACCGGCGTGCATCTGGCGAGGGAGGGCTACCGCAGCCACAAGCTGAAACCTTACCGTAAGGCCGCCCAGGCCGAGCGGAAGTTGGAAAAGGCCAACATCGAGGCGCTGTTCCAGAAATCCGTCTATGAAAACCCTGCGTCAGCCAGCAATCCGCTGTCCCGCTGGCAGCAGAAACAGCAGATCAAGAAGCAGTACGCCGCCGCCAAACGGGCCGCACAGTCCGGCGGGAGCGCCGCCGGCGCCGCCCAAAAGACCGGCAAGGCGGCCAAGACGGTCAAGGAGAAAGCCCAGCAGGCCGGGGCCTATGTGATGCGCCACAAAAAGGGCTTTGGCATCGCCCTGGCGATTTTCCTGCTGGTCTGCCTGCTGCTCAACACCATGTCCTCCTGTTCCATGATGGCGCAGAGCATTGGTTCGGCGATCTCCGGCACCACCTACCCCTCCGATGACCCGGAGCTGGTGGCGGTGGAGGCCAACTACGCCGCCAAGGAGGCCGCGCTGCAAGCCGAGATCGACAACATCGAGAGCAGCCACCCCGGCTATGACGAGTACCGCTATGACCTGGATATGATCGGCCACGACCCCCACGAGCTGGCGGCCTACCTGTCCGCTGTGCTGCAAGGCTACACGCGGGCAAGCGCCCAGGCGGAGCTGGAACGCATTTTCGCGGCCCAATACCAGCTGACGCTGACCGAGGAAGTGGAGGTGCGCTACCGCACCGAGACCCGGACAGACAGCGAGGGCAACGAGTATGACGTGGAAGTGCCCTACAACTACTACATCTTAAATGTGACCCTCACCAGCAAGCCCATCTCCTCCGTGGCGTTGGAGCTGCTGACGCCGGATCAGCTGGAAATGTACCAGGTGTACCGGCAGACGCTGGGCAACAAGCCCCTGATCTTCGGCGGCGGGTCCGCCGACACCAGCGATTCCGAGAGTTTGGCCGGTGTGGAGTTTGTCAACGGCACCCGGCCCGGCAATCAGGCGGTGGTGGACATCGCCAAAAGCCAGGTGGGCAACGTGGGCGGCCAGCCCTATTGGAGCTGGTACGGCTTTAATTCCCGCGTGGAGTGGTGCGCTTGCTTCGTGTCCTGGTGTTACGGCCAGATGGGCCTTTCCGAGCCGCGCTTTGCCGCCTGCCAGTCCCAGGGCATCCCCTGGTTCCAGTCGCACGGACAATGGGGCGGGCGGGATTACGCCAACATCGCCCCAGGCGACGCTATCTTCTTCGATTGGGACTTGGATGGCAGCGCCGACCATGTGGGCATCGTAGTGGGCACCGACGGCAGCCGGGTTTACACCGTAGAGGGTAATTCCGGCGACGCCTGCAAAATCAAGAGTTATTCCCTGACCTACGAGTGCATCAAGGGCTACGGCTTGATGAACTGGTGACAAATTTTTATGAAGAATAGGAGTGATTTGACTATGGCTAAAAACAAAATCGAGCGCATCGACCAGGAGATCGCCAAAACCCGCGAGAAGATCGCGGAACAGCAGGAAAAGCTGAAAGACCTGGAAGCGCAGAAAACCGAGGCGGAGAACCTGGAGATCGTCCAGATGGTCCGCGCCCTGCGTATGACCCCGGCCCAGCTGTCCGCCATGCTGTCTGGCGGCATGGTGCCCGGCCGGGCGGTGGGTTCTGCCAATCCCGAACAGGAGGAAATGACCCATGAAGAATAAGAAGATTTTCAGAACCTTTGCCGCCCTTTGCACCTGCCTGATGCTGATGGGCGGCTTTTCTGTGACCGCCTTTGCCCAGGGCGCTGACCCTGCGCCTACGGCCACACCGGAGGCGGACGCCACCAATGACAGCAACGTGGTGGTGGAGGAAACCGAGGACAGCCCCGCCCTGACCCCGGAGGGCAACGCCGCCCTGGTGGATGACTTTGGCGGCAACAAGCAGCTCATCACCGTCACCACCAAGGCGGGCAACTACTTCTATATCCTCATTGACCGCGCCAACGAGGACAAGGAGACTGCCGTCCACTTCTTGAACCAGGTGGACGAGGCTGACCTGGAGGCGCTGATGGAGGACGGCGAGACGGCGGCGGAGGAAACGCCCGCTGTCTGCAACTGCACGGAAAAGTGCGCCGCTGGGGCGGTGAACACGGCCTGCCCGGTCTGTGCCGTGAACATGGCGGAGTGTACGGGCCAGGAGCCGGAACCCACGCCCGCCCCGGAAACAGACCCGGAGCCGGAACAGGAACCGGCGGGGCTGAACCCGGCGATGCTGCTGGTGGTGCTGGCTATGCTGGGCGGCATCGGTGCGCTGGTCTACTTCAAATTCATCAAGCAGAAGCCCAAGACCAAGGGCAGCGACAACCTGGATGATTACGACTACGGCGAGGACGATACCGAACAGGAGGATGCGGACCCCTGGGAGACCGAGGAATCTGACGAGCCGGAGGACGCCGGCGGGGGCGGCGATGAGGAAAGCGAGAACCCGGCCAAATGACCCGGTTCACCGACAGCCCCTATGAACCCATGATGACGCGCAGGCCGGAGGGCGGGAAGGCAGCTTCCCGTCCTCCCTCTTTATCTCCCGGCCACCCCTGCTATGGCTGCGGAACCTACCGCCCCGGCCAGCCCTGCGTGGGCTTCTGCCACAAAGAACTGACTGCGTGGCTGCGCGAAAGGAGAAAAGCAAAATGAATTATTTTATCCAATTTCTCATTGTGTTCGACCTGATCTGCTTCGGCGTCTACTTTGGCGGCGACATCGTTTGCACGGCGCTCGCCAAGGTGCGCAAAAAGACAGACGAAGAAGAATTTGAAATCTACAAAGTGGAGGACGATACAGACACCTCCAAACCGGCGCTGTCCATCGACGCCATCCGCCACTTGTTCCGCGGCGAGGTCCACGATTTTGTCTGCAACAAACTTCTGCCCAGCGGGCAGGAAACCCTTTCCGCTCTGACCGAGCCGGAGCAGACAGCGGCCCGGTTCCTGTTCTGCGCCTTGATCGGCTATCTCAAAGAGGAAGCCCCGATGGATGAGCAGAGCTTCCCGATGGTGATGGAGATGCTGAACTATGCCGAGGGCGCGAAAGAGGACGGCGACAAGGACGTGATCGACATTCTGATGGAGGAAACCGCCGCCCGGACACATCTGCGCGAGGAATATTTCAGCGATTACCGCCGTTACCAGCTCATGCAGGTGGATAAGACGCGGGTGCTGCTGGCCTGCCGTGTCATCATCAACGACCTGCTGGGAAAGCTGTACCGCTATGATTACAACGTCGGTTATGACTGCCTTCTGGACGATGGCAACAGCGTTTCCAGAAAACTGAAAAAATCCAACGAAGAAATGGAGGTAGAGGAAGATGCGATTGGTGATCGCTGAGAAGCCCTCTGTGGCAAAATCCCTGGCCGCCGTGCTGGGCGCTGCTACCCGCAAAGACGGCTACCTGGAGGGCGGCGGCTGGCTGGTGAGCTGGTGCCTGGGGCACCTGGCCGGGCTGGCGGACGCCGCCACCTACAACCCCGACTACGCCAAGTGGCGCTATGATGACCTGCCCATTTTGCCGGAGTCTTGGCGCTTCACCATCGCCAAAGACAAGCGGGATCAGTTCGATGTGCTGCGCACCCTGCTGCGGCGGGAGGACGTGACCGAGGTAGTCAACGCCTGCGACGCCGGGCGCGAGGGCGAGCTGATTTTCCGCACGGTCTACTGCCTGGCGGGCTGCCAGAAGCCCATGAAACGGCTGTGGATTTCCAGCATGGAGGATTCCGCCATCCGGGAGGGCTTTGCCAACCTGCGCCCCGGCGCGGACTATGACGGGCTGCACCAGGCGGCCCTCTGCCGGGCCAAGGCCGACTGGCTGGTGGGTATCAACGCCACCCGACTGTTCTCGGTGCTGTACCACCGCACCCTCAATATCGGGCGGGTCATGTCCCCGACGCTGGCCCTCATCGTCCAGCGGGAGACAGAGATCGACGCCTTCAAGCCGGTGCCGTTCTATTCTGTGGCTCTGGACCTGCCCGGTTTTACCGCTGCCAGCGCCCGCATGGACAAAAAAGCCGATGCCGAACAGCTGAAAACTGCCTGCCAGGGCGGTACGGTGACGGTCAAGCAGGTGGAGCGCAGGGACAAATCCGAGAAGCCGCCCGCCCTCTATGACCTCACCACTCTCCAGCGGGACGCCAACCGCCTGCTGGGGTTCACGGCGCAGCAGACACTGGACTACCTGCAAAACCTCTATGAAAAGAAGCTCTGCACCTATCCCCGGACGGACAGCCGCTACCTGACCTCCGACATGGCCGAGGGCCTGCCGGTGCTGGTGAATTTGGTCGCCAACGCCATGCCGTTTCGCAAAGGCATCGCCATTTCCTGCGATGCGGCGGCGGTCATCCACGACAAGAAAGTGACCGACCACCATGCGGTGATCCCCACCCGGAACATCCGCGAGGCGGATCTGTCCGCTCTGCCGGTGGGTGAACGGGCCATTCTGGAGCTGGTGGCGCTGCGGCTGCTGTGCGCGGTGGCCCCGCCCTATAACTTTGCAGAAACCGCCGTTGTTGTGGACTGCGCTGGTGCGGAGTTTACCGCCAAAGGCCGCACGGTGAAGCAGCCCGGCTGGCGGGCGCTGGACGCCGCCTACCGGGCCAGCATGAAAAATGTGGAACCGGACGGCAATTCCGAGGACAAGGCCCTGCCGGAACTAACCGAGGGCCAGGCGCTGCCGGTTGCCGGTGCCGCCGTCAAGGAGGGCAAGACCACCCCGCCCAAGCACTTCACTGAGGATACCTTACTCTCTGCGATGGAGACTGCCGGAAAAGACGATATGCCGGAGGACGCCGAGCGCAAGGGGCTGGGCACCCCCGCCACCCGCGCCGGAATTTTAGAGAAATTGGTGTCCACCGGCTTCCTGGAACGCAAAAAGAGCAAGAAAACCGTGCAGCTTTTGCCGTCCCACGATGCCATTTCCCTGATTACCGTCCTGCCGGAGCAACTGCAATCCCCGCTGCTGACCGCTGAGTGGGAGTACCGGCTGGGCGAGATCGAGCGCGGCGAGCTGGCCCCGGAGGACTTCATGGCTGAGATCACCGCCATGCTGAAGGAGCTGGTGGGAACTTATCAGGTCATCAAGGGCAGCGAGTACCTGTTTGCCCCGCCCCGCGAGGTGGTGGGCAAATGCCCCCGCTGCGGCGGTGAAATTGCAGAAATGCAAAAAGGCTTCTTCTGTCAGGACCAATCTTGCAAATTTGCGATCTGGAAGAACAACAACTGGTGGGCAGCGAAGCGCAAACAACCCACCAAGGCCATTGTGGCGGCGCTGCTGAAAGATGGCCGCGCCCATGTGACCGGGCTGTACTCCGAGAAAAGCGGCAAGACCTACGACGCCACCGTGGTGCTGGAAGATACCGGCCAGTACGTCAACTTCAAGCTGGAATTTGACCGGCAGAAAGGCGGCGGCAAATGAAACTGAGTTTGTATGAACAGGAAACGATTATCCTCTACAACCAGGCCGAGGCCACCGCCGAGGTCTATTCCCACGACCCGCGCCTGCTGGAAAAGCTGCGGCGGCTGGCGGAAAAATACCCGGACCAGATCGTGAAAAAGGACCGTCAGACCTTTACGGTGCCCAAACGCTGCGTATCGGTGCGGGAGCCGTACAGCGCCGAGCGCCGCAAGGCCGCCAGCGAACGGGCCAAGGCCGCCGGGTACAAACCACCCGTCCCGAAAGCGGGCGGCAAGTAAGCATGGGCGAGAGCGTCTTTGAAGTCGTAAAACAGTCCGTCACCGCCAGAGAGGCGGCGGAGCTTTACGGCATCGCAGTGGGGCGCGGCGGTATGGCCTGCTGCCCCTTCCACGATGACCGCCACCCCAGCATGAAGGTGGACACCCGTTTCCACTGTTTTGGCTGCGGCGCAGACGGCGATGTGATCGACTTCACCGCCCGGCTCTATGACCTGTCCCCCAAGGGGGCCGCTGAAAAGCTGGCCCAGGATTTTGGCCTTTCTTATGACAGCAAGGCCCCGATCCGGCGAAGTTATGTCCGGCAGAAAACCGAGGCGCAGGTGCGGAAAGAAAAACGAGAACACGGCTGGCGCGTCCTGACGGACTACTATCACTTGCTCCGAAAATGGGAGGCCGACTATTCCCCCAAGACGGCGGACGAGGACCCGCACCCGCGCTTTTTGGAGGCCGTCCAAAAAAAAGACTACATGGGCTATCTGCTGGACACCTTTCTCGACAGCAGCACCGAGGAACAGGACCAGTGGATCGCAGAACACACCGCTGAAATTTCGGCCATAGAAGGGAGAGTGAACATCATGGCTGACAAACCCACCAACCGGGAACGGTTGCAGCAAATCACGGCGGGCATTGAACAGGGCATCAAGGAGCTGTTCGAGAGCGAAAAGTATATGCGCTACCTGTCTGTGATGTCCCGGTTCCACCGCTATTCCGTCAACAACACCATGCTCATCTATATGCAGAAGCCGGACGCCACGCTGGTAGCCGGATATAACAAGTGGAAAAATCAGTTTGAGCGCCATGTGAAAAAGGGTGAGCATGGTATTACCATCATCGCGCCCACGCCGTTCAAGAAAAAGATCGAGGAACAGAAGCTCGACCCGGACACCAAGGCCCCCATGCTGGATCAGAATGGCAAGGCGGTCATGGAGGAACGGGAAGTTGAGATCCCCATGTTCCGCCCGGTGAAGGTGTTTGATGTGAGCCAGACGGACGGCAAGCCCCTGCCGGAGCTGGCGTCCTCCCTGTCCGGGAATGTCCAGAACTACGAGGCTTTCATGGAGGCCCTGCGCCGGTCCGCGCCGGTGCCGCTCTCCGTGGAGCCGATGGCCGCCAACATGGACGGGTATTTCTCGCCGGACCAGCAGCGCATCGCCATCCGGGCAGGCATGAGCGAGGTGCAGACCGTTTCCGCCGCCGTCCATGAGATCGCCCACAGCAAGCTGCACAACTACGCCAAGGCCCAGGAGGAAGCGGCCAGGGCCGGTGACAAGGAGCCGCCCAAGAAGAAAGACCGCAACACCGAGGAGGTGGAGGCCGAGAGCATTTCCTATGCGGTTTGCCAGTATTACGGTATCCAGACTGGCGAGAACAGCTTCGGCTACATCGCCAACTGGAGCCAGGGTAAGGAGCTGCCGGAGCTGCGGGCCAGTTTGGAGACCATCAACAAGGCGGCCGGAGAACTGATTGCGGACATTGACCGGCATTATAAGGTTATCTGCAAGGAGCGAGGTATTGACCTGACCGCCCAGCCGGAACAGGCTGAACCCCAGCAGCCCACAGAAGAAACGCCCGCCGCACCTACCCCCAGCGCCGAAGCCCAGGAGGCCCTGCTGGTGCTGGACGATACCGCCTATCTTCATGTTCAGCCCTGCGACACCGGCTGGGACTACACGCTCTACGATGTGGCGACCATGAAGCAGCTGGACGGCGGCCAGCTGGACGCGCCGGAGCTGCCCCTGTCCACCGCCGCGCTGAAAATCTGTGAGATGCACGGGATGGGCGGCCAGTCCATTCAGTATGCGCCGCTGTCCATGATCGAGACCTTGCAGGAGGCGGCAGTCCAACAGATGCAGGCAGCGGCCCAGGCCGCTGTGCCGGAAGTCACCCAGCTGCCGGATGCCCCGGAGCAGACGCTGGACGAATACCCCATGCCAGACCCGGCACTGACCCAAGACGATTTGGAAAAGTGCGGCTATCTGGACGGGGACCTTCTGCCACTCTCCAAAGAGCGGGCCTACGAGCTGATGGCGCAGGACCTGACTGTGTACATGGTCCAGCAGGGCGAAAACCCCGCGATGGCCTTTGATACCGCCGACCTGGACGCCCACGACGGCATTTTTGCTGTCACCCGTGAGGAATGGGAAGAAAGTCCTGCTTTCGATACCCAGGTCATGGACCGCATGGATCACCAGCAGGAACGGGAGCAGGCGTTTCTCAACCACAAGGGCGATTGCTATGCCATCTACCAATTGAAGCACACCGACGAACTGAGGGACATTCGCTACGAGGGGCTGGAATGGGTCAAGTCCATCGGGCGGACTGTGCAGCGCGATAACTACGATTTGGTCTATACTGCGCCGCTCACACCCGGCGACCTGAAAGGCAGTGTGCTGGATAATCTCGAATACCGCTTCAACAACGAACACCCTGCCGACTACCGCCACCCGTCTATGAGCGTCAGTGACATCGTTGCCATCAAGCAGGACGGCAAGGTATCCTGTCATTACTGCGACAGTTTTGGCTTTCAGCAGATCCCCGGCTTCCTGCCGGACAATCCGCTGAAAAGTGCGGAGATGACGGTGGAGGACGACTACGGCATGATCGACGGCGTTATCAACAACGGCACCAAGGAGCCGACGGTGGCCCAGCTGGAACAGCAGGCCCGCAGCGGCCAGCCCATCTCTCTCATAGATTTGGCGGCCGCCGCCCACCGGGAAGATCGGGACAAGAAGAAGTCCGTCATGGGCCAGCTGAAAAGTCAGCCTAAATCCGAACATAAAAAGACAGCGCCCAAAAAGAGCGCGGAAAGGGAGATTTAATATGGGAAACTTTACCTTTGAGGAAATAAACCTGCTGTGCATCTACAACCCCGGCACCCGTAAGGGAGCGATTGAGGCGCTATCCGAGATGCGTGGCTATTTGGAGCCGGACGAAGCCGAGCTACTGACCCTGACGGACAGCACCCTCGCCAAGCTCCGGACCTTGAATGACGCCGATTTTGATGCATTGGAGCTGTACCCGGATTTTGATGAGTAAAATATCTATGCGATAAAACTGGTTTGTGATAAAATGGAGATGGTTTAAGCGACAAATTCTCTTTTGTCTGGTTTCTGATAAATACAGCAGATGTAAAAGGATTTTGACGCACATTATAAGTGATGTAAAAGCCATTTGGTAGACGATATAGGGTGTTTTCCCTACAATAAAAGTGCAAGGGAGGTGCAGTGGCATGGAGCATGATATTGGAAGCAAAATCAAGGCAGCCCGAATCGAGAAAAAACTAACACAAGAACAAGTTGCTGAATTATTAGGAGTGAGTCGCCAGACCATTTCAAATTGGGAAAATGAAAAATCCTACCCGGATATCATTAGTGTCATAAAAATGAGCGAATGCTACGATGTCTCTCTTGACTATTTATTGAAGGGAGAACAGAAAATGAAAACCTATTATGATTATCTCGAAGAAAGTACAAATGTTGTGAAAAGCAACGCCAACAGAAACAGAATTATTACAATTCTCGCTTATCTGTTGATTTGGGCATTTGCAATGATTGTGTTCTGGTTCTTTACAAGCGGAAGCGACGCTATGGGTTACAGTTTGATGTTCCTTTGGATTATTCTTCCTGTAACAACATTTATTGTGTCCGTTGTTATTGGTAAAAATAACTTCTGGGGAAAAGGAAAATGGGCGTTTACCCTTTTCTTTGGCATTATGTATATGCTTGCCGAATACGGCACATTCAAAATGGCAAACAACATTACTTTTAACAAACTGAATGCTCCAGATTTGGGAATGATTATAGCCGGAGCGATAATCTCTGCAATCGGTATGTTGGTAGGTTCGTTGTGGAATATGAAATGCTACAATCAAAACAAAAAAGATAAATAAGAAAGAGAAAACTTCCAGTTTATAGGAGGATAAATGAATGGAATGGTTACCACTTACTGTAATAGGCATACTGATTATTATATTGGGTGTATATTTTATTGTTAAATGGGCTGTGAAAGATGCACTGAAAGAATATTTTAACGATAAAGAAAATAATAAATCCTAAGTTGAGGAGGTACTCGCTTATGAAATGGTATAATGATATGACTGAACAAGAAAAAACGAAGTTTTCAAAAAGTAATTGTTGTATGTGTAGTAGGTGCAATTTTAATTCTCATTGTTCCTATGGTTTTTCATACTATTTTTTAAGTAAGAGATAACTTCCCATTTATCGGACTATCCATCATCGGGCCACCCTGCCCCGAACTTTCAAAACTGAATACCAGCCGCCACCGGCGGCACCACCGAGCAGGAAATCTTTTTCGAGGTTTCCTGCTTTTTCTTTTATCCAAAACAGAAGGGAGGACAGACAACCATGCCAACCAAAGCTGAACAATACGCGCAGATGGCGGAGAAGGTGGCAGTCCAGCTCACCGGCAGCTGGCAGGAATGGACGGGCTTTCTCACCACCGCCGCCCGCCTCTACAAGTATCCGTTCCATGAGCAGATGATGATCTACGCCCAGCGCCCGGACGCCACCGCCTGCGCCGAGTACGACCTGTGGAATGACCGCATGGGCCGCTATGTCCGGCGCGGCTCCAAGGGCATCGCCCTGGTGGACGATTCCGGCGACCGGCCCCGCCTGCGCTATGTGTTCGATATTTCCGACACCGGCACCCGTGAACATTCCCGCACCCCCTGGCTGTGGAAGATGGGCGAGGAACACGCCGCGCCGGTCATGGCGATGCTGGAGCGCAACTACGATGTTGGCGGCGGTGATCTGGCCCAGCATCTGGCCGACGTGGCCGCCAAACTGGCGGAGGAATACTGGACGGAACACAGGCAGGACATTCTCTATATCGTTGACGGTTCCTTTTTGGAGGAGTACGATGAGTACAACATCGAAGTCCAGTTTAAATCCGCCGCCACCGTCAGCATCACCTACGCCCTGATGTCCCGCTGTGGGCTGGAGCCGGAGCAGTATTTCAGCCATGAGGATTTCATGGCGATTTTCGACTTCAATACCCCCGCCACCGTGGGGACGCTGGGCACGGCAGTCAGCCAAATCAATCAACAGGTGCTGCGGCAGATCGGCGTTACCATCCAGAACTATGAGCGCGCCAAGAGCGCGGAAAGGAGTGCCAAACATGGAGAACAACCTGACTTACACGAGGAACGGCGATTACCTGATCCCCGACCTGAAGCTGTCCGAACAGCCGGAGAAGCCCCTGGGCAAGTACGGCAGGATGAGGAAAGCGTATCTGAAAGAACACCGGCCCATCCTCTACAACCAGCTGCTGATGAGCGAGAAGCTGTACCCGCACCTTCTGGAGATCGACGAGACCGCGAACATCCGTCTGGAGCAGATGATGTCCCAGCTGGCGAAAGACGTGGGCGCGACGGAGGAACTGAAAGCCAGCGACCCGATGGCCTGGGTGGGCCTGATGAACACCTGCAAGGCCCAGGCGGAGGAGATTCTGCTGGCGGAACTTATCAGCAGCTGACCTTAAACCTGTTCCTCTCCGAAGCGGAACAAATCCAAAGAATAGACGAAGCAGAGAGTGTGAAAACGCCCTCTGCTTTTTCTATGCCAAAACCCGCTGCGCAGGCGGAACCTGTGCGCCGGGCGCTGACCCAGGCCGACATTGACGCCGCCATCCAGGAATGGAACGGCAAGATCGAGAGCAAGCACGCAGTTGTCCGTTACATGAAGGACCACGCCCGTGAAAAGGACACCGCCGCCTGGCTGCGGCAGGAGTACGGCGATGACCTCCCGGCCCTGCCTGTGACGGTGGACGGTGCGGCGGGCGACGTGCCCTGGCCCAAGGTGCAGCGCCGGATCGCCCAGCTTATCAAGGAAGATCGGTTCTACACCGAGGCGGAGCAGGACCGTTTTGACAATATCGACCCCATCGCCATCCGGGAGGCGCTGGCCGAGCGCGGCATTGTGAACGGTCAGGTGGTGGACCCGGAAAAACTGGACAGTGACCCGTTCATCCAGCAGGTCATGCGGGATGTGGAGGCCGTCGCAGCCGAGGAACAGGCCGAGACAGCGGCAAAACCGCCTTTGCCGGACTTATCCGGCCAGCCCATTACCCGCGAGGGAGACACCCTCACCATCGGCAGCGGCGAACCCACCCATGAGATCGACATCACGGTGTCGGACGAGGAATATGCCGCCATCCGGGGCACCATCCCGGAGCGCACCGCCTACGATCCGTCCGCCCCGGTTTACAATGTGGGCAATACCGTCTATCTGGATGACCGCGCCCATCAAATTACCGAACTGCGGGAGGATACGGTGCAGCTGCTGCCCACCGGCATGAGCTATCCCATCTACCGGGTCGAGAGCCGGGAGCGGTTCGAGCAGCTTTTGCGGGCAGACAACCGCAACGACTTCTACACCGAGTTCCTGCCCGTCAACCCTGACACGGCGGACCAGGACCTGCGGGACGTGCTGGCCCACGGCCTGATCGGCGCGCCGGACAAGGCGGAGCTTTCCGAACTGCTGCGCACCGGCAAGAGCAACCGGGAGGTCGCCCTGTGGCTGAGCCGGGCCTATCCTGACATCATCGAGACGATGGAGCTGGAGACCGGCGATACCGCCGACTACCGAACCATACCCGAAGGCATCGAGCTGGAAGTGCTGGACGCGGACGAGAAGCGACTGGCCATGCTGTTCTTCCGCTGGGATGAGGTCGCACCGCTGCTGCGCGGGCTATATGCCCGCCAGCTGGACGGCTTTGTGCAGGAGCAGGATGAACCGTATATGGAAGCCCCTGCCGCCGTGGAAGAACCTGCCGAAACCGCCAAGCCCATTGAAGAAGCCGCTGAGGCACCGGCGTTCCACTCCGAGACGGTGGCCGTCTACCCCGGTGACAAAAACGGACTTCCCTATGACGTGGTGGTGGAACGGCTGCACGTTGACCGGCCGGAACCCACGCCGCCTGAACCGACGCCGGACACGCAGCCGGAGGAAAAGCCGGATCACCCGGTCGCCATCCCGGTGAACGGTGAGTGGCAGACTTTCCCCAACCAGAGGGCAGCCGAACAGGCGGCCTATCAGGAGTACCGGGACAACCTGCGCCGCAACGCCGAGAACTTCCGCATCACCGACGACCATCTGGGCGAGGGCGGCCCCAAGGCCAAGTACAAGGCCAATGTGGCGGCGATCAAGCTGCTGAAATATCTGGAAGAGACCACCGGGCAGGCCACGCCGGCACAGCAGGAAGTGCTGTCCCGCTATGTGGGCTGGGGCGGCGTGGCGGATGCCTTTGACCCGGACAAACCCGCGTGGGATGCCGAGTATTCGGAACTGAAAGAACTGCTGACCCCAGAGGAATACGCTGCGGCGCGGGCCTCCACCCTCAACGCCCACTATACCAGCCCCACCGTCATCCGCGCCATCTATGAGGCCGTGGAGCAGATGGGCTTCCGCACCGGCAACATTCTGGAACCGTCCTGCGGCGTGGGTAATTTCTTCGGGATGCTGCCGGAGAGCATGGCCGGGAGCAGGCTGTACGGCGTGGAGCTGGATTCCATCAGCGGGCGGATTGCCCAGCAGCTCTACCCCAAGGCTAACATCACCGTGGCGGGCTTTGAGACCACCGACCGGCGGGACTTCTATGACCTTGCCATCGGTAACGTCCCTTTCGGCCAGTACCAGGTGAACGACAAAGCCTACAACAAGCTGGGCTTCAACATCCACAACTACTTTTTTGCCAAGGCGCTGGACCAGGTGCGCCCCGGCGGCGTGGTGGCCTTTGTCACCAGCCGCTACACAATGGACGCCAAGGATTCCACCGTGCGCCGGTATCTGGCCCAGCGGGCCGAGCTGCTGGGGGCGATCCGCCTGCCCAACAACGCTTTCCGCGCCAATGCCGGGACCGATGTGGTGTCCGACATCCTGTTTCTGCAAAAGCGGGACCGCCCGCTGGACATCGCCCCGGACTGGACCCAAACCGGCCGGACCGAGGAAGGCTTCACGGTCAACCAGTATTTTCTGGATCACCCGGAGATGGTGCTGGGGCGGCCCACCGCCGAAAGCACCCAATACGGCAAACAGGATTACACCGTGGCCCCCATCGAGGGGCTGGAGCTGGCCGATCAGCTGCACGATGCCGTGAAGTACATTCGCGGCACCTACCAGGAGGCCGCGCTGCCGGAGTTGGGCGAGGGCGAGGACATCGACGAATCCCTCCCGGCTGACCCCAATGTGAAGAACTACTCCTACACGGTGGTAGACGGCGCGGTGTACTTCCGGGAAAACAGCCGCATGGTGCGCCCTGATCTGAACGCCACCGCCGAGGCCCGCGTCAAAGGGCTGGTGGGACTGCGGGATTGTGTGCAACAGCTCATCGACCTGGAGATGGACGCCGCCGCGCCGGATGCCGACATCCGGGCGCAGATGGCCGAACTGAACCGCCGCTATGACGATTTTTCCGCCAAGTACGGACTTATCAATGACCGGGCGAACCGGCTGGCCTTTGCCGATGACAGCAGCTATTACCTGCTCTGTGCCCTGGAGGTGCTGGACGAGGATGGCCGGTTGGAGCGCAAGGCAGATATGTTCACCAAACGCACGATCAAGCCACATGAGGCCGTTACCACCGTAGACACCGCCTCCGAGGCCCTGGCGGTCTCCATTTCTGAAAAAGCCTGCGTGGATATGGCCTACATGGAACAGCTCACCGGCAAAACCGGCGAAGAATTGGCTGACGAGCTGCGCGGTGTCATCTTCCGTGTACCGGGCCAGACTGAGCCGGACGGAACGCCCCATTATGTGACCGCCGATGAATACCTCTCCGGCAACGTGCGCCGGAAGCTGCGCCAGGCCCAGCGGGCGGCGGAGCAGGACCCGGCCTTTGCGGTCAACGTGGAGGCCCTGACCGCTGCCCAGCCCAAAGACCTGGACGCTTCCGAGATCGAGGTGCGGTTGGGTGCGACGTGGATCGACAAGGAGTACATCCAGCAATTCATGTACGAGACCTTCGACACGCCTTTTTACCTCCAGCGCAGCATTGAAGTCCACTACACCCCCTTTACGGCAGAATGGCAGATCTCCGGCAAAAATGTCGTGGGGCAAAACAACGTGGCCGCCTATTCGACCTACGGGACCAGCCGCGCCAACGCCTATAAAATCCTCGAAGATTCCCTCAATCTGCGGGATGTGCGTATCTACGACACCGTGGAGGACGCGGACGGCAAGGAACGCCGGGTGCTGAACGCCAAGGAAACCACCCTGGCCGCCCAAAAGCAGCAGGCCATCCGGGATGCTTTCCGCGACTGGATTTGGCGCGACCCGGAACGTCGGCAGGCGCTGGTGCGCCAGTACAATGAGGAAATGAACGCCACCCGCCCCCGCGAATATGATGGCAGCCACATTGTTTTTGGCGGCATGAACCCGGCCATCACCCTGCGGGAACACCAGAAAAACGCCATCGCCCATGTGCTGTACGGCGGCAACACGCTGTTGGCCCATGAGGTGGGCGCGGGCAAGACGTTTGAAATGGTAGGGGCCGCGATGGAGGCCAAGCGGCTGGGGCTGTGCCAAAAGAGCTTATTCGTGGTGCCCAACCACCTGACCGAACAGTGGGCTTCGGAGTTCCTGCGTCTGTACCCGTCCGCGAACATCCTGGTGACAACCAAAAAGGACTTCGAGAAGCACAACCGCAAGAAGTTCTGTGCCCGTATTGCCACCGGCGACTACGACGCCATCATCATGGGTCACTCCCAGTTCGAGAAAATCCCCATCAGCAAGGAACGCCAGGAGCGGCTGCTGCATGAGCAGATTTGGGAAATCACCGAGGGTATCGCCGAGGTGGAGGCCAGCGGCGGGGAACGGTTCACCGTCAAGCAGCTGGAACGCACGAAAAAGTCTTTGGAGGCGCGGCTGGAAAAGCTGCAAGCCGAGGACCGCAAGGACGATGTGGTGACGTTTGAACAGCTGGGCGTGGACCGGCTCTTTGTGGACGAGGCGCACAATTATAAAAACCTGTTCCTCTATACAAAAATGCGGAATGTGGCGGGCCTTTCCACTACGGACGCGCAGAAATCCAGCGATATGTTTGCCAAGTGCCGGTACATGGATGAAATCACAGGCGGGCGCGGTGTAGTTTTTGCCACCGGCACGCCGGTTTCCAACAGCATGACCGAGCTTTACACCATGCAGCGGTATCTCCAATATGACCGGCTGCAAGAGCTGGGCATGGCGCACTTTGACTGCTGGGCCAGCCGCTTCGGGGAGACAGTGACCGCTTTGGAGCTTGCCCCGGAAGGGACCGGCTACCGGGCGCGGACCCGCTTCTCCAAGTTCTTCAACCTGCCGGAGCTGATGAACCTGTTCAAAGAGGTGGCAGACATCAAGACCGCCGACCAGCTCCATCTTCCCACCCCGGAGGTAGAATATCACAACATCGTGGCCCAGCCCACCGAACAGCAGCAGGAAATGGTGAAGGCGCTCTCGGAACGCGCTTCCCTGGTACACAGCGGCACGGTGGACCCGTCCCAGGACAATATGCTCAAGATCACCAGCGACGGGCGCAAGCTGGGGCTGGACCAACGGATCATCAACCAGCTGCTGCCGGATGAGCCGGGCACCAAGGTCAATCAATGCGTGGACAATATCATGCAGATTTGGCGGGACGGCGAGGCCGACAAGCTGACCCAGCTGGTGTTCTGCGACATCTCCACGCCCCAGGCCCGGCCTGCCAAAAAGGTAGCGAAGGCGCTGGACAACCCGACCCTCCACGCTTTGGAGGACGCGGTGCCGCTGGACGAGCCGGAACCGGCCTTTACGGTCTACGAGGACATCCGGCAGAAGCTCATCGCTAAAGGTGTGCCCGCCGAGCAGATTGCCTTTATCCATGAGGCCAACACCGAGGTGCGCAAAAAGGAGCTGTTCTCCAAGGTCCGCACCGGCCAGGTGCGCGTCCTGCTGGGCAGCACGGCCAAGATGGGTGCAGGCACCAACGTGCAGGATCGCCTGGTGGCGCTGCATGACCTGGACTGCCCGTGGCGGCCCGGCGACCTGGCCCAGCGAAAGGGGCGCATCGAGCGCCAGGGCAACCAGAACGAGACCGTCCATGTGTACCGATACGTCACGGAGGGGACGTTTGACGCCTACCTCTGGCAGACGGTGGAAAACAAACAGAAATTCATCAGCCAGATTATGACCTCCAAATCGCCGGTGCGAAGCTGCGACGATGTGGACGAAACCGCGCTGTCCTTTGCCGAGATCAAGGCGCTGTGCGCCGGGGACCCGCGCATCAAGGAACGCATGGACCTGGATGTGGACGTGGCGCGGTTAAAGCTGATGAAGGCCGACCACCAGAGCAAGCAGTACCGCCTGGAGGACCAGCTGCTCAAAACCTTCCCGGAGGAGATCGAGAAAAACAAGGGCTTTATCGCCGGGCTGGAAGCGGATATGGCGACCCTGGCCGCTCATCCTCACCCGGAGGACGGCTTTGCCGGGATGGAAGTCCGTGGCGACACCCTCACCGACAAGGAGAACGCCGGTGCGGCGCTGCTGGACGCCTGCAAGGAGGTCAAAGGGGCCGACCCGGTGCCGGTGGGCAGTTACCGGGGCTTCACTATGTCGGTGTCGTTTGACGCTTTCCGGCAGGAGTATATGCTCCTGCTGAAAGGCCAGATGACCCACCGGGCGACGCTGGGCACAGACCCCCGTGGAAATCTAACCCGTATCGACAATGCGCTCAGTCAGATGCCCCAGCGGCTGGAAGCGGTGAAGAACCAGCTGGACAATCTCTACCAGCAGCAGGCCGCCGCCAAGGCAGAGGTGGGCAAGCCCTTCCCACAGGAGCAGGAGCTGCGGGACAAATCCGCCCGGCTGGCCGAGCTGGATGTACTGCTGAACATGGACGGCCGGGGCCGCCCTGCGCCGGAGGCGGTGCTTGCCAAGAGCAGCCGCCCCTCGGTGCTGGAGGGTCTGAAACGCCCGGTGCCGCCGCGCTGCCCCGAAAAGAAACCCAAACACCACGAACAGGAGGTGCGATAACATGAATACCGACAAAAACACGGCCCTCTATGAGAAGATGGCCGCCGAACAGGACAAGTTCCGGGACTGGCTGAAAAGCCAGCCCCCGGAGGAAATTCTAAAGCATACCTATGAGTACACGGTCCGGGAGGACATCCTGATGGCGATGGAGGAGCTGGATCTGCCCCAAAGCCGGGCCGCCGCGCTGCTGGCGTCGTCGTCCCCGCTGGCCGATGTCTACAAGGAGTTTTCTGACCGGGAGACTTCCTACATGGATGTGGTGCGGGACAGCATCGAGCAGCGGGCCGAGGCGGCGCTGGACGCCCAGCGGGAACTGCCGCTCTACCGCCACGACGCCGCCTATGCCCGCGAACAGGGCGACCTGGATTTGTACCGGGCGTCCCGCCGCGCCAACATCGCCTGCAAGGAGGCCATCGAGGCGGCCATTTCGGAACATTACCGGGACAACCGGCTGGACAAGGACGCGGTGCCCCAGGTGATCGAGCAGTTCGGCTACACCCGCATCCTCTATGTGCTGGCAAATACCGTGCAGCAGAAAGAGTGGGATGAGCGTTTCAGCCCGGCCAACAAGGCGTGGGCCAGGACGGTGGACATCCCGCCCAACCCGGACGGCTTTGGCGGCGAACGCAACCTGGACTTTGTGGTGGACAGCCACTCCGGCCTGGTCGATCTGTTCTTGAGCCAGGCGCGGCAGGATTATCTGCGGCTCCAGCCGCTGACGCCGGAGGAAATCCGTGCCGAGGCCGCCCGGCTTTTGCAGGAGCTTCGTGCGCCGGGTACACCCAACAGCCCCCACGGCACCCACTACATGGCCCGCGTTTCGCCAGACTTTCTGGCCCGCGCAGGCACCCAGGCCCATGACCAGCTGATGACGCTGCTGCCGTTCCGCAGTCTGGCGATCACCGGCATGAAGGAACTGCCCGGCACCTATGTCACCATCTTGGCCAGCGAGGACCGTTCCAAAGAGCTGCGCCAGCGCCGCCCCTCGGTCCGCCGCCAGCTGAAACAGGAGCCGCGCCCCGCTGAAAAGCCGGAGAAAAAATCCCCCATCTATAAGAAAAAGGAGCCGGAGCGATGAGCGCCCCCAAGCGCAAGCGGGAGGTGCAGCTGAACTTCCGGGTCTCGCCGGAAGAACTGGCGTTGATCGAACAGAAGATGGCCCAGCTGGGAACAACGAACCGGGAAGCCTACCTGCGCAAGATGGCCTTGGACGGTTATGTGGTGCGCCTGGAACTGCCGGAGCTGAAGGAGTTGGTGTCCCTGATGCGCTATTCCAGCAACAACTTAAACCAGCTGGCCCGCCGTGCGCATGAAACCGGGCGCATTTACGACGCCGACCTGGAGGATATATCCCGGAGGCAGGAGGCTTTGTGGGATGGGGTGCATCAAGTATTGACCCAGCTGGCAAAGCTGTCGTGACAGGGGCATACGCCCCGGCTGTGAGGGAGGTCCGGCGCGTGCAGACTGCATCGCCGGGCCTCCCTCTTTTTTTTCTTTGCCCGTATCGTTGCGTTTTGGTGGGGTGTGATTGATAATGGAGTCAGAAACGAGGTGATGGCTGATGTTGACGTTTGAAAACGTCTTGGAGATTTTTCAAGAATACCTGCTGCACGACCCGGAGGAAGAAGTTCTCCCTTGTAAACGCGGCTATGTCCGATTGACTTGGAACAAGGATTCCCGCTACTGTGTGGACGGTATCCTCTGCCGAATCCCGGAGGAACTGTTTGACCTGTTGCTCACGGATTACCAGGACTTTGAATTGCTCCGCCGGACGAAAGGCCGCCGGGAAGTTACAGAAGCCGATGAAAAAGCCGTGAAAGAACTGTGCCAGCCCTACCTGGACTGGCGGAAGGAGGCGCTGAAATGAGAGCGGTGCTGTTTATTTTGAAATTGGGGCTGAAAATCCTTGCCGTGCCGGTGGTGCTGGCGCTGACGCTGTTCACCTGGCTGTGCTTCTGGCTGCTGTATGTGTCCAGCTTCATCTTCGGCCTGGTCTCCACGGTGGTGGCGCTGCTGGGGATCGCGGTGCTTGTGACCTACTCGCCGCAAAACGGCGTAATCCTGCTGGTGATCGCCTTCCTGGTCAGCCCGCTGGGCCTGCCGATGGCCGCCGTCTGGCTGGTGGGCAAGGTACAGGACCTGCGGTATGCGATCCAGGACGCGGTGTATGGCTGAATAGGAAGCGAAGAATTGCCGGGAGTGAGTGCCCGGCAATTTTTTGACTTTACTTTCGTGCTAATTTTGCGTATAATATTAGCATGAAAGGAAGGTGAAGAACGTGAGCCAATTTCAACAGCTGGACCAGCTGATGGAACGTCAGGATGGGATGCTGCGCACCGGGCAGGTCCTCGCGGCCGGGATCTCAAAACCTGTTTTTTATCAATTCGTGCAGTCTCGTGGGCTGGAACAGGCGGCGCATGGGATTTATCTTTCCAAAGACGCCTGGGTGGACGCCATGTATCTGCTGCATCTTCGCTGTCCGCAGGCAGTTTTTTCCCATGAAACGGCGCTGTTTTTCCATGACCTGACCGACCGGGAGCCTCTGGCCTATTCCATCACGGTGAAAACGGGCTACAACCCTACCCGGCTCAAGGGTGAGGGCGTCCAGGTCTTTACCATCAAGGCGGAACTGCACGAGGTAGGCTTGACAACCGCACAGACCCCTTTCGGCCACGATGTGCCGGTCTATGATATGGAACGGACAATCTGCGATGTGCTTCGCAGCCGGAACCACATCGAGATGCAGACATTCCAAGGGGCGCTGAAAGCGTATGCTCGACGCAGCGACAAGGACCTGCGGACGCTGGTGCGCTATGCCAAGCTGTTCCGGGTCGAGAAGATTTTACGCCAGTATTTGGAGGTACTCTTATGATAAAGACAGCCAGACAGCTGAAAGATTTGATCCGCAACCTGTCAAAGAAAAATGCTGCGGATGCGCAGATCCTGATGCGTAACTACATGATGGAGCGGTTTCTGGAACGCATTTCTCTCTCGGCCTACCGGGACAAATTTATCCTCAAAGGCGGGATGCTGGTGGCCGCTATGGTCGGCCTGGATGCCCGCTCCACAATAGACCTGGATGCGACGGTCAAGGGAGCCAATGTCAACGTGGAGGACGTAGAAAACATGATGGCCGAGATCATCGCGGTTCCCATTGATGACGGTGTTACCTTCCAGGTGAAAAGCATCTCAGAAATCATGGACGAAGCGGAATATCCCGGCATCCGGGTCACAATGACAACACTCTTTGACGGGGTGCGCACTCCGCTGAAGATTGATATTTCCACCGGCGACGCCATTACCCCCAAAGAGGTACGGTACAGCTTTAAGCTCATGCTGGAGGACCGATCCATTGATGTGTGGGCCTATAACCTGGAAACTGTGCTTGCGGAGAAGCTGGAGACCATCATTACCCGGACTACGACCAACACGCGTATGCGAGATTTTTACGATATTGCCATTCTGCAACAGCTTTATGGAAACACATTGAACCCGCACATTCTCCATGACGCACTGCTGGCAACAGCTCATAAGCGCGGCACCGAGCACCATCTGGCTGAGGCCGCCGAAGTCTTTGACGAAGTGGAGACCAGCTCAATCATGCAAAATCTTTGGACAGCCTACCAAAAGAAATTTTCCTATGCGTCAGATTTAAGCTGGGATACCATCATGGCAGCAGTTCGCAAGCTGTATGCCAGTTGTGAGGGCAAGGCATGAAAAAGCATGGACATTACTGTAAAATCTGTGGCGAGTACAAAGCAAACGAAAAGTTCTCCGGCAAGAGTCACGCGGCACATATCTGCAAAGCCTGTGCTGCTCTTCCTCCGGAGGTCCGGGCGGAACAGATGGCAATCAACCGGCTCGTCAATCTGCCTTGGCTCTTATCAAAGGAGCAGCTGTCCTGGTTGAAAAACAGAGCGAAGGATAAACGCCCGGAGGTCCGGGAGCTGGCACAGGAACAGTTGGAAATGCGCTTTCCTTCCAGGCAGGAGCTGGAGAATTTTGAAGATGATTCCGAGTTCCTTTTGGATAAGGATGATATAACAGAATAACATGAGACGGTCTGTGAAAGCAGTTGAGCGCAATATGAGGAAAGAGAAATTGCGGATTGCCGACGGTCTTACCACGAATATGATTGCTAACATGGGAAAAGGAAAAAATATCAGCATGGAAACGCTGGTTCGTATCTGCGAAGCCTTGAATTGTGGTATCTTAGATGTAATCGAATTAGAGAAGGACGATGAATAATAGCTATTGCTATCTTTCACAAAACACCATAAGAAAAGTTTTCTTTTAATGCCGGGAGTGAAACTACCTACTTCGCCCCGGCATTTTACCTGTAAAAAAATTTTTTGAAAAAAGTGAACCGCATACAAAGTCATGGCGAATATAGGGTGAACGGGCAATGGAGGTGAAACATTGGACGCGAGAGAAATCGAGAAGTGTATTGATGAGTTCGGTACAGATATATATAGATTTTGCCTGAAACTCTGTATGGACAAATCAGAAGCAGAGGACTTATATCAACAGACTTTTCTAAAGGCGTTAGAAACGGAATGGACGCTTGACTGGGAACAAAATCCTAAAGCACTGTTTTTTTCATTGACTCATAATCTTTGGAAAAGTGATAGACGAAAACAGGCCCGCCGAAATATGATTGCTCCATCCAGCAATTTGGATGATGAAGCAGAAACAGTCTTACATTCCGAAGAAAGCATTGAAGAAAGCTATTTACAGAAAGAGTTGATTTTAGAAGTTAATCGGATTATAGAAACACTACCAGAAAAAATCCGAATACCTCTGACACTGTTTTATCTTTCTAATTGTTCCGTAGAGCAAATATCAACAATCATTAAGAAACCGCCCGGAACGGTAAAAAGCCGATTGTTTAAGGGAAGAAGTCTGATTAAGAAAAGATTGGAGGAAGCAGGATATGAAAAATGACCTTTTCAATACAGAAATTGATGAAATCATCCGGGCTTCTATGAAACTGGCTGATGAACCAGACCCGGAGTTGAACAACAAACTGAAAGCGACATTGTATCAAAAAGAAGCGGCAATGCGAAAGCAACCCGCCATACGCGGTTTTTCTCTTTGGTATTTGCCGATGATTTTGAACTTAGTTACATTTATTATGCTGGCGGGTGTAGCACTAATAGTAATCAGCAACACTTATTTGTCTTACTTTGCTGCTGGTATCTGTTTCTACATTGGACTGGCTGGCGTTTTGCTTACCATAGTTGGTGTAAAAAGGACAAATATGAAAGAGGATATAACAATCCGTGTTGAGAAAAGAGGTGTATTGGCGTGAATAATACAAAAAAGAACAGACTTCCGCTTTATATTGGTATTCCGGTTATCTTGCTGTTGATTTTCCTGCGGTTTGGCCTGTATTTTCTAAAAAGTGATGGCTTTAGCGGTCTTTCTATGCTGCTTCCCATTCTTCTTCTTCTCTTTATCCTTTTTGCCTTGTGTACTGCTGCTTTCTTTGCGGCGTGGGTATATCAAGATTGCAAAAAGCGGGGTGATGACCCGGTGTTATGGGCGATTGTAGTTTTTATCGCAACCCCTTTTATTGGCTTGCTGATTTACTTTCTGCGCCGTTCAGAGATAAAAGCAACGTGTCCTGCCTGCGGGCATCGAATTTCAATGAAAGCAAAATATTGTGAGGAATGTGGAACACATATTGAAAATAGGGAGGCTAATGATGTTATGGTAAAACAGGGAACCCATCATTTGAAATTGATTGCTGCGGGTATTGTCAGCATGGTGCTTATGCTGATGTGTTTGACCGGCTTTATCGTCAGTGCTGCTACGGGAAATGGTGTGAATACAAATGTTGCTTCTAACGATCGTGTTTGGAATTTAGGTGTAATTAGCATGAACTCTAACACCTATCTGAATGGTGTCTGGAATTTGGATTTTAGAAGTGCAAGCGATGGTTTTGTGGAAGAACAGGACATGATGATAGATGACGCAGACACCCAAATGCTTTACGCTGATATTTCCTGCGGAACGGTGCCTGAGGGGACAACACTTGTTTTGTGGTTGGTACAGGGCGAGGTTGTGAAATCCGTTGATGTGACAAATCTGTCCGAACCGCTTGAATATCCGCTGAATGATTTTGAAAATGGAGAAATCCATGTAAGATTGCAAATCAATGGTGTGGAAGATACGATTTCAGAAATCTATGTGAAATAACAAGTTATAACATGGAGAAATTTATGAAAAAATCTAAGGTCATAACATTTATAGGAGGCTTCTATATATTTGGCGGAATTATTTCTTTTTTGTCCTTATTATTTGGGGGCAGTCCGCTGAATACAGTTTTTGCTTTGCCAGATATACCGGATTATATCGTTAAATTTTTGCTTGCTATCATCTATATACCAGCAGGATATTTGTTCCTGAAAAGAATAAAATTTTCTAACTGGATGATATTGGTATTAGCTGTTTTGACTTTCTGTATAAGCGCAGAATTGACAACAACTTTTATCGCTCAGCCATACATCGGAAATATGTTGTATTCGTTGTTCGTTATCATTGCGACGATAACCAGAAGGAAAGAATTTACCAACAATATCAAATCTACGATATGAAACTCGATTAGCAAAGCCCGCCGGAACAGTCAACGGTCAAGATGAACGGCGCATACGCGCCGCCGTTGACAGCCCCACCCGCCTTTGCTGGTGGGCAATCAAGGGGCGACAGCAAGGAGTGCTGCCGCCCCGAACTATTATCAGAGAGGGGGAATTTCCATGACCGAAGATGAAGCCTATAAAGAGCATATCCAGTACACATTCAACGCCTTTTGCAAGATTGTCATGAACACGTAGACAAAGACGCAGAGGACTATATTGCGCAGACACTACTTGCGGTGATATTCAAGTTTCGCTTCACAACTGAATAAGGAAAGCCAAACTGCCGTTGCAGGAACACCTATTCCCACAACGGCAGTTTTCATTTCCACGGCCTGCGCCGGAAGTTCATACCAGACTGTTTTATCAGCGGGAGTAACATAAATATCGAAACACATATTTACAGACAGCCAAAAACGACTGCTTTTTGAAGGGGGGTTCATGAAAAATGGCTACGACCCGCATCATGCCGCTGCACGCAGGAAAGGGCCGCACCGTCGGCAAGGCGATCAGCGACATCATCGACTATGTAAAAAATCCAGAAAAGACCGACTACGGTAGGCTCATCACCAGCTACCAATGTGACAGCCGCGTGGCCGACGCCCAGTTTCTGCTGGACAAGCAGACCTACGCCTCCCGCACCGGACGGGTGCGCGGTGCGGACGATGTGATCGCTTACCACCTGCGGCAGTCCTTCGTTCCGGGCGAGATTACGCCGGAAGAAGCCAACCGCTTGGGCGTGGAGCTGGCTCGGCGTTTTACCAAAGGCAAACACGCTTTCATCGTCTGCACCCACATTGACAAGGCTCACGTCCACAACCATATTATCTGGAACTCCACCACGCTGGAGTGTGACCGTAAGTTCCGTAATTTCTGGGGCAGCACCCGCGCCGTCCACCGTCTGAGCGACACCATCTGCATCGAGAACGGTTACTCCATCGTGGAGGCCCCCAAGCGGCGCGGCCAGAGCTACAACAAGTGGCTGGGCGACACGGCCAAGCCCTCCCACAAGGAGCAGCTGCGCCAGTCTATCGACCGGGCACTGGCACAGAAACCGGCCAGCCTGGAGGAACTGCTGCGCCTACTGGAGCAGGACGGCTTCACCGTTCACCGGCGCGGCAAAACCATCTCCATCGGCGCAGAGGGCTGGGATAAAAATGTTCGCTTCGACCGGCTGGGGGATGGCTACACGCCGGACGATTTGCTGGCGGTCCTCTCCGGCCAAAAAGAGCATACGCCCCGCAAGCAACCCACCCCGCAGACCGCTCCGCCAAAGGTCAATCTGCTGGTGGACATCCAGGCAAAACTCCAGGCCGGAAAAGGTGCCGGGTACGCCCGCTGGGCCAAGGTGTTCAACCTCAAGCAGATGGCACAGACCCTCAACTACCTGTCCGAACATGGGCTGCTGGATTATGCCGATTTGGAAACCAAAACAGCAGAGGCGACGGCTCACTACAATGCGCTGTCCGATCAGATCAAGGCCGCTGAAAAGCGCATGGCCGAGATCGCCGTGTTGCGCACCCATATCGTCAACTACGCCAAGACCCGTGACACCTATGTGGCCTATCGCAAGGCCGGGTATTCAAAGAAATTCCGGCAGGAGCATGAGGAGGAAATCTTGCTGCACCAGGCCGCCAAGGAAGCCTTCAACGAGCTGAATGTGAAGAAGCTGCCCACCATCAAGGAGCTTCAGACCGAGTATGCCCAGCTGCTGGCGGATAAGAAAAAGGCTTACGGAGAGTACCGGCAGGCCCGCGCCGCCATGCGGGAGCTGCTGACGGTCAAGAACAATGTGGATCGGGTCCTGGCGATGGAGCAGACCGAACCGCAACAGAAAGAAAAAGACCACGGCCAGCGGTGAGCTGGTCGCGGTCAAAAGCGTTCGCAAGAACGCGCAGCCACAGATTGAAAATCTGTGTTCAAAGGGGGCTTGGGGGACTTCCCACAACAAGCGCGTGGGGCTATCTGGATAGCCACAGGCATCGCTTGCCAGTCACTCCCGTCCTTATCTTACAAAGTCTGATTTTATGTGCGTTTTACTGTACTTATTAACTTTGTCCGTGACCATCGCTCGTAGAACAAAGGCTTGTGCAAGGCCATCCGAATCCCGGCAAAGAATAGCCAGAACAGATACCCGCCGATCAGTAATCCATGAAGTACGAGAGATGCCAAGCTGTCCAGGTGCAATACATTCATCAGAATAAACAGCAACCGGTTTAACCAGTACGGGACCCCGACCAGGCCAGCTATCAGCAGGCCATAGCGAAGGAAATATTGATACCAATGCGCTGTGTTTCCGGTTACTTGCACGATTTTCATTTGGGTCAGGCGCTTACCTGGGGTCTGACCGTGACAAAAAGCAGGAAGCAATCCAAAGTAGAGAAGAAACAGAACCGGCATCCACTGAATGGAAAGGGTGATCCCAAAAGGGACTACGATCACGGCCAGAATGCACGATGCAAAGGTCAGGCAAGCCATATCGGCCAGAAAGGCAAAAACACGCCGCGTAAAGGATATGGAAGCACCCCGCCGGAAGCTGACGGTATCCAACTCTTGCCGGGTAGGCAACAGACGGCTCACCGATCCGGCCAAGGCAAATCCGATCATGCTGCCCGCAGTGTTGACGATCAGGTCGTCCACATCAAACAAACGGTAGCTACCCTGATAGACAAAGTACAGACCGCTGAGCTGGGTCAGCTCAAAAAATAAAGATAATAAAAAGGACAGCCGCAATGTTTTACGCCAGTGATAACAAAAGTAGTATCGCAGATAGACGCCAAACGGCATCGTCATAAATAGATTAAACACGGTTGTCCAGAAGGCACTGCCTGTGAAAATATGCAGCCAACTGGCAGGCTGTTCCGGCTGGATCTCTGCTTGCTTGACTATATCGGCGAGAAAAGAAAACGGGATAAGCTGCATCTTGTGCCCTTGCAGTGTGGCGGCCTTTTCTGGTGTAGGCAACGGTAGAATGACAAGGCAGTAGACGCAGAGAAGGTACAGTAGAAAACTGTACACGATCAGGACCCGTAAACTGAGAACCGATCCATATTTATGATAACTCCATGCAATGTATGGCACTGTAAACAGGACGACGATCATTGGGTAAATGACTATCGCCTGCCGCAGTGCTTCAAGATATTGGCTCATCTGTTTTCCTCTCCGGGTTTTGTTCTATGCTAATACTGGAATTTATGAAATAAGCGGCTGGGGTGGCAACGAAATTCTGACTTCTAACCCATGCGGGGTGTTGCCGGAAAAAGAAACGGTTCCACGATGGGCTTTTACGATCTGCACTACCAGCTTCAACCCCAGACCATGCTCAGCCTTTTCATCGTTGCCCTGAGTGCTGGCAATACCATCCCCACGATTTAATGCTTTCAGGCGTTCCGGCGCGATTCCCACTCCGTCATCTGAAATTACGCAAAGGTAGCGCCCGTTTTCTTCTCCGACAGAAACGGAGATTCTGCATCCCTGCGGATTGTGGGTAATGCTATTGCGGATCAAATTATCCAGCAGACGCCGCAGCAGGCCATCGTCCCCCAAAAGGTGGATCGAGCGCCCTGGCTGCATCTCGGAAAATACGATCTCATACCGGCTGTCCAGACCACTATTCAGCACTTCGCTGACAGCTTGGCGGCTGGTCTCTACCCAATCAACATCCTTGAAATGAACAGGCTGGAGCGCATATTCCAGCTTGGTGGTCAGGTTCAAATCGTCAATCAGCCGTTTCATCTTTTCGCTTTCCCGACGGATGATACTTGCCTGCTTTCTTGCTTCCGGCGGAAGGTTGCGATCATCTTCCAGCTCGCTGGCATACCCCAGCACCATCGAGAGAGGCGTGCGAATGTCGTGGGATACGCCGCGAATCCACTCCGCTCTTGTGTTGTCCTTTTTTCTCATATAGTCTGCGGCCCGGTTCAGCCCAGCGTTGATTTCGGCCAGTTCCCCTTGCTCCTCCAGATGCGGAGCTTTTCCGTGACTCAAATTTTGAATACCTTGTAGAATGGGCGTCATAGCTTTTTCGACTTTTCGCGTATTCCGCAAAATCAAGAAAACAATGAGCAACAAATTGATGATAAAAACCGCTGCGATTCCGCCGAGTAAAACCCCCATGTAGAGCCACTCTAGAGAAAAATAATATTTTACCAGCGTTCCGGGTTGATAGCCTACAACCATAAGGTTGCCGTCCGCACGTGTCCATATTTTAACCGGATAGTCCTCCAGATACCACCGGCTGAAAGAAGCCACCTCCGTACTGGTATAAGAACGCGGCAGTTTTTCCGGCAGATCCTGCTGCCAGACGACATCGCCATCTTCATTCAGCAGCATCGCCCAGGCAGATTGTTCTTGCAGCATGGAAAGGGCAGTATCGTCTGCGACCCATTTTCCATCCCGTAGCACAACATGGTCCGAGAAATCGCGGACGGAAAAAGCGGCGTCCGCCCCTCTCATGCTCCCTGCAAGGATAATGGCAAGGAACAAGGCGATATTGACGGCCAAAAATAAAAGTACGATCCCGACCGTGGAAAGGATATAGCGGCGGAAAAAGCGATGCACTGCATTCATGGCGACACCCCCCTGAGATTAAGGCGATAACCAAGGCCCTTGACAGTAACAAGGGAAACTGGCTTCGACGGGTTTTCTTCGATTTTTTCCCGCAGGTGCCGGATATGGGTAGAAAGGGTGCTTTCATACCCTTGCCAAAATTCCCCGCATATCGCTTCGCACAGGACACCCGTGGTGACGATCCGCCCTGCGTTTTGATACAGCTTTTCAAAAAGCTGCATCTCTTTGGCTGTCAATGTTTGTTTCTCGCCATTTTTCCAAACTTCTGCGTTGGCCATATCCACGGTGGCTCCGTCAAGTTCCACCATTTCATTTTGCCTTGGGTAAGCGCGGCTGAGGATCGCGCCAACCCTGAGCAGCAATTCTTTGGGCAAGAACGGCTTGGCGAGATAGTCGTCTGCACCGATTTCCAATCCCTCAATGCGATCCTCCGCTTCACCACGGGCAGTCAGCATCAGAACGGGGACTCGGCTTGTCCGGCGTATCTTTTTCAAAACCGCAAAGCCGTCCATATCCGGCATCATCACATCCAGAACAATCAGACTTGGCTGTTCTTCCTGCCATATCCGCAGCGCCTCAGCGCCCGATGCAGCGGTTCGCAGATTCGTATATCCTGCCCGCCGGAAAATGGAGAGCAGCATCTCCAATACATCGCGGTCATCATCGACCAGCAGTATTTTGTGATTTGTCATAAGCAAATTTCACCACCTATCTTTATTTACATTATAGCGCAAAGAATGTCGGATGCCTATTCTGTGTCTAAAATCTCAGAGATAATTCAAGGTTGGCTCAGCGTTATCTCAAGGTTGGGATGGTATGCTTAAACCATCACGAAAAGGAGGTATTCGCACATGAGCGATTATGTTATCGAAACCCGTGGTCTTACCAAAACATACGGAGAGCAGAACAGCGTATCCAATCTATCCATTCATGTGAGGAAAGGGCGTATCTATGGCCTGCTGGGCCGCAACGGTGCCGGAAAAACCACCACCATGCGGATGCTGCTGGGTCTTACCGCTCCTTCTTCCGGCGATGTGAGAATTTTTGGCAAACCGCTTCGCGGCAACGAAAAAAGCATTCTGCCTCGCATCGGCTCCCTGATCGAAGCGCCGGGATTTTACCCGAACCTTACAGGGACGGAAAATCTTCAGATTTTTGCCGATCTTCGAGGACTCAAAAGCCCCAAATACATCAAGGGAGCGTTGGAAGTCGTCAACCTGCCGTACCGGGACAAAAAGCTGTTTTCCCAGTATTCGCTGGGCATGAAGCAACGTCTTGCCATCGCGCTGGCCGTCATGCACAACCCGGAACTGCTGATTCTGGACGAGCCGATCAATGGCCTTGACCCTATCGGCATCGCAGAGGTTCGCGGCTTCATCCGGGAACTGTGCGACGCCACAGGGAAAACCATCTTAATCTCCAGCCATATCCTGTCGGAGATCTCCCTGCTGGCCGATGACATCGGAATCATTGACCACGGCGTATTGCTGGAAGAAGAAAGCCTGGAGGAGCTGGAAGCAAAGAACGGGAAATATTTCCGTTTTACTGTTTCCAATGCGGCACTGGCTGCCAATCTGCTTCAAAGCAAACTGGGTATTCAGAATGTCCAAGTGGATAGTGCCAATGAGCTGACTGTCCGCGACCTTCGGTTGGACACTGGCGCGGCGGTCCGCCTGTTTGTGGACGCAGGATTATCTGTGTCCGATGCCCATCTCTATGCGGACACCCTGGAAGATTACTTCAAGCAGGTTACAGGGGGTGAGGGCATTGCTTAAACTTTTGCGCTGTGAGTTTGCCAAGCTGAAACGAAAACCCCTGTTCTTTGCGGCTGCGGCCATTTCGGCTTTGATTCCCTTGGGGTGTGCGCTGTTTCTGCCGGAGATGCAAGAATTTTCAAGTGGTGCAGAAGCGGTGGACCGCCTGATGTCTACTCTGTTTCAGCTGAGCGCCTATCTGCTCCTGATGCCTGCCGTGGTAGTGCTGGCATCGAATCTACTCTTTGAAGAACAGGATAACGACACATTAAAGAATCTCATGACCGTTCCTGTGAGCAAACCTGCGCTGGTCCTGGCAAAGATGACGCTGCTGTTTTTGTTTTCCGTTGCGTTCATGGCTGTCGGCGGCCTGGTCAATCTGGCTATTGTGCTGGCATCCGGGCTGGAGCCGGTCGGCTTTTGGAAACTGTTTTTTGTAGGTATCGGACAAGGAATCATGATGTGGGCTGGGGCGCTGCCCTGCGTCCTCCTGGTAGTGCTTTTGAACCGCAGTTACATTATCTCCGTAATCATCACGTTCTTCTACACGGCGGTCAATTATATTTTTGGCACCAACGACTATTTCATCATGCAGCCCTTTGGGTTCAACCCAGGTACGCTGTTACCCGGACCACTGACCTTCCGCTGGTTCTTTCAGTATCTGGACACATCCGGCGCACAGATGACGGAATTGATGGAGCGGATCAGTCCTTACTTTGTGACAACGCCCCAGGCGTTCCTGGTCGTTATCCTGGAATCGGCGGTATTCCTGACATTGATCGCACTGGTCTATAAGCGCCAGAGCTGTTAAGGAGGTGTAAAGTCATGTGGAGTATTCTAAAAGGGGAATGGCGCAAGCTGCGACGCTGCCAGATCCTGCTGGTTGGTATTGTGGCTCTGGCACTGTGTCCTGTCGTGCAATATGGCACCCAGCTGATTATCAACCCGGAAATGCGGGACCAGAACTTTGATTTTGTCAAACTGTTTGCCAATGTCATTTGGGGAAACACGCAGATTTTCCTGCCGATCTCGCTTGTGATGATCGGTGGTTGGCTGATCGACCGTGAGAACACGAATGACACTATGAAAAATCTATTGACGGTGCCGGTATCATACCCCAAGCTGCTGGGCGGAAAACTAATCGTCACGATTGTTCTGTCACTGCTGTTCGGAGTTTACAGTGTAGCTATAACGGTTTTGACAGGCTTGATTGCCGGCCTGGATGGTCTTTCTGTCGCCGTTCTGCTTCAGCAGGGCGTGCAGGTGGTCGCGGCCGCTTTCAATACCAGCCTGGTCTGTATGCCGATGATTCTAATTTTCGGCCAGATGCGGGGTGCCTACCTAGGCGGTTCGATTCTGACATTCTTCCTGGGGTATTGCATCTTGTTCTTCAAGAACGGCTTCCTGCTTTCCGCCTACCCGTTTTCGGCGGCGTTGATCCTTGCCGGTTTTGATATGCAAGCGTATAACGGCGCTACGCAGGCTCCCAGCGTTTTGCTGGCAGTGGTAGGCATTGCGGCGGTGCTGGTTCTGACGATGGCGGTTTTACTGCTTTCCCGCCCCAGCAAAAAAGCAGGCAATAACAAAAAGAAAAAAGTCAAAAAAGGACGCGGCAGGCGTCGCGCCGGATGAAAGGAGCGAGTTCATGCGAAAATTAAACTATACAGGTAAAATCTGCGTCGTTCTCTGCGCAATTCTTTGTGTTGGCAGTTTGTCTGGATGTTCAACGGCTATGCAGTCTTTGACTGATGGTGCGGATGCCGTGTTGAACGGTTTGGCGGACGGTACAGATATTGTGTTGAATGGCTTGGCGGAAGGAGCCGACCAGGCTCTTGGCGGTCTATCAGAGGCTGACGACGGCCAGGCAAAGGACAGCATCGTGAAAGCCTTTGGCGAACTTGTTGGCGATGCAGGAAATGTGGCCCTTACGCCCCAAAGTAAATTACAGGGTCACAAAGAAAACGGGGCAGATGATTACACGGGGTCCTATGAAGCAACGTATTCCGAGTTTGCGGGCACAGAGATTTTGTTTGGCGGTACTACGCTGGAGCGAGAAGCAGGAAATATGATCCATATCATCTGTTCTCTTTCCCTCGAAAGCGGCGAAGCAGCAGTTTTTCTTCGCTCAGGGGCAGATGATCCAGTCATTCTTCTCTCGGAGAGCGGTGAGTATGATGGCACGGTAGAAGTGGATGGCACAAGCACTTATATCGGTGTGTGGGGCGATCAGACAGACGGAACCGTATCCATCGAAATTGAGTAAGGAGTACACATTATGAGCGCAAAGAAAAAAACGATCATCATTGCTGTTATAGCTGTTCTGGTAGTAGCGTTTATCGCAGTTGCTTTTCTTGCCACGCAGAAAAGCGCCGATTACTACACGCAAATTGACAACGGCTGTGTAACCGAGATCGCACCACACGGAGCGATGAATTATCGCTACACATTAAGCGCCTACGATGAAACCGGGGCCGAAAAAGAACTGAGCTTTGAAACGAGCCGGATTCTCACTGACGATGCCTACCTATGTCTGAAGGTAGCCCCATTCCGTGGTGTCGTGACCTGGGCGGAAGTTCAATTTGAGGAAATGCCCACCGCTGTGCAGGAACGATACGGCGGCAATTCGTAAGCTGGGGCCTATGGCATAAACGTTACTTTCAACGGAAAGGCAGGTGTAGAACATGAAAAGAGTCAGAAAATTCATAATTCGTTTTTTCGCTCTGGCGATACTCGCTATGCTCATTGCTGGCGGTGTTCTGGGCGGATTTGGTTATAAAATGTATCATGATGCACTTGCTGAACTGCCTCTTGTTGAGAAGGTCGCAGAGATTCAAGCTGATCCCGATTATACTACCCTGGCTGAAATCCCGGAGATTTATTTGGACGCAGTTGTGGCAGTGGAAGATCACCGTTTTGAACAGCATTTTGGGATTGACCTGATTGCCATAGGCCGAGCCGCCTGGAACAATCTGACCTCTTGGAGTCTGCGTGAGGGTGGCAGCACCATAACACAGCAACTTGCCAAAAATCTGTATTTCACGCAGGAAAAAAGTATTATCCGCAAGATTGCTGAGATGTTTATGGCCTTCCGTTTGGAAAACTCCTATACAAAAGACGAGATTTTAGAGCTGTATGTCAATTCTATCTATTTTGGAGACGGCTACTACTGTATTTACGATGCAAGCCAAGGGTATTTTGGGAAAGCCCCCATTGATATGACGGATTATGAATGTACTCTTTTGGCGGGGATTCCCAATGCGCCCTCGGTTTATTCACTGACCGCTAACCCGGAGCTGGCAGAACAGCGCCAAGAGTATGTCGTACAGAGAATGGTTCAATACGGCTACATAAGCGAGGGTGAGGCACAAAGCATCTTACAAGACCAATCATAACCTAAATCCATATGCAATTTATCTGCCGGACGACGGCAAAAGAAAAAAAGTCGTCGTTCAGCAGGCAATCGCCATGCCCTAAACACACTTACGGCGGCTTTGACAAAATCAAGGCCGCCGTTCCTTATGCCCAAAGAGTGACGACCATATCTCAAAGATGACGGCGGCTTTAGGAGGGAGCCGCCGTGAAGCAAAGACCGCTTCGACATAATTCGGCAGGAATTTACCTGTCAAAAAAAGCCTGACCGTCAATCGGCCCCCATCTGCTTATGAACAGGCACTATCGCGGCTGGTCCATAAGCGTCATAAGTCCTCTTTTAGCAGCGCCAGCCGCCGTTCTTCGGATGCTGGCGCTTTTGCTTGTCGTTTTTTCGGGAATTTCCCCGAAAGGTGTCGCCCACCGCCTTCATTTCGGTTCACCCGTCAACCCGTGAATCGAAATGGAGGTACATAATGCAGAAGATCAATCTTCGGGATCTGTATCCCGATGTGTATAAAACCGATGTCTTTGTGGACGTGGCCGAGGAAGTCGTGGCCGCGATCCGGGGCCAGCAACAGGACGATGCCGCCTATGAGCGCCGGATGTACCGGCACAAGGCCCATTACTCTCTGAACCGGGAGGATGGCATTGAAAACGATGCCCTCAACCGGCCGCTCACCCCGGAGGAAATCCTGGAGTAGAAGCAGCTGCGGGAGGAAGTGTATGCCGCGCTGATGCAGCTACCCGCCATCCAGGCCCGGCGCATCTACGCCCGGTTCTACCTGGGCATGACGGTGGTGGAGATTGCCCGGATCGAGGGTGCGGACCGCCGCCGCGTGTGGGACAGCATCCGGCGCGGGCTGAAGAAGCTGGCGCGTCTGCTGGACACGGCCCGATAACCTGACCGTCGCATAGCGGCAAAAAGAGAGCCGGTGGGGGATTTTTACTCCTCCACCGGCTTACTTATCCTCTAAATTTTCATCTAATTCTTCAGTTCCGGCCGTCTGCACCATCTCTTTTAGCTCATCAGCCAGCGCACGGGCCGAGTTTAATAACACTTTTCTGGCAGCCGGAGGGCACGAAAGGTAAAGCTGCCGCATATCGTTGGCGGCTTGCTCATCTTCTGGCAGATCGAGATTCATCAGGGAATCTAAAGATAAATTCAAGACTTTGCAAAAAGCGCGCAGAACTTCAAAGGAAGGGTTCTTTACCCCTCTTTCGCAACCTTGAACGTGCTTCAGAGAAACATGGCTCAGATCTGCGAGTTCCTGCTGCGTCAGTCCTTTTTCCTTACGCGCTTTTTGTATCCTTCGTCCCAGCTCTTTTATCAGTTCCATAGGCACTATCGTCTCCTTAATTATATTTTATCGTGCCCATTTCCTTGCAGGAAGAACCTTATAAAAGGTGTTTTTGAGTACGATAGTACCTATTTTATTGTGCTTGCTGTATGCTTGCCTCGCCCGCAGCTCCTAATGAAGCGGCAAGGCAAAAATATTTTTCAAAAAATCGCATTACAGGCAGGACAAATCGCCTGTTTTTGTCATGGTTATCAAGAAGGAGCTTTCCTTCCGCTGACCTTTGACAACTGAATACACGGCAGAACAGGTACATAACCCGCGCATGAGCGAGTGCAGGACGCCGCGAAGATGGAGCAGCCAGGAGGTGATGGACAAGCTGTTTCGGAGCGTTCAACGGCCCTGTAACCCGGATGGTGGCACATCCGGCGCGATGACGGCGCGGGGGCTTAAAGATACTTCCTCACGGCCTCCTGAAGACTTAGGGGGAACCCTGCGGCGCACGTTATGAACGACGCTGCGGAGTTATGACAGCCGCGCCAGCGGAGACCTGCTCTGTCCCTATCGTCAGGGGCGCGTGGCAAATGTGACGAAAGCAACAGATATAATCTGAAAGGCTGCATCCATTTGCTGTTAGCAACAACAAAGCATCATTTGGGTGCAGTCCTTTCTTTTCAAAGTCAGATACCATGAGCTGGCAGCTCCGGTTGCCAGCTCATTCATGTGATTTTGAAACCGACTTCAAAGAAAGGAGAACCCTTATGAGCCAGTTGACGCAATGCTGTCCACAAACGACAACCGATGAATTGGTTGACATCCGTGAAGTCGCGGTAGACAAAGACCTCCCCAAAGAGGAACGGATCGCGGCCTTTCTTCGCCAGATCAAAAACCCCTATCGCTTTCGCTGCGGCGATTTTGTGGTAAACGCCGCATTTGCCAGCAATGGGGTCACATTGGAGGAATGCCTGCAAGGGATTTTAAGGTAATCGACATCCTCGCTCTTTTTCCAAAAGCGTGCTACGATGTGTATGGAAAAGGATGAAAACTGAAAACCTCGAAATCCACTCTTTTCTTGCGGGAGCTTCCGGGAGGAAAGGAGTGCTTTTTCATGCCAAAATATCAGGCGACAGCTTACATTCGTCTGTCTTACACAGATGATCGCTCCAGCGAGAGCGACAGCGTTACCAACCAGCGGAAGCTGATTGAGAACTTCATTGAACGAAACCCGGACATCAAAATCGTATCCGAAAAAATTGACGATGGTTACAGCGGCATCATTTTTGACCGTCCGGCGTTTAAGGAAATGATGCAGGACATCACCGATGGCAAGATCAACTGCGTCATTGTAAAGGACCTCTCCCGCCTGGGACGAGAGTACATCGAAACCGGACGCTACCTGCGTCGGGTGTTCCCCACTTATGGGGTCCGCTTTATTGCCATCACGGATAACATCGACACCGCCCATGAAGGCAGCGGTGACGATCTGACCGTATCCGTCAAGAACATTATGAACGAAGCCTACTGCCGGGACATTTCCATCAAGACCCGTACCTCTTTGGATATAAAGCGGCGTAACGGAGATTTTGTTGGAGCCTTTCCCGTTTATGGCTATATGAAATCCGAGGAAAACAAAAACCTGCTTGTACCTGACCCGTATGCCTCCCGTGTTGTCCAGGACATCTTTCGTATGCGTCTGGATGGGACAAGCGCCCTGCGGATCGCCACCGTGCTGAACGAAATGGGCATCCTCTCCCCCCTGGCCTATAAGAAAAACAATGGTTTTCCCTATGCCAAACACGGCTATGCCGACAAAGAGGATTGCAAGTGGTCTGCTACAACGATTATTCGTATTTTGCAGGATGAAACCTACATCGGCACATTGGTACAGGGGAAGCAAGGCACCCCACACTACAAAATCAAGCAAATGGAGCAGCGGCCATCCTCTGAATGGATTCGCGTTCCTGATGCCCATGAGCCGCTGATTGCCAAGCAGGATTTTGAGCTGGTCCAGCGTATCCGCAGACTGGATACCCGGACTTCTCCCAAACAGGATACAGTGTATCTGTTTTCCGGCGTTTTGATCTGCGGTTGCTGTGGGAGCCGCATGACGCGGAAAACAAACCGGGTCAAAGGCAAGGAATACCACTATTATTATTGCCCCACCGGGAAAAAGCATGGCTGCGCCAACCCGGTAATGCTCAAGGAAAGCGATCTGGTGGAATGCGTTAAGGACAGTCTGAAAGGCTACATCGACAATGTGAGCTGTCTGCAAGCTATCCTGGACGGTATCGACCAGAGCAGCATCAATCAGGCGCTTGCCAATGAATACGCCTCCCACATCGCCGCCAATGAGCAGCAGGTGGAGCAGGCGCTTGAATTTAAGGCCCGGCTGTATGAAAGCCTGATTACCGGCACCATCAGCAAAGAGGAATATACCGACTATAAGGCCAAATACACGAGGATTGCGGAAAATGCAAAAGAGAGTATTCGGGTCTTAAAGGAAAAGCTGGCTGATGTTCTGGAGAACCGGAGTGAACGGAACCGCTGGATTTCCCACTTCACACAGTTTTCTACGATGGAAACCCTGGACCGCAAAGCTGTGGTTCACATGATACAGAGTATCAAGGTGATTGGGAAAAAGGAATTGGAGATCACCTTTACATATCAGGACGAATATCAGAAAGCTATCCAGCTAATTCAGCTGGCAGAGCAAACAAGCCAAAGAAAGGTGGGATGATTTGTGGCAAGAAAAAGCAGAAAGGAAACTGTGGTGCTTCCTGCACCGGAGATGGATACTACTTGCCGCGCCGGAATTTATGTGCGGCTTTCCGTTGAGGATAAGCATACTCACACCGCCTCTATTGAAACCCAGCAGCTGATTATCGCCCGGTATCTGGAGCAGAACCCGGAGATTATTGTGGTACAGACCTACATTGACAACGGCGCAACGGGTACGAACTTCCACCGCCCCGGCTTCCAGCAGATGCTCTCCGATATTGAAGCGGGTCTTATCAACTGCGTCATTGTAAAGGACCTCTCCCGCCTGGGGCGAAATGTCATAGACACGGGCTACTATATCGAGCGTTACTTTCCCATGCAGAAAGTCCGCTTTATTGCCGTAAATGACCGCTACGATTCTTCTTCCCCGGATAATGCCCACGATGGTATCATCATCCCGCTGCGGAACATGATTAACGAAGCCTATGCGATGGATATTGCCAGAAAAATCAAAGCCCAGCAGCGGCAGGCCATGAAAGACGGCAAGTATGTTGGCGGGCGTACACCCTATGGATATTTGAAGGCTCCTGATGACTGCCACCAGCTGATCGTTGACCCGGTGGCTGCCGAGGTAGTCAAAACCATGTTCCAATGGGCCGCCGAGGGCGCAGGATTAAACACCATAGCAGTACGCTTGAACGAGGCCGGGTATCTCTCTCCCAGCCACTACAAGAGGACCTTGGGAGAGATCACCCATGAGAATTTGGTGGGCAATGGGCATTGGCAAACCCGCACCGTTGCCAAAATTCTTCGCGCAGAGGTTTATACCGGCGATCTGGTGCAAGGGGTATCTAAAATCATCGACCACAAGCAGGTCAGAGCCAGCGCCGATGAATGGACAACGGTACGCGGCACCCATGAAGCCATCATCAGCCGGGAGCTGTTTGCCGCTGTTCAGAAAGCGTTGGACCAGGCTGCACAGCAGGCAAAAGACAGGGAGATCCATTCCTGGTCCCCCAATCTTTTGAAAGGCAAAATCTTCTGCGCCCACTGCGGACGCAGCCTTCACCGACAGAAATGCATCCGCAGAAAGTCACAGGAGGTATATGTCTATCACTGTATCAGCAACAACCGTATCAAAAAGGGTGTTTGTCCTGGTGCGTTTATCTTTGAAAAAGAGCTGCTGGACGCCCTGGCCGATATGATACAGGAACAGCTTGATACCACGCTGGGGCAATACTCTCTCGGTCTGGAAAACCTCTCCAAAGAAGCCGAGGAACAGAAAAACATACAGGCTAAAATCGCCAGCCGGAAACAGGAAATCCAACAGCTGCGAACCTATCAGCGTGGATTGTATGAGGGCCTGATTCAGAACCATCTGTCAAAAGACGAGTATTTTACCTTCAAAGAGAAGTACGAAGCCAAAATCGAGGCGATCAGCGAAGAAATCGAGCGGCTGAAAGCAGGACTTGCGATTCTCGCCAAGCAGCTGGAACAGTATAAAATGCTGTCCCAGGATGCACAGCATATCAAGGAAGATCGCCAACTGACGGCAGCCCTGATTGACCGCCTGATTGACCGTGTAGAGGTCTCAAGAGAAAAGCGGATTACGGTTTGTTTCCGTTTCCAGAGTGAATTTGAACATTGTGAGGAGGTGCTGAGCCAGTGCAGAAATATGTGATTGCCCTTTATATCCGCCTTTCCTTGGAGGATTATAAATACGACAGTATGAGCATTGAAAACCAGCACCTTGCGTTGAACGAATTTGTTTCTTCCATGCCGGAGTCCGCCCATGCAGAAATCCTTGAATTTATTGACAACGGGTATAGCGGGACAAACTTTGAGCGTCCCAAAGTCCAGGAGCTGATTGAGATGGTGCGGGCCAATAAGATCGACTGTATCATCGTAAAAGACTTTTCCCGATTTGGACGAAACAGCATTGAGACCGGCTATTTCATTGAGCGTGTGTTCCCGCTGTTTCACACCCGGTTCATTTCCATCAACGATGATTTTGACAGCGATCAGCACAAGGGCGATACCGGTGGTATGGATGTAGCTTTCAAATATCTGATCAGCGAGTATTACAGCCGTGATATGTCCATCAAGACCAAAAGCGCCAAGTACGCCAAAATGCAGCGCGGCGAATACCAGAGCAAAGTTTGCCCTTACGGGTATCGCAAAAGCGCCGATGGCAGAATGGAACCGAACCCGGAAACCGCTGCTGTGGTACAGCTTATTTTCCAACTTGCCGCAACCGGAATTGGAGCGGCAGCCGTTACCAGGGAACTCTTTAAGCGAGGCATCCCGACCCCCGGAGAATACAAAGCAGCGCATGGGCAGCAGTACCACGATGTCTCCCGCTCCCGTGGACGCTGGAGCAGTTCTACGGTTCTCCGTATCCTGGAGGACGAACGCTATATCGGCTCCTATGTCATCGGGCGTCGTGCAGTCATTGAAGTGGGCGGCACAAGGAGCCGCAAGAAGGACCGGGACAAGTGGTTCATTATCCCAGACCATCATCCGGCAATCGTTGATAAAGAACTATTTGAAAAGGTGCAGGCTGTGCAGCGCCGATTCTCCTTGCCGACCAAGAAAACCAGGGAGTACCCACTAAAAGGCAAGGTCTATTGTGGCTGCTGCGATCATGCACTCTCCCGCATCGCCCAAAAGAGACCGTTTTATATGTGCCGCCATTCTACCGCTGATGTGAATAGCCGCTGCCGCGATGTCCGGGCAGATGTTGCTGGGCTGGAAGAAGCCGTCCTCCTCACTTTGAAAAAGCAGCTGGAAATCCTGTTGCCCGTACATAAAGACGGCACCATTCACCTGGAGGCTACCGCTGCCAAATGCTCCGAGTATGAGAAGCAGCTGGAAGCTCTGAAGGACCAGAAGCAAGCTCTCTTTGAACGGTATCTCTTGGGGCAGATCGAGCTGGACACATATAAATCGGAGAAAGCAGTTTATGACGCAGAAATACTGAAAGTCAAAAATGCCTATGCTGCTGTCACCGCCCAGGCAAAGCTGAAGCGAGAAGAACAGGCCCGCCAAAGCAGCCGACAAGAAATTGTTCACTCGATTGCGGCAGCGGATGTGCTAACCTCGGAGCTGACCAATCTGCTGATTGAAAAGGTGTATGTATTCCCCGACAACCGCATTGAGATTGTTTACAAAATCCATGACCTCTTTGAATAATTGAAGATACAAAAACGGAAAATCTAGGCTATCAAATCCATCTTGGTAGCTTGGGTTTTCTGCTTTTCGGCGCTTTTATAGTCAAACAACAAGTGGTACAATATAGTTAAATTCTATTTACTATGAAAGCCGTACCAGGGGGAACAAAAATGGGAAATCGAACATTTGAAGATGTGAAAAGCTATGTGGAATGGCAATCTCAAGGGAAATGCACAGTATTGAGCGCAAAAACAGAGCAACACTTCGATGATTTAGGTGTTGATGTACGCGTCTGGAATGTCAAAACCGATACTGATGGAGATTGGTGGGTAGTGGAGGGCGATGGGATTCCAATGAATCTATATCCCCAAAGTGCATATTATTTTGGAGCAGATGAAGTGTATTCTTTCCACATGGGCTTGATGCAGAGAATGAGCGCAGCCCAGGGTGAATATAGTCCAGAGGATTTTGTAAATGGTGTGACACTCGATGCAGAAATTGCTCCTCAACTTTTCCGAAAGCTCAAAAGTGTCGCTGCGCTAATTGATACTGCTAAGGAGATTGAAGATTTTCAAGCGATAGGTGTTCAGTGCAGAGAAACATTGATTGAACTCGGCAACCACATTTATGAGCCTGCAATGGCTGGTGATGGAGCGCAGCCCCAAGCATCGAATTTCAAGCGAAAATGTGAACTATTTATTCAGTTCTATTTGAAAGGATCGGAAAACGCAGATTACAGAAGTATTATTAAGAAATTAACAGAATCCACCTGGGATTACGCCAATAAGATTACACATTCGCGTAGTGCTACATACTACGAAGCCTCAACCTGTGTTACGCTTTGTATTTCTCTTGTTGGCGTTTATGAAAACATCCTTCAGAAAGTTTTCGATCCACTTTCTCAATACCATTGCTCAGTTTGCCAAAGTAAGAAATTAAGCATTGATGGTGATGATTCAAATGAAGATGGAATGGTGAAAAAACTATATCTCCGCTGTGAAGAATGCGGTGCTACAACAGAAGTAGTCTTTGAAGGAAATGATGGAGATAATCCCACCTATACTACGGGCAAAGTCGTAGAATAAAAAGCAAAAACAGAAAACCCAGACTATCAGCACTAAGATTGGTAGTTTGGGTTTTCTGCTTTTCAGAATTATATTTTTTGTCGTGTGCTTGACATACGGGTGCCGCAGGTCGTGGATTCGTATCCGCTTCACCCCGGCTTCCTTGGCTCCCCTGTCCATCTCGTGGTGCAGGTAGCTCTTGGTCACCTCAAAGATCCGCTGGTCTGGCTGGACTTTGTAGAGGGATTTCAGATAGTCTCTGATCTCGTCCGTCAGAAACTGCGGCATCTGGATGACCCGGACGCTCTTGGGTGTTTTCGGGTCAGTGATCACATCCCGGCCTTTCAGCCTTTGATAGGATTTGGTGATGGAGAGCAGCCCCTTGTCCAAGTCGAAGTCTGCCGGAGTCAGAGCCAGCAGCTCGCCCTCCCGGATGCCACACCAGTAGAGGACCTCAAAAGCGTAATAGGATTGCGGCTTGTCCATCATGACCTCTGCGAATTTGAGGTACTCTTCCTTTGTCCAGAAAAGCATTTCCTTGTGCTTTTCTGACCCCATGCACCCGGCTGTGGCTGCTGCGTTTGATTTCAGCCCGTAGAACCGGACGGCGTGATTCAGAATGGCACTGAGTTGTCCATGCAGCGTCTTGAGGTAGGTCGGCGAGTAGGCCTTGCCGTTTTTGTCCCGGTAGTTCAGCATCTCGTTCTGCCATGCGATCACATCCCGCGGCTTGATCTCGCTGAGCCGCTTTTCCTTGAAATACGGTAAGATTTTCGTTCGGATGATGTGCTCTTTGGTAGACCAGGTGTTTTCCCGGAGCCGCTTTTTCTTGTCCGTGATATAAATTTCCACAAAGGCTTCAAAGGTCATGGTCAGGTCTGCTGCCTGCTGAAGAAGGAACTCCCGATCCCACGCCAGAGCGTCCTTCTTGGTGGCAAACCCCCGTTTCAGCTTCTTCTGCTTCACACCTTGCCAGTTCTCGAAGTAGAAGGAAGCGTACCATGTGCCCTGTTTGCTGTCCTTGTAGGCTGGCATCCTATCACTCCTCCCCTGCCCCGTAGATTTTCTCCTGATAGTACCTCCTGCTTACCCGGCCTCCTACGGTCGTGTAGCCCTTGGCTTTCAGTTCCTCGTTCCACTGGGCGATCATCTTATATGCTAGCCCCTGCGAGATGTCCAGTTCCTTTGCCAGCTCGTCTGCCTTGATAAAAATGCTGTTTGCCATTTTTTGTCCTTTCCTTGTCGGTTTCATTTCGGTGCCGCTTCATCCTCGCTGACTTCCGGCAGGCATATCCCCTTTGCGGTGCTGTGCCGTCCCCTTACGGAGCGCTCGCTTCCTTTCGGAAGGTCTTGGCGGTTTGGGTCAGTTTGGCGGTCATTCAATTTCACTAAGCATTTTTGCTTATCTTTTTTGTGTCCTCATTATACTAAACATATTCCGTTAAGTCAAGAGGTTTTCAGGTAAAATCTTAAGCTTTTTTGTTTATTTTCTATTGCACCTCCTGTTTTTCTGTGCTATACTGGGTTCAACAAATATGTTTAAGTCAGGAGGCAATCGCATGGCAGTCGGTGACCGCATCAAACGTGCCCGCAACCTCCGAGGTATGACCCAGAAAGAACTGGGCATTGCCATCGGGTTTGAGGAGAAAAGCGCAGACATCCGCATCGCACAATACGAAAGCAACACCCGCACTCCTAAAGAAGAGCTGCTCCGCAAGATTGCGGAGGTGCTGGACGTGAACTACCGTTCCCTCTATGAGCCGACCCTGTACGCCGCAGAGGATGTGATGTACACTCTGTTCGAGCTGGACGAGCACTATCCCGGCACCCGGCTCTATGAGGTCACAGACACCACCGACCCGGATTTCCCGGAAAAGCACATGGCAGTCAGTTTCCGGTATCGTCTGCTGGATGATTTCTTAAAGGAGTGGCAGCTCCGTAAGAAGCAACTCCGGGAGGGCGAGATCACCAAGGAAGAGTATCTGGAATGGAAGCTCAACTGGCCACAGACCGCCGACGGCTGCGGCCGGTACGAGCCGAAGAAAAAGTGGCGTAAAGAATAAAAGACACAAAAATGCCCTCTGAAAAACTTACCGTTTCTCAGAGGGCATTCTCATGTCTCTCTTTATGAATAATCGCCTGATAGTATCAAAGCAGTATCAGAGCACCTTTTGGCTCTCAAAATATCGCATTGTATCAATACTTTTCAGGTTTTGCAGATTACTCGAGCTCGATTCCGGAAAGTAGGTTTTTGGTTATACCAAGTCCATTTTTCCGGTTTTAGCGTGCATAAATTCCGTTGCTTCCATTGTGTGTTTTTGAGTGCACAATGGATTGCTGTCAAATTGATGTCACGGGTCTTTGGTTATCTATCAAGTGGTTCATTCAGGTGTTAGATACATTATTATAATACACCTGTTTGCAAGAAGCGTCAATGGGCATAGAAAAAGAGGACAGCTTTACGCTGTCCCCTCTCTCACTCGCCGTCTTTTCTTTGGCCTGTCACAGGCTTTTCAAAGCCGGTCCGGTTTCGCACCCTCGGCTCAGGATTCGGTTCCCGAACCAGTATCTCAGTCGGGCTGCAGTCCAGCGCTTCGCAGATGAGGTCTAAATGGTTCAGATTCATCCGCTCGGCGATTTCGTTGTAGTAGTCGCTGATTGTAGTGGGGCGAATGCCCGTGGCGCGTGCCAGATCTGCTTGCGTCCATTTCAGCTCGCCTAGCTTCTTGGACA
>ERZ772867.514-NODE-514-length-52701-cov-9.817935_pt1 | contig 52701 bp, 80 predicted proteins | sample MGYA00511341_ERZ772867 | MGnify/ENA primary metagenome ERZ772867 (study PRJEB29015, sample SAMEA2737707) | human gut metagenome | biome: human gut; feature: human-associated habitat; material: faeces | place: China | collected 2012 ... | reverse complement strand
CGGCGCCGTACGGACGATGCCAAAGCATCGTTCGTATCCAGCCGCAGCTTAGCGGCAAGGGGGTCTTGGGGCACAGCCCCAAGCGTGTTTTGCCTACTTTTGCACGAACAAAAGTAGGCCCCCGCCGGGTAGGCGTACTGGCTTTGCACCCTACAAAATCTCCGCGACGCCGAAGGCGACTACCAATTTGGCTTAAAAACACTTTTGCTCCTTTTCTTCACAGAAAAGGAGGACCCCGGCGGCGAGCCGTACAGGCTGTCACCCTCCGGTGACTCCGCGACGCCGAAGGCGACTACCAACCTGCCCCCCGCGGCAGCGGTGCTCACCAAGCCTTGTAAAAGGCCTCGCCCCGCCGTCAGGCGACCACTATCTTGGCTTAAATAGGTCTCTTACCTGCTTTTCTTCATAGAAAAGTACGCCCGCGTCAGCGCCTTCCACTGCTCCAGCGTCACCTGCTCCGCCCGGGCATTTTCGGCAATACCCGCCGCCGTCAGCAGTGCACGGGTGGCGTCTTTCTCCCACCGCAGCCCGGCGGAAAGGGAATTGAGCATCGTTTTGCGCCGCTGGCCAAACCCGGCCCGCACCACTGCAAAGAAGTCCTCCCGCGGCGGCAGGTCCTCTGGCAGCTCCCGCGGCAGGTCCAGCCGGATCACCGCGCTATCCACCGCCGGGGCCGGCATAAAGGACCCCCGTGAGACCGGGAACAGCAGCTTCGGCGTGCTGTAATACCACACCGCCGCGCTGATAGCCCCGCATTCCCGGGTGCCCGGCGCCGCCGTAATGCGCACCGCGGCCTCCTTTTGCACCATCACCGTCAGCGAGCGAATGGGCAGTGGCCCCTCCAGCAGCCGCATGATGATGGGCGAGGTGATATAGTAGGGCAGGTTGGCGCACACCACCACCGGCATCCCGGCAAAGTGCTCCGCAATGAGCGCCGGCAGGTCTAGCACCATCGCATCCCCCTGCACTATGGTCACATTCTTAAATTCCGCCAGCGTTTCCGCCAGGATGGGCGGCAGCCGGTCATCCAGCTCCACCGCCACCACCTTTTCCGCCCGGCGGCACAGCTCTGCCGTCAGCACGCCAAAGCCCGGCCCGATCTCCAGCACCCCCACGCCGGGGGCAGCGCCGCCCAGCTCCGCCATTTTGGGGCATACGCCGGGGTTGATGATAAAATTCTGCCCCAGCGCGCGGGAAAAGGAAAACCCATGGCGCTGCAGCAGCTCCTTGATGACGGCGGGATCGGTAAGTGTGGGCATGGCGGCCTCCTTGCGGGGTGATTTTTCGCTTTTCAGTATATCGTTTTTTGGGAAAAAATGCAACACCGCGCCCCCGATTTGTAAAGGCCGCTATACAGAAAGTATTTCACACTTTCCACCGGGTTTTCCACATTTCCGGGGCCAAAAAGGGTAAAAGTGTGTTAAAACTGTGACAAACAGGGGCTTTTCACGGCTTTTTCCCACTAAATGGGTGTGGAAAACCGTGCCTCCGGCAGGCAAGGCCCTAAAACACCTCGTAATGATTCCGGAATGTCAACCCCCTTTGCCCCCTAAATTTTATCCTTATTTTTGATGGAGTTTGACGAGAAACCGTCTTGACAACAGGGAATAAGATGGTATAATAATAAAGCGCTATGCGGAAGTGCTGGAATCGGCAGACAGGCACGTTTGAGGTGCGTGTGTCCATGACGTGTGGGTTCAAGTCCCATCTTCCGCACCAACGAGAAAGCCAGTAACCATGCGGGTTACTGGCTTTTTTCTTTTGCAAAAAAACTCACAAAATAACTCACTTTTTTTCCTGCTGGCCAAGAATTGATGTAAACACGCCATCAAGTGCGCTGGTTATTTGCCGATCCATCCCGGACACAGCGTGACCGTAAACCCCAAATGTGTCCATACTCTTTGAGTGACCGACCAATTGCTTTACCCACCCCTCGGGTAGGGACTGGGCAAGGGAAACGAAAGTATGGCGCAGCTCGTATGGTGTCGTTTTCGGAATTCCGTTTGCATTGCAATATCTTTGGAAAAACTTGCGATAGGTTTCCGTTGTCGGCATTTGGAACAGATACAGGCCGTTTGACTTGGATGCTTGATCTTTTACAATTGCTTCTGCGATTTCGCCCAAATAAACGCTGCGTATCGCATTTTCATTTTTTCCTGTAGTGATTTCATTATCCTCGTTTATCGACCGCCTTACCTCCAATCTGCCCTGTTTCAAATCGTTCCGCATGATGCCACGCAATTCCCCCGGCCGCAGTCCGGTCAAAACCTCAAGGCGATAAGCATTTATATATGGATCTTTTACCAATTTACCCTTGTAGATCGTCGTATCAACGGAGAAAAGCGTTACAATGTCCTCCGGCTGCAAAATGTTGCGAACGCCAACGGGGGCTCCCTTTGGAATTGTTATGTCTTCCGGGGCAAAGCCGGTTACTTTCATTTTCCGCAGATATTTGCAGAAAGAAACCATGTCAGCACGGATGCTTTGCAGATACTTCTTCGACAATTTCCCGTTATTGTATGCATAGTCGATAACCTTTTGCAAAATCCCATCGCAAAGTGCATCTGCCTTTAGGTGGCCTATCCTTGGGTCAATCCATGTTTTCCAGCGGCTTTCCTGCGGTCGCCAATTCGATTGCGAAGTCCGAATTTTAAGCTGCTCCATATAACTTTCGTGCAGCTCCGATAGGTGCAGCTTCGTCCCGCAGATGCCTGATGCCAACCAATCATCTGCTTTTCGGTTTGCTTCCCTCTGCCCTTCCCTTCCCGGTCGGCTGCTTGTAAATGTTTTTCTTACTCCATCTTTCTGGACGGCGATCTGCCAGCGGTTCTGCTTCTCAAGCCACTTTGCCGTATTTGTCCTTTCTTTCATTTCTCCCCTCCTGATAGACAACCGCCCTCGTTGCCGGGGGCGGTATTTTTTTATCCAATTATATCTGTGCTTCCTATCTGGAGTTTGGCGCACTCGCCATCTCTGTATATAGCAACGACATTATTTCTCGTGGAAACTCCTAAACCATTTTGAGCATCAACATATGTTTCAACTTTAACAGCGTTTCCTGTGCGGATAAAAAACCAGCCTTCGAGTGGCGTTAATCCACTGCCGGGAAATTTCGCAGTATCCGGGCTGGTGAGGGCAGCAAGTACAATATCCTCTACCTTGCTTTGATAATCAACCATATCCTCAACGGAAAGCAGCTTGTCATAAAACTTGCTTTTTACCTCTCCGTCCTTATAAAAAACATAGTCTCCACAATACACCTTTTTTACCTCACCGTTTTCTATGTCAAAATTCACATAGTAATAGCTATCCTCAACGATAGTCTTTACACCGTCCACTGTTTTGACGCTTGTTGATGTAAGTCCTATTTGTTGCGCCACCTCTTTTATTTTTTCATCTGTTGCATCTTTTCCACACGCTACAAGCAAAATCACAATTGCGGTTGCCAACAAACAAGAAAATATCTTTTTCATGACCTCTCTCCTTCCAGTACTGATTATTGTACACTTTACGGTGTACGATTATATTTGGAAAGAACATCTGTTCTTAATCCCGAATTAAACCGTAGTTAAGGTTATTTGCATCGATTAGGACGAGGTATAAAATCATCATCGCCAGCAGGACAAAAATAACTGCGAAAAGCGTTTTGGATAGCTTCCGGCGCTGGCGCACCTGGTCTTTCAGAACCTCTATCATTTCGTCGCTGTTCTGGCTGTCTGTTTTGTTGTAGACTTCCTTCACGAAATGCTTGTCGAGAGATATGTGCAGCGTTTGGCAGATGGAAGCAACGAGAAAAAGGCTCGGATTCTTGGTCGGCTCCGAAAGCAGCCGGGAGATCGTCCTCTCAACTGTCCCGGTATTGTCGGCCAAATCCTTGTGGGTCATTCCATGCTCCTGCCGTTTTGTGGCTACCTCCAATAAAAAGTTATCCCAATTCCTTTCTTCGTCTGAATTCACAAACTCATCTCCTGTTTTTTGTTACCGGACACTTTTGTCCGAAAAACATGACAGTTTTTGCGCCGAAACCGCAACATTTGTCAGTACATATTGGCAATGCAATTTGTTACAATTGAATTGTACCAAATACATGCTGAATTTGGAAGGATTTTTATTTGACAATAATCGACAAAAGAGGAGGAACACCATGGATTGGAACGCGGCGTTAGAACAGCTGATTTTACGAATGACCCCTGAGCAGTGCGAAAGCGCTATTTCCCTAATAGCAGAGAAATGGCCTTATATACTTTCTCGGCTTCCTCCGGAGAAAGAGTCCGGGAAAGCTCCATAAGTTTTTTGTTAGCAGGATGCAGCTCACCAAGCGTGGTGGGCTGTTTTTCTTTGCCCAAAAGCTCATCTGTCGTAATTCCGAAATAATCGGCAAGGGCTTTGATGTGCCTTTCTTTTGGCGCCGTATACCCTGTTACCCAATTCTTTATGGTGGTTTGGCTTACACCAATCTCCTTTGCCACCCTGTAAGGGGTTACGGATTTTTCTTCAAGCAGTTCTTTTAATTTGTCGGCAATATTCACAGTTTTTATACTCCAATTTTGTATAACAAATTAGAGCATTTCCTGTTGACTACTCCAAATTTTTGGAGTAAAATAGAGTCGTAGCAAGGAAATCCCTAATTTGTATAGTTTATTTACTCCACATTTTTAGACTATCACAACCTTGCCAGAAAATCAATACCTTTTAATAAAAAGGGGGTGATAATTTGTCGTTTGCGGACAATCTCAATTATCTCATGGAGAAAACAGGCACAACCGCGTATCGCTTAGCTAAATCGGTTGGTGCACACCAGACCAGCGTAGCCAATTGGAAAAACGGAATAAATATGCCCCGTCTTGAGATGGTTGAGAAAATTGCTGACTACTTTGGGACAAGCGTCGGCAGTCTAATAAGGGAAAGGAAGGAGGATAAATGAAAGATTGGCGTGATATGAGCAACGAGGAATTTGAGAAATACCTTATCGATGTCTACGGCGATACCAGCTGGAAAGCATACCTATTTAAGACCAGGCCACCGCAGATCATCACGGTTTTGTGTGGCGTTCTCTCCATCATCATAGCGGCAGTAGTGATATTATCCCATGTTGCATGAGGAGAGACAGGACGGTAAGCAGGAAACATCAAGTTTTTCGCTCATAATATCACCTCAACTATAGTTTACCACATGAAGGGAGGGATAGCAATGTCAAGGAAAGTTGATACCTACCGCAGGCTGCGAGCGCTGATGCTGGAACTTGGCCACGACCAGACAAGCCTTGGGAAGCGCACCGGTATGAGCCGCCAGCAGATCAGCGACAGAATGATTTGCAAGACCCCGTGGACATTGGAGGAAGTCTATAAGGTCTGCGATGCATTATTTATTCCAATAAAAGATGTCAAGAAGTTTTTCCCGCCAAACGGGGTGGAAAAGAAGGAGGAACAACATGGAAGCAACAACCAACACCTTTATCCGGTGGTTTAACTCGGATGAGATCGTACCCAGCAAGGACGGGCATTACCTGTGCCAGACAAATCAGGGAAGATACGCTACCTTGCCATTCAGCACCAAGCATCAGGTGTTCAATGTCAGCAAAGATAATGTGGATTGCGCTATCGAAGTCCAGTGGTGGGCATTCCTGCCGGAGCTCCCGCAAAAGGAGGTACAGGAAGATGAGTAAAAAGGAGTGGCTGCAGGAAGCCTTGGCCGTAGTCCTCGGAATGGGAACCATCTTCGCAGCGGTGACGATCCTGCTGCTGGTGAGGTAAGGCCATGGAGCAGAACGAGAGGATAGCAGTTATCCGGGAGAAGTTCCCCGGTTACACCAAGCCGCTGGACAGTATGTGCAAACGGCCGGAGTATTATGGCATCCGGCGTACTGCCGAAGCGGAAGCGCTGATAGCGGACAAGCCCGGCAGGAAGCGGGAAGCAAACTATAAGCTGTCTGTGCGTATTCCTTTGGGTTATGTGAATATGGCGGAGTTCCGTCAGCAGCTTATCGAAATGGGTTACTGCAACTTCACAGCATGGGTTCTGCGCTGTATCCGCCGCCAACAGGAGGAATACAAAAAAAGAAAGGCCCCCATCAGAGACGGAGACCCAACCACCACCACAAATATACACGATAAGGGGAGGAATGTCAAGTGATTGTCTACAAGGGAACCGATAAGGATATGAAATGCCGCAGTTTCCAGTTTGAGCTCGGAAAGGAATATGTGGAGGAGGAAGCGAAACTGTGCAACAAAGGTTTCCATGGCTGCGAGTACCCGCTGGATGTGTTCGCCTATTACGCCCCGGCCGACAGTCGGTTTTTCGTGGCTGACCTAGATGGCGTGACGGACGAAGAAGCAGAAGGCGATAGCAAGCGAGCCGGAACGAAAATAAAGCTCCGGGCGGAGATCGGAATTGCAGGCATCGTAAAAGCTGCGGTCGAGTACATAAAAGAAAAAGCAGAGAGCAGCAAAAATCAGACCGGCGACTGTAGCGCAGCCACCAACACCGGCAACCGTAGCGCAGCCACCAACACCGGCTACCGTAGCGCAGCCACCAACACCGGCGACTGTAGCGCAGCCACCAACACCGGCGACTGTAGCGCAGCCACCGTTGATGGAAAGGAGTCTATTGCAATCGTCACCGGAGTTGATAGTAAGGCATCCGGCGCCCTTGGATGCTGGCTCGTCCTAACCGATAGGGGTGGCTGGAATGGTAATACTTTCCCCATTAAAGAGATGCGAGCTGTAAAGGTAGATGGTGCGGCCATAAAACCCGGGGTCTTTTACAAACTGGAAAATGGGGAGGTCGTGGAAGCATGAACCCATACGATATCCCGGATAGGCCCATCCCGAGCTGGGTGGATAACTACGATGATAAGCCGCACATCTGCCCGGAGTGCGGCTGCGAGATCAACGAGACCATTTATATTAAGGACGGAATGGTCATTGGCTGCGAAAACTGTGTTAAGCGGTTTGACGCCAGCGATGCGGATGCTGACAGGTACTTTGATGAAGAACCAGACAGATATTAAGGAGGAGCTATGGAGAACTACTTTCGAGAATTGAACAGCATTAACTGCTCTGACAAGACAGAGAAGAAGAATGGCCTTACATACCTTTCCTGGGCATGGGCCTGGGGAGAAATCAAGAAGCTGCACCCAGATGCAACCTATACCATCTACGAGGATGCTAACGGCCTGTTTTACCACACAGACGGTAAGACCTGCTGGGTTAAGACTGGCGTAACCGTCAACGGCATTGAGCACATCGAGTATCTGCCGGTCATGGATAACCGCAACCGCTCAATCCCGGCCAGTGATGTTACCTCATTCGATGCCAATAAGGCAATCCAGCGTTCCCTTACAAAAGCCTGTGCCCGTCATGGCCTCGGCCTGTATATCTACGCTGGCGAGGACTTACCGGAGGGTGCAGAAAGAGAACCGGAGCCTACCGAGTATTGCATCGACTGCGGACAGCAGATCACCGGTATCAACAAGCGCAACGGGGAGTATTGGCCTGTAAGCGAGATCGCCGCCTACAGCGTCCAGCGGTTCGGCCGCAAGCTGTGCCCGAACTGCCAGAAGAAAGCCTTTGCCGCCGAAAAGGAGGCCGAGAAGAATGAAAACAAGGCTCCGGTTTGATTCTGCCGACTGGACGAGAGACCGGAACGGCTACGGCATCACCCTGTATACCAAAGATGCCGCAGCCGCCCAGGCTTTCCTTGATGAGATGAAGCCCGGCAAGATGTACGCCGCCGAACTAAAGGAGCACCACGAGCGCAGGAGCCTTTCGGCCAACTCGTACCTTTGGGCGCTCCTTGATGATCTGGCCTTTACCCTCTCCACCCAGGCGGCCCCTCTGACTAAGGAGGAACTGTACCGGAAGTACATTAAGGAGGTCGGCATCTGGAAGGATGTGCACAATATCGAGCCGGAAGCCGCCAAGACCGTCCGGACAGCGTGGGAAATGCTCGGTACTGGCTGGGTAACGGAACAGGTAGACTACGAGCCAGACGGTGACCATCTGGTGATCCGGCTGTACTACGGCAGCAGCACCTACAACACCAAACAGATGTCCCGGCTGCTGGATGCCGTCATCGCAGACTGCAAAGAGCAAGGGATAGATGTTGCCACTCCGGCCGAGCTGGCCTTGCTAAAGGAGGAATGGGGCAAATGAAAAACGAATGGGGCGCAGAGCTTGACCGAAACGGTTACGCTCCGAGCATCGTACAGGCCGACACATCTAAGTGCTTTTTGTGCCAGCGCTCCGGCGTAAAGCTCGACCGGCACGAAATTTTCGGCAACGCAATGAGGAGCAAAAGCAAGCGCATGGGACTTTGGGTATCCCTGTGCCACGAGCCTTGCCATCTGACACACGCACACAGCTGTGCCGAGGTGATGGACTGGCTCCACAAGATCGGAGAGCAAGCCTGTATCGACAACTACGACTTTACCATCCCGATGTTCCGGGGCGAATTCTACACTAACTATTTGGAGGAGACGGATGAAGGTATTAGTAGCCTGTGAGGAAAGCCAGGAGGTTTGCAAGGCTTTCCGGGCAAAGGGGCACGAAGCGTACAGCTGCGATATACAGGAGCCGTCTGGCGGTCACCTAGAATGGCACATACTTGGGGACGCTTTAGCGGTTCTTACCGGCGGCACCATTACCACCATGGATGGCACCCGGCACGAGATCGGCAAGTGGGATTTGCTGATAGCGCATCCTCCCTGTACCTATCTTACCGTCTCTGGAAACCGCTGGTTTAATGTGGAGCGGTACGGAGACGCGGCCCTCAACAGATTGGCCAATCGCCATGGGGCAGTAAATTTCTTCATGGAGTTTGCTCTTTCGGATATCCCAAAGATAGCCATAGAGAACCCGGTTGGCCATATGTCAACAGCATGGCGGAAACCGGATCAGATCATACAGCCGTATGAGTATGGGCATCATGCCAGAAAAACAACCTGTCTATGGCTGAAAGGGCTTCCCAAGCTACATCCAACCAATGTGGTAGACCCAGGCGAAATTGACCGGAATGGCTTTTCTGCAGGAGCGTCCGCAACTTATGCTGTGGATGAAAACGGGAAGATCATCCCGTGGGGCGACCCAAGAACCGCAAAAGCAAGAAGTAAGACTTTCCCCGGAATCGCTGCCGCTATGGCAGACCAATGGGGATAACAGGAGGTTACATATGTTAAATAAAGCAATCCTTAATGGGCGTCTGACCAAGGCTCCCGAACTGAAACAGACCAACAGCGGCAAGAGCGTATGCGGCTTTACCATCGCCGTAGGCCGCAACCGTGACCGGGAGAAGACTGACTTCGTACCCATCGTAGCATGGGGCAAGACCGCCGAATTCGTGAACCAGTGGTTTGGCAAGGGCGACCTTATCACCATTGTGGGGCGAATCGAAGTTCGCAACTACGAGGACAAGAACGGCAATAAGCGCACAGCCACAGAGGTTATCGCAGAGGAAGCTCTTTTCGGCGGCAGCAAATCTACCGGCAAGGCAGAGGAAAAGCCCGCAGAGAGTGAGCAGGGCGGATTTGAAGAAGTCGAGGGCGACCCTAACGACCTCCCATTCTGACGGGAGGTGAGGAGGAATGCCGAATAGATTGATAAAGGATAGCTTCCGCACAAGCGACAAGATAGCATCCTTAACGGATTTCGAGTTTCGGCTTTGGGTAAGTCTTATTGTTTCGGTAGACGATGCAGGACGAGGAGATGCCCGACCTGCAATCATCAAAGGCAACGCATTCCCGCTTCGGGAACGGGTTACTGCAAAAGATATCAACGATGCGCTCCACGGTTTGGCGGCCAAAGGCTGCGTTTCCCTCTACGAGGTGGACGGGAAGCCCTACTTTTGGTTCCCGACTTGGGCCGAACATCAAAGGATACGAGAATGCAAACCCAAATATCCCGACCCGCCTAAAAACAGCGGCTTTACACCGTCTGCGGAAATCTGCGGCGAGTTGCCGCAAGTTGCGGCGGATTGCGGCGAGCTGCGGCCTGAATCCAATCCGAATCCGAATCCTAATCCGAATCCGAATCCAAGTACCCCCCATGCCCCCCAAGGGGGCCGGTTTGCCGAATTTTGGGCGCAATATCCCAAGAAAGTCGGCAAAGGCGCAGCGGAAAAGGCTTTTGAGCGCATCAAGCCGGACAAGCAGACCTTTGACCGCATGATAGCCGCTGTGAATGCACAGAAGCAGAGCCGCCAATGGCGGGAGAACAACGGCCAGTACATACCAAACCCTGCGACATGGCTGAACCAGCGCAGGTGGGAGGACGAGCTGGCACAGGACGGAACCGACAATGTGTTCCTGCAGATGTTGAGGGAGGAGGGAGAGCATGACCCGATCTGAAACACTTGCAATCATGTCGATTTTGAAGGCTGCATACCCCGGCTACTACCGGGACATGAAGCGGCAGGATGCCGAAGCGGTGGTAAATCTGTGGGCGGAGATGCTGGCCGATTATCCGGCTAACCTTGTGGCAGCGGCGGTTAAGTCCCACATTGCCAGCGACCGCAAGGGCTTCCCTCCACACATTGGGGCTATCATAGCCGCTATTGGTGAGATCAGCAGACCGGTAGAACTCTCCGAGGGGGAAGCATGGGCGCTGATTGCAAAGGCCCTGCGGAACAGCGGCTACAACAGCGAGAAAGAGTTTGCAGCCCTGCCGGAGAACCTACAACGGTTGGTAGGACACCCATCCCAGCTGCGGGAATGGGCCAGCATGGACACCGGGACAGTGCAGAGCGTGGTGCAGTCCAACTTTATGCGCAGCTACCGGGCAAGGCAGGAGAGCGAGCGCAAAATGCAAGCCCTGCCTGCGGATATCCGGGCAAAGCTGGCCGGTATGGCAGAGGTAAAGCAGCTGCCCAGCTATGACCTGGCGTTGGCGCAGCGGACGATGGAGGAGAACGCATGAGTGACAAAGTTGACATAGCCGTAAAAAGATTACGGGAAGCCGCTGAAATGTCGCAGGCATTGTACGACAAGCCGCTGCTGGTAACATACAGCGGTGGGAAAGACAGTGACACGGTATTGCGCCTTGCACAGATTGCAAAGATACCATTCGAGGTGCAGCATAGTCACACAACAGCAGACGCGCCGGAAACGGTGTACCATGTGCGTGATAAATTCAGAGAACTTGAACTCGCAGGGATTAAATGCGAAATAGATTATCACACACAACCGGACGGCACACGCACAACAATGTGGAACCTAATCCCGAGGAAGCTAATTCCACCGACCCGCCTTGTAAGATACTGCTGCGATGAGCTAAAAGAGGGCGGCGGGAAAGACAGAATGATAACAACAGGCGTTAGGTGGGACGAAAGCACCGCGAGGAAAAGTCGCGGTGCGCTAGAGATTATTTCCAAAAGGAGGAAAAAGTCTATATTCCTAAACAACGATAACGACGAGGACAGGCGGCTGTTTGAAACTTGCACGATGAAAGGAAAACGAGTTTCAAACCCAATCATCGATTGGGAGACAAATGATGTCATGGACTTCCTGACAGGGGAAAAAGTTAAACTGTGCAGTCTGTACTCGGAGGGCTGGAAGCGTGTCGGGTGCATCGGTTGCCCAATGGCAGGAAAGCATAGATACGCAGAGTTCGCAAGATACCCAACATACAAAAAAGCGTACATAAGGGCATTTGACAAGATGATGGAAATGAGGCGGCTGCGGGGTATGCCCAGAGGGGTGGAGATGGACGAAACTGGCGTTGATGTGTTCCACTGGTGGATGGAGGACGGCATACTTCCAGGGCAAACCGTCCTGCCGGGATTTGAGGAGGACACATGAAAATCACGATCCCCGAAATCCCGCCATCTTTGAACAAGTACGCAGGACGGCTGAATGGCTGGGAGTACCGGGCAGAAAAGCAGCGCTGGCTGCAGCTGTTTGTTGCATACTGCCCCAAGTGCAAACCAATGGGCAAGGCGGTGGTGACCATCACCTACTACTTCCCCACCCGGCACCGGCACGACCCCGATAACTACAACGGCAAGATGCTGATGGACGGGCTGGTGCACCGTGGAGTAATCGCCGATGATAGCTTTGACCATGTGGAGTTAAGGATTCGGGGAGAGTACGACAGACAAAATCCGAGGACGGAAATAACAATCGAGGAGGTGCCCTAATGGGGCAGAAGGAAATAAAACGGCAGAAGCCTACTTTTGAGGGACAAAGTGCCGAGGAATTTATCAAACGCTGGAACGCTGCCACCAAAGCCATAAAAATGCGCGCAGAGATGGCCGAGCAGGAAAAGGTGGTGAGTTATGATGTCATACGATAAGGCCACTCATGCAGCAAAAAACGGCTGTTCTAAATCAAACGACCCGGAGTTCCTGGAACAACTGGTACGGGAGGGCAAGACCAACAGGGAGATTGCCTTAATTCTTGATCTTGATTACGGCTCTGTGGCCTCGATCTTGTATCGCTATGGAATCAAGAGAGACCCAAACCGGCCCTGCAAGAGATGCGGAGGGCCGATAGGCAGCACCAACACCCGGCAACTGTATTGCAAAGACTGCCAAAAGGCAATGGACAGCATCCGGGCCCGCAAAAGCAGTATGAAAAAAGCCGAGCCGAAGAAATGTGAATACTGCGGGAAGGAATATTTCGGCCAGCCGGGACAAAAGTACTGCTCAAAGCAATGCTACAAGGATGCGGCGGCATCCGGTAAGTATAAGCGCCCCAAGAATTGGATAAAGCGCCGGGATGGGAAAATCGACATCGAGATAAGGGTTTGCGGCAAAACAACAGAGCGCCGGGAGAGCGTGGACTACTACGAGGCCCGGGAGATTTGGCACGATGGCTGGATAGGCCGGGGCTACGCAGCGCTGATAACGGTAGATGGTCACAGGTTGGAGACCCTGCCGCAAATAAAGACATTCTTCGGATTTAGGAGGGATTCGCTATGAGGAACTGGACGGCAGCGGCAGTTACGATAATCTTAGCTGCTTTCTGCATAATGGTTCTATCGGCTATTTCGGCCGAAAGGTGGAATCAGTTGGATGAAGTGGCCCAGGCGGAGATCACCGCAGAGGAACAGGAACGCCGGGAGCAGGCAGCCTATTACAAGGGTTGGCAGGACTGCAAGCAATATTATCTTGAGAATTTTGGAGGGTGAGCCAATGACCGTAAAGGACTACTACGAAGTAATCCGGGACATAGACCGGCTGGCTGCTGCCGTTGACGCAGAGGGTGCAGTCACCCTCGACCATGACGATGCGGAGCAGATATGGGCGCTGCTGCTGGACTACAAGGATTTGCTGATGGCACTGGAGGTTGGATGAAATGAGCAAGGCCGTTATGATAAGTATACGCCCGAAGTGGTGCGAGAAGATTTGTAGAGGCGAAAAGACCGTTGAGGTGCGAAAGGGGCGCCCGAAGATGGAAACGCCGTTCAAGTGCTATATCTACTGCACGCTGCCGAAGTACCCGCACGAGGACTTTATTGCAACGGATTATCCAAAGCCGCAGTTTTATGGCGGAGGCAAAGTCGTTGGCGAGTTTACCTGCGACGCAATTGCCCGTGTGAATATCTGCGGATTCTGGGACGATAGTGGGAAGCAGCTCGACAATCGGCTCAAAGAAACATGTTTGACCTCAGAAGAGTTATGCGACTACCTTGGCGAAAAGGTCGGTTACGGATGGCATATCTCCGACCTGAAAATCTACGACACGCTGAAGGAGTTGAGCAAGTTTTCGCGCCCGTTTGAAAACTGCATAGACAAAGTGTGTGATGAATTTGGGTGTGAATCATGCGAAAATGGCGGTCATATTAAGCGCCCGCCCCAAAGTTGGTGCTATGTGGAGGAAATGTGATGGACGCTGTGAAGTTTATCGAGGAACGCAACAGAATGTGCGAGAGTTTTGGTGCTGGATGTATAGGATGCCCTGCTTATAATGAGTCGCGCTGTGTGGTTAGTAGTGCGTCAACGCTGGACGCTACGGATCAGATTGCTATAGTCGAGGAATGGTCTGCTGCACAACCGCGCAAGACACGGCAGAGCGTGTTTTTGGAGCAATACCAGGAGACAGCCCTTGATGGGTACGGTGTAATAACGATTTGTCCGACTACACTTTCTAAAGCTCACAGAAATAGTAGCGGAGGGTGCAAGAATCCATACGATAGGTGTGATGATTGTCGCCGCGAGTTTTGGATGCAGGAGGTAGAGTGATGGAACGACTGACAAACAAACGCGAAGCCGACGCGCAACGAAAAGAGTACGAGCGCCGCCTTGCAAACGGGTATCCGCGGAATATCCCAGAGGAGCGGTTTCTGCGTCTCGCTGCCTACGAGGACACGCACATGATGCCATCCGATGTAACTTCGATGCGCATGGATATGGCTATCATTGCGGCGCTGTTTGACGGCGTCGATGTGGATAGGATGAAAGAGCTGACCGAGGCTGACAAGGACGGGCGGCTGGTGGTGCTGCCGTGCAAGGTGGGCCAGAGGGTGTTCGCCTTGCTGGACACGGATACGCATATAAGCGAGTGCGAGGTCAAGCAGATTGGTATGGGCAATAAAATCGGCTTTATTGGCCTTGAGCCAATAGGTGCCAGAGGGCGGGAGTATGGCGTATCGCTAAACGGATTTGGCAAGACCGTATTCCTGACCCGCGAGGAGGCGGAGAAAGCATTGGAGGCGATGAAGGATGGCTGAATACATTGAGCGCGAGGCGGCAATCGCTTATATCCGTGAGCAATCGGAAGAATGTCAAAAAGCATTTGAAGAGCTTGGAGGAGAAAGCGGAATTTATGCAGACGCCTATAACGATTTGGCAGAGGACTTTTACATCATCCCCGCCGCGGATGTTGCCCCGGTAGTGCATGGGCGGTGGGAATGGCTTGGGCCAAATAGATTAGTTACAGATTGTATGTGTGGGACTTGTTCCGCTTGCAAGGTCAGAAGCAAATATATTGTGAACACGATGCTCTGCCCCAACTGCGGCGCAAAGATGAACGAAAAGGAGGCTGTCTATGATTAAGCCATACATAAAAAATGAAACTGCAGTGGATATTATCTGTAGTATCTGCGACAGAATGTATCCTGGAATGGACTGTGAGCCTGCCGACTGTGAGTGGATGAAGATGCTGGCGGAGGAATCTGTTGATGCGGTTCCGGCGGTCAGATGCAAAGACTGCAAATACCTTGTAAATGCAACGGTTAATTCTAACGGCTTCTTGATTTGTAATGCTACTGATATGGAGATTGCGCCGGAGGATTTCTGCAGCTATGGAGAAAGGCGGGCGGAAAAGGAACCGCCGGAGGAGGGAGAAACATGATTGACTACAAGCGCATCTGCATTGACGAGCTGAAGTGCCATAGCTATAAGCTCCGCTCGTTGGAAAGCCTGCCGGAAGAAATCCGCCGCTACAATGAGCAGATGGACGGCATTCGGTCCGCTACCAGCGATGCTACACCAGTAAAGGGCGGTGGCTGCGGCCGGGAAGATCATTTGATTAACGCAATCTCCCGCCGGGATGCGCTCTCGGCAAACCTTGTGGTAGTCAAGTGGCAGACCTCCCAAGTTGAGAAAGGACTGGCCTGCCTGACGGAAAAGCAGCGGCGCATCCTTGAGTTGTTCTACATCCGCCGGGAATACGGCTACATACAACGGCTTTGCCAGGAGTTCAACGAGAGCGAGCGGCAAATCTACTACGATAAGGACGAAGCCCTCCGGAGATATGCCCTTTGCCGGTATGGGTTGACCGAACTGTAAAGTTTGCAGAAACATTGCAGAAATAAGATACATATACAGTGTATACTGATAGTGTGGTAAAACACAGACTTCCCTTGACATTCCTCCTGGTGGGGAGCCGGGCCCCTTATCCCGGCAATCTGCTCCCGTAGCTCAATGGTAGAGCGGTTGCCTTGTAAGCAGCGGGTTATAGGTTCAAGTCCTATCGGGTGCTCCACCTTCATGTTTTACCTCCTTTTTACGGGGTCGCCGATGCCCCGTTATCCCATCGGCCGAAGATACATGACCTTCGTAAAAAAGGTGCCGCGCTGGCAGGCCGCAAGTTCGCAATAGTCTGCCTTACAAAAAGCAATCAGAGAGTACCGAAAGGCGCTCTCTTTCTTTATGCCATAAAGGAGGGGATACCTATGGATTTAATAGTCCGCAAAATCCCGCAGAGCGACACCATCAAGGTATATCCGGTATCTGATGTGCATTTGGGCAGCATCCTACATGATAAAGAGGGCTGGCAAGCATTCTGCCGCCGGGTAGAGCGGGAGGATGCTTATCTCATCCTTGGCGGCGATCTCATCAACAACAATACCCGGAACGCGGTGGGAAGCCCCTTTGAGGATTATATCCGCCCGCGGGAGCAGAAAAAGATGATGGTGGAAATGCTAACGCCCATCAAGGATAAGATACTCTGCGCGGTATCCGGTAACCACGAAGCGAGGACAGCCAGGGACACCGACCAAGACATTATGGGCGATATCATGTGCAAACTGGACATGGAGGACTACTACGCCGAGGACATAGCATTCCTCAAACTGGAGATTGGGCGCAGGGTAACAAGAGATATCCCTATCACCAGCTATACGATGGCTGTTACCCATGGCTCCGGCGGCGGCATTTACACCGGTGCAACGGTCAACCGCAATGAGCGCTTCGGCTACACCATAGAGGGCATTGACGCTCTGATTGTTGGCCATACCCACAAAGGCACCATCAGTAAGCCCAAAAAGATCGTGGTGGACAGTAACAACAATGTTATCCGTACCAAGCAGCTGGTAGTGGTTAGCTGTACCGCATGGCAGCAGTACGGAGGCTACGCAGCCCGGAAGATGCTGCTGCCCAGCAGCGAGAGCGATGCAGACCAACCGCAGACATTGATGCTGCGCGGCACAAAGGACGGAAAGAAACAGATAGTGACCGTATGGTAAGTGGCGGGAAACCGCAGGCAATAAAATCAACGAGAAAGGATTGATATTATGCTGGTAGAACTGATGAAGATGGGGAAAGAAGAAATCCCCGCGGTAACGAGCCTAGATGTGGCAGAGACATTTGGCAAGGCGCATGATAAAGTGATGCGAGATATTGCGGAGATAGGGTGCAGCGATGAATTTAATACCGCCAACTATGGCGATATTACTTACACCGATACCAGAGGGCGCACACAAAAAGCGAAGGTGATGACAAGAGACGGCTTTGTGCTCCTTGTCATGGGCTACACCGGGGAAAAAGCCATGCGCTTCAAAGAGGCGTACATCAAGCAGTTCAACGCGATGGAGAAAGTCGTTCGCGGCAAGGCGATCGAGCGAGAAAAGGGAGTTGCCGTTCGTCAGGCACTGACAAAGGCAATTCAACAATCGAACGAGGACGAGCGTATGCATGGACACGCATATTCCGTCTACACCAACTGCATCTATAAGGCGCTGTTCGGCAAGAACGCAAAGCAACTGCGGGAGGAATACGGCATTGCCCCAAAGGCAGAGCTGCGCGACTGTTTCTCTGCCGAGGAACTGACCGCGATTCAGTCTATGGAACGCCTTGTAAGCGGACTTGTAGATTGCGGCTGGGGATATGACCAAGTAAAAGAGTTCATTATGCAGACGAACACAAAGCGTTTGTCTGCTTGAGCGCATAAGTCATCAACGAAAAAGGACGCCCGGCATAGTAGACACCGGGAGGGATAGGGCGGGTAATGAACATTGTATTTGATTATAATTCTCCCAGGTGGCAGAGGAAGCGCCAACAGATATTAAGGCGTGACGGATATATGTGCCAGCACTGCAAGAGGTACGGAAAGGCGGTACAGGCTACAACGGTGCATCATATCAAACACGCAGATGAGTACCCGGAGCTGGCTTACGAAGATAAAAATTTAGTAAGCCTGTGTGAGGGCTGCCATAACAAGCAGCACCCGGAAAAAGCAACAGCAGCAAGGGGCCGTTACTGATACCCCCCCTATCCGTTGCGCCTTCCGCCTGTCTATGGGGACCGGCGGGGGGAACTTTTTCCAACTCTACGGTATATTTTTGAGAAAGGGGAAGCCATGACAAAGGAAAAATGGGTTGAAACTATCGGAAAACAGATGGAAAAACTCGGTACGGCCGACCCATCTTATCAATCTGCGGTAGAAACGCTTGCAGAGATACTGGAACAGCGGGATAAGACCAAGGCCGAGTTCAAAAAGTCCGGCGGTAAGTCCGTCATAGAATATACCAACAAAGGGAACGCCACAAACATGGTAAAAAACCCTCTGTTGATTCTGTGGGACGACCTCAACAAGAGCGCACTGGCATACTGGCGCGAATTGGGGCTTACTCCATCGAGTTTCCGCAAAATGACCGGCGGAGTGAAGGAAAAGGAGGAAAAGGGCGGCCTTGCCGCTGCTCTTGCCAGCCTTGAGACAGATTAAGGGTAAGAACTGGCCCGTAGTCCTTGAGTATGCCGAAAGCATCAGAGACGGGAGAAAGGTCGCTTGCAAGGAATTGCGGCAGGCTGTTGACCGTTTCTTTGCTGACCTCGATAATGACGAGTACGATTTCGCGCCGAAAGGGCCGGAGTTCTGTATTCAAATCATCGAAAAGACCCTCTGCCACCAGCAGGGGGAAAAGCTGGACGGTACACCGCTCCGGGGAAAGCCGTTCCTGTTGGAGCCGTTTCACAAATTCATCATATACAATCTTCTTGGGTTTAAGTTGAAAGGCACCGATGTGGTGCGGTTTCATGAAGCCCTTATTTTTATCCCTCGAAAGAACATCAAAACCAGTTTTGCCGCTTCCCTCGCATGGGCGCTGTCCCTGTGGTACCGGCGCAGCGGTTCCAAAACCTACATATCGGCCGCGGCTCTGATGCAGTCCCTTGAAAGCTTTAATTTTCTGGATTATAACATCCGGCTTATGGGAGAGGACGAGAAGCATGGCGGCGGTGTAAAGATCATTGACAACAACAACGAGCACTCAATGGAGGCAGAGTTTCCAGACGGCTCATTTTTTATCCGCGCTCTGGCTGCAAACCCGGATGCGCAGGATTCTCTTAACTGCAATATTGCGATCTGCGATGAAATCCACGCTTTTACCAAGCCTAAGCAGTACAACCTTTTTAAGGAAGCCATGAAAGCCTACACCAACAAGCTGCTGATAGGTATTTCCACGGCTGGCGATAACGAACAGGGCTTTCTTGGGCAGCGGCTGCAATACTGCCGAAAGGTGCTGGATGGCACCATCAAGGACGAACAATATTTTATCTTTATGTGCTGCGCCAATCCGGATGAGGAGGGAAATATCGACTATACCAATCCCCTGGTACATGAGATGGCCAATCCGGCCTATGGCGTTTCCATCCGGCCGGAGGAAATTCTAAACGATAGCTTGCAGGCGCAGAATGACCCGCAGCAGCGGAAAGATTTCTTCGCAAAGTCTCTCAATGTCTATACCGGGGCTATCAAGTCCTATTTCAACCTCGACGAATTCCGGCGAAGCGATGAAAAATACAACTGGACGCTGGACGAGCTTTCCAAGCTCCCAATAGACTGGTACGGTGGTGCAGACCTCTCAAAAATGCACGACCTAACGGCGGCTGCGCTTTTTGGAAATTACAAAGGCGTGGATATCATCATCAGTCACGCTTGGTTCCCTGTGGTGCAGGCTCATGTTAAGGCCGACGAGGATGGTATACCGCTTTTCGGCTGGGCTGATGATGGACTTTTGACCATGTGCAACAGTCCAACCGTAAACCACGCCGATGTTGTCAACTGGTTTGTTACAATGCGAAAGCGCGGTTTCCGAATACGACAGGTGGGGCATGACCGTAAATTCTGCCGAGAGTATTTCATTGGCATGAAATCGGCTGGGTTTAACATTATCGACCAACCGCAGTATTTTTACAGGAAATCAGAAGGTTTCCGGCATATCGAGCAGAGCGCCAAAAATGGGACGCTGTACTATATGCATTCCGAAGCATATGAGTATTGTGTTGGGAATGTCTCGGCCGTCGAAAAGACAGACGACATGATCCAGTACGACAAGGTAAGACCGACAAACCGAATTGATGTATTCGATGCCTCCGTATTCGCCACGGTGCGGTACTTGGAGGCTTTGGATAAATCTAAAGCAGGAAAGAAATGGTGGGGTGATAAATGAGCATGGCAAATTTTTTTGAGCGCTTCCGCTCTCGGGATAAGCCCCAAACGCGGAGCGCTGTATGCCTGTGTGATGGAACCGGCTGGAAAGACCTAACCTGTTCCGGCTATACAGACCTTGCGCACAACCCGGAAATCTGTGCCGCTGTTGATAGGATTGCGTCTTTAATTGGAAGCATGACAATCTATCTGATGCAAAACACCGATAGTGGAGATATCCGGGTTAAAAACGGGCTGTCTCGTGTGGTTGATATCGAGCCGAACAGTTACATGGGCCGGTCAAACTTTATCCAGTGGATCATCAAAACAATGCTGCTGGATGGCCGGGGAAACGCTGTAGTGCTCCCAAAGACCCGGAAGGGGCTGCTCCGGCGGCTTGACCCGATTCCGGCGGCGTTTGTAGCATTTGTACCGAATGGGGAACGGTATTATAGCATCGAAATATCTGGGAAACCCTATGACCCGAATGATGTGCTGCATTTTGCCATAAATCCGAGCAATTACTACCCATGGCAAGGCACTGGGTACAGCATTGCGCTGGCTGATGTGGCAAATAACCTCAAGCAAGCGGCGAAAACAGAAAATGGTTTCATGGCCAGTGAATGGAAACCGTCTCTTATCGTGAAGGTGGATTCGCTGACGGACGAGTTTTCTGACCCGGAGGGGCGTGCAAAGCTCCTTGGCGATTTTGTTGCAAGCAATAAAGCCGGGGAACCTTGGCTGATTCCTGCCGAGCAATTCTCGGTGGAACAGGTAAGGCCCCTTACTCTATCTGATCTTGCGCTGGCAGACTTCGTAAAACTGGATAAAACGACGGTGGCAACCATTCTTGGCGTGCCGCCTTTTGTTTTGGGCGTTGGCGAGTTCAAGCGAGACGAATGGAACAACTTTATTTCTTCCCGTATCATGCCGATTGCACAGATTTTGGAGCAGGAGTTTAGCCGAAAGCTGCTCGTATCTCCGGATTACTTTTTCCGCTTCAATGTCCGCTCCCTCTACAACTATTCCTTGGAGGAAACCATCAAAGCTGGCGCGGAAATGGTTGACCGCATGGCAATGACACGGAACGAGTGGCGCAGTTGGGTTGGGCTTACTCCGCACGAGGGAATGGATGAGCTTTTGGCCCTTGAAAACTACATTCCCGCGGACCGCCTTGGCGATCAGAAAAAACTAAACGGAGGAGGTGAGTAAATGGTAGGAGCAAGACAGGCAATCAGCCGCAGTGGCGACTTCAAAACCCGCGCTGCTGATGGAAACCTCTACATTGAGGGCTATTTCGCCACCTTTACCGGCGAATACCGGATGTGGGATAAAGCCATCGAGCGCATTGACCGAGGAGCCTTTGATGGTACCCTCGGTGATGATATTCGGGCGCTGGTTAACCATGATACCACAATCGTGCTTGGCAGAACAACAGCTGGTACACTGACCCTCCGCGTTGACGATTTGGGCCTTTGGGGGTCCATCCTCATTAATCAAGCGGATCAGGACGCCATGAACGCCTATGAGCGCGTAAAGCGTGGGGATGTTTCCCAATGTTCTTTCGGCTTTGACATCCTTGACGAGGAAACCGAAATCCGGCCAGATGGCACAACCGTGTGGACTATTCGCAAAGTCAAACTGTATGAGGTATCGGTCGTTACCTTCCCGGCCTACGAGGACACCATGGTAGAGGCTCGGAAAAAAGACCTTGAAAAGATCAACGAGCGCAAGCTCGACCAATGGAGGGCCGAAGCCCTCAAAAAGCTAAGAAAGGAGTGCTGACATGGCACTGAAATCCATTATGATTGCCAAAAAGCTGGAACTGAAAAGAGCAGCTTTTGAGGCACTGGTAGCTAAAGACGCAGAATTTGCAACACGCTCCGCTGAAATCGAAAAAGCAATCGGCGAAGCTACCACCGATGAGGAGCAGCAGGCTGTTGAGGACGCCATGAACAAATTTACCGAGGAACAGGATGCCCACAACGCCGAAAAAGAAAAACTGTCCGCAGAAATCAAGGGCCTTGAGGAAGATTTGGAAAATGCCGAAAAGGATCCTCCCAAGGCTGAACCCAAAGCAGAAAAGAAAGACGAAAGGAATGATTTTACAATGAACACTATCAACATTCGCTCCCTCCCCATGAATGTACGTGCCTTTGACGCTCTCCCCAAAGAACAGCGTGACGCTATCGTAGCCCAGCCCGATGTGCAGACCTTCTTTGCGGAGCTTCGTAACGCTGCCCGCAGCAAGAGAGATATCACCGGTGGTGAGCTGACAATCCCTGTTGTATTCCTCGACCTCATTGCCGAGAATATGTATCGCTACTCCAAACTGATGCGTCGGGTCCGCATCCGCAATGTCAATGGCGAAGCCCGTCAGACCATTGCCGGTACTGTCCCCGAGGCCGTTTGGACTGAAATGTGCGGCGCCATCAATGAGCTGACCTTCAGTTTTAACCAGATCACTCTTGACGGCTTCAAGGTTGCCGGTTATGTTCCTGTTTGTAATTCCCTGCTGGAGGATAACGATGTAAACCTCGCCTCCTGGATCGTCGAGATGCTGTCCGAGGCTATCGGCCTTGCCAAGGATAAGGCCATCCTGTACGGCAAGGGCGCTGGTCAGAAGATGCCTCTCGGTATTGTGACGCGTCTGGCGCAGGAGAGCAAACCCAGCGATTACCCGGCCAATGCTCCTGCTTGGGTTGACCTGCACACATCCAACATCATCACCATTCCCACCGCTTCCACCGGCGAGGCTTTCTGGGCTGCGCTGGCTGTTGCTGCTGGTAACACCTTCACCCGCTATTCCCGCGGCGAGCGCTTCTGGGCTATGAATAGCAAGACACTGGCTACTCTGCAGTCCAAGGCAATCCTTGCTACCGCTTTGGGCCGGTATGTCACCTTTGACGGTATGACCATGCCCATCATCGGCGGTGATGTGGAAATCCTCGAATTTATCCCCGATGGAGACATCGTTGGCGGCTATGGCGACCTGTACCTGTGGGCGCAGCGCTCCGGCATGACCATCGAAGCATCCCGTGAGGTTCAGTTCATTCAGGACAACACCGTATTCCGCGGCAAAGAGCGTGCTGACGGTATGCCCGTTATCCCCGGCGCTTTTGTGGCGATCAACATTAACGGCGCTTCCGTAACCACCTCCATGACCTTTGCGGCTGATACCGCCAACAACGCCAAGCTGTCCGCTCTGACCGTTGGAAACCTGTCCCTCAGCCCTGCATTTGATGGCGATGTGCTGAGCTACACCGCTACCGCTTCCGCTGCGACTGCTGCAGTAAACGCCACTACCGAGGTTGCCGGTGCGCAGGTCGCTATTGCCTACAACAACGCCAATGTGAAGAACGGCGGCTCTGTTACCTGGCTGGCTGATGGCGCTGCCCATCCTCTGACCGTTACTGTCAAGAATGGCAACGAGACCGTTGTTTACACAGTCAATGTAACCAAGGCTTCCTAAAAGGGGGTTAAAGCATGACAGACGCTGATATCCTCGTGATCTTGAAGGTTGATTTGCAACTTTCCACAACAGCGCTTGACGATTACCTGTCGGCGTTGATCGCGTCTGCCAAGGAGTATATCGCTACCGAGGGAATCGTACTTTCCACCAGCACCGGTGATGCTATGCTGGTGGAGATGTACGCCGCCTACCTTTACCGGCAACGCCGGGAAAAGGTCGTAGCAATGCCCCGGATGCTCCGGTGGGCACTCAACAACCGGCTGTTTGAGCAAAAGGTGGGTGATTGATTTGGATGATCTCATTACATTAATCTCCCAAACCTTTGAGCAGAACGATATCGGGGTACAGATTGCCACAGAAACCACAACACAGGTCTGGGCGCGGCTGCAGTCCGCTACACGGGCGGAGTTCTATTCCGCCGGTCAAAACGGCTTGCAGCCGTCCCTTGTGGCGGTTACTCCTATCGCCAACTATGCTGGGCAGAAATTAGCCGAGTGGCGCGGCACACGCTATTCCATTTATCGAACCTATTTTGCAACAGGCAGCGATGAAATAGAGTTGTATTTTGAGGAAAAGGTGGGCAACGATGTCGAAAACGGTTAGACCGGATGAGTTGGCAACGGCAATCCTGTCCGAACTGAAAAACTATGACCAGGCCGTTACGGATGGCGTAAAAAAAGAGGTTCGGCAGGTGGCAAAGGAATGCCGCCAAGACATTGTGACCGGCAGCCCGGTACAGACCGGCGATTATAAGGCCGGTTGGCGTGACAAGGTCGCATATGAGAGCTACAGCGATATCCGTATGCGAATTTTCAACAAAACGGATTACCAGCTCACGCACTTGCTGGAACATGGTCACGCAGGCCCAGGCGGAACCGCAAAAGGCTCTGCCCGCCCATTCCCCCACATCGGCCCAGCGGAGCAAAAGGCAGAGCAGAAACTATTAACCCGTGTAAAGGTGGTGATTAAGAAAGGATGACACTGCAAGAGGTCAATTCCCTGTTAAAACAGACGAGGATGCCCGTAGCTTACGGTTACTTCAATAAGCCGCAAAAGTTACCGTATATCCTCTATCGCGTCTCCTACTCCAATAATTTTGGCGCTGACAATGTGGTGTATCACCCCATCAACCATATACAGGTTGAGCTTTACACAAAAGATAAAGACCTAACAGCAGAGGGCAAAGTCGAACAGGCCTTGTCCTCTCTGTTTTGGCAGAAGTCCGAGAGTTACATTGAAGATCAGCAGTGTAACCAAGTAGTTTATGAAATCGAGGTGTAAAAATGGCTGATAAAGTTAAATTCGGTATCTCGAATGTCCATTACGCTATCCTCGACGGGGAAAATAACACCTACGGCACTCCCGTAGCCATCCCCGGCGCAGTTAGCCTGTCTTTGGAGCCTTCCGGCGATACCACCCCGTTTTATGCGGACAACATTCAGTATTTCGTAGCCGTGGCGAACAGCGGCTACACCGGCGATCTCGAAGTCGCCGTTTTCCCCGAAGCATTCCTCAAGGATGTTTTCGGGTATACTCTTGACACCACCAGCAAGGTGATGATCGAGAATGCAAACATTCAGCCCAAGTCTTTCGCACTGCTGTTCCAAGAGGAGGGCGATGTGAACGGGACGAAGTTTGTTCTTTACAACTGCACCTGCACTCGGCCTACCCGTGAGCTGAACACCACGACCGAGAGCGTAGAGCCGCAGACGCAGACCGTCAGCATCACCGCTTCCCCGCTGGCAAACGGCAACTCCCTTGCCTACACTACGGCGGAGACCCCGGAGGCGACCGTGAACGGCTGGTACACCGCCGTATTCACTCCGACGACTGGAGGCTGAAATGAACAAAGTAATCGAGATCGACGGAAAAAGTGTAGGGTTGTGCGCTAATGCGCTGACCCCACGCATCTACCGCCACAAGGTGGGTCGGGACATTGTCCGAGACTTGCAAAAGCTACAAACAGCAGCGACATCCGATGACGGATCTTTTTCCGTAAGCGATCTTGAAATATTTGAGGATGTCGCTTTTATCATGGCTCGGCAATATGACGGGTCCATCCCCGACAATGTTGACGAGTGGCTGGAGCAGTTTGAGATGTTTTCCATCTATAAAGTGCTCCCTGCCATTTTGGAGCTTTGGAGCCTGAACAACAAGACTACCGCTGTTCCAAAAAAAAAATAAAACAAACCGTGCGTGAGCCTACCGGGTCAACCTTTATGCTCCGCTGCGCTGAACTCGGGTTATCCGATGAAGCGCTGGAGGACATGACCTGCGGAATGGTCTATGATTTGATGATCGAAAAGGCCAACGACGCAGAACAGTATGCCATAAAGGGCAGACCCGGCGGCTTGCGTGATTTCTTCGCAGGAGGTGGTAAGATTGGCTGAAAATGTTAAAGGCATCGTTGTTGAAATCGGCGGCGATACAAAGGGATTGTCGAAAGCGATCAGCTCGCTGAACAGCGAAATCCGTGGGACACAATCGGAGCTTAATAAAGTCAATCGCCTGCTGAAACTCGACCCGACTAATATTGACCTGCTCAAACAAAAGGAGCAATTGCTCGGGGAACAAATCAAAAATACAGAAAACAAGGTTGAAAGCCTCCGAAACGCCAAAAAGAAAGCGGATCAGGAAATGGCGGACGGCACGGAGATCAACCAAAAACAATACCGTGAGTTAGTCCGGGAACTGACCAGCGCCGAACTAAAGCTGAAAGACCTACAGGCCGAAGCGTCCAGGAGCCGTGCGGCACTTGCACAGGTTTCAGCGGTTACAGGCGAAATAGCAGAAAAGTCTGGGAACATTGCAAAGAAGTTTGCGCCGGCATCTTTGGCCTTTGCAGGAGCAGGAGTGGCAGCCACAAAAGCGGCTGTAGAATTTGAAAGCGCCTTTGCTGGCGTTGAAAAAACAGTAGACGGCACTACAGAGCAGCTTGCGGCACTCCGACAGGGCATATTGGACATGGCAGAAGAAATTCCTGCGTCCACTACGGAGATTGCGGCGGTTGCGGAAGCTGCTGGACAGTTGGGTATTGCCACCGATGATGTACTTGACTTTACCCGCGTTATGATCGACTTGGGCGAAGCAACCAACCTTTCCGCTGATGAAGCTGCCTCTGCACTTGCCAAATTTGCCAACATTACCGGAACGACCGCTGATGAATACTCCAAACTCGGCAGTACCATCGTTGATCTTGGCAATAACTTTGCCACAACAGAGCGCGATATTGTTGAGATGGCTACACGCCTTGCGTCTGCTGGTACAGTTGCCGGGTTGTCCGAACAGGATATCCTTGCTCTGTCTACTGCCATGTCTTCTGTCGGTATTGAAGCAGAAGCTGGCGGAACAGCAATGACGCAGACACTTACCGCAATAAGCAAGGCTGTGTCTGCCGGCGGTGATGATCTTGAAACATTCGCAAAGATCGCTGGTGTATCTGCTTCTGAATTCGCAGATATGTGGGGCAATGAACCGATAGACGCAATCAGTGCTTTTATCGGCGGGCTTGGGAAGATGAACGAAAATGGAGAGGACACAATCTCCGTATTGGATGAATTGGGGCTCTCCGGGATTCGCCAGTCCAATATGCTTCGCGCGTTAGCCCTTGCGTCCGATGTATTGGACGATGCTGTTACAACCGCAAATACTGCATGGGACGAAAATATTGCCCTCTCCAACGAGGCAAGCAAAAGATACGCAACGACCGAAAGCCAGATGAAAATCCTCCGAAACGGGCTCAATAACTTGGCGATTTCCATCGGTGATATCCTGCTGCCGATTATCAATAAAATCGTCGCAGGGCTTCAAAATGCAATCGACTGGTTTTCAAACCTGGACGATGGTGTAAAGAAAACAATCCTTATTGTCGGCGGTCTTATTGCGGCAATCTCTCCTGTTGCTGGAATCATATCAGGCATAGCCGGAGCGATGAGCAAGCTGACAGGCACGGTAATACCTGCCCTTATTGAAGCGGCAACTAAAATGGGGCCGATTATTACAACCGTTGTAGAGGGAATTTCAAGCGGAATTGGGGCGGCAATAGGTTTTATTACAGAAACAGCTATCCCAGCCGTTATGAGCGCTGTGTCATCTGCGTTCACATTCATAACGGGAACTGTAATCCCTGGAATTGTAACGGGCATAACGACAGCTGTTAATTTTTTGATAGCCAACCCGATCGTTCTGATTATTTCCGCCATTGTAGGACTTGTTGCGCTGATTGCAACAAAGGGCGACGAGATACAGGCCATCCTCCAGCGTGTGGATGATTTCTTGCAGGGCGTATTTACGACGGATTGGTCGGAATCGTTCGGAGTATTGGGGGAAATCTTAAATTTCTTCTTCTCAACAGTAAAATCCATTTGGGATTCCATAAAGGCTGTTTTCGATGGGATTATCGATTTTATTCGTGGCGTTTTTACTGGAGATTGGGAAAGAGCATGGAAAGGTGTGCAGGAAATCTTTAATGGAATCTTTACGGCGCTTGTTGCCATTGCAAAAGCGCCCCTTAACGGCATCATTGCACTAATCAACATGGTCATTGACGCAATCAACTGGATGATAAACGGTCTGAATAAGATCCACTTTGATGTCCCTGACTGGGTTCCTGTTTTGGGCGGTAAGTCCCTCGGATTTAATATTCCGACCATCGGGAAAATTGCTTATCTTGCCAAGGGCGGAGTTTTGTCCTCCGGCAGCGCAATCGTCGGCGAAGCCGGGCCGGAGCTGCTTACCATGGCCGGTGGGCGTGCCCATGTAATGCCGCTGAACGGAAATGAGCGTGGTAGAATTACCATCGAAATGAACAACACATTTAACGGCTACGATAACGCAGCCGGTGAAGCTGCCGCAAGGAACTTGGTACAGGCGGTCAACCGTGCGCTTGGGAGGGCTTACTGATGAGAAAATTTAAGCTCAAGAACGGTGTCGGCGCCGAATGGGATTTGATGGACAAAACGGCGTACTTCAATGCGCCGGGTGGATTAGGCTTTGGCAAAACCTACTCCACCATCCAAGCCGGAAGCGCATGGCTGGTATCGGATGAATTCCTTAACCAGTATGCCGTGACAGGCGAAATGATATTCTTCGACTATTCCCGGTATCAGGCGTTTATTTCGTTCGTGACAAAAGGCCCGCTTTACCTGATGTATTCCCCGCTGGACACATGGTACAAAATCAAGTGTGAAGTGCAGTCTGCGGATAAGTCGGAGCTGAAATCCGGCTATTTGGCAGTACCGGTTACATTCCTCTGCTTCGGGACTTGGCACGAAGCTGTTAAGGTAACACAAAGTCAAGCGCCAGACCAAGGGATTAAAAGGTATAGCTATACTTATCCTTATTATTACGCAGAAACAGCAACAGGAACTGCAAAAATAAGAAACGGGGATTTGGCATCTCCTTGCAAGCTGCAAATCTTCGGCCCGGTCGTCAACCCGGCTTGGGCGCTTATCAAGGCCGGTACCCGTGTAGCGGTCGGAAAAGTAACCGCAACAATCCCTGACGGGCACAAACTCGTTGTTGATGCTGACCCTGCAACAATGGAGATCGCAGAGTATGCGCTCGACGGGACATACATCCAAAACCTGTACCAGTCCAGCGACTTTTCGACCGGAAGATTTATCTATGCTCCGCCGGGAGAAAGCACTTTGACATTTTCGCACGACGGCACATCGGATATCGTAGCATATGTGGAGGTGGAGAAACTTGCATACTCTGTTTAAGTGCGAAGTATTCGCAAGGGATTTCACATTCCGAAGTTTTGCGCCGATTGAAAGCCCGGAGATACAGTTTGACTACCTGACCCTAGAAAAAACTACTCTCCGGGCCGTAAAGCTGGATGCGAAAAAGGGCGACTTTATAAGCGTTACAGACCAAAACGGGAATGTAGCTTATCAGGGAATCGTTGACGATGTGGAAACAGATAAAACGGGCGTAACGATTTCGGCGCAGCCTCTTATGTCGCTTTTTGACGCAGAGGTATATTTCGATCGCACGACCTCTGCAAAGATTGAGCCTTTTATTGCTTCGATCATCCGAGATAACTTTGTTTCTTCTGGAGATGCTTTGCAAAACATATCCGGTATGACGGTGGAAACGACCTCCGAAACGACCGGGGCGCTCAACCTAAAGGACAACATCCACAGCTTTTACGAAATCATCACGAAATCTCTGACGGCTTACGGCGTAGCTGTCAACATGAGCTTTGACCCGCAGAAAAAGACGATCTCCGTTAAGGTTGGTAAGGTTAGCGAAACGGCGGTAATCGAAACAAATCTACAGGCCATCGTGGATAAAAACATCATCATCGGTGACAGTACAGGCCAGCTGAACAAGGTAACCATCTACAACAAGGCCGATGAGACGCAGCGCATAACCTACTATCTGCATCCTAACGGCAAGGTCGACACAAACAACACGGACAGAATTACACCTGTGTTTTTTGCGGCGCAGTTTTTGGAAACGGATATCAATTTTGAATCTGCTGCATACAAAAAGGCTTACGAAGCGTTAAGCCCGCAAAAGTATGACAACATGATCGAGCTGACTGCCCGAAACGACTGTGGCGTACTTGATACCTCGATGGCCATCGGCACAGAGGTTTTGGTCATTGATGGCGACAGTAGTTACAAATCTATCCTTACCGGCTATGCAAGGTCGCAGGATGTTACAAAAATGACCTTCGGCGTTGTCCGTGCCGACCTTACCAAAATTTTGATCCTTGAAAGGAGGGCAAACGCATGATAACGCTGCTCCAGTATAACGCATCTATCGTAACTCCAACGGATGATGCGTATCTGTACAACCACATTATCAACGACAGCGGCATCTTTACTGGCGTTGATATAACTACACAGGGCGGCAACATCATCAATGTTTCCGATGGCCGTGGTATAATCCTCGGTCGAAACTTTGTTGTTGAAGCACAGACAATCAACGCGACGCTTCCGACCAGCAGCTCCGTCCCCGGAAGATTGCTTATCCAAATTGACATGGCAAACACCGAAGCGCCGATTGCTTTTGTGACGCAGGCAGCCGATCCGCTTCCGGCACTTGTGCAGGAGGATATCAATGCAAGCGGTACTGTGTACCAGCTGCCGATAGCCACTTACACAGCCCAGCCCACAATGATCTCCGATTTGCAGTATGTAGCGCACACCATCAGCCCCGGTACTGTTGCGAGCTTTAACGGCCGCACCGGAGCGGTGACACCGCAAACCGGCGATTACACCGGCAGCCAAATCAAAATCCCCGGCTACAAGCAGGCAACCTCCCGGCAGAATGTAACCACAACAGACACGGTAACGCAGGCCATCGGTAAAATGGAGTACAAGATAAACAGGGCGGTTGTTATTAAGCAGCTTTCGCTTCCTGCGGCATCTTGGCTCGGCTCCGAAAGTCCTTACAGCCAAACCATCAGCGGCCTTGGTACTACGGCAAACAGCAAGGTAGACATCCAAATGGACGCAACAGCCCTTGGCGTACTTATCGACAGTGGCACCAGCGCTATCTGGATTGAAAACAACAATGGCACCCTTACCGCAAAAGCGCTGGGAGAGAAGCCCAATTCCAATCTTTCGGTTCAGGTGACCATCACGGAGGTATCTGCATGAGTGTAATCTACGGAAATCCCATTACATTGGGTGGTGGAGGAGCTGAACTCAATATTGATTTTGGCTCAACTCCGCCTACAGACACAAGTAAGCTGTGGGTGCCTTTGGTAAGTAAGCCAGACTTCGTGAAATGCAGTCCTGTTTTGAATTATGGAAATGAATACACGGAGACAAAGAATTGGACAGTTGGTTTTTCTCAGCTTAGAAATGACTACCCGCAAATGTGTTCATACGGTAATTATATTTATTCTGTTTGTCCATATACAGGTAGCCAGCAAAATGATATATATAGATATGATGTAACAACGGGAGAAAAAACGACTTTTTATTCAGACCTGGTTTACCAATATTATGTACTCGCATTTACTGTTGACAAATACATATATACTTTTAATCATAATGTTGGAGCAGATTCCGAGTATGTAGATAAGTTTGATTTGGAAACAGGAGAAAAAACTACACTAAGAAATGTTTCTTATCCCTTTCCCGGTACGCAAGTATACTATTTTTCAAGTGGCTGTGTTAGTGGCAATAAAATATTTCTTGTTGGTTCATATGTTGGAAGTATAAACTCTGCTACTGTATCAGTTTTCGATGTAACAACAGAAAAATTTACTTATCATGGGAATATGCCAGTACAAGCTCAAGGAACCTATAATGCAGCTTGTGTTGCAGTAGGAAGCAAAGTTTATGTATTTGGAGGCACAACAAGAGTCTCATTTGACCCACGGAAGTCTATACAGACATTTGATGTCGATACACAAGAATATACTCAGAATAACAATGTACTACCTTATATGGTGAACCAAGCAAATAGGTGCTGTAGAATCGGTAGCTATGCATATATCTTTGGAAATATAGATTCTACTCAGTATCAAAAAAAGATAATTCGTGTAAATTTAGATAACTTGGCCGTTGACGTGCTTGAGTCTGAATTGCACGCAAGTAGAGTATCAGCTTGCTGTGGATTTGTTGGTGATAAATTTTATCTTCTTGGTGGTTCTGGAGTTTCTTCAGTAGAAACATTTACACAATCGACTGTTTTGCAACAAAATCATTTATTTCTACAAGCAGACTTTGGTTTTGACAATCCATTCACAGTCGTAAAAGGTCAAAAATCCGAATTTGAAGCCTACTTACGAAATGCTTACATCGGAGATTCAAACAACATCGCTCAACTCACAAATGCTTATATTTACGATACAACTACAAATCAGTGGAAAACACTTTCTGGCGAAAGTTATATCCTTGATACACTTAATGCTCTTAACATTATGGGGGTGAACTAATGGGTTATTATACAGAAAAAGCCAAAGAAGTAAAAGCAAAGCAGGAAGCAGAACTTGCACAGCTGAAAGCGGCACTGCAGACCATTGGCGTAGAAACCGAAGAAAAGGAGGAAACAGCCAATGCGGAATGACATCTTAGAGCAGGCGCAGGAAATCCGGACGAGCATTGACAGCGTGACCGGCGCCATGGCGGACGCTGATGCAGCAAAGAACCCCATGCTGTTCCTACCATGGGAAACTGGCACCAAGTATGCGGTGGGTGACCGCAGACGACACGATGGCAAGGTGTACAAGTGCTTGCAGGCCCACACATCGCAGGCAGACTGGGAACCCCCGGCTGTTCCTGCTCTGTGGGTGGTAGTCAATATCAGCTCTCCTGGCACTATTGATGACCCAATCCCGGCATCGAAGGGTATGGAATACGAGTACGGCAAGTACTACCTCGACCCGGAGGACAGCAAAACCTACCTCTGCAAGCGTTTGAATGAAACAGGCACCATCGTGCTGTATTACCTGCCGCATGAGCTTATAGGCCAGTATTTTGAGGAGGCATAACCCATGGAAATTGCACTGGCCCTCCTCGGCTCCGGCGCATTGGCTACCGTCATTAGCTGGCTGCTGCATCGTATTGACCGCAAGCAGGACAAGCAGGATCAGATTATCTCCGGTATGGCAGCCTTGGACAATAAGCTGCAACAGCATATTGATTCTGACGAACGCTACCGGGCAGATATGTGCCGCATCCGCATCCTGCGCTTTTCGGACGAGCTGCGCCGTGGGGCGAACCACAGCGAAGAATCCTTCAATAATGTGCTGGAGGATATCGACAACTACACAGAGTACTGTGTGGAGCACGAAGATGTCTACATCAATTCCAAAGCGGATGCAGCGATCCGCAACATTAAGAGCGTCCACGACCGCTGTATTCGTGGCGAACTCAAATTCCTTTAAGGAGGACATAAAATGAACGAATTTGTAACTTGGACTTCCCTTGGTACTTACGCAGGCGCTGTAATGATGGTCACAATCATTACCCAGTTCCTCAAGCAGACCCCTCTCAAGAACATCAACACCCAGCTGCTTGCTTACATCATCTCTGTGGCCATCCTCATCGGAGCCGAAGCCTTTAACGGCTCTGCTCTGACGGTACAGGGCGTGGTGCTGTGCCTGCTGAACGCTGTTATTGTCGCTTTGGCTGCTAATGGTACATATGACGCAGCCACCACCGGCATGGTCAAACACACTGATGCGGCTATTTTGGATGCCGAAGGAAAGGGGGAAGCCTAATGGCTTTCCTCTCTCCCGACAATGTACGCTATGATAACGGCGTAAAAATCTGTGAGAAGATAATCCCGGATTCTGCGGTGTGGAACCGTGATGTTAAGGAAGGTGGTTACACCTACCGAAAGGGAACGACCTATAAGGCCAACCGACCGCTTTCTGCGATTAAAGGCGTCACGATCCATAATACCGGGCGCATCAAGATCCCTAACGGAACCACAATGGCCGAGCAGTACACCAGGGCAACTTATCCCAACTGCAACATGGGGTCTGTCCGTGTCCACTACTATGTGGACGAGAACGAAGCATGGCAGAACCTTGACGAGGGCGAGGTCGGCTGGCACGCTGCCGATGGAAACTATGGCCCCGGCAACAGCACTACCATCGCCATCGAGATCATCATGGACGGAACTGATGCCGAGTATAACCGGATTGCCGAAGATAATGGTGCAAGACTTTGCGCTGCTATTCTCAAACGGCATGGCTTGGACGAGAACGCAGTCTACCAGCACCATGACTGGTACGCAAGGAAAGATTGCCCTGCCTATATCAGACCGCACTGGAGCGCGTTTTTGGCGTTGGTGCGGCAGTATCTCAATGACGATGCGCAGGCGCCGAGCGATTATGATAAGCTGGTCGCCGAGCTGGAAGAAATCAAAGAGAAGTACAGAACCGAACACGCCAGCGCGCAGGCGCTGCGTGGGAGAATTTTAGCCGCTGTGGAGCAGTACGATACGGTGGCAAAATAACTCACTTTGCAACTCACTTTTGTTCCGAAAGTGAGTTTTTCATGCTTTTTTCAGCGGAATGAAAGTCGGAAAAACCGCTTGATTCCTACACTTTACGGCAATAACATAATTTTGCGTGTGGGTTCAAGTCCCATCTTCCGCACCAAAAAGAAAAAGACGCCCAAGGGCGTCTTTTTCTTTTTGGTGCACTGGGGAGCACAAAGCCTGCGCAAAGGACCAGTCTGTGTGGGATGCTTTCCGCAAAAATATCTAGCTGATATTTTTGAGCTAATGCACGAATGGTATTTCGCTCGCTGCGGCGAGCGACCTGCCTTTTGAAAAAGGCCGGCGCCAAAACTTTTTACATTTTTCCTCTCGCGCACGCGCGTGCACCCGCCCGTACCCGCGCTACATGCGTGTATATGTACGCGCGCATGGACTTTCAGTCCGGATTATGGGACTCATCATCTGCTACAATAAAACCGTGGAAAGCAGCCGGCAGCCCCTTATCCCAGGAGAGAAACCGAGAAGAAAACTGCCGCCGGTCAACCATTCCGGGCGGCCAGCAGCCCCGCCGCAAAGTCCCTTACCCGCTGCTTTTCCGCCGGGGTCAGCCGGGCCAGCAGCGCCCCCAGGCTCTCCCCACCCAGTCCGTCCTCCGCCGGGAGGGCGGGCTTTTCTATTTGCGGCGAATTGCCGCACAGCCAGTCCACTGTCACATTGTATTTTTCAGCGATCTCCCGCAGCTTTCCCCGGTAGGAGCCGCTCCGTCCGGCCCGCCAGTCGGCCACCACATTGCCGCTTTTGTAGCCAAGCGACCGGGCAAATTCCGCATCCGCCCCATGCCGGTCCGGGATCAGGGATAGAATTCTTTGCAGCATAATATCCATATTTTCTCTCCTCATTTTGGATAAATCTACAAAAACTCACAAATCGTGAGAAAACACTTGAAATCACGCAAAACATGAGTTACAATGGAAAGTGGGATCTTTCCCCAAACGCTCTGTTTTGTATGATTTTTCGCTTGTTCAAGCGGTTTCCGTCTCTATCATACCGCAAAAAGCTGCCCTTGTCAAGTGCTTTTAATCCACACGAACATGAGCTTTTGGCACAGTCCCAGCCGGGGGAACGGCCTGCCGCGGCAGGGGGGAGCCGTCTCATCCGGCAAAATCAAACGACCCGGCCACGAGGCCGGAGAGAGGAAACCGATGAAACACAACACGAAAAACCGAAAGGGGGCCGCCGCATGAGCACCGTCTATGCCAGCCCCATCTGGCTGGGGAGACCCCACTGCCCGGTGACAGTCACCACCGGGGCCGGGGCAGTCGTCACGGCAGCCCTGGGCAGCCTTACCCTGACCGCCACCGCCGATGCCAACGGCCTTTGCGCCATGAAGCTGCCCCGCCGGGGCCGCTGGAGCTTTACCGCTGTACTGGGGGGCAAAAAGGGCTTTGGCACGCTGGCTGTCCCGGGGCAGAGAAGTCTTTCCCTGCCGCTGTATTCCACCACCCTGGCGGAAAATTCCTGGGCCGAGATCGCCGCGGCGGCAGCGGCCGGGATAGCTGCCCGGCTGTGGTCGCCGGGGGATGTGAAAGAGCTGACCATCAGCGGCACGGCCGGCCTGCTCACCGTCACCGATCTGACCATTGGGGCCATCATCCTGGGCTTTGACCACAATGCCGCCCTGGAGGGCAGCGGCCGAATCCACTTCCAGCTGGCGCGCCTGGGGGCGACCCCGGTGGCCCTGGTGGATAGACGCCACGGCAGCTTCAGCGACCTGGCCGGGGCCTTTACCATGAACACCACCGCCACCAGTGAAGGCGGCTGGCAGGGCTGCCATATGCGGCAGGAGATCCTGGGCAGCGACAGCAGCGATGTGCTTGCCCCCAAGGAGGGGACGCTGCTGGCCCTGCTGCCGGAGGAACTGCGGGCGGTGATGAAGCCCTGCACCAAATACACCGATAACACCGGCAATTCCATGGAGGCCGCCGCGGTGACCGCCACCCAGGAATGGCTGTTCCTGCTCTCGGAGTGGGAGTACTATGGGGCCCGCACCATGGCCAATGAGGGAGAGCAGAGCTTCCAGCGGCAGTATGCCTACTATGCCGCCGGCGGCAGCCCAGCCAAAATGCGCCACAACCGCACCACAGCTACGGCCCGGGATTGGTGCCGCAGCCCGGCGGCGGGGTGGGCCGGCTTTTGCCATGTGAACAAGGACGGCACTGCCTACTACGAGGCCCCGAATGCCGACCTGGGCATTGCACCGGCCTTTGTGCTGGGCGCATAAGATAGACTGGGAGGTGTGAACATGGATCAGGAGATCATAGTGGCGGGGCTGGCGCTGGTGGGCAGCCTGAGCGGCACCTATTTTGCCAACCGCCGGGCCACCGCCCTTATCGCCTACCGGCTGGAGCAGCTGGAAAAGAAGGTGAACCAACACAATTCCGTGATAGAACGGCAATATGAACTGGAGAAAAAATTTGCGGAGCACGAGCGGGACTATGCCGCTGCCTGCCGCCGCATAGAGGAGCTGGAGAAAGGAGCATGAGTATGAGTGAATTTGTAACCTGGGAGGCACTGGGCGGCTATGCCGGCGCGGTGATGATGGTGACCCTCATCACGCAGTTTTTGAAAGGGACGCCGCTGGGCAAATGGAACAGCCAGCTGGTGGCCTATGTTATCGCCGTGGTGCTGCTGATCGGGGCGGAGATCTTTGGCGGACAGCCGGTGACAGTGCAGGGGGTGACCCTGTGCCTGCTGAACGCGGTCATTGTGGCGCTGGCGGCCAACGGGATGTACGATGCTGCCGCCAAAGGCAAAAAGACGGCGAGCTATCAGCATGAGGAGTAAAAGTAAAAAAGAGAACCCATGTAGGGTTCTCCGATTATTTGACAGGTCTGATTTCTAAAAGGCGCTCGATGGGAACATGGAGAGCTTGAGAAACATCCAGCAGCAGGCCGACCGTTGGTTTGCTGCTGGCGGTTTCTACCCGTTGAATATGTTGATGACTGTAACCAGTCATTTCGGCAAGCTGCAGTTGGGTGTACCCCGCTTCTTTACGGTAGCGCATGATGTTCAGCCCAATTTGCACATAGTCATTATAATGCTTATCCATACACACCACCTCTGCCTATTATTTTAGAGGTTTTCGACGGCGATTTATCCAACCCAATGTGAGGAAATAATTAAATTAGGTTGTATTTTGCGCAAAAACGCGCTAGAATGTAAAAAGTGGGAGGGATAAATGATGATGGATAATAATTTTGAAAAGGCATTTGGTGAGTATCTGGACAGTGCGGAATACGACACAATTGCCAATGAATTGTTTGCCGCTGCCCGCAATGCTTTTTTGGCGGGATGGATTGCCGCAGGAGGGAGTTTGCCGGCTTCCGGACATATCCTTGAGGTATATGGAGGAAAGAATGAACCTTAAAATTGAATGAAAACTTGCAAAATTTTGTATTGACAAATGAGGTGGCATGGCCTATAATAGCCACAAATAAAAAACCTGTGATCGAGAAGAGTAACCGGTCAGTTTTCGTTGATAGCGAGCCGCGGAGGGTGCAAGCGCGGTAACGGGAGGAGCGGCGAATGGACTCGTGAGGGCGGCCGAACACGCAGAGCATGCGCCAGTAGCAGCCGACGGGAAACCGGCCCCGTTATCCATCCCGGCTTACATCATGTGTGTAGGAACAGAGCGGATGCTGCAAAGCATCAATGACGGGTGGTACCGCAGAGCTGATTTTCAGTCCTGTCCCAAGAGTTTTTCTTGGGATGGGATTTTTTATTTTACCGGGAAAGGAGCGAGCGCGATGAAGATGAAAGAGAGAATACTGCCGGGACGGCGATGGTGCCCGCTGCCGGAAAAATGAACGCCCGTAACATAAACTACCGACCCGAAAAAGGAGAATATACCATGAAAACCAACCTGAAAAAAGTTTTTGCCCTTATTTTTGCCGTAATGTTCGTATTCTGCTTTGCCGCCTGCGGCGAGAAAAAAGCCCCAGTCATCGGCATCAGCCAGTACGGCGAGCACGAAAGCCTGGATAACTGCCGGGAGGGCTTTCTGCAGGGGCTGAAGGACGCCGGCCTGGTGGAAGGCACCGACTATACCATCGACTACCAGAACGCCGGGTTTGATGATAACATCACCAAGCAGATCGCCGAGAGCTTTAGCGCCAACAATGTGGCCCTGATGTGTGGTATTGCCACCAACAGCGCCACCGCCTGCTACGCCGCCGCTGAGAATAAAGACATCCCGGTCATTTTTACCGCCATTACCGACCCGGTACAGGCCAAGCTGGATACCGGCAATGTGACCGGCACCAGCGATAAATTGGCCGTGGAGGGCCAGCTGGAGCTCATCCGCGCGCTGCAGCCTGAGGCCAAGACCATCGGTATTCTGTATACCACCAGCGAGCCGAACTCCGTTTCCGCCATTGCCGAGTACGAGGAAAAGGCCCCGGCCTACGGCTTTACCATCGAGGCGGTGGGCGTGACCGCGCAATCCGAGGTGGTGCAGGCCTGCGATACCCTGCTGGCCCGCGGTGTGGACTGCATGAGCAACCTGACCGATAACAATGTGGTGGGCGTGTTGCCGGCCATTCTGGAAAAGACCAACGCCAAGAGCATCCCCGTTTACGGCAGCGAGATAGAGCAGGTGAAGAAGGGCTGTGTGGCCTCCATCGGCATTGATTACTATGAGCTGGGCCGCCAGACCGGCCAAATGGCCGCCAAGGTGCTGAAGGGCGAGGCCACCTGTGAGGAGATGCCCTATGAGACCATCAGCGAGTACGGACTGTATGTGAACTACACTGCCCTGACCGAGATGGGCCTGACCCTGCCGGAGGAGCTGGCCGGCCGTGCCATTGACGCCAACGCCTGATTTTTTGCTTCGAATTTTTGATTTGACCGCAAGGAGTACACCATGCTGAATGTGATACTGGAGACCTGCGCCGGGACCCTGACCCAGGGGCTGATCTACGCCATATTATCCTATGGTATTTTTATCACTTATAAGATACTGGATTTCCCCGACCTGACGGTGGACGGCAGCTTTCCGCTGGGGGCTGCCGTGACCGCCGTGCTGCTGACCCACGGGGTGAATGCCTGGCTGACGCTGCCCATTGCCCTTGTGATCGGGGCGCTGGCGGGGCTTTGCACGGGGCTTATCCATGTCCGGGCCAAGGTGAGGGACCTGCTGGCCGGTATCATCACCATGACGGCGCTGTATTCCATCAATTTGCAGATCGCCGGCTCCAACCTGATGGTGGAGCGGGCCATTGATACCATTTACACCTCCGCCCCGGTGATGGCGCTGCTGGGCAGCGTGCCGCTTTTGTACCGCAAGCTCATTGTTTCGCTGGTGCTGGTGGTGCTCATCGGGCTGGTGCTGGAGTGGTATTTTTCCACCAAGAACGGCCTGCTGCTGCGGGCGGTGGGCGATAACGATACCCTGGTGACCACCCTGGCTGTGGATAAGGGCAGCATGAAAATTCTCGGTCTGGTGATCGCGAACGCTTTGGTGGCGCTTTCCGGGTGCATTGTCTGCCAGGAGGGACGCTCCTTCAGCGCAACGATGGGCACCGGACAAATGGTATTCGGTTTGGCGGCGGTCATCATCGGTACCACGCTGTTCCGCCGCATGAGCTTTGTGAAGGGGACGGCCGCCGTGGTCATCGGCAGCATCCTGTATAAGGCCTGCATTCAAATCGCGATCCTGCTGGGGCTGCCCGGCAATATGCTGAAATTTATCACCGCGGCGCTGTTCCTGGTCATTCTTACCACCGGGAACCTGAGCGGCCGGAAAGGAGGCGCCGACCGTGCTGGAGCTTAAAAATATCACCAAAATATATAACCCCGGCGAGATCACTGAGGCCTGCCTGTTCCGGGACTTTAACCTTTCGGTGGAAGCGGGCGAGTTTGTTTCCATTGTGGGCAGCAACGGCAGCGGCAAGACCTCCCTGCTGAATATCATCTGCGGCAGCATTCCCATTCAGGGCGGCGATGTCATCATTGACGGCGAAAGCATGTTGCACAAGAAGGAATTTATGCGGTACCGCCGCTTTGGCCGGGTGTACCAGAACCCCGCCCTGGGTACCAGTCCCAACCTGACCATGTTCGAGAATCTCTCGCTGGCGGATAACAAAGGCAAGGCCTATGACCTGAGCCGGGGCGCGAACCACGCCCGGCGGGAAAGCTACCGGGAGCAGCTGGCTTCCCTGGGGCTGGGGCTGGAGGACAAGATGGATATTAAGATGGGGGCGCTTTCCGGCGGGCAGCGGCAGGCCGTGGCCCTGCTGATGGCCACCATGACGCCCATTGATTTTCTCATCCTGGATGAGCACACCGCCGCGCTGGACCCCAAAACGGCGGATACTATTATGGCGCTGACCGACCGGGTGGTGCGGGAAAAGGGTCTGACGGCCATAATGGTGACCCACAACCTGCGCTATGCCGTGGAGTACGGCAGCCGCCTGCTGATGATGGATAAGGGCCACCTGGTGCTGGATGCCGCCGGGGAGGAAAAGAAGCACATGAGTGTGGACGATATTCTGGACCTGTTTACCAAGATCAGTATCGAGTGCGGCAACTGACTTCTGCGGCAAAAATAGGCGCGGAGAGGTCTTGCCCTGCTTTGCGAAAGAAATGAGAAAAAGTTCGGAGAAATCCGGACTTTTTTGCTTTCGCGGGGGGCGGGGGAGATTGTCTTGCGGCCAAAAATCTGCTATACTGATTCTATATTTACATATTGTTCAAGCAATCTTTATCATACTGCGGTATGATAAAGGGGAAAAGTACAGCGGGGAGGCGGCGGGATGTTCGGTTATATCAAAACCTGCACGCCGCAGCTGCGCCTGTGCGAATGGGAAGCCTACCGGGGCATCTACTGCGGGCTGTGCCGTACCCTGGGGCGGCGCTTTGGACCGCTGGCCCGGCTGACGCTGAGCTATGACTTTACCTTTTACACCACGCTGGAGATGGCCCTGCGGGAGGAAGTGCCCGAATTCCGCCGGAGAAGCTGCGGGGTAAACCCGCTGCGGCGCTGCCTGCACTGCGAGGAAAACGAGGCGCTGAACCGAGCGGCGGATATGGCCATTCTGAGTCTGTGGTATAAGGCGGAGGATACCATTGCCGATGGGGGATTCCTTGGCCGGTGCGGCGGCCGGCTGCTGCGGGCCATGCTGCGGCGGCAGTACCGCCGGGTGGCGGAAAAAACCCCCACAGTGGATGCGGTATTTGCCGGGGAGATGGACCGCCAGCGGGCGCTGGAGGCCGCCGGGGATACCAACCTGGACGAGCTGTGCGAGCCGACCGCCAAAATGACGGCGGCGATGCTGAGCCTGCTGAGTGAGGAGCCGGGCGAGCGCCGGGTGCTGGAGCGGCTGGGGTATCTGCTGGGGCGGTATATTTACATGGCGGATGCGCTGGACGACTGGGAAAAAGACAAAAAGCACGGGGATTTTAACCCCTTTTTACAGTGTGAGGATGAACCGGAGGCGCTGAAGCGCCACGCCAGAGCCAGCCTGCTGTTGACCATCGGGGAGATGGGGGCCGCGCTGGACCTGCTGGAGCTGCGGCACTTTGGGCCCATACTGGAGAATATCATCCGGCTGGGACTGCCCCAGACGGTGGAAGAACTGCAACTGCCCCCAAAGCAAAGGAGGAAACGAGAAAAATGACAGATCCCTACAAGGTGCTGGGAGTAAGTCCGAACGCGACCGACGATGAGGTGAAGGACGCCTACCGCCGGCTGGCCCGGAAATATCACCCGGATAACTATGTGAATAACCCGCTTTCCGACCTTGCGACCGAGAAGATGAAGGAGATCAACGAGGCGTACGATGAGATCCAGCGGCAGCGCAAAAGCGGCGGCAGCGGCTACGGACAGCAAAGCTACGGCGGGGGATATCAGCAGAGCTATGGCGGCTACCAGCGGAATTACGGCGGGTACCAGCAGAGCTACGGTGGTTCCTCTCAGTTTGCGGATATTCGCAGGCTCATCAACCTGAACCGGCTGGGCGATGCCGAGGAGCTGTTGGATGGGATTTCCGCCAGCGCCCGCACCGCCGAATGGAACTACCTGAAGGGAATAGTAAACTACCGCAAGGGCTGGCTGGATAACGCCGTGACCTACCTGAACACCGCGTGCGCCATGGAGCCCAACAACATGGAGTACCGCCAGGCGCTGAACCAGCTGACCCAACAGCAGCGGGGCTATGCCCAGGCGGGCGGCACCAGTATGTGTGAGGTGTGCGCTTCGCTGTACTGTGCCAATGCCTGCTGCCAATGCATGGGAGGTGGCTGCTGATGCAGAAAAAGAGTGGACAGGTGGCGCTGGGCGGTATTGCTACCGGCATGTGCATCGCGTTGATGTTTGCTACGGGGATGATCCCATTTTCCTACTACGCACTGCCGGCGCTGGCCGGACTGGTGCTGATTGCCGTGCGGGAGGAAAACGGGCTTTCCACGGCGCTGATCGTCTTTGCGGCGGTTTCGCTTTTATCTGTTTTTGTAGTGCCCATCAAGGAAGCGGCGCTGCTGTTTATCGCGTTTTTTGGGTACTATCCCATTTTGCAGGAGACCTTTGCCAAGATCCGCCCCAAGGCGCTGAGCTGGGTGGTGCGGCTGGTGATTTTTAACGCGGCGGTGGTGGCGGCCTACTGGGTCATCGTCAATGTATTTGGCATCACCGAGATTTTGGAGGAATTCGGGGATTTTGGCAAGTACTCGGTGCTGGTGCTGCTGGCCTTTGCCAATGTGTTTTTTGTCATTTACGATGGCGCGGTGAAGAACATCACCCTGGCCTACCGCAACTGGTTCAGGCCGAAAATTCTGAAAAAAGTGCGCTGAAAAGGCGAAAACCGGCGGTTCTTCGGCAGAGGAGCCGCCGATGGTTTAGCTGGCAGGGCGCGGGTACCTGCCAAGAGCGCCAGCCCGCAGGGCCGCCCGGCCGCAGGCCGGGCGAGGGGGCGGCGGAGCCGCCCTCTACCCTGCCCCGGAGGGGCGGGGTGCCCTGCGGGCCGTATGCCTGCGGTTTGCAGAGACCGGCCGAGTGCCGTAGCCTGCAGAATAAGTGAGTGGAGAGCAAAAAATGAGTTACCGACTGTTTCTATTTGATTTGGACGGCACGCTGGTGGATACCTCACCGGGCATTCTGGAGGCGCTGCGCAGGATGGAGCAGGAGGTGGGGGCGGAGCCCCTGCCGCAGAAAACGCTGGAGAAGTTCATTGGGCCGCCGCTGGAGTGGTCGATGGAGACCTATTACGGGCTGGAGCCCCGGACGGCCAAGGTATGGGCGGATATCTACCGGCGCATCTATACTGAGGAAAACTGTATCGCGAAGTCGCGGCTGTACCCCTATATCCGGGAGTCACTGGCACTAATCAGGGAAAAGGGCGGCAAATGCGCGGTGACCTCCCTGAAGATGGACCGCATGGTGGCGGCTACGCTGGAGGTCTATGACCTGGCGCCGGAATTTGACGCGCTGGTGGGCCGCAGCGAGGTCTGTCCCACCAAGGCGGATACCATCCGGGAGGCGATGCGGCTGCTGGACTGGCCGGGAACCGCAGATGTGGTGCTCTTCGGCGACAGCCGCTATGATGGCGAGGGTGCCATGGAAGCCGGGGTGGCCTTTGTACCGCTGACCTATGGGTTTGGCTTTGCTGAGGAGGGCAGCATGGCGGGACTGGACTGTGCCGCCGTGGCCCGGGAACCGGAGGATGTGTACCGCTTTATCCGCGCACAGTTTGAAGGGAAATGATACACGGCATCTTGCGGGGAGATACCGCAATATGATATAATAAAACTGCCAAAGGCGAAGGGAGCCGAAGGCGAGAGAAAGGAGCGCTGCCGATGAATGGGATCCAAGTTTTTCTGGCGGCCTATGCCCAGCCGCTCATCTGGCTGGCTGTGGCGCTGGTCATGCTCATCTTAGAAGCCGCCACGGTACAGATGGTGAGCATCTGGTTCTGCCTGGGGGCGGTGGCCGCGGCCATCGCGGCGATCCTGGGTGGTTCCATCCCGGTGCAGATTGTTGTATTTGTGGTGATCTCCGGGGTAACGCTGGCCTTTACCCGCAAGTTTGTAAAAAAGGTGCTGCGGGTGAAAAAGACCCCTACCAATGCCGATAGCGTCATCGGCGCCATCGGGCAGGTGGTAGAACCCATCGACGATGAGGCGGGCACCGGACGCATCAAGGTGGAGGGCATGGACTGGAGCGCCCGCACCACCGATGGCAGTAAGCTGCCGGAGGGCGTAAAGGTAAAGGTAAAAGCAATCGCAGGTGTTAAACTGATGGTTTCCCCCATCAGAGAAAAGGAGGACTAATATTATGTGGCTGATTATTGTTCTGGTTGTGCTGGTGATCCTTTTGCTGGTGACCAATATCCGGGTGGTTCCGCAGGCGACCGAGTTCGTCATTGAACGGCTGGGCACCTACTACACCACCTGGGAGACTGGCCTGCACTTTAAGGTGCCGTTGGTGGACCGTGTGGCGAAGCGCATCTCGCTGAAGGAGCAGGTGATGGACTTTGCACCGCAGCCGGTGATCACCAAGGATAATGTCACCATGCAGATCGATACCATCGTATTCTACCAGGTGACCGATGCCAAGCTGTATACCTACGGCGTGGAGCGGCCTATTCTCGCTATCGAGAGCTTGACCGCCACCACCCTGCGTAATATCATCGGTGATATGGAGCTGGACCACACCCTGACCTCCCGCGATGTCATCAACAGCCGCATTACCGCCGCGCTGGACCAGGCCACCGATAAGTGGGGCATCAAGGTAAACCGCGTGGAGCTCAAGAACATCGTGCCGCCGCGTGACATTCAGGACGCCATGGAGAAGCAGATGCGTGCCGAGCGTGAGCGCCGTGAGGCGATCCTGCGCGCCGAGGGTGAAAAGCGCAGCCAGATCTTGATTGCCGAAGGTAAGAAGGAGAGCCAGATCCTAAACGCCGAGGCCGAAAAGCAGGCGGCCATCCTGCTGGCGGAAGCCGAGAAGGAAAAGAAGATCCGTGAGGGCCAGGGCGAAGCCGAGTCCATCATGCTGGTGCAGAAGGCGCAGGCCGATGCCATTCGCCTGCTGAACGAGGCCTGCCCCAGCCGGGAAGTGCTGACGCTGAAGGCCTACGAGAGCTTTATGAAGGCGGCCGACGGCCAGGCGACCAAGATCATCATTCCCAGCGAGATCCAGGGCATGGCGGGTCTGGCGGCCTCGGTGAAGGAGCTTGTCAAGGAATAAGCCGAAATTTTAGTAAAAGCGCTGTCCCCCATGGGATGGCGCTTTTTTTCGGCTTGTGCTATAATGGAGACAGAGATCCCCTGCCCGGGGTAGAGGTGGGGGAGGGGCCGGGCCGGGCCCCGCAGGGGCCTGGCCGCCCCGGCAGGGGCGGCCAGGTGGGCGGGCGAAGCCCGCCACGGCGCGCAGCGCCGCCCTGCGGGGCCCCAGGCTCCCGGCCGGCACCAAAACGGAGGAGGACGCGAAAATGGCAAAGCTGTATTTCAAATACGGGGCGATGGGCAGCTCCAAATCCGCCCAGGCGCTCATTACCAAGTTCAACTACGAGGAGCTGGGCATGACCGTCTGGCTCATCAAACCCTCGGTGGATACCCGTGACGGCGCCGATATCATCAAATCCCGCATCGGCTTGGCAAAAAAGGCGGATATCATCCTGCCGGAGGATAACATCATCGAAAAATTTGATCAGCACCCCGGTATGGATGTCATCATTGCCGATGAGTGCCAGTTCTTCACACCAGAGCAGATCGACCAGCTGCGCACGCTGGTGGATGAGCGGGATATGCCGGTCATCTGCTTTGGGCTGCGCACCGACTTTTTGACCCACCTGTTCCCCGGCAGCCGCCGCCTTTTTGAGGTCGCAGACTCCCTGACCGAGATAAAGACCGTATGCGCCTGCGGGCACAAGGCAACCGTCAATGCCCGTATTGCGGGCGGGCGCATCGTCACCGAGGGCGAGCAGGTCTTCCTGGGCGGCAACGAAAGCTATGTGGCCATGTGCTACAAGTGCTGGCAGGAGAAGATCAAAAAGCAGCGGGAGGAAGACAATAACCGATGATTTGAGACCGGCGGCAGCCGGCTTTTTGGGGGAGAAATAGTTATGGCAAAGGATAAAACCGAAAAAACCAATGTAATGCGCCTGCTGGAGCAGAAAAAATTGCCCTACACCCCGCACGATTACCTTGCCACCGGCGCGGTAAGCGGGGTGGAGGTGGCTGCGGCGCTGGGCGAGCCGCCGGAGCGGGTCTTTAAGACACTGGTGACCACCGGCGCCTCCGGCGGGCACTATGTCTTTGTTATTCCCGTGGCGGAGGAGCTGGACCTGAAAAAAGCCGCCAAAGCGGTGGGGGAGAAAAGCATCGTCATGCTGCCGCAGAAGGAGCTGCTGCCCCTTACCGGCTATATCCACGGCGGGTGCAGCCCCATCGGCATGAAAAAACCGTTCCCCACTGTGCTGCACGAGAGCGCCGCAGACTGCGAGAGCATCTATGTCAGTGCGGGGAAGATCGGCTATCAGGTGCAGCTTTCCCCCGGCGACCTGCAAAAGATGCTGCCGATGAAGCTCTGCGATGTGATAAAATAAGCGCAAAAACGCCCGCCGTATGGCGGGCGCGTTTTGTTTTAGTTGGCGGGGGTGAATTCGCAGGAGAGATACCGCAGCTGCAAACCCAGCAGCGGGCTTTCCCATTCCTCCCACTCCAGCGTGCGGGTGCCCATCAGGTAATCGGTGGGCAGAATGTTGCCATGCATTAACCGATTGCAGCAGTCCTCGTAGGCTTCAGCCGGATCGCCGCCCTGCCCATAGCCGTTGCCGTAGACGGAGAAAACCCCCTTGTAGTGGTTTTCCCCCAGCTGCTCCAGGTGGGTCAGTACCATAAAGTTGGGTATGAGCATGCCCCAGCCGGTAGATTCCACATTTCCATCCTGCGTCAGGGTGGTATTACGGGTTTCATACTGGGTGATGGGCTCACCCAGGTATTCCATGGCGGCCCGGTCATATTCCGCCTTGGGGTAGGAGTAGGTCACTTCTTTTCCGGCAGCCATTTCCTCGGCAGCCAGCTTTACCAGTACATAGGCGGCACGGCTATCGGCGGCTTCCTTTTGGTTGGCGGCGGGATACAGCAAAAAGATATCGGCGTTATTATAGGGGTTCTGGAAATACTCAAAGTACTTCTGCACATCGGGGTCGATGGGGGTATTCGGATCGGTGACGGGGTCGGTCACGGGATCGGTCACGGGATCGGTCACGGGATCGGTGACGGGATCGGTCACAGGGTCGGTCACGGGATCGGGGTCGGGATCGGGGGTGGGGGCGGGCTTTTCGCCGCAGGCGGTCAGCAGCAGGGCAAGGCACAGGGTCAGCGCCAGGATCCAGGTCAGCTTTTTCATGTGGTTTCCTCCCGTTGGTGTCATTGGTGTTAGGCTTACACTATGTATAACGAACGAGCGCCGCAAAATGCAACACGCTTTTGCAAAAAAACTGCGGCAAGGAAGATCTTTCCTTTGTCTCATTATACATAAGGGGGGGTGAAAGTCAAGCATGTCCCCATAAGCGGGGCAGAACGCAAAAACACCCCGCCGCAGGGGCAGGGTGTTCGTGTGCTTTTAACCGCAGGCAGCCTTAGTCGGTGACATAGGGCAGCAGGGCCAGATGACGGGCACGCTTGATCGCAGTGGTCAGCTGACGCTGATGGCGGGCGCAGGTACCGGTCACGCGGCGGGGAACGATCTTTCCACGCTCGGACAGGTAGCGGCGCAGACGCTGGGTGTCTTTATAATCGATCATCTCGATCTTATCGGCACAGAAAGCACAAACCTTTCTGCGGGGACGACGGTCGCGGTTCATGGGTCTCTCGGGTCTTTCGGTACGCTCCATAGCCATGGTTCAAACCTCCTTATTAGAATGATGAAACAGTTTTCGTTGGGATCAGAAGGGCAGGTCGTTATCGCTTTCCACTTCCTCAAAATCGCTGGCAGCGCCGCTGGTATAGGCGGGCTGGGCGGGGGCGGGGGCGGCGTAGCTGTTTTCATTGTAGCCGGTGCTGCCGCTGCCGGAGTTACTGGACTTTGCGCCGGTGAAGAACACATTGTCGGTCACGATCTCGGTGGCGGTGCGCTTGTTGCCGTTTTTGTCCTCGTAGTTGCGGGTCTGGATAGAACCCTCCACCCCGATGACATCGCCCTTGTGGAAATAGCGGCAGACGAATTCCGCCTGCTGACGCCAGGAAGTGATGTTGATAAAGTCAGTCTTGCGCTCGCTGTCCCGGCCGGAAAAACGGCGGTCCACAGCGATGCTGAAGCTGCATACAGAGATCCCGCTTTGGGTCTGCTTCAGCTCCGGGTCTGCGGTCAGGCGACCGATGAGAATGGCTTTGTTAAACATTACATCATCTCCTTAGTTCTCTTTTGCAATGATGAGAGAACGGATCACGCCTTCAGTGATCTTGTAGATACGATCCAGCTCGGCAGGGAACTCGTGGGGAGCAGTGAAGTTGACGAGAACATAGTAGCCTTCCTGCTCGTAGTCGATTTCGTAAGCCAGTCTGCGCTTGCCCCACTCATCGATGGAATCGATGGTGCCGTTGGCAGCAATCAGATCGGTAAACTTCTTCACCAGCTCGGCGGTGGCTTCCTCGGTCAGCTTGTTGCTCAGTACGAATACTGTCTCATAGCTCTTGGTCAGGTTTGCCATACTTTACACCTCCTTATGGACTTTCGCCCCCTGCACCGGGCAGGGGGAAGGAGTCATGCCATGAAAATTTAGCACAACATAGGAATTATACCAATAAAAAAACCGCAAGTCAACACCCCGGACCTGCGGTTTTTGCTTTATTTTCGCACTTTTTTATATCATTTTATATCATAAAAAGGGAAGTGACGACAGAAGAGACCGAAAGCAGCCCGATGACGATGAGGAATACCAGCAGCCAACTGGTGCCGCCCATGCGGGAAAGGTTCTGGTAGTACTGCTGGGTACCGGCCGCTGCGTGGCCGCGGTAGCGCTGGATGCGGACCTGCTGGGTGATCTTCTTGAGGTAGAAGTAATTGAAGAACAGGGAGCACAGCACGCTGAGCACCAGCCCGCCGTACTGCACAATGGCGGAGGTGGAAACCAGCGCCTGGTAGTAGGGGGAAAGGGTATTGATGTGCATAAGGTCGCTCAGGGTGGTGGCCCCCGCGGCCATCAGCTCCTGGAAGTAGGGGATATAATTGATGGCAAAGGGGATATAGCAGGCGGCCTTTATGGCCAGCAGAATGCCGCCCAGGGCATACATCTTGCGGTAGAAGCAGTACAGCCCGGTGAACAGGAACGCCCCCAGGTTAAAGCTCACAGCGGTCTTGCGCTGCAGCATCGCCCGGAATTTGTATAGGAAGTTCAGGGCATTGGGTCCCACATAGGCGGCCACCTCCCGGGCAGTCAGTTCATCGCCCAGCTTTTCATTGGGATTTACATTGTACTGGTCGCGCACATATTCCGCAAAGGTCCCGCCGTCCTCGGTCTCGCGGTCCCCAGCCGGGATGCGTTCGCCGGTCTCCTTCAGCGGGTAGCCGCACAGGTCGCAGCGCTCCTGTCCGGCAGGGTTCACGGTGCCGCAGCGGCTGCACATCACATAGCCTTCGCCGTCCGTCTTGTTCTGGGGGGCATGCGGCTGCTCCTCCAGTGGTACGGAAGGCCCCGGAGCGGCCTTGGGCGGCTGCCACACATAGCCCTCGGCATGGCGGGCCTCATTAACACAGTGGCCCAGTTCTTTATAGCAGGCGCGGTGGTAGGGCGTGCCGCACTCCGGGCAGACGACCACATCGTCTTCCGCGGTAAACTTTTTGCCGCAGGCCGCGCAGGGGATACCGGTGTATTTCACAAAAAATGTCCTCCTTATCGGAACTCTACCGAATATTATAGTATACCCCCGGGGGCAATTCAATGGACTTTCGGTGAACAAATCGAATTTTTAATGCTTTTTTTGGCAAATTTCCGGGAATCATTTTACAAGAGCCCATAATTATGATAAAATAAATCGGATAATGAATAAGTGCAACATAAAATACGGGGAGTAAATAAGATGTAGATATAATACGATTTGTAATAACATAAGACTATATACAGGAAAGGTTAAAAGAATATGCTGCAATTCGAAGAACTGCGCCTGAAGCTCCAGGGCATGGAGCCGGAGCTCCGGGAATTAAAACAATCTCTCAACATTGATAAGCTGGGCATCGAGATCGCTGAGCTGGAGCGCAAGGCCGCGGAGCCCAGCTTTTGGGATGACATGGAAAACAGCCAGAAGGTGCTCCAGCGCACCTCCCAGCTCAAAGCCAGCGTGGAAACCTATAATAAGCTGCAATCGCTGTACGAGGATACCCTCACCCTCATCGAGCTGGCGGAGGAGGCCGGCGATGAAAGCGTGTACGAGGAAGCCGCCGCCGATACCGAGCAGCTGCAGGCCCGCATGGCGGAGGTGCGTCTGACCACCCTGCTCACCGGGGAATATGACAGCAAAAATGCCATCCTCACTTTCCACGCGGGGGCCGGCGGCACCGAGGCACAGGATTGGGCGCAGATGCTGTACCGCATGTACACCCGCTGGGCGGAGCGCCACGGCTACTCCTATAAAATACTGGACTACCTCGACGGCGACGAAGCGGGCATCAAAAGCGCCGCCATCCTCATCGAGGGAATGAACGCCTACGGTTTCCTCAAATCCGAAAACGGCGTGCACCGTCTGGTGCGTGTTTCTCCCTTCGATGCCAGCGGCCGCCGTCAGACCTCCTTCGCCTCGCTGGAGGTCATGCCGGAGATCGACAAGGATGTCAATATCGAGATCCGCGAGGAGGACATCCAGATGGATGTGTACCGGGCCAGCGGCGCGGGCGGGCAGAAGGTCAATAAGACCTCCAGCGCCGTGCGTCTGACCCACCTGCCTACCGGCATCGTGGTGGCCTGCCAGGTGGAGCGCAGCCAGCACCAGAACCGCGAGGTCGCCATGAATATGCTGCGCAGTAAGTTGGTGGAGATCAAGGAGCGTGAGCACCTGGATAAGATCGAGGACATTAAGGGCGTGCAGAAGGAGATCGCCTGGGGCAGCCAGATCCGCTCCTATGTGTTCATGCCCTACACCATGGTCAAGGATCACCGCACCAACTACGAAACCGGCAACATCACCGCCGTTATGGATGGCGACCTTGATGGCTTCATCAACGAGTACCTCAAGAAAAAGAGCCAGGGCACCCTGGAAAAATAATTCCCGCCGATGCCATATCGGGGGAAAGCACAGTTAAGGGAGGGCAAAGACCAATGAAGAAATGCGCCAAAGTTTTTTCCGTTATCCTTGCCGTTATGATGCTGGCATCCCTTGCCGCCTGCGGCGCCGAAAAGGTGAAGATCACCCCCACTGCCGCCCGGTCCATCGAGACCGAGGTGTACGAAACAGCGGATTTCAGCATCACTATCCCCAAGGGCTGGGTGGTCACCACCGGCGGCGAGAATATCTACCACAGCATCCGTGTTTACGATCCGGAAGAGCCCATGAATCAGATGTTCAGCCTGCTGAAAGCCGATGTGCTGCTGCACAGCCAGGCGGGCAAAAAGGCGTGGCAGTATATGGCCAGCGTCGGCAGCGCCGGCGCTTCGCTTTTTGCGCAGGCCGCCGTGCTGGGAACTCCCTCCACCGAGGGCTTTTATCAGATCTTTCCCGATTATACCGCCTTTGTGATGCAGGTGGAGTCCAGCTATGCGGGCTACACTTTCCCCACCTTCAATGACTTTACCGTGACCGAGCATTTCCCCTTTACCAGCGGCCTTTCGATCCATGCCCTGGGGGAGGAGCTGCTGCGTGGCACCTTTACCGATGGCGAAAAATCCGGCGAGGGTCTCTTTGCGGCCACCGTGGTGGATTTCGGCAGTATAACCCTCCCCGATGGCACCATGGGTGTCTATCAGCCGCGGAAGGTGGATGGTGGCTACTACATGGCCTATAATATCATGGCCGTCACAGCGGTAAAGGATACCTTCATCGAGTGGGAGAGCATCCTTACCGAGTGCATGAAAACGCTGCAATATTCCGAGAGCTTTGTCAGCGCCGCCAACCAGGCTAGCAATGAGGGGGTCGCCCTCTCCCAGCAGATCAGCCAGAGCTTTAATGAAACCATGGATGGCGCACCTCCTTATCGAGCATTTCCTGCCGCTTTAATACGGCATAAAAGTTATTGGTC
>ERZ772867.479-NODE-479-length-55143-cov-3.893752_pt1 | contig 55143 bp, 54 predicted proteins | sample MGYA00511341_ERZ772867 | MGnify/ENA primary metagenome ERZ772867 (study PRJEB29015, sample SAMEA2737707) | human gut metagenome | biome: human gut; feature: human-associated habitat; material: faeces | place: China | collected 2012 ... | reverse complement strand
GTTGCAAATTTCGGAAGCCCGTTTTTAGCATAATTTTGACGCTTTAGTATTTCCCGCCGACGGAACCTGAACAGGAACGGCTTCCTACTTTTTATGCAGGTCCGGTTCATCGTGCCTTTCTGAATTAAATCCCAAACAAATTTAATAGCCCACCACCTGGCTAAATGCAACCACGCCGAACAGCATAAACAACACCAGATAAATTCCCAGTAATACTGCGAATATGATCAGCTGTGCTCTGCAGAAGTTTCTCCGGTTAATATTACCGTTACTTTCGAATGCCCATACAAAATACATGACTATTCCAACACACGGGATCAGTAATACGATCAATGTCAGTATCCAGTCTTTTAGATCCATTGGAGAGTTGTCTGACTGCTCATTTCTGTTCTGGCTGTACTGCTGGCTGTAATCGTATTGATTGTCCTGATATACGAATTTATTATCCTGTGAATCCTCTGATCCGGTTGCTTCCGGTTCTGGTTCCGCCTTCTCTTCCGGCTCTCCTGTCGGTTCTTCTGTTGATTCACCGTAACTGTAGACCTCGTCAGCGGTTACCTGCTTATTTTCTTCATCCATCTGTCATTCTCCTTTGCCTTATTTATTTTTGCGTCTATCTTATCATTTCAGGGCTCCGAACGCAACATCCATGAGCAGTCGAAGCAGATTATAGTGGTAATAACTCATTGGCGGCTGGTCCGGAAAATACCGATACATACGCCACACGTAGTAAATCACCATAAGAACCACACACACGACACAGCCTGTCTTAAACCATTTTCCAACCGGCTTCTTACAGATATACCGTTCCCATGCAAATATCACCACACCTGCTGCGAATGCATAGATAAACGGATGCATCTTCCATGCTCCCTTGAAGTCCAGATGCAAAAGCCGGATTCCTGCTCTTGTAAGTCCGCATGCCGGACAGGGAAATCCCGTGATCCAGACCATAGGGCAGATACCCGGCAGAAATTGACTTCCAAATACAAAATAGGCGATTATAAATATAACCGCCCATTTTGCCTTCTTTATATCATTTTTTAATAATACAAATCCGTCTTTCAATATCTTTTTCATCCTGTTATGAGATAACTTTCTTCGGACATTTTACTGCACAGGCACCACAGTCTTTACATTTCTCGTAGTCGATGTGCGCAATGTTATTTTCCACTGTAACAGCTTCAAACTTACATGCTTTCTCACACATCTTACATCCGATACATCCGGCTGTACATGCCTGCATAACTGCTTTACCTTTGTCCTGTGAATTACATTTTACCAGATGTTTCTGATCATATGGCACGATCTCGATCAGGTGTTTTGGACATACAGCTACACATTTTCCACATGCTTTACATGCTTCTTTATCTACAACTGCCACACCGTTTACAATGTGGATCGCATCGAACGGACATGCCTGAACACAGCTTCCGTCTCCAAGACATCCATAAGAACAGGCTTTCGGTCCGCCGTCCTGCATCATGTTGACCATAGTACAGTCGCTCAGTCCGTGATATTCATATTCCTGTTTTGCTTTCTCACAGTCTCCGCCACATTTTACAAATGCAACTTCGTGTACCTGTGCACCTGCAGCAACGCCCATAATCTCTCCGACTTTTGCTGCTACCGGAGCGCCTCCGACCGGACATCCGCCGACTTCAGCTTCTCCTTTTACGATTGCTGCTGCAAGTCCGGAACATCCGGCATAACCACAGCCACCGCAGTTATTTCCAGGAAGAACGCCCAGGATAGCTTCTTCTCTTTCATCTACCTCTACCGCAAATTTCTTACCGGCAACGCCGAGGAATACACCAATGAATAATCCGGTGCCTCCTACGATAACTGCCGCAAGAATAATACCTGTAACACTCATTGTCTGCCTCCTCCTAAATTAATCCTGAGAATCCACAGAACGCGATCGCCATCAGACAAGCTGTGATCAGTACGATCGGAGTTCCCTGGAAGGACTCTGAAATATCATTGTATTCCATCTTCTCACGAATACCTGCCATGATCACGATCGCGATCAGGAATCCGACAGATGTACCAATACCATTGACAACACCTTCGATGATAGAATATTCTTTCTGAACGTTTGTAAGTGCCACACCAAGTACCGCACAGTTTGTTGTGATCAGTGGAAGATACACACCAAGTGCTTTATACAATGATGGCATACTCTTTTTCAGGAACATTTCTACAAACTGTACTAAAGCTGCGATAAACAGAATGAATACGATTGTCTGCAGATATTCAAACCCCAGCGGAACCAGGATGAATTTGTAAATCAGTCCTGTAAAGAATGATGATAATGTAATAACGAATACAACTGCTCCACCCATACCGGTTGCAGTCTCAACCTTTTTCGAAACACCCAGGAACGGACAGATTCCGAGGAACTGGCTGAGTACAACGTTATTTACGATAGCTGAACCAATTGCAATAATCAATAACTCTTTCATACTATGTACTCCTCCTACTCTTCATTCCCTGTTGGGAATACTTTGCTTCCGCATCCGCCGCATGATGCACAGTCTGTACCGCATCCCTGTGGCTCGGCAATCTTCTTGCCTTTCTGTGCTGCGCGTTTCTTAAACTTGTTCATACCTGCAACTAAGAATGCAAGAACAAGGAAAGCTCCTGCAGGCAGGATGAAGATTGTTACTGGTACATATCCGCCTTTTCCTGCTGCTGCGTCTGCAAGTGGAAGAATCTGAACACCGAAGATAGCTCCGGTTCCGATAAACTCACGAACGATCGCGATACAGGTAAGACCAAATGTAAATCCAAGTCCCATACCAATACCATCGAAGATAGATGGAAGTACCGGGTTCTTAGATGCATAACTTTCTGCACGTCCAAGGATGATACAGTTAACAACGATCAGTGGGATGTAAAGTCCAAGTGAATCATACAGACTTGGAACGAATCCCTCTAAAAGGAACTGTACAATTGTTACGAAAGATGCTACGACTACGATGAACGCCGGCATTCTGACTGAATCCGGAATCACTTTACGTAACATGGAAATCAACATATTTGACAGTACAAGTACGACTGTAGTAGACAGTCCCATACCTAAACCGTTAATTGCGGATGTTGTTACCGCCAGGGTCGGACACATTCCTAACATCAGAACGAAGGTAGGATTTTCTTTGATCAGACCGTTATATACTCTTTCAGTACATTTATTCATGACTAACTACCTCCTGTTTATTTAAATGCATTCTGATAATATCCGAGTGCTGCATTGACAGCTCCTGTTACTGCTCTTGAAGTAATGGTTGCACCACTTAAGGCATCGATCTGTTCTCCGTCTCCACCGTCTTTGGAAACCACGAATTTATCAGCCTGTTTATTCACATACTGGTTATAGAATGAAGGCTCTGTAGCTTTCATACCAAGACCTGCTGTCTCGCTGATAGAAAGAATAGATACACCGTTGATCGTACCGTCTTTCTTAATACCAACTGTAATCTGGATATTGCCGCCGAATCCGTCTTTGTCTGTTGTTGTGATGACATATCCTGCATCACCTGCTGTACAGACTTCGTCGATCGTTGCATTGACGCCCATATCTTTTACAGCTTTGTCTGCAGCCTTCTGATCTACATCTTCTGCTTTGAAATCATCCAGTTTTACATCTGAAAATACTGCCTGCCATGCTTCTTTTTTGGCTGTCTCCTGTGACTGTGCGATCGGAGTCTTGGTAACTTCATATACCACACCAAGAAGGAATCCTGCAATTACAGTAATCAGTGTAAGGATCAGTGTATTCTTAACAATCTTATTCATTATTTTTCTCCTCCTTTACCAAATGGTTTTGGAAGAGTAACTCTCTCGATCAATGGCACCAGAAGGTTACTGATGATGATCGCATAAGAAACTCCTTCTGCGGAACCGCCAAACAGACGGAACAGACCTGTTAACACACCAAGGATAATACCGTATACAAACTGTCCTTTCGGTGTGATCGGAGATGTTACATAATCGGTTGCCATGAACCATGCACCAAGCATCAGTCCGCCTCCGCAGAGATGTGCTGTGATGTACTGTGGATCAAAGAATCCGACATCCGGATTTGCAATATGTCCGAAGATTCCGACAAAGATCACAAATGTAACAATGTATGTTCCAGGAATTCTGAGATCAATTACTCCCATAAGGATCAGGAAGATTGCTCCGATCACGATTGCGATCACGGATGTCTCACCGATTGTTCCAGGAATTCTACCGATCAGCATATCCATCGTATTCACTGTATTACCTGCTTTTAACTGTGCAAGTGGTGTAGCCCCTGTCACACCGTCATATACAAAGCTTGTCATCTGGCTTGTAAATGAAAGCAGAAGGAAGCATCTTGCGCCGAGAGCCGGGTTCATAAAGTTCTGTCCCAGACCTCCGAATAACTGTTTTACGATCAGAATAGCAAATACACTACCGATTGCTCCCATCCACCACGGAGCTGTAGGAGGCATATTCAGTCCGAGTAACAGTCCTGTTACTGCTGCACTCCAGTCATTGATCGTAATCTTCTTGTGCATTAATTTTTCGTATATGTATTCCGTCAATACTGCTACAACCGTTGTTGTAACCAGCATTCCGAATGCCGGCAGTCCAAAGTTCCATACACCAAATGCAGATGCCGGCAAAAGTGCGATGGCCACCAGCATCATAATATTACTGGTAGTCGCTTTGGAACGAATATGTGGTGAAGATGACATTTTCAAATTGTTCTCACTCACTTTTGTTCACCTCTTCTTCTTTCTAGTTTATTTTTTCTTTCTACGGTTCGCCAATGCAATCTTTCTCATAGATCCGATTGCCTGTTTCAGCGGACGTTTTGCCGGACATACGAAACTGCAGGAACCACATTCCATACATTCGAGTCCTTCGTGTTTTGTAAACTTCTCTTCGTCATGATGTTCTGCATAATCCGCCAGTCTCGATGGGATCAGGCGGCTTGGACAGGCTTCTACACAGCGTCCACAGTTGATACATGCAGATGGTTCCATCTTAGCCACTTCATCTTTGGTAAATCCAAGAATAGATGAAGAAGTCTTTGTTACAGGTACATCTAATGAGAACATAGAGAATCCCATCATCGGTCCGCCGGAGATCAGTTTCTCAGGCTCTGTTTTAAATCCTCCTGCTGCCTCTACAAGCTCCTGCTGATTGATGCCAAATGGTACTCTGAAATTGCCTGGCTCTGCAACAGCGTCCCCACTTACTGTTACAACACGTTCCATTGAAGGCTTTCCCTCTACAACAGCCTGGTATACGCTTACCATTGTTGCCACATTATCTACAACACATCCTGCGTCTGCCGGAAGCATTGCGGAATTAATTGCGCGCCCTGTTGTAGCGTAAATAAGCTGACGCTCACCCCCCTGAGGATACTTGGTCTTCAGTGCCAGAACTTCCATACGAGGTTCATCTTTTGTCAGTTCTCTTAATTTTTCGATACAGTCTGGTTTGTTGTCCTCTACACCAAAGATTCCTTTCGCGTTGTCGAACAGACGGAGGATAATCTTCATTCCTCCAACCAGCTTTTCCGGAGTCTCGATCATTGTTCTGTAGTCAGCTGTGATATATGGCTCACATTCCGCACAGTTTGCAATGATGTAATCAATCTTTTCCGGTTCCTTTGGTGAAAGTTTTACTCTCGTAGGGAAACCGGCACCACCCATACCTACTACTCCCGCTGTTCCAATCGCATTCAGGATATCTTCCTTGCTCATGTCTTCTAACGGAGTTACAGCTGGATATTCCACTTCTTTGTATTCGCCATCATTTTCGATCACGATACTGTTCACTCTTCCTCCTGTCGGATTCAGATGTGGTGCGATTGCTTTTACAGTTCCAGATACAGATGCATAAATCGGAGCAGATACGAATCCTCCTGCTTCTGCTATCATCTGACCTTTTAAAACATGATCGCCAACGGCTACCACAGGATTTGCCGGAGCACCGATATGCTGTGATACAGGGTACACCAGATCGCCCTTAGGTTTTACATCGACAATTGCCTTATCTTTAGCCAGGCTCTTGCCGTCATCCGGATGAATACCACCCTTAAATGTTAACAATGCCATCCTTTTTTTCCTTCCTTCCTATTTACTCTTTATATAATATACAGGAAATATAGACAAATTTCTATAGAAAGTGACTAATTTCATTGTATATTTTCATGAACATCTTGTTGCATTTTTAACAAATGCACATACGCACAGAAAACCTGCCAATGGCAGGTTCCCTCCTATCCTCAGGCATAGAAAGGATAGAGGCTTTCCTCTATCCTTTCCTGTCTGTATATCTGATTTGATATTACTCAGCGTCTGTCTCTTCTGCAGCTTCTTCCGGCTGTTCTAAAGCTTTCATGCTCAGGCTGATCTTCTTCTCAGCTTCATTCAGATCAACGATCTTAGCTGTGATTTCCTGTCCAACTGAAAGTACATCAGACGGTTTATCAACATGTGCTCTTGAAATCTGAGAAACATGAAGTAATGCATCTACTCCTGGAGCCAGTTCAACAAATGCTCCGAAGTCTGTCATTCTTGCAACCTTACCTGTAATTACTGTTCCGACTGCATAATCCTCTGCTGCATTAGCCCATGGATTTGTCTCTGGGAATTTCAGGCTGAGTGCGATCTTTGTATCGTGGATATCTTTGATCATCACTTCTACTTTATCTCCAACCTGGAAGACCTTCTTAGGATTCTCAACACGTCCCCAGGACATCTCAGAGATATGAAGAAGTCCGTCTACTCCGCCAAGGTCGATGAATGCTCCGAAATCTGTAACGTTCTTTACAGTTCCTTCCATTCTGTCACCTACGTTAATCTTAGCAAACAGTTCTTTCTGTTTTTCAGCACGTTCAGCAACAAGAAGCTGTCTTCTGTCACCGATCACACGATTTCTTCTAGGATTAAACTCGCTGATTACGAATTCAATTTCCTGTCCCTGATATTTGCTCAGGTCTTTTTCATATGTGTCAGAAACAAGGCTTGCAGGAATGAATACTCTTGCTTCGTCAACTACTACGCTTAATCCACCGCCAAGAATCTGAGTTACAGGAGCTTTTAATACTTCATGATTCTCGAATGCTTCTTTTAATCTTTCATTGCCTTTTTCTGCTGCAAGTCTCTTATATGTCAGCAGAACCTGTCCTTCTCCGTCATTTACTTTCAGGACTTTTGCGCTCATCTTATCACCAACGGATACAACTGTTGTAAGATCAACATTTGCTTCGTTAGTATACTCATTTCTTGTAATGATACCGTCTGCTTTGTAGCCTATATTCAAGATGATTTCATCAGGTTTAACGTCGATGACTGTACCATCTACAACCTCTCCATTTCTTATTGTCTTAAAAGACTCTTCCAACATTTGTTCAAAAGTTAATTCTGACATTATTTTGAACCTCCTCAATTATTTTATTGGGCGTGGATGCCCCTGCTGTAATACCTACTGATTCCACGGACCTTAATTGATTAATATCCAAATCGTCAAGTGTCTGTATATAGTACGTATTCAAACATTCCTCTTTGCAGATTTCAAATAGCTTCTGAGTATTCGAACTACGCTTATCACCTATCACAACCATAGCATCTACTCTCGCTGCAATTTGACGAGCCTCAGTCTGCCTTTCTTTCGTCGCATTGCAAATCGTATTTAAAACAACTATATCATACCTCTTTTTTGAAATAATTTCAACTAATTCTTTGAATTTATTGTAGTTAAATGTCGTCTGGGCCACGATACATACTTTCTGTTCTTTTTCAGGCAATTCAAATCTTTCTGCATCTTCCGGAGTCTGTATCACAGTCACCTGTTCTCCTGCCCATCCGCGGATACCTTCTACCTCCGGATGTTCGCCATTTCCGATGATCACAATGTACGATCCTTTGGCACTTTCTTCTGCAACAATCTTATGAATTTTCTTCACAAAAGGACAAGTCGCATCTACACATGTAATCCCGCGTTCATCCATGATATCATAAATGTATTTTGCTACACCATGAGACCGGATCACAACCACATCCGCATCCACTGTTTTCAATTCTTCTTCATCATTCAGGACTTCTACTCCATGGCTTCTCAGATCTTTGATCACTTCTTCATTATGGATGATCGGTCCATAAGTGAATATCTTTTCACTTTGATGTTTTTCTATCTGTTTATACACTGTATCTACTGCACGCTTTACTCCAAAGCAAAATCCTGCTGTTTTTGCCAGTTCAACATTCATATAGTGTAATTCCTTTCTGTACCACAGCTCTTTTTCAAATATATTACCATTATCTTCGTCTGCCGCTTTGTGCCGGATTGTCTATTTGCACAAATCTACGATTGCTTTTACCACTTCTTCGATTGTCATGTGTGAGCTGTCTACCAGCACTGCATCCTCTGCCTGCTTTAACGGTGCGATCTCACGGGTCATATCTCTGTGATCACGTTCTTCGATGTCGTGTGCGATTTCTTCCAGATTGCAGTCCTCGCCTTTTTCCTTAAGTTCGTCATACCGTCTCTTCGCCCTGGTCTCTACACTGGCGGTCAGATAGATCTTTACGTCTGCGCCCGGCAGGACACATGTACCGATATCTCTTCCGTCCATAATTACATCCTGTGTCTTCGCCAGGTTCTGCTGCAGTTCCAGTAACTTCTTACGCACTTCCGGAATTGCAGATGTTACAGATGCCATGTTCCCCACTTCTTCATTTCTCAGACGTGATGAAATATCATTACCATTCAGGTATACATGCTGCACACCATCTTCATAGGCGATTGTTACTTCTGCATCTTTACATGCTTCGATCACTTTATCCGTCTCTCCCGGTTCAATGCCCTTATCCAGGAAATGAATTGCAAGGCCTCTGTACATTGCCCCTGTGTCTACATAAATGTATCCCTTTTCTTTTGCTACAAGTTTTGCGATCGTGCTTTTTCCGGCTCCTGCCGGTCCATCTATTGCTACGTTATATCCCATGATACGTTCTCCTTATTTCTATTTTTATCACTCTATATCTGGATCCCCGTTCCGGCCGCATATGCCGTAGACCACGCGATCTGAAGGTTGAATCCACCTGTTACCGCATCCAGATCCAGCACCTCTCCTGCAAAATGTAATCCCTTCACCAGTTTGGATTCCATCGTTCCAGGATCAACTTCTTTGATTTTAATTCCACCTTTAGTTATGATTGCCTCGTTATAATCTCTTAAATCTGTCAATGTACACGTCAGGCCCTTGATCAGTCTTACAAATCCAAGACGTTCTTCTTTCGTGATCACATTGACCTTCTTCTCGGGATCAATCCCGCTCAGTTCAATCATAACCGGGATCAGTTTCGACGGGAACAGCTTGTGCACCGCGTTCTTAAACTGTCGGTTCTGATTCTCTTCAAATTCCCGGAGTACTCTGTGATCAAGCTGTTCTTCCGAAAGAGCTGGTTTCAGATCAATCTTAAGTGTCAGTTCTTTTGCCTTCAATTTCTTTCCCACATAACTGCTGGCACTTAGGATCAGCGGTCCACTCACACCGTAATGCGTGAATAACATTTCTCCAAAATCATCATACAGCTTTTTCTTGCCGTCAAGAATCGTTACATTAACATTTCGAAGTGAAAGTCCCTGCAATTCAGGCACCCACTCTTCTTTACATTCCATCGGAACAAGCGCAGGCATACAATCCGTCACCGTATGTCCGAGACTTTCTGCAAACCGGAATCCATCTCCGGTTGATCCTGTTGACTGATAAGACAGCCCTCCTGTTGCAACGATACAGGCATCCGCATGAATCTGTCTCTGATCTCCAAGTATTATTTTTTCAAAATGTCCGTCTTTTGCGACAACCTTTTTCACAGCTGTCCGCAGATGTACTTTCACACCCAGGCGATCCATCTCCCGCTCCAGCCCGCGGATCACGTCCGAAGAATGATCCGACACCGGGAACACACGGTCGCCGCGCTCAATCTTTGTCGGCACACCGATTCGTTCAAAGAAATCAATCACCTGCTGATTCGTGTATCCATAAAAACTACTGTATAAAAACTTTGCATTTGTTCTGACCGCATCGAACAGGCCTTCCATATCACAGGCATTGGTAATATTGCATCTGCCTTTTCCCGTGATATAAAGTTTCTTTCCAAGCTTTTCATTCTTTTCATATACCACGACCTGATGTCCACACCCGGCCGCTGCAATAGAGGCAAACATTCCTGCCGCACCGCCTCCGATGACAACTACTTTACTCATCTTCTATTTGTCCTTTTCTATTTGTCTTTTTCTTCATATTCTTTTCTGCCGGTTCTACTCTTTCTCATTTCCGGAAAGTTCGACTCTGTCGTCCACCATATTCAATTCATCTTTGCTATACACCTGATACTCATCCCAGATCTGCTCCAATGTCTCAAGTGTTGTGATAACCTCTTTCTGTTTCTTCATACAAAGAGCTACCACCAGCGCATTGATCACACTCAATGGTGCTACCAGCGAATCTACGATTGACGCCATATCACTTCTTGCGATCAGATTGCAGGAAGAATACAGTGTCATCGGAGAATGTACACTGTCCGTCAACGTGATCACTGTTGCTTTTCTATTACTTGCAAATTCCAGTGCTTTCAAAGTACGCATCGAATATCTAGGAAAGCTGATCCCGATCACCACATCATCCTCGCTGACACGGATCAGTTGTTCAAAAATCTCACTAGAACTGTTCGTATTAACCGCTGTCACATTCTCACAGATCAGATTCAGATAAAAACTCAAGAAACTTGCAAGTGGCGAACAGCTTCGTATCCCGATCACATAGATCCTCTTTGCTTTCAGGATCGTATCTACCGCCATCTCAAATGCTTCATGATCAATTGCTTCCATCGTAAGCTTGATCTTCTCAATATCCGAATGCAGAACCGATGTCAGAATCTCCCCCTGGCTGATCCGTCCATACGTCACTTCCATACGCTGGATGGAATTCAGCTTCATCCTCACCAGTTCTCCCAGAGCTTTCTGAAATTCCGGATATCCGTCATATCCAAGGGCCGTCGCAAATCTCACCACCGTCGATTCACTGACACCGACCTCTCCCCCCATCTTCGCAGCTGTCAAAAAAGCTGCCTTATCATAATCCTCACGGATAAAATCCGCCAGTTTTTTCTGTCCTTTGCTGAATTTGTGATATCTTTCATCGATCATCTTCAGCAGTTCATTCTTTGCGCTCATGCGATGTACCTCTTTTTCAAACAATATTTTCATTATATAGCTTTGTGGGGGAATAGTCAATTGGTGTTGGATTGTCGGAGGGTGGTGGTTACGGGATAGGTGGGGCTCCGCCGAAAGCCCCAACACCCTCCCGGCACACACCTCCCACTATCCCTGCATTTTTCGTGAACAGCCAAGTGTAGAAGTGCCTGGTTCAATGCATACGCAGGGCGCTTTGCAAGGCCGTTGGTAGAAAATGAGACCGTAAAATAAGATTCGGGATGTGCCACAAGCACATCCCGAAAGAATACCCGAGGCGAGAAATCATCAGGATTTCTCGTCCGAATGTATTCGGTTCTTATTTTACAGTCTCATTTTATGCCTACGGATTGCAAGCCCCCGAAGTCGCATTGAGCCAGGCACTTCTACACTTGGCGTCCGCTAAAACCTATACAGGATAACTACCATTCTCCGTATCCGCTACCGTCGCATCCACCTTTGTCTGCTGTGCTTCTCTATACTTGAAGAAGTCTACAGCAACCTGTGGGAACAGTGCATAAGACAGTACATCTTCATCCTGCTGGATCCACTGTTCGCATTCTTTGCGGAGTGTATCTAATTCGTCCGGAATCAGGTCTGCAGGACGGCATGTGATGATCTCAGGATCGTCTCCAAGTACTTTCTTGATTACGTCTGGATTCATCGGTTTTACTGTCTGTCCGTATTTTCCACTTAAGAGGTCTTTTGTCTCTTTTGTAGCAACTTTGTAACGTTCTCCCATCAGTACGTTAAATACAGCCTGTGTACCAACGATCTGTGATGAAGGTGTTACAAGTGGTGGTTCTCCAAGGTCTTTACGTACTCTTGGCACTTCCTCAAGTACATCGTAGAACTTGTCTTCAGCACCCTGCTCTTTTAACTGTGATGTCAGGTTAGAAAGCATTCCGCCTGGTACCTGATACAGAAGAGTCTTGATGTTAACACCAAGGTTCTTTGGATTTAAGAGTCCGCTGTCAAGAGCTTCGTCACGGATTGGACGGAAATAGTCAGCGATCTCTGCCAGAAGTTTCTGGTCTAATCCTGTATCATAAGGTGTTCCCTTGAATGTCTCAACCATAACTTCTGTTGCAGGCTGAGATGTTCCAAGTGCGAATGGTGAGATTGCGGTATCAATGACATCTACACCGGCCTCTACTGCTTTCATGTAAGTCATAGAAGCAACACCTGATGTGTAGTGTGTATGAAGCTGGATTGGAAGATCTACAGCTTCTTTCATTGCTCCGATCAGCTCTGTTGCCTTATACGGTGTCAGAAGACCAGCCATATCTTTGATACAGATAGAGTTTGCACCCATCTCTTCAATCTTCTTGGCAATGTCTACCCAGTAATCTAGTGTATAAGCATCACCTAAAGTATAAGATAATGCGATCTGAGCTTCTACTTTTTCTTTGTTTGCAGCCTTAACTGCTGTCTTCAGGTTACGAAGATCATTTAAGCAGTCAAAGATACGGATGATGTCGATTCCGTTGGCAGCAGATTTCTGTACGAAATATTCTACCACATCATCTGCGTATGGACGATATCCTAAGATGTTCTGTCCACGGAATAACATCTGAAGTTTTGTATTTTTGAATCCATCACGGAATTTACGAAGTCTTTCCCATGGATCTTCTTTTAAGAAACGAAGAGATGCATCGAATGTAGCTCCACCCCAGCACTCTACGGAATGATACCCAACCTTGTCCATTTTATCAACGATCGGGAGCATCTGCTCTGTTGTCATACGGGTTGCGATCAGAGACTGATGCGCATCACGCAGGATCGTTTCTGTAATCTCTACAGGTTTTTTTACTATATCTGCCATTTTCTTTCCTCCTAATTATATATCGCTTAAATTCCTACGCCAAAGATTGCCATGAATGTTCCGGCAGCTACGGCTGTACCAATAACACCCGCAACGTTTGGTCCCATAGCATGCATCAGAAGGAAGTTTGTCGGGTCTGCTTCAGCTCCGACCTTCTGTGATACTCTGGCTGCCATTGGAACTGCAGATACACCGGCAGAACCAATCAGTGGATTAACCTTACCATGTGTTGCAACACACATCAGTTTACCGAACAGTACACCTGCTGCTGTACCGAATGCGAATGCGATCAAACCAAGAATTACGATCTTGATCGTATCCATATTAAGGAATGCCTCAGCACTTGTTGTTGCTCCTACGGATGTTCCAAGCAGGATAACTACGATGTACATCATTGCATTGGAAGCTGTCTCTGTTAACTGTCTTACAACTCCAGACTCACGGAACAGGTTACCAAGCATTAACATACCAACCAGTGGTGCTGTTGTAGGAAGAATTACACACACAACGATCGTAACGATGATTGGGAATAAGATCTTCTCAAGCCTGGAAACAGGTCTTAACTGTTCCATCTTAATCTTACGTTCTTTTTCTGTTGTCAGAAGCTTCATGATCGGTGGCTGGATAATCGGTACCAGTGACATATAAGAATATGCTGCTACTGCGATTGGTCCAAGTAAAGCTGTCTGCTGTAACTTACCTGCAAGGAAGATAGAGGTAGGTCCATCAGCTCCACCAATGATTGAGATCGCTGCTGCCGCTTTGTCAGAGAATCCCATAGCCATCGCTCCAAGGTATGCTGCAAAGATACCAAACTGAGCAGAGGCACCAAGAAGGAAGCTCTTAGGGTTAGCGATCAGTGGTCCAAAGTCTGTCATCGCTCCTACACCCATGAAGATCAGGGAAGGGAGGATTGACCACTCATCCAGTTTATAGAAGTAGTAAAGCAGTCCGCCTGTTCCATTTGCCGCATCTTCTGCATGAAGCATGATGTCCGGATAAATGTTAACCAGTAACATACCGAATGCGATTGGAACAAGAAGCAGAGGCTCGAATCCGTGTCTGATTGCAAGATAAAGGAAAACACATGCAACCGCGATCATGACTACATTGCCCCATGTAAGACTGAAAAACGCCGTCTGATGCACGAGGTTTCCTAATGTTGTCGTTATATATTCCATTTTTTAACCTCCAGTCGTGTTAGATAAACACCATATAAATGATGTTAGTTCAATGTAGCAAGAACAGCGCCTGAATCAATTGCATCGCCTACTGCTACATCAATGCTTGCAACGGTTCCGTCTTCCGGTGCTACAACTGGGATTTCCATCTTCATAGCCTCGATGATGACAACTGCATCACCCTTCTTTACAGCCTGACCTACATTTGCTTCGATCTTGAATACCTTTCCGGCTGCTCCGGCTTTTACTTCGATGGATCCTGCTCCACCTGCAGGTGCTGCCTTTGGTGCTGCTGGTGCTGCCGCAGGAGCTGCCTTCGGTGCTGCTGCAGGTCTTGCTACTGGTGCTGCACCTGCTCCGTTTTCTTCTACTGTTACATCATATACATTGCCATTCACTGTGATTGTATAATTTTTCATTGAATTCATCCTCCTAATTAATTATGCGTGCCACTTATTTGATGGACGACGCTTGATGCTTCTTACTACGAAGCCGTCTGTGCTTCCACCGGCTTCTGCTTCATAAGCAGCGATCGCTGCGGAAATAACTGCTGCCAGTTCATCATCATTCGATGCTTCTTCTACTACAGGTGCTGCAACTGCTGCCGGAGCCGGAGCTGCTTCCTGTGTGCTTTCTGCTTTTCCTTTGTTCTTGAATTTTTCTTCAAGTGCAGGAATGTATTTGAACAGGGAGATCAGAATTGAGATAAAGATCAGGATTACGAATACGGTACCCATTCCAAGGATTGTATTCAGTCCTGCTTTTTCCATGATCTCACCGATGCTGTAATGTGCATCGATCGTTGTACTGTCCAGATAAAGGTCCTCATCAAAAACAAATGTAATGTCTGCATCACGGTCTTTGAATTTTGCACTGGTCGTTACTTTCAGTTCATCAGAGGATGGTTCGAATTTGTAATCACCGTGGCTTACATATTCCCCACACTCTTTTGTTCCCTGCTGCCATGCATCCAGAGCTGCAAGGAAACTATCTTTTGTAAATGGAACACCCGCCTGGTTCAGCTGGGACTCGATCTGAAAATCTGTCATCTTGTTCCACTGTTCGATAGTATCTGCATCTGCACTGTTGCAATACTCGATCAGAAAATCTGTTGCCTGTGTGATCGTTGATTTATCATACTGAAGATTTTCTTTCTTACTTCCGCAAGCGGTAAAGCAGAGCATTGCGACAAGCACACAAAGTAATACGCTTAATTTTTTCTTCACTTTGCCTCACCTCTCTAAACCGTACCGTGTTTCTTTACCGGACGATCCTCTCTTTTTGTGAATAACATCTCGAATGCGCCGATCACATATTTTCTTGTATCTGCTGCTTCGATGATTGTATCCACATATCCTCTTTTCGCTGCTGATAATGGGCTTGACTGCAGATTCTTATATTCTGCTGCTTTTTCTCTGATTGTTGCTGCATCAGCGTCTGCATACATGATCTTGGCTGCCTGGTTTGCGTCCATCATTCCAATCTCTGCTTCCGGCCATGCATATACCATATCTGCTCCGACTGCTTTGCTGTTCATTGTCACATAAGCACTTCCGAATGCTTTACCGATCACAACATTTACCTTCGGTACTGTTGCATCTGCAAATGCATAAGTAAGTTTTGCTGCTGATTTTGCAATACGTTTCTCATCGTATTCGCTTGCTGTAAATCCGCTTACATTTGTAAGTGTCAGTACAGGGATGTTGAATGCATCACAGAACTGTACGAATTCTGCAGCCTTTTCAGCTCCGTCAGCAGAAAGAGAGCCGTCAAATTCAGCCTCTACTTCAGCTTCTTCGTTATATACTTTTGAACGGTTTGCAACTGCACCCACAGTCATACCATTCAGTTTGATGAATCCTGCCACCATATCTTTTGCATATGCTTTCTTCACTTCGCAGAAGATGTTGTCATCAGAGATCATTGTAAGAGCGATCGCTGTGTCTTCTTTTGCATTAGCAAGGTCTGCACATACACGGTTCAGATCATCGTTACATTCTTCATAAGAAGAATCCTCTTCGTTGTTGCTTGGTAACATGCATACGAGAAAACGGATATCTGCAAGAATCTCTTCTTCAGATCCGATTCCGTCTACAAGACCGGTTGTCTCACTCTGGAATTTTGCGGAAGATGTATCACATTTAGAAATGTCATTTCCCGGAATTGCATTTGGAGTATTGGTAAATAATTTACCATTCTTTGTCTCCATGAATGTGAAATCTGTCAGAGCAGGTACGATAGAAAGTCCACCGCCACATGTTCCGAAGATTGCTGTGATCTGAGGGATCACTCCGGAAGCCATTGACTGTTTCTGATAAAGTTTTCCAAATGCCTCTAAAGCATCTGTAGCTTCCTGCAGTCTGAATCCGGCGCAGTCAACCAATCCGATGACCGGTGCTCCCATCTTCATTGCCATATCGTAGATATTAGAAATCTTCTTTGCATGCATCTCACCGATCGCACCATTTAAAACAGTAGCGTCCTGGCTGTATACGTATACCAGATTTCCATCGATCACTCCATATCCGGTGATAACACCGTCTGCTGGAGTTTCTTTTTCCTGCATGTTAAAATCAGTTGTTCTTGCTGTTACAGCTCCACCGATCTCAACAAAACTGCCTGCATCAAGTAAACTGTTGATTCTCTTACTTGCTGCATTGTCTGCTGCCATGTTGCCCATAGTCTAGCCCTCCATTTTCATTATTTTAAATTGGGTTTTTCCTGATTCTTGTATCAAAAGTAAAACCAAATTTTTTCCAATTATATTATACTGTTTTTGACACTTTAGCGCAATACCTTTATATTGTTTTTTGTTAAATACTTGACGACCCGTATAAATCCTGCATATAAAAAAGCCATGTGTCCCCGTACTTCTTCCGTACGCACATAGCCTTTTCATCTGCAGCATTCTGTTCTAAAACTTCTTCACTTTTTTTCTCTTCATATTCCTGCATCTTTCCAGAAGAAATTCTGCCAGTTCGTCCGTATTGTTTCCTTCCAGTGCAGTCTTTGGAAATCCGATCATCGCTCTTGCCGATCCGACCGTCTCGGGATCTGCCTTCACAACTACACCGAATGCCTCTTTCGTCTCCAGGATCTTGGTAACATCTTTGTACGAAAATGATCTTGTCTTTTTCGCAGTTACACTGTCAAAGTGATCATCAAAAAAGTGGATTTCGGAACTCACCGGTCCACCGTTCAATCTGCATCGTCTGTCAAACTGATCTTCTGCATCCCCGACCGCCGTTGTCGATAACACCTTTCTCCAGATTGTTCTGTTCAGTATCACTGCCGCAACAAATGCCAATGCCCAGACTACAATATACTTAATGACAAAAAAAGTCATTCCTCCCGGCGTACCGCCTCCCGGGTTTCCATATTCCCACATAAAATAGAACACAAGCGGTCCCATCACTGTCATCACGAACTTAATCGTAATATCACTGCTGTCCACTCGGAAAAGTTCGCAGATCTGCTTCAACGTATTCTGTGACTCTTTATATGCCACACGGTAATAATTCGCCATATCATTTTCCCCTTTACAAAATCTGTGTCTTATTATATCCTTATATAGTTGATTATTCAAGAAAATACTTTATAATTATTTGTAAATTATCTATAAACTCTTCTATGTGTTCTATCTATGTGGTTTCTCTATAAGCGATCCTGCTTATTTTTGATTTCTATTATCATTTAGTGATTTTTGCTTACATTTTCCGTCTATATATGGTCGTTTTATTACATATCAACATATATATTCCTAACAAAATATAAAAAACCTTAACTTTTTCTTAAACAATTAGTTGTACTTTAGTCTTGTTTGTGATAAGATTAACTGCGTTGAGAGTTTTAAACATGAGAGGTTTTTCCTCGTATTGTTAAAACCAAAGAAAAATTTTATATTGGAGGGTGAATCTCATGGAGAACACTAAAAAGAAATTACCATTTGGTTTCTATGTGTGCTGTCTGACCTACTCTTTTGAAAGACTTGCATACTATGCAGCTAAATGGGGGCTGACGATATTTATCGCAGCCACTGCAGCAAACGGTGGTCTTGGACTTGACAAATCCATTGGTGCTGCAATGAGTTCTAACTTGGTAGCATTTACTTATATCACACCTATCATCGGTGGATATATCGCTGACCGTTGGATTAGTCCTCGTATTCTCGTTCCTGTTGGTGAGATCCTTATGGGTCTTGGTTATCTGTGTGCATGGAGAGCAACAGAGGCTAACGGCATCGCAATGTTATGGGCAATGATCATTCTCGTTTCTATCGGAACTGGTTTCTTCAAAGGAAACGTATCTGGTATTAACGGACGTCTCTTCCCATTAGCTGATCAGGACGAACTCGACACTGTATTCAACTTACAGTACATGTTCGTTAACATCGGTTCTTTCTGCGGAACTACTTTCCTTTCACTTGTTGGAAAGAGCGCTGGATACCGTACTATGTTCCTGGTTTGTGGAATCTTCCTGTTCATCGACTGCGTATGGTGGTTCGTTGGAATGAAGTCCTTCGGCGAAGCCGGAAAGAAACCATTCCTTGTTGACAACCGTACAGAAAATGTTGACAAAGCCGACAAAGAGAAAGACAATGCACCTCTTACCAAACTTGAGAAAAACCGTGTGATTGCTATCTGCATCGTAACACTCTTCTCTGGTATTTTCTGGCTGATCTGGTACATGGCTTACATGCCTGTTTACTATGAATTCGGTCCAGTATCAGAAGCAGGACTTGGATGGGCTAACTGGAACATTGGTTCCTTCGAGATGCCTACTGCATGGTTCGACTCAATGAACGGACTTCTTTGTATCATCCTTTGTCCTGTATTCGCAGGAATCTGGGCTAAGATGAGACAGCGTCCACAGGGTGACTGGGGAATGTTCACAAAGACAGCTCTCGGTATTATCGTACTTGGTCTTTGTACAGCTTCCATGGTACTTGCAGCAGTTCTTTGCGGACAGAGTGCAGATAAACCAGTTGGTATCTGGGTAATCATCCTGGCTGCTGTATGTATGACAGTCGGAGAAGTTATCTTCTCACCACTTGGAAACTCATTCATTAGCAAATATGCTCCAAAGAAACTTCTTGGAACTATGCTTGGTGTATGGCCACTGATCATCTTCTTCTCTGGTAAAGCTTACGGACCACTTTATAACTGGCTCGAAAACTTTGACTTCGTGAAAGCATACGGTGTTGTTACAATCATCATCATTGCCTGCGGAGTTATCATGTTAGCATTTACTAAGAAGTTTGACCAGATGGTTGAAGGTAAATAATTCGTGAATTAAATACCGTACATAAAAATAAGACTTGCTTATGCAAGTCTTATTTTTGATGTCAATGGGGACGGGTTTTCCGGCTTTTTTGTTGTCCCCTCTGGCTCAATCTATCATATTCTTTTATTTTTTACGATACTTTTTATTCCCTGTACTGTAGCTTCTTTTAATCTGATTATTATTTTTCTTCGTCTTCTTCGTGCTTTCTTTCTTATTTGCCTTCGCACTGAATGAATCTCCGGATCCACGTGGTGTAATATCCTTCTTTGTTCCGATCTCTTTCTGGTCTTCAAATGCAGGCTTCAGAAGTAATTCCGCACCAATTACAAAGCAGGCAACTTCTACTGCCAGCTGGATCATCTCCCCGTTCTCTCCGAGTCCTTCAAAGAAAGGATCCAGAACTCTTGCCCCGGAAAGGATCACCAGTGTCAGTCCGGCATAAGTAAACAACGAATAGAACATCATCGTCTTCCCCCTGCCTTCATTCTGCTGCATAAAATAGTATCCAGCGATAAAGATTACACCGCCAAGAATCATCAATATGTACTTTAACATTTTTATTGTTTCCTCCCAATCATGTTTTCTGTATAGTCTATTACATATTATACATGAAATCTATCCCGATTCCTATCTTTTCTATATATATTTTCAATTTTCTTATATTGTTAAATTTTACAACTTTTATACATCCTTATTCCTCCATTCAAAAGCACACCATACCTTATGCCGCAGACAAAGGGATGCACCTCCCGGCACATCCCCGTCACTTTTCATCTTTTATTCTATTTCTGATTTCTGAACTGCATCGGAGTCATATCATAAGCTTTCTTGAACAGTCTGTTAAAATGCTCCACATTCTGATATCCGACTGACATTGCAATGTTCTCAACTGTCATATTGCTGCTCTTAAGCAATGCTTTCGCTTTCTTCATACGGATCTTCTTCACCAGATCCCCAAATGTCATTCCGGATTTCTCCTTAATATATTTCGATAAATATGGCTTAGAGAGGAAGAATTTCTCAGCCAGATCATCTAACGTGATATCAATATAATTCGCCTGCACATAATTCATGATCTCGATCATTCTAGCATCCGTACATGCATCAGCACTCCCGAGTTCTTCAATCTTATTTACCGCAACGATCAGGGCTTCAATGGAAGCTCTGATAATATCCGGATCGATTCCTACACCCCAGAATGTCTTTCCGTTGCAGATAATTCCCACATAAGCCACCGCCTTAGAAGAAGATCCCTTTGTAAGCGAATGCTCCTCATAGAAGGATAATTCATAACTGATGTTAAAATACTGCTTGATCGCATTGCTTACTGCATCCAGACGTCCATTTCCATTCGAAGTGATCACTTTGCTCTCTCCTGCATGATTGATCGTCACTTCTGCAGTGATTCCATCTACCTGTTTAAAATGACACTCATCGATGTGGAAGATGGATTTTGTGTTAATATAATGATCTGAGAAGATCTGGTATACCCAGTCCGGTGTCAGCTCCTTGTGTGCTTTATCCGACACATCTTTTACCATATATCCTACTTCTTCACGCATTGCCTTCGGAAGATTGATTCCGTGGCTGTGCATAAGAATGTAGTTTACGCCACCCTTACCAGACTGGCTGTTGATACGGATAACGTCTGAATCGTACTCTCTTCCGACATCTTTCGGATCGATCGGCAGATATGGAACCGTCCATTTGTCACATTTCTTCTCATCTCTCCATGCCATACCCTTTGCGATCGCATCCTGATGAGATCCCGAAAATGCTGTGAACACCAGATCTCCGGAATATGGCTGACGGTCATATACCTGCATTCTGGTCAGACGCTCATATGTCTCGCGGATCTTTCTCATATTAGAGAAATCCAGTCCCGGATCTACACCCTGGGAATACATATTCATTCCAAGTGTGATGATATCAACGTTACCGGTACGTTCTCCGTTTCCAAACAATGTACCCTCGATACGATCAGCTCCTGCAAGAATACCCAGTTCTGCAGTTGCCACTCCGCATCCTCTGTCATTATGTGGATGAAGTGAAAGTACCACATTCTCTCTGTGTTTCAAATGCTTATGTACATACTCTAACTGGCATGCAAATGTATGAGGCATTGCATTTTCTACAGTTGTAGGAATATTGATGATTGCTTTATTATCAGCTGTCGGCTGCCATACATCCAGAACAGCGTTACAAACTTCTACGGCATAGTCCACTTCTGTTCCATGGAAACTCTCCGGGCTGTATTCGAATGTAAAGTTACCGTCTGTCTCACTTGCAAGCTTCAGAAGTAATTTTGCCCCGTCGATTGCAAGCTGTTTTACCTGTTCTTTATCTTTTCTGAATACCTGCTCTCTCTGTGCAACAGAGGTAGAATTGTATAAATGAATCACTGCGTGAGGTGCTCCCTTTACAGCTTCAAATGTTCTCTTGATGATATGCTCTCTTGCCTGTGTCAGTACCTGGACCGTTACATCATTCGGAATCATGTCTTTTTCGATCAGGGTTCTCATAAACTGATATTCTGTCTCGGAAGCAGCCGGAAATCCAACCTCGATCTCCTTAAATCCAATATCTACCAACATCTGGAAAAACTCCAGCTTTTCATCCAGACTCATCGGCTCGATCAACGCCTGGTTACCATCTCTTAAGTCTACACTGCACCACTTCGGCGGCTGTTCTACCGCATCTTTTTTCGCCCAGTCATATGTAACCTCCGGTGGCATAAAATAACTTTTCTCATATTTCTGATAATTCTTCATAATTCAAGCTCCACTCCTTTTGCCTCATATTTCAAATCAAATCATCGCTGCCAAATCAGCAATAATATTCATCAACTTTGTTGTTCATTTTTAATACTTTTATATCCTAACACATCCCTATGCAAAAAGGAAGTGATAAATTTAATCACTTCCCTTGATGTTTTTTAATATATTTGATTTTTCAGATTATTTACACTAATTCTGTTCCAACGAACGTTTCTTGGTGATCGTAACCTTTTCATCATAGCAGGCAAAGATCTCATCCACTCTGTCCTTCTTAAGCTTTGGTGTAAGCACACTCACTACCGGTACTACGATCAGTCCTGCTACCATTGCAACTGCTCCTGCATTGATCGGTGATGCAATAAAGTGGAAGAACAGATTCAAAACCGTAATCCCGACACCTGCCGCAAAGCTGGCCCATACAGCAGCTCTTGTCACGCCTTTCCAGTAGAGACCATACATGAATGGTGCCAGGAACGCTCCGGCAAGTGCTCCCCAGGAAATTCCCATCAGCTGTGCGATGAATGTAGGCGGATCCATTGCGATCACTACCGATAATACAATAAAGAACACAACCATCACCTGCATCGTACGTACCTGTTTCTTCTCGCTCATATCTTTCACTACATTATCTTTCAAGAAATCCAGTGTCAGCGTCGAGCTGGATGTCAGTACCAGCGAAGCCAGTGTTGACATGGAAGCCGATAATACCAATACTACTACAATACCGATCAGGATATCCGGAAGTGTTGACAACATATGCGGGATGATTCCGTCAAAGATCATATTGCCCGCCTCATCGTGCAGTTCCGGTGCATCAAACAGTCTTCCGAATCCTCCGAGGAAGTAGCATCCTCCGGAGATCACGATCGCAAATAATGTAGAGATCACCGTTCCCGTATTGATGGATTTTTCATCTTTGATCGCATAGAATTTTCCAACCATCTGCGGAAGTCCCCATGTTCCAAGAGAAGTCAGGATAACCACTCCAAGAAGATTCAACGGATCCGGCCCGAAGAATGAAGTAAACGCGCCCGGCTGTCCCATTGTCACCGGTACATCACTTGGAATCTCTGCCATTGTCTTAATTGCCTGAATAAATCCGCCCTGACCATTTAATACTGCCAGGATGACTGCAACAATGCCGCCCAGCATAATGATTCCCTGAATAAAATCATTGATCGCCGTAGCCATGTATCCGCCGAGGATAACATAGATTCCTGTAAATACTGCCATTCCGATTACACAATATTTATAAGGAATGTTAAATGCCATTCCAAACAATCTTGACAACCCATTGTATACAGAAGCTGTATACGGCACCAGGAATATGAATACGATCGCTGAAGCCGTAATCTTCAGCGCCTTACTTCCATATCTCTCACCAAAGAAATCCGGCATCGTCTTGGAATTCAGATGCTGTGTCATTACCTTGGTACGTCTTCCAAGTACCACCCATGCCAGCAGACTTCCGATGATCGCATTTCCGATTCCGATCCATGTCGACGCAAGACCGTATTTCCATCCGAACTGACCTGCATATCCTACAAATACAACCGCAGAGAAGTATGACGTACCATACGCAAATGCCGTAAGCCACGGGCCTACCGATCTCCCCCCTAACACATAACCGTCTACACTTGTCGCATGCTTTCTTGCATAGATGCCAACCGATACCATAATTGCAAAAAATATCACCAGCATCAACAATTTCATCGCCATAACCTTTCTCCTCTACTTTCCTCATTTCTTTTTTACTTGTTGCTTTGCTAATTTGCTTTAAAGCGTTGCGCTTTAAAGCGTTAAAGTTCGTAGTGTTAGAATAGCACAGATGATACCGTATGTCAATCTTATTTTGCAGAAATATAAAAGAAATATATAAAAGCCAAAAAACAGCTGCGATTCCTTTTTTACGGAATGCGCAGCTGCTCTTTAGCTTCTATTTCATCTTCTCCACTCTGTCCTGAATGGTCTTGTTAAAGTTCTCTACCTTTCTTTCATATGTAGAATTCATAAATTCAGACTTCAGCATAAAATCTGCTGTTGCAAGATTGTTAGCTGTAGGGATATCGTAAAGAACGGCAATACGGGACAATGCTCTTACATCCGGATCGTGCGGCTGTGCCTCTAACGGATCCCACAGGAAGATCATAAAGTCGATCTGTCCTTCTACGATCTTCGCTCCGACCTGCTGATCTCCTCCAAGCGGGCCGCTGTTATATCCCTTTACTGGAAGCCCGGTCTTCTCTGCGATCAGACGTGCGGTTGTACCTGTACCGCATAAGAAATGACCTTTTAAGATTTCCTTATTCTTGTCGCACCATTCGATCAGTTCTTTTTTCTTACCATCATGGGCAACGAGTGCGATATGCTTTGCTTTTCCAATTTCAAATGTTACAAAATTATCGTTTAACATCTGTTGAATTCTCCTTCCATTTTAACTCTTTTCGTTATCTTTATATATCAAACTTATATTTATAATAAAATGTATTTTATTATCTGTCAACTTCAAACCGGAAATTAAATTGTATTTTAGTTACAACAATTTTTCCTCACTTTCAGAATGTCTCAACGATTTCCTGCATCTGATCAAACTGTTCTTCCATCTCTTTTACAAGCCTGAACTGTGTTCTTGCACGAACAAGGTTGTGTTCCGGATAAGTTGTTTTGAAATATACATCGCCCTGGAGGAAATCAGCAAGAAAACGCATGCCGCATTCCAGTGTCATAAGTCTCGCTCCCCACGGAAGACTGGCATTCTCCGCCGGTGTCAGTACATCCTTCGCCATCTCCAGATACCCTTTCACGTAGATGCGGTAAAGCTCTATATCAAAGTGCACCTTGTTCAGATCCTTCTCATCTTCTTCCGCTGTCGATGCCCCGAACCGGATAGAATCACCAAAGTCATTTGCCGCAAGTCCCGGCATGATCGTGTCCAGATCGATGATGCACAGTCCCTCTCCTGTATTCTTATCAAACAAAATGTTATTCAGTTTGGTATCGTTGTGCGTCACACGGAGCGGAAGTATTCCTTCCTCAAGCTGCTTCATAAGGACACCGCAGTCATCCTCGCGTGCCAGTACAAACTCTATTTCTTCACGACAAAGTCTTGCCCTGTTCTTCACATCTTTCCGCAGTGCGTCTTTGAAATCATGGAAACGCTTCACCGTATCGTGGAACTTCGGAATCGTCTCATAGAGACTCTCGGCCGGATAATCCCCCAGCTGCTTCAGAAAATGGCCAAAGCTGAGTGCCGACTGATAGAACTGTTCCGGTCTCTCCACCATCTGATAGCACACAGAATCCGGTACATAATGCAGGCAGCGCCATGGCTGTCCGTCCGCATCTTCAAAATAGCTCTCTCCTGATTTTGTCTTAATATAAGACAATGCCTCTCTGTCCAGATCTCCGCCTTCCTCACGGATCATACTGCGCAGATACTCCGTAACGCCGAATATATTCGCCATTACCTGCTCCGGGTTCTTGAATACATTAATATTGATGCGCTGCAAAACATAGAGCGGCGTATCCTTTCCATCTGCGCCCGGCATATAGACTGCATAAGTCTCATTGATGTGGCCTTCTCCGAACGGCTTCACATAACTGCACTGCTGCCCGAAACCAAATGCGTACACGGCATCTTCCAGACTCCGGCTGTCCACGCCCTCGATCTTCCTTCTGGTTGAGAAAATCACTTCTCCTGCCTCCACTTTACATCCGCTCTCGATCGTACAGTCTGACTTCACAACACTCCCCAGTCCGACATGCGCTCCGGCACATACCACCGAATTGTGATCTACGATCGCCCCGCTGTTCACCAGCACCGCACGTCCGATCCGGGTATTGGTATTTACCACCGCTCTCTGCATCACAAAGCAGCCCGGCTCCAGCACCGCACTCGGACTTACAACTGCAGACGGATGCACGATTGCCGGTACCTCATATCCCTCTTCCAGCAATTTGTCCGTCCAGTACAGACGCATCTTGTTATTTCCAAATGCTGCTACTGCCACCGGATACTCCTTATGCCTGATCTCATAATCACAGCACATTCCGATGACCGCTTCATCCTTCACCGCATCATCCAAAAATACAACCTTTTCATACCCCAGTGCCTGCGCAGTCTCCGCTACCATCCGGCCGAATCCGCCTGCACCGAGAATCAGCAAACTTTTCATTACGTATTTCCCCCAATTGTTTTTTTATTGATCAGTTATACTATATCATATCATAGAAGTGGACCCGGAGATAGTTATTTTCACAAAAAGCTTCGGAGAATCACAGGTAGCAGGATTCTCCGAAGCTTCTTTGTATTTATATTTATATTGGAAAGGGGTTCCCTTTTAGGGACATATTTTAAAGATAGTTCAATCTTTCAAGGGTATTCAATACCATATGGCGTCCGGCATCCGTTCCGTCAATGATACGTCTCGCACGTACAGAAGCCCTGTGCCGCCACGTGCACGCAGCTCATAATATTTGATATGTTCGTCGCTCAGTTTCCCATCATGTCCGGCGAAATCACTTCCCATAGGCATCATTACAACACGGTTTTTGAGTGTCATACCTCTGATCGTAAGAGGGCTGAATACGTGTGGAAAATTGTTTTTTATAGTTTACTAACCTCCATAAAAATATAATTGTATTTGTTTGCATTTCTCTATAATTTGATTATATGATTTTGTTAAACAAAAGACAAATTAGTATTTTTATGAAAGTTGATAGATTTTGTCTATGAATTTTAATCATAAAAAATGGCCGCTGCGCCAGCAGATTATTCACTACCGGTACAGCGGCCATTTTTCTTAACTTTTTTATTTTTTCTGATTTTTTTCAGGTATTAATTTCCCGGCGATCAGACACAGGATGATCGTGATCACCATATCCGGCAATGTATTTCCTACCGGCATATCTACATTCATAAGAATTCTGTACACAACGAATCCAATCACCCAGATGATCATATTCGGCACATATACTGCCCGACTGCTCTTGTCTTGTTTTAACAGGAAAAAATCAGCAATCTGGATAGCGATCATCGGTGCAAATACAGAACCGATCAGATACAGGAAATCCGTTATATTATCCATCGGATATACAATTGCTGCGGCCGTTCCAATCACTGTCACAACGATAGCAACATGCTTTCCGTTCCATCTGCTTACAACCGTCTCACTGGAGATTCCAGCAGAGTATGCATCCAGGAAAGTGGTTGTAACTGTTGAAAATACAATGATCAGAAGTCCCAGGATGCCAAGACCTGCCTTTAACATGATCTGTGCAATGTCATACTCTCCGGTAATGATAGCAGCTCCCATTCCGATCACATACATCCAGCAGCTTACGATTCCATATGTAACCGCACTGACTGCAGTTGCTTTCACCGGCTCCTTCGCCTCTCTTGTGTAATCACTGATCAGTGGCAGCCACGATAATGGCATTGCAACCGCAAGCTCTACTGCTGCTCCAAATGTCATACTGTCGTCAGACGGTGTTCCCATCCCGCTTCCCGTAAATATCACCTTACACAGAATCAGTGTCAGGATAAATAATGCTGCCATCGCAACGGTATTGATCTTGCCCAGATTCGTAATTCCGATCACAATCCACAGAATGATCAATGCTCCAATCACCAGACACCAGATCCATCTGCCGGTATGCATCACACCGTCTGCTGCCAGTGCTCCGTCATAGATCATGATCGCAGTCCAGCCGACAAGCTGCAACACATTCAGGACCGCAAAAAGGATACTTCCCTTCTGTCCAAAGCTCATCTTTACAGTCTCCATTGCACTCTTTCTGACTTTTCCGCCGATCACTCCTGCCAGGAACAGCATCAGACAACCAATGATGTGTCCTACTATGATTGCCGCCAGTCCTTTTCCCATGCCAAGCGGGGCCAGATATGTTCCGGTCAGGATCTCTGCGATCGAAACCCCTGCGCCGAACCAGATCAGACCGTTTTCAAATAAGCCAGTACGCTTCTCTTCCATAATGTTTATTCCTCCTAGTCTTCCTTTGTAGTCTTATATAATAGTCTTTTTCAAAGCCTGTTCCAGCAGCTGCATCTCATCATCACTTAGTTCCCACTCAAATACCTTACAGTTCTCTTCAATTTTATCGCGGCTCTGCGCTCCTATAATACAAGAAGAAATAAAAGGTCTCTGCAAGGTCCAGTTCAATGCAATCTGCGACAATGGAACATTTCGTTCCACACTAATCTGATCCATTGTTCTTAAAAGAAGCATTACTTTTGAAAACAACGGTTCTTTAAAATATGGGTAAAACCGGTTTCGGTTATCATCCACACCATATTCCTTGAGTTCTCTGTATTTTCCGGTTAAAATGCCTCCTCCGAGCGTTCCATAAGTCATAACTCCCATTTCCTGAGCACAGGCCCACCGGATCAACTGCTCCCATTTCCGATCTACCATAGAATACTGTGGCTGATATGCTTCTATAGCACAATATTTTTCTGCTTCTTCCATCTGTTCTTTTGTAAAATTCGATACTCCGATATGCAGAATCTTTCCTTGCTTTTTCAATGTATTAAGCGCATCCATTGTCTCTTCCATCGGAACATTCGGATCCGGCCAGTGGACCAGATATACATCAATATAATCTGTCTTCAGATTACGGAGTGATTCTTCGCATTCCCGCATGATCTTATCTGCCGACCCGTAGCGTACATATTTTCCATTAATAAATTCATTTCCACACTTGGTAGCCAGGATCACTTCTTTCCTGACGCCAAGTTTGTGCACAACTTCTCCGATATACTGTTCTGCCCTGCCTCCGTTGTAGGCGGGTGCCGTATCAATAAAATTGATTCCACAATCTACTGCTGCCTTGATCGCATCCATCCGGCTTTCGTCGGAATAAGAATCCCATCCGGCACCTCCGATTCCCCATGTACCAAGACACATCCTGGATACACGAAGTTGTGTCTTTCCAAATTCTGTATATTCCATTTTCTTCATCTCCGTTTCACTTCACCGCCAGTTATGCCTTTTACCACCCGGGACAGATAAAAAGCCACTAATCCCCGTCCCCAATGGCTTCTTTCATGAGTGAAAGTCTGTATACACGTCTGCCGGTTTCTTCATAATGCTGATCCAGAAGATCACAGGTTGCCTGGAGATCATTAATCCGGATGGCCTCCAACAGGCATTGGTGTGTCCATACTGCAGCACCTCCCTTATGAGAGGTACTTGGATCCGGTGTGTTTGGTTCCAAGCGATTGGCATTTTGAACCGAGAGGAACATGGCACCATTCAGTGGACTCAGCAGTTCCCACATTTTGGTGAGTCGGTTAAGCTGGGCAGAGTGAATGATCTGCAGGTGGAATGTCTCATCTGCATGAACGGCCTTCATGGTATTACCTGCGAGAACAGCCTTTCGAAAATCTTCAATGCTGGCTTCCATTATCATGAGACTATAGTCACTGAGACGGCAGTTGCTTTTCTGGATTGCCAGCTTTTCGAGGCTGCCGCGCAGAAAAAAGACTTCATATGCGTCTTGTGGAGAAAGCAGGGCGACTGTACACCCTTTATTAGGACAGTAATCGACTAAACCTTCGAAGGCAAGCTGTCGGAGTGCTTCGCGCACAGGACCTCGGCTGAGTCCGAATTTTTGGGCAATTTCAGCCTCTACCAGTTTTTCCTGAGGCTGAAGGGTTCCATTAATAATCTGCTCACGCAGAGATTCAAGAACAATTTCTGATGTAGTTGTGTTTGATGCTTTTCGTTGTTCCTGCATATTTACCTCATCTAATTTCCAGAATAATCCATTAAGACTTGCGCAACATATTGCATATCAGAAGGTGTGAAGCGCTGATCGCAAGGAACGGACACAATGTGGTCATAAATGTATTGTTCTGATGAATCTGGCAGTGGATGAACCAGAGGTCCTACTGGCCAGTAGACAGTCGAGCGAATCTGGTGATCTGCAAGGTATTGCTGAAATTCGTCACGATTTTCGGCATACAGGCAGAAATGGCTTGGGACAGTAGCCTCTGGAAGTTCAGGAAAGACTGGCTGCACACCATGAAGAGGTGCTGTAAGAGCGTCTAAAAGTGCAGCATAGTTTTCACGTCTTGTCCTGCAAATAGAATCAAAGTCAGCATGGCGTAGGATATATTCTGAATTATCATCACCAGCAAAGCAGTCAAACATCTGACGAAGCCGCAGTTCTCCCTCCCAGAAAATATCGTCGTCTCCTGTCTCGTAGTATTCTTTTCGCTGTTTAAGATGTGTTGGTTCTACCTGCAGAAGAGGTGTTTCAAAAGTTCCGTTTCGTTTAACAGCGAATCCACCACAATCAATCCCCATCCATTTTCGGAAGCTTCCGGCAAAATAATCACAGAGAGGATCGATACCGTCAGCTGAGAGCATGGAATGAGTTACATCTTCAAAAATTACAACTCCTTTTTCTTTGCAGGCTTTAACAAAGTCGTGATCATAGTTGCAAAAACCATAGTAGCCGCAAAGAGATAAAACACTGATTTCATCAATAACCGAAGTATCGAAAATGCTGTGCAAATCCTGATCCAGCTCATAAAATTTCAGCTGATATCCGGCTTTCTCAAAAGGAGCAAGGACCGTCTCACAGGTATACAAAGGCACATATGCGACTTTACGCGTATCGTGACGTGCAATCTCCTGTAAACAATAATAGATACCGCATCGTCCGGACATGGTAAATGCCAGATCATCATTAGGTGAACTGATACTTGAAAAGTATCCGTTTTCGATAGGTGTGCTTGGTTCATAGTGGAACATACCGCCAATTTTTCGCATGTTTTATTTCCTCCTCATATAAAATAGGTTACTTTATCGTCATGTTCCCAGTTGATTTTTGTCCGTTAGCTAAAAACTCATTATAATTATAGTAGATTGTTAACGAAAACGAAAGTATTATTTTTCGAAAGAAAATATCTGAAAGAGTCACACAATAACATTATTAACAATTATTATTTTGCAATATTGGTAAAAAAGCATAAAAAAAGTGCGTTTTGTAGATGTAGAAACTTCTAGAATTACTGTCAAGAGAAAAAATATGTTAAAATTCAACAAAATTACTGATATTTTTTCGTTGTTAACATCAAGCTGGAATTGTTGACAATCATATTGGCCTAGACTATACTTGGCTTATCAAGAGCGGCTCAAAAATTCTGTGTTGTCAGAAAAAGTTAATCCTAAAGGGAAATAGGAGTTATTGACAGTTAAATATAACTTATAAAATTGTAAATGAATGTAAAAGCTAAAAACTGCATTACAATTGAATATTGTTGTGTTCCCGTCCATAAACAAAAAGATTATATGAAAGGAAGAAAATTATGAGACTTACAAATTTGACTTGGCCGAAAGCTCAAGAATATTTTGAAAAAAATGATATGGTACTTATTTCTATCGGAAGTATTGAGTGTCACGGCCGTCACATGCCACTTGGAACTGATACACTGATTCCGGAGCATTTGTTGGAGAAAATTGAGAAAAAGAGTGATGTTTTGATTGCTCCGACTATTCCATATGGTTCCTGTCAGTGTTTAGCTCCGTATCCGGGCACAATTGATATTGACGGCGAGGTACTCTATCAGTTTTGCCGTCAGATTTTCCTGAGTCTGTATCGTCACGGCGCAAGAAAATTCGTTTTCCTGAACGGACATGGCGGAAACATTAAGATGATTGAGCGCCTTGGCATGGAATTCGAAGATAAGGGCTGTCTGGTTGCTATGCTTAACTGGTGGCTGATGGCATGGGATATGAACCCAGCGTGGAAAGGCGGTCACGGCGGTGGCGAGGAAACGGCTGCGATTCTTGGAATTGATCCGTCTTTAGTTGATAAGAGTGAGATAGGTGGGGAACTTAAGTTTAAGCACCTGTCTGATAATCTGAAGACAACCGGTTTCCGTTCTGTTGAGTTCAAGGGAGTTAACGTTGATATTATACGCAATACTCCACATGTAACAGACAGCGGTTGGATCGGACCGGATCATCCTAGTACCGCTACAGAAGAGTGGGGCAAGGAGATGCTTGAGACTACAGCAAACTATATTGTTGATTTCATGGAAGAGTTCAAGAAAGTAAAACTTTCATAAAAGAGGTGTCAGAATGGATAAAAAAACGACGCTGGAAATGATTGCAGCAATTTCAAATGCAAATGGTACATCCGGTTTCGAAGATGAAGTGGTTGCAGCGATTCGTCCTTACGCAGAAGGACTCGGAGAAATTACAGAAGATCGCATGCGCAACCTGTATATACGACGTAAAGAAAATAACGGTAATAGTCCGGTTGTTCAGCTTGACGCACATAGTGATGAGGTTGGCTTTATGGTGCAGGCTATCTGCCCGAACGGAACTCTCCGCATCATTCAGGTCGGAGGTTGGGTTAACCACAATATTCCGGCTCATAAAGTCCTGGTTCGCAACCGATTCGGAGAATATATTCCGGGTCTTACTGCCAGCAAGCCTCCGCATTTCATGACAGAGCAGGAGCGCAAAGCACCTCTGGAGATGAAAGATATCACGGTGGATGTTGGTGCTGTTTCTAAAGAAGAGGTTGTTGAAAAATTCGGCATTCGTATCGGTGAACCGGTAGTGCCGGATGTGACATTTACATATTCAGAAACCACAGATCTGATGGTGGGCAAGAGTTTTGACTGTCGTCTGGGATGTGCGGCAATTCTTAAGACCATGCATACCCTCGCGGGTCAGGAGCTGAATGTGGATATTGTTGGTGCCTGTGCAGCACAAGAAGAAGTTGGTGTACGCGGTGCCACTGTGACAGCACAGGTAATTAAGCCGGATATCGCAATTGTTTTTGAAGGCTGTCCGGCAGATGATACCTGCGTTGAGTCGTATATGGTTCAGACAGCAATTAAGCGTGGACCGATGCTTCGTCACATTGATTCACGCATGATTACCAATCCGCGATATCAGAGATATGCGCTTGATTTAGCAGAAAAGCTTGGCATCCCGGTTCAGGATTCAGTTCGCAGTGCCGGTTCAACCAATGGTGCAACTATACATCTGACTGAAAAAGCAGTGCCGGTCATCGTTATTGGTGTTCCGGTTCGCTATGCACACACACATTACGGAATTTCAGCTTATGCTGATTTTGATAATGCGGTTAAGCTGGCATGCGAAATTCTTAAAAGACTTGATGAAGAGCAGATTATGAGTTTTTAAATACAATACGTAAAAGAAATTCTGGATTTTATGCAGGAGCTAAGATGAATAGAAACTGCATAAAATCCATTTCTTTTTTCTTCGCAAAGATAATATCCACCCCCGCTTCAAACAAATATTTTCTCATTTTACTACCACTCTTTTCATAATATTTTAGAGATATTCTACCACATCTTCCTTCATCAAGAATTTGACCGTCCACTCCGTGGAATCAGTGCGATTAATTTCGGATATCGATAACGTCAATTTATTTTCCATAATTTTTCAACTCGTATCTTTTTTCCGTCAGCCACTTGATTCCTTTTGCCAGACGCTTCCCAGAATCCGCAAAATGTCCTCCGGGATTCCATTCTAATACTACCCGCTTGGCAAATGGATCTTCCAGCAACAATTTTTCTTCCTTTCCTCCAAGGCTCAAGTATACGCTGCATTTGCGCTTCAATGTATGTTCTCTCATGTAAATCTCCCAATCCTTGAACCACAGGGAGCCTGAACAACACTCGATTCCAGAAAATATATCAATATATGGGACTCCTTCCTCAACTAACCACTTCAACGTCCTTTTACCTTGTCCTGCAAATGCTTCTGTTCCAAATACCGCCAGTGCTTCCCAAGGTGAGAAATCCCGGTTCCAGTCTTCTACCTGAAATGCTACTAGCAAAAAGTTCTATTCTAGCACAAGTTCCAGCAAAGCTTCCCAGAAATGTTCTACTTCTCCTTCCTGATGTGGATACATGCCCCCAAAAATAACCGAACCTCTCAATCCATTCTGTACGATATGTAATTGTATACCTGCTACGATTGTCTCTGTCACATTTATCTTCTTCATTTTCATCACATTTCTGATTCCACTGCCATCCTTATCATTTTCTCAAATGACTGCGCAAACCGCTCATCATCTTCCTCAGTACGTTTCTTCGGCCCTTTTATATGATTTTTATGAGAACTTCTTCTCGCCTTCTTATTCAAATGTCGCTCCATAAGCATTTGATCAATATTGTCATTGGTGTACCATTTGCCAGACTGATGAATAGCAAATACACCCTTTCCCAATGCCATCGCTGCCACTCCATAATCCTGTGAAACCACAATATCTCCCTTATGACAAATGCTGATCAACTTATAATCAACAGCATCCGCTCCGGCACCCACAACAATTACTTCACTGTACTCAGATGTCAGGACATGATTTGTGTCACATAATAAAGTCACCGGAATGTTGTATTTTTTTGATATGTTCTCAACTATGCTGACCACCGGGCAGGCATCAGCATCAATGAATACTCGCATGTTTCTCTCCTAAAATAGTTTTACTTTGAAATTATGTATAAGGCCTACCGTATCACTTTTCCCTAATCCTACATTAGAAACTGTTGTTGGATAGATTCTTCCATCTTGTTTATTTGTAATTTTCTCTTTCCATATCCAAAACTTCTGATCTGGATTATCAATCTTCTCAACAAATATTTTCATAAGCAATATTCTCACATATCCCGTAAAAATTCCTTCAATTTATCTGAGTATGGCATCAAATATACACATGTCACACCTGTAAAATTTTAATGGGGTCAAACACCAATGGTCTTCATTCAAAAAGCTCTGATTCATTCTCAATCAAATCTTCTGCCAGATATTTTGCATCCATATTTTCTATTCCATAACTGTCATTTGAAATTTGTTCAGCCAGTTTACTGGAATAATAAATATCAAATGCTTTTCGCAAATCAATCTCTTTCATTTCGGAAATTGCGTTGATAATATCATTTTCCAAATTTTGCTTATAAACTTCTTCCAGTTGTTTCTTATCTACCATTGTTTTCCACCTCATATGCTCTTTTAAAAGTAATAAGTCGATTCAGTGTTTCCTGATTTACAATACATATTTGATTATTCATCTTATAGTATCGCAATTCACCTAAAACTTTTTCCTTATCCCACAAACCTCTAAAATACATATCTACAGTCTTAAACACGTCATCGTCCGCAACATTTCCTATAATAATGTCATATTCTTTATTTATTGGCTGTCCCTTTCTGCATGCACACACAAAATCAAGCCATTTCTCATTCTCTTTTTCAAAAGATAATACCGTAAAATCATCCCATTCTTCCGATAATTCATAAACATTAACTATTCCATTCTTTTCCTGTCTCATGCCCTTTCGAACTGCCCATTTCTTTGCCTGATTTTCGAAAGTTGTAATATAAAATCCTCGGCCAAAATCCAGATACTTTTTCGAATGTACTACATCCGGATTTTTTATAATTTCTGTTGATCCATGATATACAATCATACATTTACTCCTTTTTCTCTCACATAATCAGTAATATCTTCTACCAAATATTCCTTTCCCTGTGTATGAAGAACATCGTAACATTTAATAATATAGTTATCCAAAATTCCGGTTGAATTTAATATTTTATACACTTTGGCTGGAGACATCTTCCACTTATCCGCAAGACTATACAGCATGAATATTGAAAAGCTCAATTCTTTTTTCTTACACATAATCACTACCAACCTTTCCGTCATATTTATATTTATATTATAACAAGTATTTTTTGTTCATACACTATATTTTTCACTTATTATCAAAAAAGCAGGCGATAAAAAGTCACAAAAACTCTTAATCCACCCGCTTTTCACTTATACTCTCACCACTACCACTTCCACAACATCTGAATGTTCATCCACCCACATACCTTAATTTCCAGTCCAAAATATCCCTAAGCATCTCGGACCGGAAATTTTACATCTTTTTAATTTCCCGAATCTGCTCTTCAGTCATATACATGTCATATCTGCTTGTCTGCAGAAAATAATCATCTTTTGTTACCAAACATGATTTATAACGGCTCTCGAATACACATGTCCCCGATAAAGATATTTATGATTCATGTACATTGCATATCTCTCAGATAAGAACTTCATAGATTTCCCAATTTCGATATCTGTTGTTTCCAATAATAGATGAATATAATTCGTCATTAAACAGTATGCATGTAAAATACACTCATATTTTTTAATCCGAATTTTAGGATTTCCTGAAAAAATCTGATAATCCATCTCCTCGTCAAAAATATCTTTTCTTCTTACTCCCGATGCATAATATGATACATTGCTCCCGGAAACCATTCTTCAATCTCTTGAAAATCATTTTCTGGGCGTCCGTTACTTTTTCGCTGTTTTCCAGCCAGGCATGTGCGTCACAGAACTGTGCGATTGTAAATTTCAGCAGTTCGAAAGCATTCTCAAATGTGCGTCCGTCAACATCTTTGAATGACAGGAAGATAACAGGGCACTGGTTCATCCATTTTTCACACAGCATCTTATTATTTTTTGCGACCTTCAGCCCGTCAAACATTATCATGCTGTCTTTTTCAATATCAAAAAAAGATGCCAGCATACTCATAGCCATCGTTTTTCCAAATCTTCTTGGTCTGGTTATCAGCGTTACTTTTGTTGTTTCGTTTTTCAGAATATCTGTGATCAATCCTGATTTATCAATGTAGTAATAGCCTTTTTCCCGTTATTCTATAAATGCTTCTATCGTCTGTTGGTTTGCCACCCTACTCTTCCATCTCTTCTTCATAATACTTGATCAGTGCCTGTGTTCCGAGATCGCCGTATCCTTCTGCCTGCAGCATCTCATAATTAGCCAGTACCTGGCTTAATACATCCAGACTTATGTTGCTCATATTTGCTTCAGTCAGCGCAAGCTTCATATCTTTGATGAAATGCTTCATGAAGAATCCCGGTGCATAATCTCCTGCCAGGATCTTTGGTCCGAATGTGTCCAGCTGTTTACTTCCTGCTGCCCCGGTCGATACGGAGTTAAGTACCGTCTGCAGATCCAGCCCTTTCGCCTTTGCATAGGTCAGAGCTTCGCATACACCGGATAACGTTCCGGCGATCATGATCTGGTTCGCAAGCTTGGCATGCTGCCCGCTTCCTGCTGCCCCCTGATAGTTAATATTCGTTCCCATTGCTTTGAATAACGGCATACATGCTTCGTAGTCTTCTCTGGAACCACCAACAAGAATGGATAAGGTTCCCGCTTTTGCCCCGGTATCTCCGCCTGTTACCGGTGCATCCAGTACATGGAAGCCTCTCTTGGTTCCCTCTTCTGCGATCTTCTGATCCAGCATCGGACTTGTGGTCGTCATATCGATCAGGTATGCACCTTCTTTTGCACTGTCCAGGATATTTCCTTTGTCGAAGTATACTTCTTCTACGTCAACAGGGAATCCTACGATCGTGATAACCGCATCGCAGTCTTTCACACAGTCTGCGATCGTCTCGTGGAAAATTGCTCCTTCACTGATCACTTCTTCTACTTTGGATCTGGTTCTTGCATAAATGTGTAATTCAAATCCTGCTTTCATGAGGTTGCGGACCATGGATTTTCCCATGATGCCGACGCCGATGAATCCTATTTTTTTCATATGACTGTTCCTCCGTGTGTTTGTTAATGTTTCATTACCTTGCGCCGTTTTTTACTCTTCTACCTTCTCCACAACTTCGCCCTGCTTCTTATAGATGCTGTTGCCCGGTACGAATCCTCTGACGCTTGACAGTGGATAGATATTGCTGTGGCTTCCGATTACGGTTCCCGGATTCAGGACGCTTCCGCATCCAACCTCCACTTCGTCTCCAAGCATAGCACCGAATTTCTTCAGTCCCGTCTCAATCTTTTCATCTCCGGCTTTTACTACGACCAGTTTCTTGTCGGATTTTACATTAGATGTGATAGATCCGGCTCCCATGTGGGATTTGTAGCCGAGGATAGAATCTCCGACGTAGTTATAATGCGGAACCTGTACTTTATTGAACAGGATAACATTCTTTAATTCTGTAGAGTTACCTACCACTGCACCTTCGCCTACGATCGCGTTTCCACGGATGAATGCACACTGACGTATTTCCGCGTTCTTTCCGATGATCGCCGGTCCATGAATGTATGCTGTCTGGAAGACTGTTGCGGATTTGGCGATCCACACATCTTCACCTACCTGATCGTATTCGTCTGCCGGAAGTGTCTTTCCGAGTTCTTTGATGAAGTCACTGATTTTTGGAAGGACTTCCCATGGGTAAGTGACACCTTCGAAGATATCCTTTGCGATGGTTTCGTCCATGTGGTTGTAGAGGTTTTTGATTGTTAATTGTTCTAACATGTTGGTTCTCCTTTTTTATTTTTTAGTTTTTCCGGTCTTTCCTGCCGGCTTCTTATAAAACTGCGCTGCCTTATCATAACACGCCCGCATCTGATACTGATTATTCAGTCTCTTCACCGCCAGTGTCCTTCTTGATACGAAGTCGTCTAACTTCTTCATATATTCATCGGAAGTGATATCCCCTTCCGCTACATAAGTCAGCCCTTTTTCCCAGCTTGCCGTAAGCTCCGGGTTCAGAAGCGGCCGGATGGAATGGTCTACGACATCGTAGATCATCTCGCCCAGCATGGTCGGTGTTACGATCTGTGTCTTCTTATTCAGTGCCAGATATTTATTATTAAATAATTTTTTCAGGATTTCTCCTCTGGTCGCACTGGTTCCGATTCCGCTTCCTTTAATCTGGGCACGGAGTTCTTCGTCTTCAATCAGCTGTCCTGCATTTTCCATCGCAAGGATCAGCGAACCGGAATTGTAACGCTTCGGTGGTGAGGTCTTGCCCTCTTTGATGTCCAAAGACTGCACCGGAAGTGTCATGCCTTTTTTCAGACCCTGGATCTTGGCAAAAAAGGCTGCATCTGTATCCTCTCCGTCGCTTTTCTTTCCCGGTACACCGGCTACTTTCAGATATCCTTCTTCTGCCAGCACTTTAAAGCTCGAGAAAAATGACTCTTCTTTCATCTTCGTCACGATTGCCACTTTCTGATACACAGCCGGCGGATAAAAGATGCTTAAGAAACGTCTCACAATCACATCATACACCTTCTGTGACAGATTCGGAAGTCCTTTTAATCCTCCTGTCCCTTGTCCGGTCGGAATGATCGCATAGTGATCTGTGATCTGTTTGTCATTGACGTATCTGGTCTTCTCCAGTCCTTTGTGGCTTCCGAATCCTACGATATCCTGAAGGTACGGTTTTGCCGGTTCGTACTGCATCAGACCATTCAGATTCTTGTGGATCTCTTTTGCCACTGCCGTTGACAGAACTCTGGCATCGGTTCTCGGATAGGTTACAAGTTTCTTTTCGTATAATTCCTGAATGATGCGGAGGGTCTCATCCGGACTGATCTTGAAACGTTTGGAACATTCATTCTGAATCTCTGCCAGGTTGAATAACAGCGGCGGATTCTTCTTTTCTTTTTTCTTTTCGATGGATACAATCTGGCAGGTCAGCGGGGAATTTCCAACCGGCTGGTCTGTGCTTAAATACCGGATCAGTTCTTCTGCCTTTTCTTTTTCCTTAAATCCATTTTCCTTATAGAGATCAAAAGATTCGAACCACTTTGAACCTTTGACCGCTCTCCATTCTCCCTCGAACGTCGAACCTTTCTCTCCAATTGTACTTAACACTCTGTAGAACGGCGTCTCTACGAACTCGCGGATCTCCCGTTCTCTTCGCACGACCATGCCAAGGACACAGGTCATCACACGTCCGACCGATACGACAGAATATTTCGTATTCAGATAATTGGATATACTGTTGCCGTATTTTAAAGTCAGAAGTCTGGAAAAATTGATTCCCATCAGATAGTCTTCTTTCGCTCTTAAGTATGCGGATGCTGCCAGATTGTCGTATTCATTTAAATTTTTTGCTTCTTTGATTCCACGCAGGATCTCTTCTTCTGTCTGCGAATCGATCCACACACGTCTCCGGTTCTTTCCCTTCACACCTGCCTGCTGTTCTACCAGACGGTAAATGTATTCTCCCTCGCGCCCCGAGTCGGTGCAGACATAAATGGTATCTACATCTTCACGGTTTAAAAGTCCCGACACGATCCTAAACTGCTTCGCCACCGCAGGAATGACTTCGTATTTGAACTCCTGTGGGATAAAAGGCAGAGTCTCGAGACTCCACCTTTTTAATGCAGGATCATATTCTTCGGGATAACTCATCGTGACCAGATGTCCGACACACCAGGTTACGATCGTCTCCTCCGATTCCAGATATCCGTCTTTTCGTTTTGTATTGATATGCAATGCCTTGGCAAACTCCTGCGCAACGCTGGGTTTTTCGGCAATGTATAATGATTTCCCCATGAAATTATGTTACTCCTTTGTCTGTGTATACGAGTGACAGCTTTTCTACTTAGTTATCCGGACACTTCCCACTGTCTGTCTCTGGTATATTTACTTATGCAGCATATGCAAAATTTTCCTGACCAGATTCGTTGCAAATCCACCTGATTTCTTTTGGGCCTTCGCCTGCTCTTTCTTCTGCACCTCTTCCGCTGCCTTTAACGCTTCTTCCATAAAAACCGCCTGCGAATCAATCATTTTCCCGGAAGACTCATCTTTTAACTTACGTTTTGTATAAGTGCCATCCTTCTGCATCACCCTGGCTTTGACATTATCGCTTAACATGACTTTCAGATCATGATTGATCTGCCGTCTGATCTGTTCGTCTAATACCGGGCACGCAACTTCCACTCGTTTTTCTGTATTTCTTGTCATCATGTCAGCGGAACCGATATAGATCTTCTGTTCTTTTCCGGTTCCGAAACTGAAGATACGCGGGTGCTCCAGATAGCGGCCAACCACGCTCATCACTCTGACATTTTCTGTATATTCCGGTACTCCCGGTAGTATACAGCAGATTCCGCGAACAATCAAGTCTACCCGGACTCCTGCGCGCGACGCCTCGGATACTTTTCGAATGAAATCCACATCGGTTACAGAGTTCATTTTCATCACGATGCGTCCGTCTTTCCCCTTCCGAATCTCTTCGTCCATCATCTGCAGGATACTGCTCTTTAAGCTGACCGGTGACACGATCAGATATTGATAACTGCCCTGAAGATTTCCGATGGACATATTTTTGAAAAATTCTGCCGCATCCTGTCCAATCCGCGGATCGGCTGTCATCAGGGACAGATCGGTGTACATGGCAGCTGTCTTCTCATTATAGTTGCCGGTTCCCACCTGAGTAATGTACTGGATCTCATTCCGGTTCCTGTATGTGATCAGACAGATCTTGGAATGCACCTTATATCCGTCAAATCCATAGATAACACGGCAGCCCGCCTCTTCCAGTCGTTCCGACCAGTCGATGTTATTCTGTTCATCGAATCTGGCACGCAGCTCGATCAGCACCGTGACTTCTTTGCCATTTTCCGCGGCCGCACAGAGATATTCCACCAGCCTCGCCTTCTTCGCCAGACGGTAGATTGTGATCTTGATCGTCATGACATTCGGATCGGCAGATGCATCTTTGATCAGCTTCAGAAACGGATCCATGCTTTCGTATGGATAGAATAACAGGATATCCTGTTTCTTCACCTGCTTTAACATACTTCCTTCCTGTACGTGTGCAGATTTCTGCGGGGAAAATGGTTCATAGACCAGTGACCGTTTCATGGATTCCGGAAGATTTCCTGCGATGGAGAACATGTAATCCAATTTCATCGGCATTTTTGTCCTGAAGATCTGTGCCGATGTGATCTTGAATTTTTCACAGAAATATTCCTGCATCTTTGCTGATAATTTCTCTGCTGTCTCTAATCTTACGACTGCCATCCGGCGGCGTTTATGTAACGTGTTCTGCATGAGTTTGCGGAAATCATCGGTCACTTCCAGTGCCTCATCATTCGGAGATACATCTGCATTTCTTGTCACGCATATATAGTTCGGATCGGATACTTCGTACTGGTCAAATACCAGATGCAGGTATTCCATGATTACCTTTTCCATGCGGATATAGCGGATGTCGTGTCCCGGAAGCATCAGGATGTCGGATACATACGTCGGCACCGGAACGATGCCGAGCATTTGTTCTTTTTTGTTCAGACTTGCTGTTACGTAAATATCTTTATTCAGCAGATGTGGAAATGGATGACTGCTGTCAACAATCTGCGGCGACAGTACCGGAAGGATCTGCTCTTTGAAATATTTCTTCACGTACTTTTTCTCATCCGCTTCCAGTTCTTTAAAATCCAGCCCGCAGATTCCGTATGGGGACAATTCTTTCTTGATCTCTGTATAGGTCTTATCCCGTTCTTTGTATAGCGGCGCAACCGCTTCATAGATCGCATCCAGCTGCTCCTGCGGTGTCATTCCCGAACGGCTGTCCCTGTGTTTTTCATCCGTCTGCACCATATCATAGAGGCTTCCGACACGGATCATAAAGAATTCATCCAGATTACTCGTGAAAATGGCTACAAATTTCATGCGTTCCAGTAATGGCACACTCTTATCTCTTGCTTCTTCCAATACCCGCTGGTCAAATCTCAGCCAGGAAAGTTCTCTGTTTTGTGTGTAGTTTAATAATTCTCTGTCCATAAGGTCTGCCTCCGTTTCTGATGTTGGGGTTGAGGTTGTTTTTTATGTTATATTTTGAAATATTATATTCCTCCTTTGCTCTTTTTTACAGGAGGATTTTTCCGTCTCTCACTCGAAATCTCTCCTGCTTATTATATCAATCTGGTATAAAAGCATAGATTTCCGAAATGCTGTAAGACTTAAGATAGTGATATCACCGTAGACTTTTTTTGAAAATATGCTTTGGATTATTTTAACATGGAAGTATATATGAATGCAATTGTTATTTAACACATTACAGCATGCGATAACGTAAGGAAGAAAAGTAAGAAAGTCCGGTTGCGTGCATATGAGATCATGGTTAGTATTTTTATACTTTAGAAATACTCCATAATCGAATCAGCACGCAACCGGACTTTCTTACTTTTCTTCCGGCCGGATATCAGCCGCTTCATGGATTAAATAGCAATTACATTTATTTCGCCTGGATATATCCCTTAGCAGTAAGTGCTTCAGCACAAAGCACAGCTCCGCCTGCTGCACCACGGACAGTATTGTGTGACAGTCCGATGAATTTGTAATCATACATGCTGTCTTCTCTCAGACGTCCGATAGATACACCCATTCCGTTTTCGTAGTTAACATCTGCTTTTACCTGCGGTCTGTCGTCTTCTGACAGATACTGGATGAACTGCTTTGGAGCACTTGGAAGTTCTGCTTCCTGTGGGAATCCCTTGAAGCTTTCCAGTTTCTCGATCAGCTGTTCTTTAGTTGGCTTCTTCTCGAAGTTGATGAATACAGCTGCTGTATGTCCGTTGAGTACAGGAACTCTTAAGCACTGGCATGTGATCTTTGGTTCTTCTGCAAGTTTGATTTCTCCGTTTTCCAGTGTTCCGAGTACACGAAGAGGTTCTTTTTCACTCTTTTCTTCTTCTCCGCCGATGTATGGAATGATATTCTCGATCATTTCCGGCCAGTCTTTGAATGTCTTTCCTGCTCCTGAGATTGCCTGGTATGTTGTTACAACAACTTCTTTTGGTCCAAATTCTTTCCATGCTGCAAGTGCAGGTGTATAGCTCTGGATTGAGCAGTTTGGTTTTACTGCGATAAATCCGCGTGTTGTTCCGAGACGCTCTTTCTGAGTCTTGATGAGGTCAAAGTGTGCTGCATTGATCTCCGGAACTACCATCGGCACGTCTTTTGTCCAGCGGTGAGCACTGTTATTAGATACTACAGGTGTCTCTGTCTTTGCATATTCTTCTTCGATCGCTCTGATCTCATCTTTTGTCATATCTACGGCACTGAATACAAAATCTACAGTAGAAGCAACTTCTTCTACTTCATTTACATTCTTTACGATTAAGTTCTTTACACCTTCCGGCATCGGTGTATCCATTTTCCAACGTCCGCCTACGGCTTCTTCATATGTTTTTCCTGCTGAACGTGGGCTTGCTGCTACGGTTACAACCTCGAACCAAGGGTGATTTTCAAGCAATGAGATAAAACGCTGTCCAACCATTCCTGTTGCTCCTAAAATACCTACTCTTAATTTCTTCTCCATCTTTGTTCTCTCCCTTTCTTTTTATCATTCCTTAATACAGCCTTACGCTACCTTCATCCGTATGACATGTACTAGTATTTATAAATGTATATTTTAATATTCTTCCATATATTTCTGATAAGCCGCAATTGATTTTGCCATAGCATCTTTTCCTGGTGCTCCTATGGTGACACGCTTATTCACACATGTCTCAAGATCGATTGCTTTATAGATATCTTCTTCAAATACCGGCGAGATCTTTCTGTACTCTTCCAGTGGAAGTTCATCTAACGGAATCTTCTTCTCAATGCATGTCAGTACCAGTTTTCCCACGATACCATGTGCATCTCTGAATGGTACACCGTGATTTACCAGATAATCTGCTGCATCTGTCGCATTGGTAAATCCGTGTTTTGCACTTTCTTCCATGCGGTCTTTATTAAACTGCATCGTCTTTAACATTCCGGCAAATAATGTGATACATCCTTTGGCTGTATCCATAGCATCAAATGCCCATTCTTTATCTTCCTGCATGTCTTTATTGTATGCAAGCGGAATTCCCTTCATCGTAGTAAGGAGTGCATTTAATGCGCCGTATACCCGTCCGGTTTTTCCTCTTACCAGCTCTGCGATATCCGGATTCTTCTTCTGCGGCATGATACTGCTTCCTGTACTGTACGCATCATCAATCTCTACAAACTGGTATTCATTCGAATTCCAGATGATGACCTCTTCACAGAATCTGCTTAAGTGCATCATCATAATGCTCAGTGCAGCTAACAGTTCCAACAGATAATCTCTGTCTGATACACCGTCCATGCTGTTCAGTGTCGGTCCGTCGAATCCAAGTAATTCTGCTGTATATTCACGATCCAGTGGATATGTCGTTCCAGCAAGTGCTCCGGAGCCAAGCGGACATGTATTCATTCGTTTGCCAATATCCTTCAGTCTCTCATGATCTCTGCGGAACATTTCAAAATATGCCCCCATATGATGAGCCAGTGTGATCGGCTGTGCTTTCTGAAGATGTGTGAATCCCGGCATATATGTCTCGACATTCTCCTCCATTACATGAAGGATTACTTCCAGAAGTTCTTTTACCTGAGCATCAATCTCCTGAATCTCATCTCTGGTAAAAAGTTTCATATCTAATGCAACCTGGTCATTTCTGCTTCGTCCGGTATGGAGTTTCTTTCCCGGATCTCCGATGCGGTCGATCAATGTTGCTTCCACAAAACTGTGAATGTCTTCATATTTGTCTGATATCTCTAATTTACCGGATTCTACATCTTTCAGAATGCCATTTAATCCGTCTGTGATCTGTTCTTTTTCTTCTTCCGTTAAGATTCCCTGCTTTGCAAGCATAGCTACATGTGCAAGACTTCCTCTGATGTCCTGCTTATAGAATCTTTTATCAAATGTAATGGAAGCATTAAAATTATATACTAGCTGGTCTGTCTCTTTTGTGAAACGACCTCCCCATAACTGTGCCATATGGATTCTTCCTTTCATTTTTAAGTTTACTGTTTTCGATTTTAACACATTTCCGCATAAAAGCAAATATTATTACAGGAATTTACATATTTATTCATCACAAAATGCAGTTACTTACATGAATCCATGCAATTTCTTCTTACTTTTTATGCATTTTTATTACTATGCTTTTGCCCGTTGCTCTTCCAGACGCTGCCGCATCGAGAATTCACATCCGCAGTAATCCTGCCTGTACAGGCCATACTGTGCGGATAACTCTACAGATCTTTTATATCCGTTCTTTTTCTTGAAATCGGATGTAAGATATGATACGCCATACTCTTTTGCAAGTTTTAATCCGATCTCATTCAATTTGGCTGCATTTTTCAAAGGACTGATGCTGAGTGTCGTCGTAAAGTAATCATACCCGCCTTCTTTTGCAATCTCGGCGGTCTCTCTTAATCGAAGCTCATAACATTTAAAACAGCGCACGCCGCCTTCTTTCACTTTTTCCAGTCCCTTTGCCATCTCATAAAACTTTTCTTTATCATAGCCGCCTGCAATAAACTGTACCGGATATTTTGTATCCATCTCTTCAATCAGTGTCTGCTGTTCAATGATACGTTTGCTGTATTCATTCTCCGGATAAATATTCGGATTATAGTAAAGTACTGTGATCTTAAAATAACTGCTCAGATACTCCAGTACATAACTGCTGCACGGAGCACAGCAGCTGTGAAGGAGAAGGGTTGGTACCTTTTCTTCTTTTTGCAGATGATCGATCAGTTTATCCAGTTCTTTCTGGTAATTTATCTTTGTTAACATCTAATTATCCTCTCTTCTCTACATATCAGCATTTTATCACACCCGCCCTTTTTATTCACCTATTTTCTGTTCCGGTCATATCATATTATATACTTCACATCCAGGAGGTTCCTATGGAACAGATTTTGAACCTACAGCATATTTCTTATACGTATCATACTTTAGAAGGGGAAACCCCGGCCCTGTCTGATATCTCATTTTCTTTGAACAAAGGGGAATTTGCCGCCATCGTGGGACCTTCCGGCTGTGGAAAATCCACGCTGCTTTCTCTGATCTGCGGTCTTTTGCCTTGCAGTGACGGACAGATCACAATCAATGGCAGACACCTGAAAGAGAGTACAACTAATGTAGGATATATGCTGCAACACGATGAATTGTTTGAATGGCGCACGATCTATAACAATGTGATCCTTGGGCTGGAAATCCAGCATGCTCTGACGGCCCGGACGAAAAAGCGGGCACATGAACTTCTTAACATCTATGGTCTGAGTGATTTTGAGAATTCCAGGCCTTCGGAATTATCCGGAGGAATGCGCCAGCGTGCTGCCCTGATCCGTACATTAGTTCTGGAACCAGAACTATTACTTCTGGATGAACCTTTTTCCGCCCTTGATTACCAGACCCGGTTACAGGTTGGCGATGATATCGGACAGATCATCCGAAATGAGAAGAAATCCGCGCTTCTTGTAACACACGATCTTTCGGAAGCCATTTCTCTTGCCGACAGGGTAATTGTTCTTTCCCGTCGTCCGGCAGCCATCATTCAGACTATTCCGCTTATCTTTCATCTGGAAGAAGATACTCCTATGAACAGACGAAATGCACCGGAATTCAAATCTTATTTTAATCTGATATGGAAGGAGTTAAATCAGGATGAAAAATCTTCATAAAAGCCCAGATACCGGTGCTCCGGCGGCACTTTCCACCGGACACCGGCACTATCTCAGACATTATCATTTTCACAGACTGCTGGTTATATTCTTCCGGATCTTCCTTTTAACGGGATTTTTATTCCTTTGGGAATTTTGTGCATCACACCAGATCATAGATTCTTTCATCTTCAGCAGTCCCTCCAAGATCATGAATGCTTTACTCTTAATGATTTCGGATCATAGTATTTTTCTACATCTCGGCGTCACCTTATACGAAACTTTCGTCAGTTTCTTTCTTGTTATTTTCGTCAGTATATTATTTGCAATTCTTCTGTGGTACAGTAATAACCTTTCGGAAATCCTGGAACCTTACCTTGTCGTATTAAACAGCCTTCCGAAATCTGCACTGGCCCCTCTTCTTATTGTCTGGCTTGGCGCTACAAAAACCACGATCATTGTAACCGGAATGTCCGTCGCTATCTTCGGCAGTATACTCAATCTGTATACCAGTTTCCGCTCTACAGATCCCGGAAAGATTAAGTTAATCTATACCCTCAGAGGGAACCATCTGCATGTACTGACCAAAGTAATCCTTCCTTATTCTATTCCGGCTATTATCAGTAACATGAAAGTTAATATCGGATTATGCCTGGTCGGCGTCATCATCGGTGAATTTCTGGCCGCCAAAGAAGGCCTTGGATATCTTATTATCTACTCAAGCCAGGTCTTCAAAATGGATTGGCTTCTTATGAGCATATGTATTCTCTGCGTCTTCGCGATATTTTTGTACGCTCTGATTGATTTCGGAGAAAAACTTTATTTTAAACATTTTTAAATCTCCGCATCAGATTCCCTGCCAAAACCATAAGATCAGCTGATCTCCTGCAAATAAGGTCATCATAATTCCCAGCACCAGAAACGGGCCAAATGCAAATTCATCCTTTCTGGTCAGCTTTCCACATTTCAACATAATAAGGCAATATCCTCCTGCAAGCATAACCGCACATGCCATCGAACAAATGATTTTCTCTTTTCCAAGCAGAAATCCGGAAACTGCCATGAATTTGATATCGCCTCCTCCAAATGCCCCGGGAATCAGAATGGATAAGACCAGCATCGGTCCTGCCACAGCTGCTGCCCCGGGGATCCGGTTGTATAAATCACTGTTCCCTGTCAGTACCATATCTGCTGCTGCGATCAGCAATATATAAATATGATATCTGCCGGGGATCTTACGGGTACTATGATCCGTTAATGCCACCCGGCATAAGATTCCGAGATAACATAACAACCGTATCCCGTTCAAAGATATTGCAGTGGATTTCGTATAGTTAAGAAAGCCATCTGCTATTGTTCTTACTTCTACCATCTCCTGATTCATTTACTGTTATTCTTTTCGGGCCATTTTTTGTATCAATAACATTTCCCGCAAGGTTTAAGGCCCTGTGCCTCTGCTTCTTCCTTTGTCTCTTTCTTTGCCGTATCCGGATTCATATTACCGCAGTGGTTCGTTTTATGGTATTTTGAACCGGTTGCCGATACCCATACCTGGTCTTCGGTTACTTTCTGCGTTGTCTGTTTCGTTACCGTCTGTTCCGTCACAGTCCCCTTATCTGATTCATCTCCCGGTGTATAATCATTACACGGTGCCGCACTCCAATTCAGATTTTTACCGTCACTTGTTACTGTGACCGTTCCCTGTTTGTCGGTTCTGTACACCTGGATTTCCATACTCTGAAGTTTATCCATCGTATCTTTGTCCGGGTGTCCGTATTTATTATCTTTCCCACAGCTGATCACCGCATATTCCGGTACGGTTTTCTGAAGGAAATCCCAGGATGTTGCCGTTGCTGATCCATGGTGTCCGGGTACCAGTACATCACAGTTTAAATCTATACCGGAATTGCACATCGCCTTTTCGCTTTCATGCTCTGCATCTCCCGTAAAGATAAAACTGTTCTCTTTATTTGTAAGTTTTATTGCAACGGAATTATTGTTACTTCCCTTAGCTTCTATCGTCTCCGGTGCCAGTATTTGAAACGAAGCACTTCCAAGCCTGTAAGATTTTCCTACCGGCGGATGCTTCATTTTCAATCCGTCTTCTTTCACAGCTTTTACAAACGACCGGTATAACTTACTGGTATGTACATAGTTACTGGATATAACATTTTTCACCTTAAAGCTCTTCAGGCATCCGATCAGACCCGCCATATGATCTGCATCATAATGGCTGCTGATCAGATAATCAATCTTCGTAACGCCCTGTTCTTTCAAATAAGCTACAACAAATCTTGAAGTCTTTCGATCTCCTCCATCATAGATCAGATTTTTCCCATCCGACTGAACCAGAATAGATAATCCCTGTCCTACATCAAGGAAATGCACTTTCACTGTCCCTGATGGAACAGTTGAGTTATTTTCCGCAGCCTGCGTCCGTACACTCACAGACACCCCTGTCATTGCCAGTGCCATAAAGATCGAAAGCAGTGCTGATAACAGTCTTTGCCTCCATATTTTTTTCATTTTTCTTCTCCCCTTTCACACCCACAATTCTATTATACACGAAAAAAAGAATCCCTACATCAAGGATTCTTCTTTATATCTCATTCTGTATATAAGCTGGAAATCGGACTTGAACCGACGACCCCTTCATTACGAGTGAAGTGCTCTACCAACTGAGCTATTCCAGCATGCTCTTATAACAGGCACGAATATAATTATACCGTATTTTCACATATTTGCAAGTACTTTTTTAATTATTATACGTTCTTTTCCGAAAAAGATTTTAACAGATTCTCATATGCAAACCAGAAATTCTGCCACGGCCGCTTAGGATTCTCTCTTCCATGCACGTCACGGCAGATCTGTCTGGCCTTACATATTTTCATCCAGCTATTTATCCTCTTTCATGTGCACCGTCACTTGTGGATATGGAATCTCAATTCCATTCTCATCCAGTTCCACTTTAATTTCTTCCAGCAGTCTCCATCTGGTCGCCCAGTACTCTTCGTTCTTCACCCAGGCACGGATACCGAGCACGACTGCACTGTCCGCAAGATCATTTACAAAGACATTCATCTGTTCTTCTTTTAGAATACTTGCATCTTCCGACAACAGCTTTTCGATCATTGATTTTGCCTTTTTGATATCGGCATTATAAGAAATGCCTACCCGCAGATCCAGTTGTCTTTCGTCTTTTGCCGTTGCATTGGTGATACTGTTATTCGTCAGCATTCCATTCGGGATTACGATGGTCTTATTGTCAATCGTACTTAATTTTGTATAAAAGATCTGAATTTCTTTTACTGTTCCGCTGGCACCTTGTCCGTCGATGTAGTCTCCTTCTTTTCCATTCGTATCTTCAATAATATAATCCCCTACCACAAATGGCTTTAACAGAAGAATCAGCACGCCTCCCGCAAAATTGGAAAGACTTCCCTGTAACGCAAGACCGATAGCAACACCACTGGATGCCAGTAACGCCGCCACCGATGTAGTATCAAATCCAAGACTGGAGATCAGGCAAAAGATCAGAATCACGTACAATCCATATTTCAAAAGTGAGTCTACAAACTGTTCAACTCCTTTATCTGCTTCCGAACGTTCAAATGAACGCCTCACAATCTTCCTGATCCATTTTATCACCAGTCTTCCGATAAAGAAGGCAACCAGTGCCGCCAGCACTTCCAGTCCAAATGTAATCAGTCCCGGAATACTGTCCTGCAGATATTGGGTAATCTGATTTACCTGTTTTACCGCCTGCTGGGTAGCTTCGGTCACTTCCTGAGTCGTATCTGTGATCGTTGTTGTATCTGTCATATCGTTTGCTCCTCTTATTTCAGTGCCAGAAATGCACTTAGATTTCCTCTTTTATTTCCCGTTGTGCGATGTGAAAACAGAATATCCGGGTTACAGTGTGTACACACATTTGTCACAGCAATATGCTTCTTCAAAATTCCGGCTTCCTCAAATACCAATTCATTTGCTTTCCACAGGTTCAACTGATATTTACCGTTTTCTTTCTGATAGAATAATTCTGGCCAGTATTTTTCTTCAAAGCTTTTCTGAAATTTTACAATTACATCTTCACTTACCTCGTAACAGTCCTGACATATAGACGGACCAATGGCCGCAAGTATGTCTTTAGGATCCGAACCATATGTTTTTTGCATCTGTTCCACTGTTACTTTTCCGATCTTTCCAACCGTTCCTCTCCAGCCCGAATGCGACAGTCCGATCGCTTTTTTCACAGGATCTACAAAATACAGTGGTACGCAATCCGCATAAAATGTCACCAGACAGATTCCCGGTACATTTGTGATCATTCCGTCCGTTTCCATAAAACGTCTTCCCTTGTCCTCTGCTCTTACTACCGCCACATTTGTTGTATGTGTCTGGTTGGTAAACGTCATATCTTCCGGCTTTACTCCGATGGCTCTTGCAATCCTTCTCTGGTTTTCCTCAACATCTTCCGGATCATCGCCTCTTGTTGTGCTGATGTTCATAGTTGCCCAGCATCCCTTGCTGACACCTCCGAGTTTTGTAGAAAATCCATGATGCACGATTCCCGTTTCTTCTAACATTGGATAACTCAGAAACGGAACCCCATCTACTGTTTTTTCATCAAATATATGTTCCTGATTTTTATACTGTAATCCAAGACTCATTCTCTTCTCCTATATTTCCACATAATCAAATGCATTCTGATATAAAATGATCCTGTCATCTTCTATACTTACTACATCAAACCTGCACGGGATTTCATCTATTCCATTCACCGTCATATAATAAAGTGCACTTTTTGAGATAACTCTCTGTTTGGCATAATCTACCGCCTCTGCCGGAGTTCCTTTCCGGTCATCTGCCCGGTACTTCACCTCGCAAAACACCAGATAATCGCCATCTCTGGCTATTATATCGATTTCTCCGAATCTGCACCGATAATTATATTCCAGAATTTCATATCCTTTTTCTGTCAGATATACTCCTGCCATTCTTTCATAATAACTTCCGGTTTCACGGTTATTTCGTCTTTTTCCTCTTTTCGACCCTGCCATTCTTTCATTCCTTTACACTGCTGATTCCATGCCTGGATACCGATTTCCCGCACTGTCTGCATCTTTATATATATTTCTTTATAAAAGTCCTTCTGTGTATCGGAGATGGTCCCAGTTCTTTCAGCCCCTCAATATGCTTCTTCGTTCCATACCCTTTATTGCTTGCGAAATCATACCCCGGAAGTACTTTATCATACTCCACCATCAGCCGGTCTCTTGTTACTTTTGCAATGATACTTGCCGCCGCAATAGACACGCTCTTGGCATCACCTTTAATGATCGGCACCTGTGGGATCTCTACCTCCGGTATTGTTACTGCATCATTCAACAAAAGATCCGGCTGCACCTTTAGATTGCCGATTGCCATACGCATCGCCTCATAAGTAGCCTGCAAAATATTGATCTCATCAATTCTTGCCGGACTTACAACACCGATTCCCGTTGCAACAGCACGTTCCATAATCTCATCGTACAATGCCTCTCTTTTTTTCTCTGAAAGTTTCTTTGAATCATTCAGATACAAAATCGGGTCATCCTTTGGCAAGATAACCGCACCTGCCACCACAGGACCTGCAAATGGCCCACGGCCTACTTCATCAATACCGCAAATATACTGGCAGTCGCTGTGTTCTTTTTCATAAACACTCATTGCTTCTGTTCTTTCCAGTTCTTTTTTCAGTTTTTCCTGCTGCCTTTTTAGTTTTTCTTCTTCTCGTTTATTCATGACGGATCACTCCTATATTGTCAAATGGATAAATTCTTACCCATGCCCTGCCAATCAGATCTTCTTTTGTCAGTACGCCTACACTTGGATCCCTGCTGTCCATACTATGGTTACGATTATCTCCCATAACAAAATACTCATTTTCTTTTAATGTAATCGGATCTGCGGCAGTCTGTGGATCTTTAATCAATTCATTTCCATAGATATCGCTCAAAAGCCTCTCTCCGTCAATGTATACATATCCGTCTTTTATCTGCACAGTCTCTCCCGGCATTCCGATGATACGTTTGATATAATATGTATTTTCTTCGTATTTGTACGGAAATACAATAATGTCATAACGTTTCGGATCACGGAAGCGGTAACTGATCTTATCCACGATCAGATTATCCCCGTTTTGCAACGTTGTCTCCATGGAAGATCCACTCACTCTTGTTCTCTGCCCTACAAATGTTATGATAAAATACGTTAACCCTATGATCAGCAGAATATAGACAATCCATCCTCCAAGCTCTCTCAAAATGCTTTCTTCTGCATCTTCTCTTGAACGTCTAGCCATGTTCTTTTGTTGTTTCCCTTCTATACTTTCTGCCTCTGTTTTTAATATGCATCCGGGTACTCCAGTGTCAGTTTGCCCAGACGTCCGTTGCGGAAGTCATCCATCAGAAGAACCGAAGCTTTTTCTGTATCCAGTTCATTTCCACGAACCAGACAATGTCTGCTCTCTGCAATTTTTTCCAGTATTCCGTATGGATCCGTGTCTTCTTCTACATTATATTTATTTTCAAGTACTCCCGGATAATTTTCATTCATAAACTTTACAAGTTCTGCCGCAAGTTCTTCTGTCTGAAGGATCTCATCTTTGATTGATCCGATAAATGCCAGTTTCAGGCCTACTGCCTGATCTTCAAATCTTGGCCACAGGATTCCCGGTGTATCCAGAAGCTCCACATTTTTATTCAGTCTGATCCACTGCTTTCCTTTTGTCACTCCCGGTTTGTTACCGGTTTTTGCACATGCCTTTCCCGCAAGTGCATTGATAAATGTTGATTTTCCTACATTCGGAATTCCCACTACCATAGCTCTGACCGGACGATTCAAAATCCCACGCTTTCTGTCTCTTTCAATCTTTTCTTTACATGCTTCCTGGATCACACCATTGATAGATTTGATCCCGCCGCCTTTCTTGGAATTTACCTTCACAACAGAGAATCCTTTTTCACGAAAATATTCTGACCAGGCATCATTCCACTTATCTTCTGCCAGATCTGACTTATTTAAAAGGATCAGTCTTGCTTTATTCTTTCCAAGTTCATCGATGTCCGGATTCCGGCTGCTCATCGGAACTCTTGCATCAACCAGTTCGATCACAAGATCGATCAGTTTGATATTCTCCTGCATCATCCTTTTGGCCTTTGTCATATGCCCCGGATACCATTGAAAATTCATCCAGTTTCCTCCTTCTATTTACCAAGCAGTCCGAAACGGTCTTTCGGGGAAAGGATAAACCATACTTTCCCTTCAATCTCGGAACGCTTTACATTTCCAATATCAGCCATCCGGCTGTCTTCACTGCTCTCCCGGTTGTCGCCAAGGACAAAATACTCATCTCCACCGAGAACGATCTTCTCACTGGCAATACCTGTATCTGCAATTGCAGTAGTCTCATACTTTTCATTCAGCTTTCTGTTGTTGATATAAATCTCTCCATCCCTGATCTCAACACTTTC
>ERZ772867.471-NODE-471-length-55545-cov-18.598991_pt1 | contig 55545 bp, 56 predicted proteins | sample MGYA00511341_ERZ772867 | MGnify/ENA primary metagenome ERZ772867 (study PRJEB29015, sample SAMEA2737707) | human gut metagenome | biome: human gut; feature: human-associated habitat; material: faeces | place: China | collected 2012 ... | reverse complement strand
AGCGCCCGCCGTCAGGCAGCGCAGAAATTTCGGGCACCGCAGCAGTGTTCCTTTTCGAATATAAATCGGGACGCCGGCCCCTACGGGGTGCGTCTATCGAGCTGCGCCGGAAAATGCGGACGGGGTGCGGAACGAAAAAAGCGAGATCAGCCGTCGATAGAACGAGGTACGCGATAGGCGTCGGGGGTGGTGAGAGCAGGAGATGCCATAGCGCGGGGACAAAATAGGAATATTCTGCTTTTCCACTTCTTTCATTCTCGGAAACGTTTTCGGCGCAAAGCACTATGTTTGCCGAAAAATGGCGATTTTTAACGGGTCTGTATGCGGCGTTAACGAAATCTGTACTTTTTAGAACGTTTATTAGCGCCAATTTTATGAAGATAGTGTTACCATATGAACATCAAGTTTCGACAATCCGGATGTCGAAAGGAAATCTCGTAAAGGAGTGTGTTTTTGTGACAACATTTATCATTGGTCTTGTCATCCTGCTGGGCGGCGCGGCCCTGTACGGCCGCTTCTGCGAAAAGGTTTTCGGACCGGATGACAGAAAGACTCCGGCGTACACCAAACAGGACGGCGTGGACTACGTGCCCATGCGCGGCTGGAAGAACAGCCTTATCAACCTGCTGAACATCGCGGGCACCGGCCCCATCCTCGGACCGATCCAGGGCATCCTGTTTGGGCCCATCGCGTTTTTGACCATCCCCATCGGCAACGTCATCGGCGGCGCCATGCACGACTATTTCTCCGGCATGATCTGCCTGCGCGACGGCGGCACCCAGATGCCCGAGATGATCCGCCGCTACTCCACCAAGGGTATCTATAAGTTCTACAACGTGTTCGTGTGCGTACTGCTGCTGCTGGTGGGCGCCGTGTTCATCTACACCCCCGGCGACATCGCCGCCACGCAGGTGTTCGGCTTTGACGGCAAGGCCACCTCTGTTTCCACGTGGGTCATCTACGGTGTCATCTTCCTGTACTATCTGATCGCCACCGTGTTCCCCATCGACGCCATCATCGGCAAGATCTACCCCATCTTCGGCGGTATCCTGCTGTTCTCCGCCATCGGTATCTTCATCGGCATCTTCGTCACCGGTATGCCCCTGATGAACATCTGGGACAGCTGGGCTGCTCCCGTGCTGAGCCTCACCGGTGCTGACGGCACCGTGGGTACCTTCACCTACGCGGACTACTTCGCCAACGGTCACTTCCTGCCCATCTTCTTCGTGACGGTGGCCTGCGGCATTCTGTCCGGCTTCCACTCCACCCAGACCGCTATCATCTCCCGTACCATGAAGAGCGAGCGTCAGGGCCGCAACACCTTCTACAACATGATGGTGCTGGAGGGCTTCATCGCCATGGTCTGGGCTGCCGGTGCTATGGGCGTGTACAATCTGGCTCTGCAGGAGCCCAAGGCTGCGCTGGCTACCGGCACCGTGGGCGTCGTCTGCAAGTACCTGCTGGGCCATGTCGGCGGCATCATCGCCCTGATCGGCGTGATCGTGCTGCCCATCACCTCCGGTGATACGGCACTGCGCGCTCTGCGTCTGAGCCTGTCCGAGACGCTGCACATCGACCAGTCCACCAACGGCAAGCGCATCAAGCTGGCTTTGCCCATCTTCGCACTGGTCATCGCCATCCTCGTGTTCGCCAAGGTCAACAACGACGGCTTCATGATCCTGTGGCGTTACTTCGCATGGGCCAACCAGACGCTGTCCCTGTTTGCCTTCCTGTGCATCACCGCGTGGATGTTTGAGAACGGCAAGGGTAAGTGGGCTTGGATCCCCATGATCCCCGGCTGCTTCTACGCCTTCATCTGCGTGACCTACATCGCCAACGCCCACATCGGCTTCAACATCCCCTGGACGCCGGCCTACATCATCGGTGTGGTGTGCGCCGCCGCCTATGTGGTGGGTTGCTGCGTGTACGGCAAGAAGCGCGCTGCCAAGCTGGCGCTGAAGTAACACATTTCCCCAGGCATTTCCGGATAAAGAGCAGCCCCGTCCATCGGACGGGGCTGCTTTTACGTCTGAGGAAACGCTATGAAAACAGGCGGGTGAGGCGGGTCATGGGGATCTGGTCGGTGTCGTAGCCGTAGGTCTTGCCGCCAGGGAAGGTGCAGCGGAAAAATGGCCCTTCCGTCCAGTCGTTGGCGGGGTTTTCCAGCGGCACCTGCCAGATGTCCAGTACCGTGCCGTCGCCGTAGGTGATGGTGATGAGGGGCGGGTCGGCGGGAGCCGTCCCGGTGCGGCCTGCGCCGGAGGCGGTGATGAGACGCAGCAGGTCGCTGAGATCATCGGCGCCGGCAGGGACGGCTGCGCCGTCCACGGTGACGGTGAAGTCACCGGCGCTGCGGGCGTGGCGGGTGGCGTCGGTGAGGGCGGAGACGCAGGAGTGGAATTGCAGCTGGTAGCGGCAGGCCCAGACGGCCAGCGCGACGACGGCGGCGATGATGGCCGCCGCGATGAGAAGCGGCTTGCGCAGCGTCTTTTCCTTTTTGCGGCCTGCGCCGCCGCGGTCCACAGCGTCGTACAGTCCCATGGGAGCACCTCCTGTTATCGTTGTTACGTCTACCATCAGTTGACAAGGGCAGACACGGTTTTGACGGGCAGAAATGCGCCCATACTGCGTCAAGCCCCTTGGCAATACGGCAAGTATTCCCTGCGGGTCTTTTCTTGTCTGGACACATTTCTGCTCCGGCAAAACTGCTCCGCACCTGTCAGCGATGGATTTTCCAGGGATTTTTGGTTTTTGAGACGCAGGCGGGCGCGTGCCCGCCAAGGCGAAAAGGGCAAAAATCGCCGAAAAGGCGCGGTGACAGGCGTGTCTGCCCTTGTTAACTGATGGTATTATAGCAGGAGCTGCGGGGCGGCGTCCAGCAACCTCAGGTTGTCAGAGGGATATTTTTCTGCGCAACCTGAAGTTTACAAGGGCGAAAATGCGTGGTAAATGGAGGAAAAGGGGCGGTCGGGATGTAAAAAAAGACCTGCCTTGCGGCAGGTCTTTTTGGTGCTGCAATGGCTTCGGGCCGGAATTACTCGGTCACGAAGGGCAGCAGCGCGATCTGACGGGCGCGCTTGATGGCCTCGGTCAGCTGACGCTGGTGCATGGCGCAGGTGCCGGTGGTGCGGCGGGGCAGGATCTTGGAGCGCTCGGAAATGAAGCGGCGCAGCTTGGCAGCGTCCTTGTAATCGATGCACTCGCACTTGTCCACGCAGAACTGGCAAACCTTCTTGCGACGCTTGCCGGCGCCGCGGGCGGGTCTATTTTCGCGTTCCATAGCCATGGAAGTATCCTCCTTTATAAAGTTTCATGTGCGCTGAGGGCACATCAGAACGGCAGGTCGCCGTCCTCCTCGTCGATCTCGGCAAAGCCGGAGGGACCGCCGCCCACAGGGGCGCTGTATCCGCCGGCGGGAGCGGTATAGGCCGGAGCCGCGTAGCTGCCGCCCATGTCGCCCGCGCTGTCGCGCTTGGAGTCGCCGAAATAAACGTTGTCCGCGATGACTTCCCAGGAAATGCGGTTCTGACCGTTGCGGTCCTGCCACTTGCGGGACTGCAGGCTGCCGGACACCACGATCATACGACCCTTGGTGAAGTATTTGGACACGAACTCGCCGGTCTGACGCCACGCGACCACGTCGATGAAATCCGTCTCCTTCTCGCCGGACTGGGACTTGAAATCACGATCCACAGCCACGGAAAAAGAGCAGACCGCCGTGCCGCTCTGTGTGCGGCGCAGCTCGGGGTCACGGGTCAGCCGACCCATAATGATGATCTGATTCAGCATTGCTGTTCTCCCTTACTCGCCCTTGCAGACGATCATGGAACGCATGATGCCCTCGGTAATGCCAAGGATACGATCCAGCTCCTTGGGGAACTCGGGGCCGCTGGTGAAGCTCATCAGCACGTAGTAGCCCTCGGTCTTGTAGTTGATCGCGTAGGCCAGACGACGCTTGCCCCACTCATCCACGACGACGTTGGACGCATGCTGCTCTGCCAGAGTCTGGAACTTTGCCACGGTGGCGGCAACTGCCTCCTCACCCTGTGCAGGGTCGATGATGTAGACGACCTCGTAGTTGGCGGAAATCTTTGCCATACTTTTGCACCTCCTTTTGGACAAATGGCCCTCATTCTCAGATGAGAGCAAGGATATGCCCGCAAATATGCGAGCTTATTTATTATACCGGTTTTTTCAAGTCAGTCAAGTACTTTTTCCGATATTTTTTCAGTTTTTCCCCGCATTCAGCGGTTTTGCAGGTAATTCTGCAGGGCCTTGCTCTTTTCCAGGCGCCACAGCAGCAGCATGCCAAGGCCGTAGCAGGCCACGATCTCGCCGGCGCCCACGGTCAGGGCGTTGAAGGCGTAGGTGGGCCAGAAGGCTGCGGTGGTACCGGCCTGCTCGTAGGCCAGCACCAGACCCACCAGCACCATATTGGCCAGCACCGGCGGCAGCGGGGCCAGCCACTTCTTTTTACAGCGGGCGGTGAGCAGCGCGGCCAGCAGTGTAGCGGCGGAACCCACCACGATGTCCAGTACGCCGTAGGGGCTGAGCAGGTTGGCGATGAGGCAGCCCACGCCCAGGCCCCAGGCCGTCTCCGGCAGCAGGAAGGGCAGGACGCACAGCGCCTCGGAAAAGCGGCACTGGATGGGGCCGTAGGTGATGCCGAAGATGGAGCCGAAGATGCTCAGGACGGCATAGGCCGCGCCCACGATGGCGGCGCAGGTCAGTTGACGGGTGTGCAGTTTCACGGATCTGTTTCCTCCTTGGAATTCTCAAAAATATACCAATCGCCAGCGGCGGTGAAGCCCGCTGACTCCATGGTCTCGTCCAGCAGCGCCTGATCGCCGGATGCGCCGTCAGCGGCGGTGAGCGTCACCTGCACCGCGTTGTCCTGACGATCCACCACGGTGAGGTCCCAGCCCTGCTCCCGCAGGGCTTCGGCGGCGCTGGTCAGCGCGTCCTCCATGGAAAACGGAGCGGACAGGGTCAAGTCCCCGCCGGCGTTATCCTGATCGCCGGCGTCCTCCCGCAGCTTCTGCTGGGTGTTGTCTCCGGCGGCCCCGTTATCGTCCGCAGAGGCGGCAGGCATGCTCTGCATGGAGGGTTCAAGGCCGGCGCTGCCCGCCACGGTATCGTTACCGGCGCTCTCCGCGCCGGTAAGTCCGCCGCTGTGCACCAGTGGGATCAGCGCCGCGGCCACCACCAGGCAGGCCGCCGCCGATACCAGCCACTTGCGGTAGGGCGCAGGGGTCTTCTTCTGCTGCTGCGTCCGGGCCACGCGGGCCATGACGCGATCCGTGAAACCGGCGGAGGGCAGCGCCTCCAATGCCAGTGCTTCGCGCAGCTCCTGATCCAGTTCATCAAACATCGGGGTCATTGCTGTTCCTCCTTTCCTGTGGGTTTGACGGACGCGGCGGTGGAAAGGTTCCCGCCGGACAGCAGCTCCTTCAGACGGGCCTTGGCCCGATTGATGCGGGATTTCACCGTGCCCTCGCTGATGCGCAGGGCGCGGGCGATCTCGCCGTAATCCAGCTCCTGCATATACCGCAGGAGCAGCACCTCACGATGCTCGTCGGTAAGCCGGTACAGGGCGGCGCGGACAGCGTTCCGGGTCTCGCTGCGCTCCGCCGTCTCCTGAGGCGTGTCGCCGCCGTCCGGCAGGTCCACGCCGTCCAAATCATCTGTGTCGCGGTGGCGCTTCTCCCGCCGCAGGCAGTCGATGGCGGCGTTGGTGGTCAGGCGGTACAGCCATGTGGAGAACCGGCTGTCGCCGCGGAAGCGGGGCAGGCCCCTCCATGCGGCCAGGAACGCCTCCTGCGCCGCGTCCTCCGCCAGCGCCGCATCGCCGCCGCACATACGCAGCGCCAGACGGTACACCGGCGCCTGATAGGTCTCCACCAGCTGGCGGAAGGCATCGCTGTCCCCCTGTCCGGCCCGGCGGATCAGGTCCTTTTCCTCTATCATCGCAAATCCCTCTTGACCCCCGCCGACACGCGGTAGACATCCTCCAGCGTGTCCATGCGGACGATCTGCTCCTTATAATAATTGGCGTGGCTCACGCCCTTGAGATACCAGCAAAGCTGCTTGCGGGCCTCCAGCACGGCGATGTGCTCGCCCTTATCCGCGGCCGCCAGTTCCACCTGGCGCACCGCCGTGGCCCACCGCTCCGCCAGCGGCGGCAGGGGTGGGATGGGCTCCCCCTCCAGCGCAGCCCGGGCCTGTTGGAACAGCCACGGGTTTCCGAAGCAGCCGCGGCCGATCATGGCCATGTCGGCACCGGTGAACTCCAGGATGCGGACGGCGTCCTCCGGTGCAAACACGTCGCCGTTGGCGATGACCGGCACGGAGACGGTCTGCTTCACCTCGCGGATGGTGGTCCAATCCGCCTGACCGGCGTACATCTGGGTGCGGGTGCGGCCATGGACGGCGATGGCGCTGACGCCCGCCTGCTCCAGCATTTTCGCCAGCTCCACGGCGTTGATGCTGCCCTTGTCCCAGCCGCGGCGCATCTTTACCGTCACCGGCACGGGGCTGGCCTTCACCACGGCCTCGGCGATGCGGGCGGCCTTCTCGGGGTCCTTCATCAAGGCGGAGCCGTCGCCGTTGGCCACCACCTTGCCCACAGGGCAGCCCATGTTGATGTCGATGACCGCCGCGCCGGACACCTCCGCCGCGATCTGAGCGGCCTCGGCCATGCAGCCAGCGTCGCTGCCGAAGATCTGGGCGGCGGCAGGGTGCTCATTATCCGCCAGCTTCAGAAGGCCGCGGCTCTTTTTATCCTGATAGCACAGGGCTTTGGCGCTGACCAGTTCGGTGCAGCTCATGTCAGCGCCCAGCTCGCGGCAGATCTGGCGGAAGGCCAGATCCGTGACGCCGGCCATGGGAGCCAGGTACAGTTTTCCGTTGACGGTGACGCTGCCGATTTTCATGGCGCACCTCCCTGCGGCAGTTTGACAGGGTATTATAGCACAGAAAACCGCGGTTGACAATCCGGTTTGGACGACAATGCGGCCCGGTCAAAAAAATGCGAAAAAGGTGTTGACATCCGCAAGCCTTCTTGCTATAATAATCACGCTTGAGTTCCAAGACGAAAGCGCACATGGCCAAGTAGTTCAGTTGGTTAGAACGCCAGCCTGTCACGCTGGAGGTCGAGGGTTCGAGCCCCTTCTTGGTCGCCACATTTGCTGCTGTAGCTCAGCAGGTAGAGCGCATCCTTGGTAAGGATGAGGTCGGCGGTTCGAATCCGCCCAGCAGCTCCAAAAAGCATCGAAAACTTCGGTTTTCGGTGCTTTTTTGTTGTAAAAACGTTGAAAGTAGTGTGGGGCAAAATGTGGGGCAACCGCCTGACCCACACCGTGACCCACACGCGGGAAACATAGCCAAAACCTGCAGAGCCACCCGGCGGGAGCGTTGCTCTCCGCCCAGTGGCTCTATTTCTTCGTTTTGATACCTTTTTATTGTTTCCGGCAGCGCAAAATATGCGCCGATTTGTGTTGCCGCTTGGTATCTGCCGGGTCAATAGAACGTCATTGTAAATCATCCCGAAATGTGTTATCTTCTTCACGGAAATATACACGCGAAATTTTGCATTTTTTACGCGAAAGGGATTTTTTTATGCGCAAGATTCAATGCTGGTGCCGTACTAATGCTATGCTGGCCATTTCACTGCTGGCTGCGGCTGCAACGGCGTTCTTTGTCCCTCCCGACAGGGACTACTTAGGCTATTACGACCTCAAAACGCTTTCCTGTCTGTTTAGTGTTTTGGCGGTGGTAGGTGCTCTGCGAGACCTGCAGATCTTTTCTGCTCTTTCGCAGCGGATGGTGCGCACCTTTTCCACGGTTCGGGGCGTATGTACAGCACTGGTGGTCATCACCATGTTCGGGTCTATGCTTCTGACCAATGATACCGCCTTGCTGACATTTCTACCGCTTGGCTGGTTTGTTCTTTCCTCTACCGGTCAGGAAAAGCACGCCGCACTCTTGTTCATTCTGCAAAACTGCGCCGCCAATCTCTGCGGAATGATCACGCCCTTCGGAAATCCGCAGAATCTTTATCTTTTTAGCTACTACGATCTTTCCGCAAAGATGTTCTTTTCGGCAATGCTGCCGCCCTTCATTCTGTCTACCGTTCTCATTCTCTTGTGTTGCCTAGCATTTCCCAAAGACCGGCTTTCCGTGCCGGAAGTGCAGGCCACAGTAGACTCCCGCCAGGCTGCCGTCTATGGCGGGCTGTTCTGTTTAGCCGTTGCCATGGTGCTGCGGCTGGTACCCTATGTTCTTGGCCTGACTGTCATTGTTCTGGCACTCTGGTTTCTGGATCGGCACGCATTGAAGACCGTAGACTGGGGACTGCTGGCTACCTTCGCCGCTTTCTTCACCTTTTCCGGCAATCTTGCCCGGATGGAATCGGTCCGGGCGCTGTTCGCCCGCCTTTTGTCCCACGGAACAATGCTGATCTCCGCGCTCACCTGCCAGATCATCAGCAATGTCCCTGCCGCCATTCTGCTCAGTCGCTTCACGCAGGATGCCCGCGCTCTTCTGGTTGGCGTCAATGTGGGCGGTGCAGGGACGCTGGTGGCTTCTCTTGCGAGCCTCATTACGTTTCGGGAATATACGCGCCGTGTTCCCAATGGCGGAAAGAGTTTTCTTCTCCTGTTTTCCGGGATCAGCTTTGCATTTCTGGCGATTCTTTTGACTGTCATGTCCATTCCGATGTAATAAGCCGTTTCCAACAGAATGCGCTTCGGGAAATCTTACGCTGCTTTTTATTGTTTCCAGCAGCGCAAAATGCACAGTCTTCTTTGCGCTGTGACACTCCCTGTCCATGCAATGCGCTATACTGGTTTTTACCACAACGGACAAGGAGGGCGTACAATGACGAAGGATTTCCTGTTACGGCTGACGGAGGAGCATTACGGCGCAGGGGCATTCCCCATCTACGGGCGGCTGTTGGAGGAGCAGCGGCTGACGCGGGGCGGGTCGCTGCTGCCCATGTGGTACTGCACAGCGGCGCTGCGTCGAGCATTCGGCGGGGAAAACGTGCTGGTGTTGGGCTGCACCAATGACTCGCTGCTGGCACACCTGCTGGGCGCGACGCCGGTGAACCCACTGCCGCCCCACTATCACTGCCCCAACTGTCACCACCTGATCTTTGGTGCCCACGCGGACGACGGCTGGGACTTGCCCGACCTCGCCTGTCCCCAATGCGGCGCACCGATGGCGGCGGACGGTCATAACCTGCGAAGCCGGTCGCTGATCGGCGAAAGTGTTGTGTCCCTGCAAGTGCCGCAGGAGCGGTTCGCACCGGTGTGCGCGTGGCTGCGGGACTACTGGGCGCAGCGGGACTGCCAGACCGATACCGAGCCGTACAGCGACGCGGAGGTCATGGGGCTGCGGCTCACGCTGCCGGAGGGCGTGCAGGGTATGTTCGAGGTGCGCGTTCTGTACCCCACCGACCGGCTCGACCCGCTGCCATCCGATGTGCCGCCGCTGCACACGGCGTACCGGCGTATCAAGGGCATGGGGCTGCGGCTGGCCACCGACGCATGGACGGGCGCGGAGCGGGATGCTGTGGAGCGGGGGCGTATGGCATTTGAGGATGTCCTCACGTTCCGGGAGGACGTGTACGATCTGCTGCGGCAGCACACACCTCCCAAGCAGCGCCGGGAAAACGGCCTGCCGTGGGCAATCTCGGAGGACGTGCGGAAGGGTAAATACGCCGCGCAGGGGATGCCGAAGCTGATCGAAAACTACCTGCGTAAGCAGCTGCGCGTACCGGCGCACTACATCGAGGCTATGCGGCACATCCGCTACCTGCCGCGCAAGGGGGATTGCGTGGGGAGGATGATGTTCGAAGGGGAAAGGTGAATAGAGGGGGCAAAAGGGAGGGAGCTTGAAGCTCCCTCCCTTTTTCAACTTAAGGAAATTTGTTCAAAGTCTTGTTCCGTAATGAGAGACAATATATGCCGGTCAGTGACTTCGTGATCTACGCAAAACACTCGCTTGGCGTGATTCATAACTAAGTCATCGTAGAGATTCCGTACCAGGCAACCGTTTGAAAAGTTTTCATCTTTCTCCTGCACTTGCGTATTTAGAAAAGAGTGAATCTGCTGCAAAGCTGCTTCACTTAAGCTGTAGTCATTTTTGCGGCAGAGATTTTCTAAAATACCATATGGCTCATCGCCTGAGTAGTCCGGAAATTCAACAAACGTGTTAAAGCGTGATTTGAGTCCCGGATTTGCTTCAAAGAAGCGCCTCATCGGCTCAGTATAGCCAGCAACAATGACAACCAGATCATCCCGGTAGTCTTTCATGCCCATAGGAATCACTATGATCGTTCTCCGTAATGCTGTAGGCTTCATCGATAAAGAGTACACCGCCTTTAGCGCGCTCAATGACCTTTTTTACTTTAAGCGCAGTTTGCCCCTGATAGCCTGCAATCAGATCCGTTCTTGACACCTCAATAAAATGCCCCTGTGAAAGAAGACCTATCTGCTTATAGATATGACCAACAATGTACGCTGGGCCAGCGCAACACCGCGAGAAAAGGCATTCATCGAAGGGGTCACCCGCGTAACCTATGAGAGGGACAGGGCGCCGCGGCTCGGACTGCCTCTGTCAGAAGTCCGCCCTTCCCTTGCGTCATAAACGCTTTGACCCACACGCAGAAATGCGCGAAGAGAACACATGGAGCAAAGCGTTTCTGACCTCATCCTTTTTGCGGCGGAAACGCCCGCAAAGCCTTATATACCAACGGCTGGAAGGCTTTTTGTCACTTGGTAAGGATGAGGCCGGCGGTTCAAATCCGCCCAGCAGCTCCAAAAAGCATCGAAAACTTCGGTTTTCGGTGCTTTTTTGCTGCATCAGCAAAAACACGCTCTATGGTCTCTTTTCTCATGGCGCAGAGTTCCTTGTCATTTCCGCTGTCGAGTATAGCGCTGGTGGCGGCGAGCAAAAACAACTGACCCTCCACGAACGCTTGCGCATCTTCCCGGCGGCTGGTACAATAGGGGCAGATAGTGAGGTGCATGAATATGAAGCTCTATTTCAAGCAGCGGATGTTTTCGTGGTTCGACAGCTACGATATTTACCACATGGACGGGAACGGCGCGGTGGCTTTCACAGTGGAGGGCAAGCTGTCGTGGGGACACTGTCTGCATATCCTCGACCCTATGGGGCAGCACATCGCCACAGTACAGCAGCAGGTGTTCACCTTCCTTCCCAAGTTTGACCTGTACATTGGAGAGCAGTGCGTGGGCACCATCCGCAAAGAGTTCACGTTCCTGCGGCCGTCGTTCACGCTGGACTTCAACGGCTGGCGGGTAGAGGGCAGCTTCATGGAGTGGGACTATACCATCGTGGACGCGGCGGGTCGGCAGGTGGCCTCCGTCTCCAAGGAGTTGTTCCACTGGACGGACACCTACGTCATCGATGTGGCAGAGGAACAGAACGCCCTGTACGCGCTGATGGTGGTGCTTGCCATCGATGCGGAGAAATGCTCGCGGAACTGAGGAGAGGCTGGGCAGCGCTCTTTTATTCCGATGGCTTCTCTGTGTTGTTCGTTCTGCGCATTAACCCAAATAATTTCAGGAAAAACAGGAAACGGTGCGAGCTTCATCACGCCGAAAGAATTCCAACGGCGGTTAAGTGAATTACAAAGAGCAGGGAGCCGGTCGAATGACCGGCTCCCTGCTCTTTGTCTGCACCGATGCGGGTTTTGCATCGGTTAACTGCCGCAGAGGGCGCAGAGCAGCAGATCGTTACCACCCTCAATGATGCAGATGCTGCAGCGGGATCATGCGTCAGGGGAAGCGTTGTAGGGACGGCAGGTACGAGAGGGCGGGAACAGTGTATATTTTTGTGCCCGCCATAAATTTAGTAAAAATTAAGTAAATTATGATTGAATCAAGCTGCATGTTTTGTTAAAATAGCACTGACGGGGAGACCCGAATACAAAATTGGAGGAAATCAAGATGAAGAAGTTCCTTGCAGCGGTCATGGCGGCCGTCATGCTGCTGTCACTGGCAGCCTGCGGTCAGAAGCCGGCCGCCTCTGACGGGGAGAACGAGAAGGTGAAGATCACCATCTGGTTTTCCAGCGATGCTATGGCTGTGAAGGAGGAGGCTGTGGCCCAGTTCAACGCCGCGCATGATGACATTGAGGTGGTGGCCAGCTTCCAGAGCACCGACGGCCTGAAGGATGCCCTGAAGGTGGCAGCGTCCTCTGACACCATGCCCACCTGCTGGCGCACCTACGGCGGCTCCATCGGCGGGTACTATGTGGACAACGACCTGTGCTACGATCTGACCGACTACGCCGCAGCCAACGGCTGGGACAGCCATTTCACCAGCTCCGCCCTGAACCTCTGCCGCTACGACGGCAAGCTGTTCGGCTATCCCAACAGCTATAACGTCATCTCCATGTGGTATAGCAAGCCGATCTTTGAGCAGAACGGCATCGAGATCCCCACCACGTTCGAGGAGTTTGAAGCCGCCTGCGACAAGCTGGCGGCCAACGGCGTGACCCCCATCTCCACCGCCGCCCTGTACGGCTGGCACACCATGCGTCTGGTGGAGCTGCTGGTGGAGTACTACGCCGGTGCAGAGCTGCATGACCAGCTCAACGCCATGCAGGCCAGCTGGGATTGCCCCGAGGTCATCCAGGCCCTTACCAAGTATCAGGAGTGGAGTCAGAAGGGCTACTTCCCCGAGGGCTTCCTGACCGCCGATCCTGACACCACCCGCTACTCCGTGTTCAGCGGCAAGGCCGCCATGGACATTGACGGTCAGTGGTTCGACAGCTACATCATCGACGACGGCATGAACATGGACGACTTCGGCACCTTTGCATTCCCCGAGGCGCGTCTGTCCTCCTTCGTGGAGATGTTCCAGTTCGACAAGAACATCTCCGAGGCAGAGCTGAAGGCCGTCATGGAGTTCCTGGACTTCTACATGGGCGATGAGTTCGTGAACGAGCACAGCTCCGGCTACAATATGCCGCTGCCCGTGCAGGGCTCCAAGGCTCCCGCGGATCAGGTCCACATCGACGGCATCTTCGCTGTCAGCAATGAGGTGGGTTCCTTCACCGTCACCGACGAGGCCCTGCCTTCCGAAGTGATCGACACGCTGTTCAATGCGCAGTCCGCCATCGCCAACAACGAGATGACGCCGGCGGAAGGCGCCGCGGCCATTCAGACCTCCATCGAGGCCTATCAGGCATCCTGAACATAACTGATGAAAGGGCCGGGCCTCTGCGGAGCGTCTCCGCGGATGTCCGGCCCTTCACCGGGAGGGACTATCATGAGTAAAGAACAAATCAAAGCAGCCCGACGAAACCAGGCGGGGAATTACGCCTTTCTGGCACCCGCCGCTATCATCTATCTGTCCGTTATTGTCATCCCCCTGATCTATTCTATCTACATCAGCTTCCACAAGTGGAACGGCGTAAAGGCTATGGAGCCGGTGGGCATTGCCAACTATATCCGCCTGTTCACCGAGGACGATGTGTTCAAGACGGCCTTCCGGAACAATCTGGTCTGGATATTGCTGTCGGTGGTGGTGGCCACCGCGCTGGCTCTGGCGTTTGCGCTGGTGCTGGTCAAAAAATTCCGCGGCAGAACGTTTTTCCGCGGCGTGTTCTACTTCCCCTGCGTGGTGGCGCCCATTGCGGTGGCCATCATCTGGCGCTGGATGTACAACGCCGACTTTGGCTTCATCAACTCCCTGATGGAGGCGCTGGGCATCGACTACGCCCAGACGTGGCTCTCCAACCCCAAGACCAGCCTGCTGGCCCTGTTCGCAGCGGCCCTGTGGCAGATGGTGGGCGAGCCCATGATCTTCTTCCTGGCCGGCCTGCAGGCGGTGCCCAGCGAGCTGTACGACGCGGCGCTGGTGGATGGCGCCACGCCGGCGCAGAAGTTCTTCTACGTGGCGCTTCCCATGATAAAAGAGACATTCGTCATCGTGATCGCCACTCTCGTGATCAATGCTGTTCATGTATATGACATCGTGCAGGGCCTGACCAACGGCGGTCCCAACAACGCTACGCAGGTGCTGTCCACCTATATGTACACGCAGACATTCCGCTATAACAATCTGGGTTACGGCGCCGCCATCTCCATTGTGATGGTGCTGATGATGATGGTCATCGTGGTACCGTACATTATCGCCACCACAAAGGAGGACTGAGCATGCGCCATACGATAAAGCGAGCTGTGCTGTATGTGGTCCTGATCGTGTTGGCGGTGATCTGGCTGTCGCCCATGATCTCCATCGTGGCCACGTCGTTGAAGTCCAAGCAGGACTTCTTCTCCAACCTCAGTCTCTTCCAGCTGCCGGAGACGCTGCACTGGGAGAATTTCAAAAACGCCTTCACCAAGGGAAATCTGTTCCACTACATGCGCAACGACCTGATGATCTGTCTCATCAAGGTGCCGCTGGGCATTTTCGTGGAGGCTCTGGCGGCCTACGCCCTGACGCGGCTGAAGATCAGGCGGCCGCTGGCCATTTTCATCGTGTTCCTGCTGGGCATGATGCTGCCCATGCAGGTGGCACTGATCCCCCTGAACGTGGTGTACAACCGGCTGGGGCTCGTCAACACCTACGCCGGTCTGATCTTCGCCTATCTGGGCTTTGGCATCCCCACCGGCATCCTGATCCTGCGCGGCTTTATGCGGGGCATCCCCAGGGAGCTGGACGAGGCGGCCATCGTGGACGGATGCAGCAAGTGGCAGGTGTTCTGGCACATCATCCTGCCGGCCTCCAAGCCGGCCATCGCCACGCTGGTCATCACGGATACGCTGGCCACATGGAACGAGTACCTGCTGGGCAGCCTGCTCATCACGGACAACAGCCTGAAAAGCGTGCCGGCGGGCCTGATGACCTTTGTGGGCGAGCACGGCACGGACTACGGCTATCTGTGCGCCGGCGTGCTGATCTGCGTGCTGCCCATGCTGGCGGTATATCTCATTTTCCAGCGCTACTTTGTGGAAGGCATGGCGGGAGCCGTGAAAGGGTGAGTCATGATGAAGAAATATTTTTTTGAAGTACCCCCGCAGAAGCAGAAGCGGGTCATCGTCCACACGGACTTTCTCAACGAAGCGGACGATCCCTTCGCCGTGCTCCACGCGCTGCTGACGCCCTCCCTATCGGTGGAGCGGCTCATCGCCGGGCACTTTGACGCCTATCCCCAGGACTTCGCCAAGGGCACCACGGCGCAGGCCAGCTATGACGAGCTGCTGCACTTTCTGGCGGTGACGGGCCACGAGTCCTATCAGTCCCGCACCACCTGCGGCGCGGGACACGCGCTGCCGTCGGAGACGGAGCCGGTGCCCTCGGATGGCGCGCGGGCTATCATTGACGAGGCCATGCGGGACGATCCCCGTCCGCTGTTTATCCTGCTGCAGGGCGCCGTCACCGATCTGGCCAGCGCCATTCTCATGGAGCCCCGCATCTGCGGCCGCATGACGGCCGTCTGGGTGGGCGGCGGCGACTATCCCGAGGGCGGCGACGAATTCAATCTGTGGAACGACATCAACGGCGCCAACGTGCTGTTCCAGTCGGAAATGCCCCTGTGGCAGATCCCCAAGAGCACCTACAAGCAGCTGGCGGTGACGCTGGCGGAGCTGCAGTACAAGGTGCGGCCCTGCGGCGCGGCGGGCCGGTACCTTTTTGACCACATCGACGCCTACAACCGCAAAATGGGCTGTGAGGCCATCTGGCCCCATGGTGAGACGTGGGGTCTGGGAGACAACGCGGCCATCTCCGTCCTGCTGGAGGAGGAGGAAAAGATCAGCTACAGCATGATACCCGCCCCCAGAGTGGAGGCGGGCAGTATGCGGTATCTGGCGGGCGGCGATGTCCGGCCGGTCCGCGTGTACCACCATGTGGACGCGCGGCAGACGCTGGAGGACTTCTTTGCCAAGCTGGCCATCTGCTGCGGCGGCCTCAGCTGAGACGCCGCACGGTGGAGCGCTTCACCAGCTCGGTGGATATCTCCACCTTTACCGGCGGCAGGATGGGGTCGGCGAACAGCCGCAGCAGCTGATGCATGGCCTGTGCGCCCAGAAAGCTCTTGGGCACGCAGGTGGTGGTCATGGGCGGCTCCAGCAGCTGGCAGGAGGGGATATCGTCGAAGCCCACCACGGACACATCGTCGGGGATGCGATAGCCGTGCTCCTTCAGGGCGCGGATGCAGTCCAGCGCGATAATGTCGTTGTCGGCGAAGAAGCCGGTGGGCAGCGCGGGGTGCGTATCCAGTATGCGGGAGAACTCCCGATAGGCCACACCCTGCACCGGCGTGACACGGAATACGTAGGACATGTTCTTCTTGATCTCATTCTGGCGCAGGGCACGGAAGAAGCCGTCGGCCCGTTCCTCGAAGTTGCTGATGGCCCGGGCGGACTGGAGATAGCCGATGTTGCGGTGTCCCTCGGACACCAGATAGTTGGTGGCCAGGAACGCGCCGCGAGCGTTGTTGATGAGTACCGTAGTGAACGGCAGTTCATCGTAGTAGCTGTCCAGTACCACCAGCGGGACGTGGAGGCTCTGGAATGGGCGATAGTCCTCCAGAAACATCTCCGTGCCCAGCAGGATCACGCCGCTGCACCCGCTGTTGTTGATGAGCTCGATCTGCTCGGCGGCGGGGGCTACCTCGTTGAAGTAGAACAGCTGCAGCCGGTAGCCGGCATCGCGGCAGGTGGTCTCGATGCCCTCGATGACCTGGAAGAAGAAGGGCGTGTCGCCCACCACCTCGCCGTGCTTCTTGTAGACCACCAGATACACGGTGCCCGGCGGCGGGGTCTTGATCTTGGAAAAGTCGTAGCCGCAGCGCTTCGCCTCACTGAGGACGAGATCCCGTGTCTCATCGCTGATACCGGGCTTGCGGTTCAGGACCATGGACACGGTGGCAGCGGACAGATGCAGCCGCTGGGCCAGTTCTTTCGCTGTGATACTCATATCGTGTACCTCATTTGTTCATGGTATTAGGATTATACTACCTGCGGCATCCTTTTGTCAAAAATATTCAGAAAAATTCATTAAAATCTTTTTAATTTATCCAAGTGAGAGAGGAGATACCCATGAAGCAAGTGACCTTGGGTTTTGTGCCGACGCGGCGAAACATTTTTTCCGCGCCGGCGGCAGTGGAGTATGCGGACCTGACGCGGAAGCGGCTGGAGCAGCTGGGCGTCCGCTTTGTGGACGTAACAGGCATCAATCCGGAGGGCCTTTTCTATGACGAGGCGGATCGGGCGGCAGTGAGCCGCCGCTTCCGCGAGGCCCATGTGGACGGCCTGCTCATCGCCCACTGCAATTTCGGCACAGAGTATGTCTGCGCCCGGCTTGCCAAGGAGCTGAACGTGCCGGTGCTGCTGTGGGGCCCGCGGGATGAGTGCCCCGATGAAAATGGTGTTCGCCTGCGGGACAGTCAGTGCGGTCTGTTCGCTACCGGTAAGGTACTGCGCCGCTTCGGTGTGCCGTTCTCCTATCTGAGCAACTGCCGGCTGGAGGACCCCGCCTTTGAGCAGGGACTGATGGCGTTTCTGGCGGTATGCAATGTGGTGCGCACCTTCCGGAACATCCGCATTCTGCAAATCGGGCCGCGGCCCTTTGACTTCTGGTCTACCATGTGCAACGAGGGTGAGCTGCTGGAGCGCTTCCATATCCAGCTGGCCCCCATTCCCCTGCCGGAGCTGAAGCAGGAGGTACAGCGTGCGTTGGCCGACGGTGATGACGTTCAGCAGGTAGTGGACTACTGCCGTGCCCATATGAACATCTGCGTCACCGAGGAGGAGCTGCACACCATTGCCGCCATGAAGGTGGCCATCCGGCGTCTGGCAGACCGCTACGGCTGCAGCGCCGCAGCCATCCAGTGCTGGAACGCCCTGCAGACGGAGCTGGGCGTCATGCCCTGTGCCGCCAACTCCCTGCTGAACGAGGAGGGCTTCCCCGTGGTGTGCGAGACGGACATCCACGGCGCCATTACGGCCCTGCTGGCAGAGGCTGCCTGCCTGGACGACACCCGCAGCTTCTTTGCGGACTGGACGGTGCGCCATCCCGAAAACGACAACGCCGAGCTTTTGCAGCACTGCGGCCCCTGGCCCATCTCCGTGGCCGACGAGAAGCCCAGCATCTGCTATCCGCTGGCGTTCAGTTATCCCGGCGCCGTGGCGGCACGGGCAAAAAAGGGCAAGCTAACCATCTGCCGCTTCGACGGCGACAACGGCGAATACTCCCTGCTGCTGGGCAACGCACGGGGCGTGGACGGTCCCGCTACCAAGGGCACCTACATGTGGGTGGAGGTAGACAACTGGCCCCGGCTGGAGGAAAAGATCGTCAAGGGCCCCTATATCCACCACTGCGTGGGCATCCACAAGGACGTGGTGCCGGTGCTGTATGAAGCCTGCCGGTATATGGGGATCCGCTGCGACCTGTACGACCCCATCGAGGAGCAGGTAAAGGCTTACCTGAGAGGTGAATGACCATGCTGACACAAGAGGAAAAAGCGGCGCTGGAGCAGCGGGGCATCCTGCTGCGGCGGCACATACTGGAGCTGGTGCGGGCGGCAAAGGCCGGCCATATCGGCGGCGACATGAGCGTGGTGGACATCCTGCATATCCTGTATTTCCGGGAGATGCGGGTCTCCCCCACCCAGAGCGGCGACCCCCTGCGGGATCGAATGATCCTCAGCAAGGGTCACTGCATGGAGGCGTACTACGCCGTGCTGTGTGAACGCGGGTTCCTGGACTATCGGGACGTGCTGCAGGGCATCGGCACCTTCGGTACCCCCTATATCGGCCACCCCAACTGCCATCTCAACGGCGTGGAGGTCAACAGCGGCTCTCTGGGCCACGGCCTTCCGGTGGGCACAGGCATGGCGCTGGCGGCGAAAATGGACGATTCCCCCAGCCGCACCTATGTGGTGACAGGCGACGGCGAGTGGGAGGAGGGCAGCAACTGGGAGGCGGCCATGGCGGCAGCCCAGTACGGACTGGACAACCTGTGCCTCGTCATCGACCGAAACCGCTTACAGATCAGCGGTACCACGGAGCAGGTCATGGCTCACGAGAACATGGCGGAGCGGCTGAGCAGTTTTGGCTGGCACACCGTGACCTGCCGCGGCAATGACTATGAAAGTCTGGCGGCCGCCTTTGACGAGGCCCGCGGCACCCGCGGCCGACCCACGGCCATCCTGGCCCAGACGGTAAAGGGCTGCGGCATATCCTTTATGGAAGATCAGGTGGGCTGGCATCACCGCGTGCCCACAGAAGATGAATATCAGCAGGCGATGCAGGAACTGGAGGTGAAGGCACATGGCCTCTGCCAATAAGCAGGTGATCTGTGAGGAACTGATGAGACTGGCAGCGCAGGATCGGGACGTTCTGGTGCTGTGCAGCGACTCCCGCGGCTCCGGCTCCATGACGGATTTTGCCAAGGCCTTCCCCCGCCAGTTCGTGGAGGTGGGCATTGCGGAGCAGGATCTGGTGGGCATTGCCGCAGGTCTTGCCAAGTGCGGGAAAAAGCCCTATGTGGTGGCACCGGGCAGCTTTCTGGCCTGCCGCAGTCTGGAGCAGATCAAGGTAGACGTGGCGTATTCCGGCGCCAACGTGAAGCTCATCGGCATCAGCAGCGGCATCAGTTATGGTCCGCTGGGCATGAGCCACCATTCGGCGCAGGACGTAGCCTGTGTGGCGTCCCTGCCCGGGATAGAGGTCTACGTCCCCTCCGACGCCCAGCAGACCCGCCGCGTCATCCGCCGTGTCTGCCAAAGTACGGCGCCCGCCTATATCAAGGTAGGCCGCAGTGCGGTAGAGGACATCTATACGCCGCAGGATGAGCTGTCCGGCATGACGCCTCACGGTACGCCGCCCACCGGCGTGCTGCTGGTTGCCTGCGGCGAGGTAACACAGGGTGCGGTACAGGCGCTGCACCGGCTGCGGGAGGCGGGCTATTCCGCCGCCCTGCTGGATACGGTGTCCCTGAAGCCCTTTGACCAGGAGACGCTGCTGCGGTACGCCGCCGCAGCCCGCATGGTGGTGACGGTGGAGGAGCATGCGGCATGGGGCGGTCTGTACGCCGCCGTCAGCAGTGTGCTGTCGTCCCGCATGCCCCGCCGGGTGGTGGGGCTGACCCTGCCGGATGCGCCGGTACCCGCCGGCAGCAGCGCGGAGGTGTTCCGTTTCCTCGGTCTGGACGCGGACGGCATCTTTGAGACGGCCCGCCGGGCACTGGAGGAGTGAGCCGTATGCGGTACATTCTGGGTATCGACCAGAGCACACAGGGCACCAAGGCCGCGCTGTTCGACGAGACGGGGCGTGTGGCGGCGGAGGGCCGCCGTAAGCACCGGCAGATCATCACCGCTGAGGGCTACATCGAGCACGATCCGGCGGAGATCATGACCCAAACCGCCGCCGCGGTACGGGATGCGCTGGAAAGCGGCGGCATCGCGCCGGGCAATGTACTGGCCATCGGCCTGTGCGACCAGCGGGAGACCGTGGTGACATGGGACCGCCGGACAGGAAAGCCCCTGACCAACGCAGTGGTGTGGCAGTGCGGACGGGCGCAGGAGCTGTGCCGCGCCATAGCGGAGCCGGACGCCGCCTATGTCCGGCAGACCACCGGCCTGCCGCTGTCGCCCTACTTCAGTGCCGCCAAAATGGCGTGGCTGCTGCGGCACTGCCCTGCGGTGCAGGAGGCCGCCCAACGGGGCACACTGTGCCTGGGCACGGTGGATGCGTGGCTGCTGTTCTGCCTGACGGAGGGCCGCACCTTCGCCACGGACGTGTCCAACGCCTCCCGCACTCAGCTGATGGATCTGCTCCATACCCGCTGGGACCCGCAGCTGCTGGCACTGTTCGGCATCCCGCCGGAGGCGCTGCCGGAGATCCGGTGCAGCGACGACCTGTTCGGCACCACTACGCTGGGCGGGCTGTTCCCCCAGGACGTGCCCATCCGTGCCGTGATGGGGGATTCCCATGCGGCGCTGTACGGCGCGGGCTGCGGCCGCGAGGGCATGGCCAAGGCCACCTACGGCACCGGCAGCTCGGTGATGCTTTTCACCGGACGGCAGCCTGTGGTCAGCCGCCACGGGCTGGCGGCCACCGTGGCGTGGGGCCGGAACGGGCAGACATATTACGGGCTGGAGGGCAACATCAACTATGCCGGCGCCGTCATCGAATGGCTCATCCATCGGGCGGGCCTTCTTACCTCCGCCGATGAGGCAGAGACACTGGCCCTGCAGGCCGCCCCGGCGGACAGCACCGTATTCGTCCCGGCCTTCACGGGACTGGGCGCGCCCCACTGGGCGCCGGAGATGCGGGCGGCCATTGTGGGCATGGGCAGCACCACCGGCCGGGCGGAGATCGTCAGAGCGGCAGTGGACAGCATCGCCTATCAGGTGACGGACGTGCTGCGGGCGATGGCAGAGGATGTGGGACAGCCTGTTGCCCAGCTGTTCTGCGACGGCGGCGCCGTCCGGAACCGCTATCTGATGCAGCGTCAGAGCGAGCTGCTGCGATCGGTCATCCGCGTGGCGGAAAATCAGGACGGCTCCTGTGCGGGAGCTGCCAAAATGGCAGGTGAGGCGGCGGGCCTCTATGGCGGCGATACCGTGTTCGGCGCGTGGCAGTGGGAGTATCGCCCGCAGCAAAGCGCCGCATGGGCAGAAGCCGAGTATGACCGCTGGCAAAGTGCGGTCAAGCAGATAAAAGGATAAGGAGTAACGATCATGCTGAAATTTGATGAAAAAAAGCTTGTAGACAGGATCAACGGCGCACTGAAGCTGCGTCCGCAGGTGGAGGAGGTCGTAGACCGTCTGTGGGACAGCGGCCTGCGGAACATCTGCTTCATGGGTATCGGCGGCACCTACGCCTCCGCGCTGGACGCCGTCACCGCCATGCTGGAGAGCACAGAGCAGGAGGTATACAGCGTCAACGCCGCCGAGTACAACACCACCGGCCATCACCGTCTGGGGAAAGGCACGCTGGTGGTGATCTCCTCCGTGACCGGCAGCACAGCAGAGATGATCGACGCCGTCAACAGGCTCCATGAGGCCGGCGCCTATGTGCTGGGCTTCATCGACAACGCCGAAGCGCCGCTGGCCAAGCTGGCAGATACCTGCATCACCTTCGCCGGTGAGGAGCAGATGAAGTTCAGCATGGTGGTGGACCGCCTGCTGTGGCACGAGGGCAAGTTCGCCGACTACGATCGCTTCTACGACCAGATGGAGCAGTATCTGGCGGAGGATCTGGTGGCTGTGGAGAAGCAGGCCGATGCTTTCGGGCGGGCCTTCGCCGAGAAGCATGTGGACGATCCCCTGCACTACTACGTAGGTGCGGGCGCACTGTTCGGCATCACCTACTCCTACGCCATGTGCTACTGCGAGGAGATGCACTGGCTGCGCACCAAGTCCATCCACTCCGCCGAGTTCTTCCACGGCATGCTGGAGATCGTGGAGCGTGATACGCCGGTGACGGTCATCATCGGCGAGGACAGCCAGCGCTGCCTGGGCCAGCGGGTGCGGAATTTCCTGCCCCGCATCTGCGGCAACTATGAGATCATCGACACCAAGGACTATCCCATGCCCGGCTTCGACGAAGCCTTCCGCGGCCGCCTTCAGAACGCCATCTTCCACCGCGTCATCAACCGCATGGATATGCATCTGGAGCAGATCTCCTGCCATCCCATGGAGATCCGCCGCTACTACCACCGGCTGGACTATTGATCCGGCAGTATGAACAGACAGCCGTTTCTGGTCGCCGTTGGCGACAACTGCGTGGACTACTATGTGCAGACGCGGACAGGCTATCCCGGCGGGAATCCCGTCAACGTGGCGGTGTATTTCACGCGGCTGGGCGGCAGAGCCGCCTATATCGGCGCGGTGGGCACGGATGAGGGCGGTGCGCTGATCTGCGACGGTCTGCGCCGGAAAAACGTGGACATCTCCCACATCCATACGGTTCAGGGCCGCACCGCCGTCACCCGCGTAGCGCTGCGGGACGGCGACCGGGTATTTCTGGACTACAACGAGGGCGTCATGGCGGACTTCACGCTGACGGAGGCGGACATGGACTTCCTCTGCACGGCGGACATGGTGGTGGGCGGCATCTCCGGTCACGGGGAGCGGTACTTCCCCCGCATCCACAGCGATGGCATTCCCACGGCCTTCGACTTCTCTGACGAATATGACGATCCGGCCGCGGCGACCATCTTCCCCTGCGTGGAGGTGGCCTTCTTCTCCTACGACGGCGGCGACGCGGCGGGCTTCCTCCGACGGATGCGGGAGCGGGGCCCGGCGGTCTGCATTGCCACGCTGGGAGCCGACGGCAGCATGGCCTACGACGGGCAGCAATTCTACCGGCAGGGCATCGTGCCCTGTCAGGTGGTGGACACCATGGGCGCGGGAGACAGCTTCATTGCCGGGTTCCTCCACAGCCGCCTGTCCGGCGCGGACATTCCCGCCTGCATGGCCGCCGGCGCCCAGTCCAGCGCCGTCACTCTGGCTTACAGAGGCGCGTGGTGACAAAAAGCAGCCGCGAACATGCCATTTTACCGCTTCCGCCTGCGCAAAATGTGACCATTCTCCCTGCCATTGAGAATTGACCCGCACGCGGAGCTGCCGGACAGTGCCGATGGCATCTGCACTGTTCCCGCCGCGGCGGACAACACCGTGGTGGCCGTATCTGCCGGCCACATGGGCGAGGGCGACGAGGTGCTGTTCCGGCGTGCCGGTCTGCCGGGGCGGATGATCCCTGTTCCCTCTCAGATCGCGGCGGGCTGCGGCCTGGCGTGGAAGGCGCTGCCGCAGGAGCGGGACGCGCTCTGCACCGCATTGGACACAGCAGCCATCGGTCATAGCGGCTGCTTCCTATCGGAGATGTACTGATGGAAAAGCTCATCTATCTGGACAACGCGGCCACCACGCTCCGCAAGCCGCCCGGAGTGGCGGAAGCGGCGGCGCAGGCCATTCTGACGGCGGGCAACGCCGCACGGGGCGCTCACGGCGCGTCCATGCAGGCGTCCCGCACGGTGTATGAGACGCGGCAAAAGCTGGCGCGGCTGCTGGGCTGCCCGCGCCCGGATCATGTGGTGTTCACCGCCAACTCCACCACGGCGCTGAACATCTGCGATTGGGACTCCGCCGAGGTGTCGGACGTGCTTTATGCCGACTACGGTATTGCCACCCGCCCCGGCGCACACTGTGCGCCCCGTCTGCACGAAGCCCTCGGCACGGTGCGGCAGGGCGCGGTGCGGTTCAGCTTCTCCGTGTTCAACTCGGAGGACGAGGCGGACATGGCCATTCAGGCGGTAAAGGAACTGGCACAGAGCAAATAGGGAAAAGGCATCCCCGGTCGGGGATGCCTTTTCCCTACTCCTGCCGCCCCCGCTCCGTCACAACAGCGGGGACGCGGATGTCGTGTGTTTCCTGCGGAATATCCGGACACAAAAGCCTTTCCCGGCACAGCAGCAGCGCGTCGCCGGTATACCGGGCCAGAAATCGGTCGTAGTAACCGCCGCCGCGCCCAAGCCGGCGGCCATCCGCAGCCGCGCCTGCGCAGGGGATGATGGCCAGATCGACGCATTCCGGCGGTACTGTCGGTGCATTGTCCGGCGGCTCCGAAATGCCGTAAGCGCCGGGGTGAAGCACGGCCAAGTCAGGCACCTCACGACATTCCATGACGCCGGGAGAGGTACACAGCGGCACGCACAGCCGTTTGCCGTCCCTCAATATCTGCTCCAGCAACGGCCTCGTGTCGATCTCATCGGCCCGTCCCACAAAGGCAAATACCGTGCGGGCGAGGCGGTATTCCTGTGTATTCAGTACATGGTGAAGAATGGCGCTGTCGGACAAGCGTTTTTCCTCCGGCATCATAGCCCGCTCCGCCGCTGCCAGCTCCCGCCGCAGCGCCTCCTTTTGCTGCTGTATCGTATCCATGAATGCCTCCTGCACAGCAGGCAGAGAAGCGCGGTGCGTTCCTCTGCCTGCTTTGCTTTACGCTAATTTGGACTCCAAATTCTCCACGGCCTCGCCCAGCGCCTCCTCGAAGGAGGGGTGAGGACGCATGACAGTCAATAGCTGCTCCACCGTCAGGCGGTTCACCATGGCGGTGCTCAGCTGGGAGATCATGTCGCTGGCGTGCTGGCACATAAGCTGCGCGCCGATAAGCTCGTGCGTGTCCGTGCGCGCCACCAGCTTCATGAAGCAGCGCCCCGGGTCTTCTATGATGGTGCGGGCGTTGCTGAACAGGGTACACTTGCCGGACACGGCGGGAATGCCCTGCTCCCTGGCCTCGGCCTCGGCGAGCCCCACTGCGGCGATTTCCGGGGCACTGTAAATGCAGCTGGGGATCACGTTCAGATCGATGCTGCCCTTACCGCCGCACATCCGCTCCACGCAGTCCGTGCCCTGCGCCGCAGCCACATGGGCCAGCTGCACAGCGGCGGATGCGTCGCCGATGGCGTACACGCCGGGGATGCTGGTCTGATAGCTTTCGTCCACCAGCAGCCGTTTCCCGTTCAGCGCCGGGGTCAGCCCCGCGGCAAACAGGCCGTCGAAATACGCCCGGCGGCCAATGGCGCACAGCACCTTCTCGCCGGTGACGGTCAGCTCCTTGCCCTTCTGCTCCAAATGGACGCAAAGCCCGTCCGCCGCCTGCTCCACAGACTGCACCATGGTGGAGGTCAGCACCTCCACGCCCTGCTTTTTCAGGATCTGCGCCAGATTCTGTCCCAGCTCACGATCCAGCTGGGGCAGCAGATTGGCCATGCCCTCCACCAGCGTTACCTGACAGCCAAGATGACTGTAAAACGTGGCGAATTCCACGCCGATAACGCCGCCGCCGATGATAACGATGGACTGATACGGCGTGTCTGTGCCCTCCAGCAGCTCGTCGGAGGTCATAACGCCCGGCAGCTCCAGTCCGGGAATGGGCGGGCGGACGTTCACCGAGCCGGTGGCGGCCAGGATGCGTTCCGCGGTATACCGTGTCACGGCGCCGTCCGCGCCGGTGACATCCACCTGACCGGGAGCGGCGATCTGCGCCGTACCCTCGATGACGTCCACCTTTGCGCCCTTCAGCAGCGCGTGGATGCCGGAGCGCAGCCTCTCGCTGACGCTGCGCTTGAAAGCGAACATCTCGCCGATGTCGTAGGAAAGGCTGCCGTGAACGCCCACACCCGCGCCGTTCACGGCGTCGTAGTAGACCTGAGAGGCGTGAAGCAGCGTCTTGGTGGGGATGCAGCCCCGGTTCAGGCAGGTGCCGCCCACCTCCCGGCGCTCCACGATGGCGGTATGCAGTCCCAGCTTGGCGGCGCGCAGCGCGGCGGTGTACCCGCCGGGGCCCGCGCCGATGACGATCAACTGATAGTCAGACATAGGAGTTCCTCCTGTGTTTTCAGATGTTTTGTGCGCGGATAAGGCGGCACAGGTCGTCTCTGATCTCCTCCGGCACCGCCGCGCCCTCTAAGGCGCGGCACAGAGCCCCGGCGGAGAACGCACAGCCGTCGAGAGCGCCCTCCAGCACGGCGGACAATCCCGCATCCATGGCGTCGGTATACACCGCCGCATCGCGGCAGGCGCCGCGCTCCACCCGCAGGTGCAGGCTCACCTCGCCCCAGGGGAACTTATCCCCGCAGGCAAAGTCCAGCGGCGCACTGCGGCCGTAGACCCAATCCCGGCTGCTGAACTGCGCATACAGCGCGTCCAGCGCATTATGGTCGAAGTTCTGTTCTTGCAGGGGCGCAGCCGTCAGGCCGTAGACCTGCTCAAATGCCCGATTCATGGCCTCCGCCATCTTTTCAATGGTCAGACCGGGGCACAGCTCCCGCAGATTTACCACACGGGAACGCACAGAATCCACGCCCTTGCTGGCGATCTTGGCGGCGGAGGGGCTGAGATACCGCCCCATCTTCGTCATGTCTGCATCCACCAGCAGTGTGCCGTTGTGGAATGCCCTGCCGTTGTGGGCGTAAAAGGAGTTGCCGGAGAACTTCCGCCCCTCGGCCAGCAGATCGTTGCGCCCGGACAGCTCCGCTCTGAGCCCCAGCAGACGGCAGGCCGTGAGAATGACCTGCTGCTGCCGGTGAAGATCGTAGTTTTCCTCTGTGACGCTGAAGGTGAAGTTCAGGTTGCCCAAATCGTGGAACACCGCGCCGCCGCCGGAGAGCCGCCGCGCCAGCACACCGCCCTCCTGCTCCAGAAGGCCGGTGCGGCACTCCTTCCAGGCGTTCTGGTTGCGGCCTATGACCACCGTGTTCTGATTCTGCCATAGGTAGAGAACGCAGGCGTCCTCCGGCACAGTCTCCGTGAGATACCGCTCCAGCGCCAGATTGCGATAAGGGTCTGTGCCGCTGCCGGAGCAGGTGAAAAGTCTCCGTATCATGCGTTTCTCCAGCGCAGTACGGGCCTGCGCGCCGCCTGTACCTCGTCGGGCCGTCCGATGGGCATATGGTGGGGCGCGGTGTGCATGGACTCCGCATCCTCAAAGGCCTTGTGATACAGCTTGCGCAGCACCTCCGCCGCGTGATCCAGTGTCTCGGGGCCCTCCGTTTCCGTGGGTTCCAGCATCAGCGCCTCGTGGACGATCAGCGGGAAGTACATGGTGGGCGGATGGATGCCCTCGTCGATAAGGGATTTGGCCACATCCAGTGCGGATACGCCCGTTTCCTTCTTCAGGCCGCTGAGATCCAGCACGAACTCGTGCATACACAGCCGGTCATAGGCCGGGGTATACGTCCCCTTCAGCTTTGCCAGCAGATAGTTGGCGTTCAGCACGGCGTTCTCCGCCGCCTCGGGGATGCCCTCCCTGCCCAATGCCAGCAGGTAGGCCAGTGCCCGCACCACCACCAGGAAGTTGCCCTGGAAGCTGCGTACCTGGATATGTCCCGGCTCCTCCGCCAGCGCGCTGTGGGGCAGGTATTCCTTCAGAAATGCCTTGCAGCCCACCGCGCCCGCGCCGGGACCGCCGCCGCCGTGAGGAGTGGCGAAGGTCTTGTGCAGGTTCATGTGGATGCAGTCAAAGCCCATGTCGCCGGGGCGCACCACGCCCATGACGGCGTTGAGGTTGGCGCCGTCGTAGTAGCACAGGCCGCCGGCCTCGTGGACAAGGCGGGTGATCTCCAGAATGTTCTTATCGAAGATGCCCACGGTGTTGGGATTGGTGAGCATCAGCCCTGCGGTGTCCTCGCCCAGCGCGGCACGGAGGGCGTCCAGATCCACGCAGCCGTCCTCGCCGGAGGCGATGTTCACCACATCGTAGCCGCACATGGCGGCGGTGGCAGGGTTGGTGCCGTGGGCGCTGTCGGGTACGATGATCTTCGTGCGCTTTTTGTCGCCCCGCGCATCGTGGTACTGCTTGATGAGCAGCACGCCGGTGAACTCACCGTGTGCGCCGGCGGCGGGCTGGAAGGTCATGGCGTTCATGCCCGTGATCTCACAGAGGTACTGTGCCGCGGTGTCCAGCACCTGCCGCATGCCCCGTCGATCCTCCGCCGGAGACAGGGGGTGTACGCCCGTGAAGCCGGGCAGCGCCGCCATCTCCTCGTCGATGCGGGGATTGTACTTCATGGTACAGGAGCCCAGAGGATAGAAGCCGCAGTTCACGCCGTGTACCTGCTTGCAAAGCTCCGTATAGTGGCGGGAGATGTCCGTTTCGCTCATCTCCGGCAGGGCGGGCTTCGTCTCCCGCCGCAGGGATGCGGGCAGGGAAACGCTCTCCACATCGCAGGCGGGCAGAATGGTGCAGCGGCGTCCGGGGACGCTCTTTTCAAAGATCAGCTTCATTTTGCCAGCACCTCCTTTACGATGGAAACGGCCTTGTCCAGCTGGGCGCGGGAGACCTTCTCCGTGGCGCACCACAGCACGCCGTCCTCGCCGATGGGCAGACCGCCCAGAATATCGCCCTCCGCCAGCGCGGCCAGTACGTTTTCCCGCTCCGGCAGACGGGTGACGAACTCGTGGAAGAACGGCCCGTCATACACCAGCTCCACGCCGTCGACGGCGCACAGCGCCCCGGCCAGATAGTGGGCCTTGGCCATGGACTGCTCCGCCGCCTGTGCCATGCCGTCCGGCCCCATGGCGGCCATATACAGTCCCGCCGTCAGGGCGCACAGCGCCTCGTTGGAGCAGATGTTGCTGCTGGCCTTCTCCCGGCGGATGTGCTGCTCCCGGGCCTGGAGACTCAGCACATAGGCCCGGCGGCCCTGATGGTCGGTGGTTTCGCCCACGATGCGGCCGGGGAGCCTGCGCATGAGCTTATCGGTGGCGGCCATGTAGCCCAGATACGGGCCGCCGCAGCCCAGAGGCAGGCCCAAAGGCTGTCCCTCGCCCACGGCGATGTCCGCGCCGCAGTCCCGGGGGGTCTTCATAATGGCCAGGGCAATGGGGTTGCAGCCCATGATATACTTAGCGCCCGCCTGGTGCGCCAGCTGGCCCAGGGCCTCGGCGTCCTCAAACTGGCCGAAGAAGTTGGGCTGCTGCACATAGAAGGAGGCAACGCCGTCGTCCAGCAGCTCCCGCAGGGCGTCCATATCGGTTCTGCCGTCCTTCACCGGCACCACCCGCAGCTCGTCGCCGGTGCCGTAGCAATAGGTGCGCACGGTGTTGATGGTGTCCGGATGGGCTGCGCCGGAGATCAGGGTCACCCGGCGCTTGCGCTCCCGGCACATGGCCGCCGCCTCGGCGGCGGCGGTGGCCCCGTCATACACGGAGGCGTTGGACACGTCCATGCCGGTGAGCTCGCAGATCATGGTCTGATACTCGAAGATAGACTGCAAAAGCCCCTGGCTCATCTCCGCCTGATAGGGGGTGTAGGCCGTCAGAAACTCCTCCTTGGCGGGGATGTACTTGACGATGGAGGGAATGTAGTGGTCATAGGCCCCCGCGCCCCGCAGAATGGTGGCGTAGGTGCGGTTTTCGGCGGCCATGGCGGACACCGCCCGGGCGGCCTCCAGCTCGCTCATGCCGTCGGGGATGTGCAGCGGCTCCCGCAGCAGCATCTGCTCCGGCACGTCCCGGTACAGGTCCATGACATTCTCCAGCCCCACGGCGCGGAGCATCTGCTCCCGCTGGGCCTGGGTGGAGGGGACATAGCTGCCCATGCTCAGCCCTCCTCGGTGCAGAAGGCCTCGTAAGCGGCGGCGTCCAGCAGCTCCTCGGTGTCGGTGACATTCTCCACCTTGATGAGCCACGCGTCATAGGGAGCCTTGTTCAGAAGCTCAGGCTGGTCCAGCAGCTCCTCGTTGACGGCGCACACGGCGCCGGTGACGGGGCACACCAGGTCGGACACGGCCTTGACGGACTCCACATCGCCGAAGGCGTCGCCGCAGGTGACGTCGTCGCCCTCGCCGGGCAGGTTCACGAACACCACGTCGCCCAGAGCGTCCTGGGCAAAGTCGGAAATACCGATGACGGCCACGCCGTCCTCCATTTTCACCCACTCGTGGGACTTGGAATACTTCAGATCAGTCGGATACAGCATGATGATTTACCTCCAAATTTATTGTAATTGTTGTATGTCTGCAATGAATCCGTGTCAGATGTCCAGCTTGCCGGCCAGCTGCTCCAGGGCATCGTTGATGGCGGCATCGTCGAAGCAGTAGCGCATCTCGGTGTGGCTGGCCCGCAGGCGCTCCACGTCGCCCTTGATCTCCCGGCCCCGGAGGATGCAGTCGGCCATCAGGGAAGCCAGCTGGTCGAAGTCCTTCTCCTCGAAGCCGAACCGGGTCATCTCGCTGACGCCCATGCGCAGTGCGCCGGAGGCGGTAAAGCCTTCCTCATCGGGGGTGGCCTGATAGTTGACGATGACGTTGTTCTGCTCCAGGCGCTCGGCAATCTCCGCGCCCTCGCCGTAGCCCACGGACACGATGACCTGGTGGGTCTCGGTATAGTCGATGGCGGGGTCGCCCACCACGTCCAGACCATAGCTCTTGAGGCTGCGGGCGAAGGACTTGGCGTTGCGGATGATGGCGCTCTGATAGGCGTCGCGGAACTGGTTCATCTCATAGGCCGCCATGAGCATACCCAGCTGGGTGCCCAGATGGTGGTTGGAGACGCTTCCGGGGAAGGTGCGGCTTTCGATGGTCTTCCACAGGCCGTATTTCAGGTCCTCCTCCTTATAGTTCACGCCGATGACGCCCCGCTGGGGGCCGAAGAAGGTCTTGTGGGTGGAGCCGGTGACGATCTCCGCGCCCTCCTGGAAGGGGTTCTGGAAGTGATCGCCGATAAGGCCCAGCACATGGGCCATGTCGTACATGATGGTGGTGGGGATCTTCTGCTCATCCACAAACTGCCGGATCTGGGCCACAGGCTCCTTGTGCAGGACCATGGACTTGCCGAAGATGATCAGCTCCGGACGGTAGCGGTCCAGGAGCTTCTTGGTCTCCTCCACGTCCATCTTATAGGGGTTGTCCCGGCAGACGGGGAAGTTTACCACGGCGGGCTTCTCGGTAACGGGGTCGATGGCGATGTAGTCGTGCAAAGCGCCCATGGGCTGGGCGGACAGGTGGCCGCCCTTGATGATGTGGTTGTTCATGACATAGCCCAGGCGCTTGGCCTCGTTCTTGCGGTCGAAGCGGTTTTTCCAGTCCATCAGGGCGGAGAACACCGCCATGTTGGACATCTGGCCGCTGAGGGTCCGGGTCTCCACCTCGGTGCAGCCGAAATAGGCCCGCATCTCCTCGGCCAGCATCCGCTCCACCTGGTCGATGAACTTGGTGCCCTGATAGTAGAACACCTCCTTCTCATAGAAGGCCAGGATCTTCTTGTGCTCGGCATAGCGGCAGGCAGGGTCGCTGCCGGACAGCAGGCGCACGGCCCGGCTGGGGGTATTCTCCGAGGGGATCAGGTTCACGCACTGCTCCTGCCGCCAGACGTGGTTCTCGATGGCCTTGTGCAGCAGGGTCAGGGCCTTGCCGGTGCGGTCGCCGCCGGCCACGGTGCGGACCTCCTCCTGCTCACCGTACAGCAGGGGACGGGCGAAGGGAGGCGCGCCCACGCTCATGTGCCGGGCGGGGATCACGGCCTTGAGCCGCTTGCCCCGGATGTCCACCTCCACGGTGTCATCCACCAGCACGTCGCTGTCGATGTAGCACAGGCCGATGGCACGCTTGCCGCTGGCCTCCAGGATCACGGTGGACAGGCCCTCGCCCTGGGTCTTGAAATAGGGCACCATGGTGCCGCTGGTGACCCAGCCCACCAGCTTGTCGCCCTTGTAGATCTCCATTCCGGCCCGCATGACGCCCCGGTCCAGCAGGGCGATGGGGGCGATCCTCCGGGGCAGGGGAGACAGGTCGGAGAAGTCCCGGTCCATATACCGGACAAAGGCCCGGTGCTGACGCTCCAGAGCGGCCCGGCCGATGAACTCGCCCTTCTGGGCGGAGAAGCTCACGGCGAACTTGGCCAGGGGCACGGCGAAGATGGGGATCTCGCTGCCGTCGGGGGCGGTGCCCATCTCGTGGCCGTACAGGGGGAAGGAGGCCTCCATGCGCAGGGTGTCCCGTGCGCCCAGGCCCGCCGGACGCGCGCCCAGCTCCACCAGCCGGTTCCACAGCCACACGGCGTCCTCGCTGCGGACGTACACCTCATAGCCCAGAGGCTCGCCGGTATAGCCGGTCTTGGCGATGCGGGCCTGGCGCCCCTCCAGGGACACGGTGCCCAGGGAGTTCTTGGTGGGCTCCTTGGTGGGGGACACGCCGCCGGTCAGGGTCATGAGCATTTCCTTGCTCTTGGGGCCCTGCACGGCGATGGAGGCCCACTGGTCACTGATGTTGGTGATGGTGCAGTCGAAGCCGGAAAGCGCCCGGTTCAGGTGCTCCAGGTCCTTGTCGATGTTGGCGGCGTTGACCACCAGCAGATAGTTGTCCTCCTGGAACAGATACAGATACGCGTCGTCCACGGCCCCGCCGTTTTCGTTGGGAATGATGCAGTACTGGGCCATGTTCAGGTCCAGGGCGCTGACGTTGCTGGTCAGCACGTGCTGAAGAAATTCCTTGCGCTGGGGCCCCTCGACCAGCAGGCGGCCCATGTGGGACACGTCGAACAGGCTGCACACCTGGCGGGTATACAGGTGCTCGGCAATGATGCCGGAGGGATACTGGATGGGCATCTCCCACCCGCCGAAATCCACCATGGTGGCCCCGGCGGCCACATGCACGTCATACAGCTGCGTGCGCTTCAGTTCGCTCATTTGATAAGCTCCTCCTTCAGATTTGTTCCATTTTTGGGCAGCAAAAAAGGGCGCAAAGCCGTTGCCTTGCGCCCCCGTATCCTGACCTGAGAGATTCCCCGCCCCATCCGGGGCAGGTTGCACCTTCGGTGGCCGGTGATCCGGCCTTTTCGGAGTATCGTCCGGACCCGGTCCCTTTTGCCTGAGAGCTTCTGCGTTCCCCTTCGGCGCCGCGCCCGCAGGGCGCAGTCTCTCCCGAGTCCATCCACCGATTTCCCTATTCCATTGTCGCACCCATTCTATCACGGGGCGGGAAAGGGTGTCAATCGGAATTGTTCGCCGCAGGAAACATTCGGCTGATTGCCGAAAAACCGGGCCCCTCTTTGGGCTATCTGCCCAACATCTCTATTATAAGGAGCTTTTCCGCACCCCGGGATTCTCCTTGACACCGGAAGGATTTACCACAGGAAAATTCTGGAAAAACACTGGACATCCGCCTGCTGCGGCGTTATACTCACACCACAGTGCTACCCATATATAGTTCACGATATACACTCATTCGCGCAATTTTGCGAATACCCACACAGAACGGTGTCTGTTCCACCCATTCAGATTTTGCTAAGATTTTGAGAGAGAGCTTGCCGCGGCATGCATTCCGGCGGAAAGTGCAGCGTTTTACAACGATAAAGCAGACGAAACAAAAAATTCTCACCATTCCGACGGGTTGATTTTTCTCAAAACGAAACGAAGCCGCCGAAAATTGTCATTTATCTACAAAAATCGCCGCCGCAAATGGGCCGAAATGGAGAAACCGAAAAAATGTAATGCATTTTACATACTGGAAAAATCCTTTTTGCTACTATTTTTTCAACGACAGCGGATGGGCCGCTGTCCCCACAACAAAAGGAGAGTTGGTATGGAAAAGAAAAAATTTGACGTAGAGTTTCATGGTACGAATCTCTTCGCCCTGGTCCCCCTGTTGCTGTTCGTGGTGTTCTGCATCCTGTTCTTCGTGGTCTTCAAGACCTTTGACATGATGCACCTGTGCATGGGCGGCTATGTGGCCCTGATCATCGGATCCCTGCTGTCCAAGAACTGGGGCAAATACTGGGACGCCGTGGCAACCGGCATGTCCTCCAAGATTATGAACGAGCTGGCCCTGATCCTGCTGATTGTGGGCATGTTCGGCAAGCTGATGACCCGCGGCGGCGTGGCCCAGGGCTTCGTGTGGCTGGGCGATAAGATCGGCCTGTCCGGCGGCGGCTTCGTGGCCTTCACCTTCATCGCCACCTGCGTCATCGCCACTGCCACCGGCACCTCCATCGGCACCATGTTCACCGCCTTCCCCATCCTGTATCCCTCCGGCCTGCTGCTGGGCGCCGATCCCGTGTTCCTGGCCGGTGCCATCCTCAGCGGCGCCATCTTCGGCGATAACGTCGGCCCCATCTCCGACACCACCATTGCCTCCGCCTCCACCCAGGAGTACACCAACAAGCCCGGCGTGGCCGACGTGGCCGGCGTTGTGGGCAGCCGTATGAAGTACGCCCTGGTGGCCGCTGCCGCCGCCACCGTCTGTTTCGCCCTGTTCGGCGGCTCCGGCTCCGCCATCAACGCGGCTGAGGCCGAGGCCATCCTGGCCCAGTACAGCAATCCCAAGGGCCTGATCATGCTGATCCCCGTGGCCATCCTGCTGATTGTGGCCTTCATCAAGCGCAACATCTATGTGGCCTGCACCTGGGGCCTGATCTCCGGCACCATCATCGGCCTGGTCAGCGGTATCCTGGTTCCCTCCGACATCATGGGCATGCAGGACGGCACCCTGGGCGGCTTCCTCATCGACGGCGTCAACAACATGATCGGCACCGTGGGCTACCTGTACGCCATCGCCGGTATCATCGGCATCCTCAACGCCAGCGGTCTGCTGCAGCAGGTCATCGACGGCCTGGTCCACAGCAAGCTCAACCGCTCCGTGGTGGGCACCGAGGTCATCATCTCCGTGGGCCTGATGGTCTCCTCCATCTGCCTGGGCTCCGCCAACGGTCCCGCCATCATCATGTGGGGCCCCATCGCCAACGACCTGGGCAAGTCCAAGGGTCTGCACCCCTATCGCCGGGCCAACCTGATGGACGGCTTCGGCAGCACCCTGCCCGCTGTGATCCCCGTCACCAGCGCCTTCATCTTCATCGCCCTGTCCTGCATCCAGGGCCTGATGGACACCTATTCCTTCGTGCAGGAAGTCAGTCCCGTGAGCCTGGCCGGCGCCAGCCTGCACTGCTGGTTCCTGTTCGTGGCGCTGGCCGTGGCCGTGATCACCGGCTGGGGCCGCAAGTACGAGGGTCCCAACGGCGAGCCTGTGAAGGCCCTGCCTGCCCAGACCAAGTAAAAATCATCGCATAAGTCGCCCTGCGGAGCTTTCTCTCCCCGCAGTCTGGTGCGGACCGGCAGGGCCAAATGGGCTTGCCGGTTCGCATCACATATTCGCAAAATCATACACAGGAGGTAAATGAAGATGGCAGAACGCAAATATCGCCAGATCGACTCCCCTTGGATCGACATGAGTCATCTGGATTGGGGTCCCCTGACCGACGAACGGTACGCCCGGCACTTTTTCCGGGGGCATATATTCTATGGCCAGCAGGAGTACAGCGAGAACGTCTTCATCATCAAGCGCGGCCGGGTGGCCATGTGCCTGTGTACGCCGGAGGGCGATATGCGCAACACCATGGTGCTGGACGCCGGATGCATGTTCGGCAACCAGACCCTGTTTGATGGCAGCCCCAACTCCTGTCAGGCCGAGGTCGTCAGCGACGAGGCGGATGTGTATGTGATCCCCAAGGAGGAGGCCTCCTCCCGGATCCGGGACAACTTCCAGATGACCCACAACATCCTCATGCAGAGCAACCGCATCAACCGGATGCTGCTGACCCAGATCGAGCTGATGAGCTTTCACCACAGCGAGGGGCGGGTATGCTTTTACCTGCTGCACCTGGCCGAGCAGTATTCCGAGGAGAAGAACGGCCAGAAGCTGCTGTATATCCGCTTCACTCACCAGGACATCGCCGAGATCACCGGCCTGAGCCGGGTGTGCGTGTCCAACATCATCTCCGGCCTGGTAAAGGACAGGATCCTGATGAAGAAATCGGGGCTTTACTATGTGGTCCAGATGGACGCCCTGCGCCAGCGGATCAACGACTCCGGCGTGAGCTGTTCGGATTAAATTCGCCGGTTTGTAACGGCGTTTACAGGCCCGCCGGGCCCTTTCTGTTAGACTACGGATAACGGGTCCCCACGGGACAACCAATGACTTTATGGAGGAAAAGAAAATGTCTGTTAAGAATCTGGTCAGTGAATTTGTGAAGGAAGCCCCTCCCTATGTGGTGGGTGCGGACGAGCAGTCCAAGAGCATGCGGCCCGGCGTGACCAAGCTGCTGCAGCTGGCCACCAACGAAAACCCCTTCGGCACCTCCCCCAAGGCCGCCGAGGCCATTTGCCAGCAGGCTCCTCTGGCCAACCGCTATCCCGATGTCCGGGCCCAGGACCTGCGCAAGAAGCTGGCGGAGAAGCACGGCCTGTCCGTGGATGAGGTCATGGTCACCGAGGGCGCTACCGCGGGCCTGGGCTTCATCGCCGAGGTGTTCATCCAGCCCGGCGACGAGATCATCCTGACGCCCCCCACCTATCCCAGCTATTATAACTACGTCAAGCGCTGCCGGGGCAAGCTGGTGGAGGTCCCCCTGGAGGAGGACACCCTGACCCCTGACTTCAACAAGGTCCTGGCCGCCATCACCGACAAGACCAAGGCCATCTTCCTCTGCAACCCCAACAACCCCACCGCCACCCTCATCGACTCCGACGAGCTCCACGCCTTCCAGAAGAAGATGCCTGAGCACGTCCTGCTGGTGGTGGACGAGGCCTATATCGACTTCGTGGAGGACCCCAACTACCGGACCATGGTGGACGCCATCGCCGATGACGAGAACCTCATCGTGGTGCGCACCTTCTCCAAGCTGTACGGCATGGCCGGCGCCCGTATGGGTTATCTGATGGCCAACCGCGAGATCATCGAGTATCTGCAGCGGGATTCCACCGGCTTCTGCTGCAGCCGCATGGGCCTGCACGCCGCCGAGGCCGCCCTGGACGACGTGGAGTTCCAGGAGATGACCAAGAAGGGCAACCAGGAGGGCCGCGAGATCCTGGTCTCCTGCATGAAGGAGCTGGGCTTCCGGGTCTGGCCCTCCCACACCAACTTTATCTACTTCGATCCCGGTGTGGACGTGAAGTGGTTTGCCGACCGCCTGCTGGACTACGGCATCATCATCCGCGGCAACTTCAAGGCCAACCGCATCTCCATCGGCACCCCCGAGGAGGATCGCTTCGTCTGCAAGGCCATGCGCGAGATCATGGCCAACCGCTAACATACGCCATCTCCCGTTTTCTCTCCACACGCTGCCGGAGGGGGGCCCGGCCCCTCTCCGGCACGCCAGCACCTGCGGAGAGGGACGGCAGCCATAAAAATTTGCGCCAAGGCGCACAGAAAACGAGAGGAGACAGCTATGCAATCTTTGGGATTTGTGGAGACCCAGGGCTATGTGCCCGCCTTTGCCGTGGCCGACGCCATGGTCAAGGCCGCCAATGTGGAGATCGTCAAAAAGGTCTGGATCGGCGCCGCCATGGTCACCATCATCGTTCGCGGTGAGGTGGGCGCGGTGCGCACGGCGGTGGATTCCGGTGCGGCGGCTGCCAACCGGATGGACGCCCTGATGGGCTGCTACACCATCGCCCGCCCCACGCCGGAGCTGGTGGAAATGCTGCAATGCTGAGGAGGTAAAGAAAAATGCGTTCTTGGGGATTTATTGAAGTTGTCGGCTATATTCCCGCCGTTGCGGCGGCGGATGCCATGGTCAAGGCTGCCGACGTGACCCTGGCCGGCTGCGAGGTCATCGGCGGCGGCTATGTCACCGTGGCCGTCACCGGCGAGATCGGCGCCATCCGCACGGCGGTGGACGCCGGAGCGGCCGCCGCCAAGCAGGCGGGCCAGCTGCACTGCGCCCACGTCATCGCCCGCCCCGCCGAGGGTGCGGCCAAGGTGGTGGGCCTGAAGCTTTCGGACGACAAGGAATAAGGAGGAGCACAAATGGACTCTTACGGATATATCGAAGTCGTGGGCCTGGTGCCCGCCATTGCGGCGGCTGACGCCGCCCTGAAGGCCGCCAACGTGGAAGTGGTGGGCCGTGAAAACACCGGCAAGGCCATGATCGCCGTGATCATCAAGGGCGAGATCGGCGCCGTCCGTGCCGCCATCGACGCCGCCGAGGCCGAGGTGGAGCGCATCGGCAAGGTGGTCAGCACCAACGTCATCGCCCGTCCCGACGAGGCCCTTTCGGCCCTGTATTGATAAAGCGCGGGAGGCAAGATCATGCAGAACTTTTTCACCCGCGAGGATGTGCTGGCCTATCACCAGCAGGGGGTGCAGACCATCCGTCTGGACTCCATGCCCATCCTCACCGATCTGGCCCGGGAGACCCTGCAGACCCTGGGCATGGAGATCGTAACCGGCGCCGCCCCGGCGGCCCAGCCGGCGTCCCGCCCCGCTGCATCCCGTCCCGCAGCCGCCCCCTCCGGCGGCGGCAGCGCCGTGGGCGGAGGCTATGGCTCCTCCGCCTTTGCCGCCCCCTCCGGCGGCCCCGTCACCGCCCAGAAGCTGACGGCCCCCGGCCTGAACAAGCCCGCCTTCCGTGACCTGATCTGCTCCGACAAGAAGCTGATGGGCACCTTCATCGGCACGCCCCATCCCGTGATGACGGAGTTTGTGGGCCACTTCGGCTTCGACTTTGTCTGCATCGACGCCGAGCACAACGCCATGCACCTGGAAACCGTCCAGAAGATGCTCCAGAGCCTGAAGGCCACCCCCACCTATGGCATGGTGCGCATTCCCACCCTGTCCTATGAGAACGTGGCCGGCGCCCTGGATATTGGAGCGGACGCCCTGCTGATCCCCCAGATCCGCACCATGGACGACATCCGCCGCCTGAAGGACTACAGCCAGTATCCTCCTATCGGCCACCGGGGCAGCGGCCCCTCCCGCCTGTGGGACTATGGCGACAGCATCATCCAGCTGGCCACGGACCAGGACATCAACCGCACCACCAACATCGTGGTGCAGCTGGAAACCGTCCAGGCCGTGGAGCACATCGACGAGATCGTCCAGAGCGACTTCATCGACATGTTCTTCATCGGCCCCGGCGACCTGTCCATGGACATGGGTATTTTCGCCCAGTTCAGCAACCCCCGCCTGACGGATACCATCATGCTGCTGCGGGAAAAGACCGCCAGGGCCGGCAAGCGCCTGGGCATCTTCGCCGGCAACTTCGACGCCGCCCGCAATTGGTACGCCAAGGGCTTTGATATGTGCATCATCAACTCCGAGCTGGCGCTGCTCAGCAGCGCCGTGGCCGGTGAGGTGGGCAAGCTCAGAAGCGAGCTGGAGGCCGGGAAATGAAACGGATCCTCACCTCCGACGACGTTCTCGCCCTGGTGCGCCGGGGGGAGACGGAGCTGGTGATGGGACCCGAGGACCGGCTGACGGACCTGGCCCGGGAGCTGGCCCAGCGCCGGGGCGTGAAGCTGGTGGACGCCGCCCAGGCGGCCGCCCGGACGGCTGCCGCCCCGCAGCCGGCACCCCGGCCCGCCCCGGCTGCGCCGCAGCCGGCCTCCGTATCCCGGCCTGCGCCCGCCGCGCCCCTGCGGCCCCAGGCCGCCGGAGGAGGCGGTGAGGAGTATGACCTGGTCATCCTGGGCGGCACCTGCGTGCTGCCGGAGATGGGCTGCCTGCCGCTGAATGTGTGCGTCCGGGGCGGGAAGATCGCCGCCCTGACGGCGGAGGTGCCCCGGGGCCGCCGGGTCATCGACGCCTCCGGCCTGTATGTGCTGCCGGGGATCATCGACCCCCACACCCACCTGGGTCTGGCGGTGCCCTTCGGCCAGGAGCTGGAGAGCGAGACCCGCTCCGCCATCCTGGGGGGCGTCACCACCATCGGCACCTACTTCAATCAGCCCGGCAGCTATCTGCCGGTGATCGACCGCCTGCGCCGGGAGGTGTCCCAGCTGTCCCGGGTGGACATGATCCCCCACTTCTCCCTGCGGGAGCAGCAGCAGATCGACGAGCTGCCCCTGTATTCCCGCCAGGGCATGAACTCCTTCAAGGTGTACATGTGCGGCGTGCCGGGCCTGTACCCCCACCAGGAGGACGGCTTCATCATCCGGCTGATGCAGCGCATGAAGCAGCTGCCTCCCACGGCCCACCCCATCCTCAGCATCCACTGCGAAAACACCTCCATCTGCGACTATGCCACGGAGGATATGCAGTCCCAGCCGCTGGACACCCTGGCCGACTGGAACCGCACCCACCCCAACCTGGCCGAAGGCGAGGCCGTCCGCCGGGCGGCGTACTTTGCCCGGGAAATGGGCGTGCGCACCTATGTGGTCCACAGCTCCACCCGGGAGGCCATGGAGGCCCTGGCCGCCGACAAGCACCCCAACCTCTATGTGGAGACCACCTCCCCCTATCTCTGTCTGGATACCGACAGCCCCATCGGGGCCTACGGCAAGATGCTGCCGCCCATCCGTGAGCCGGAGAGCCGCAAGGCTCTCTGGGACGGCATCCGCAGCGGCCTCATCGACACCATCGGCACCGACAACACCGTGCTCACCGCCGGTGAAAAGCAGGTGTCCTCTGGCATGCGGGAGGCCGGAGCCGGATATCCCACCCTGGGTACCCACCTGGTCAGCGTCCTGGACGAGGGCATTTATCGCCAGGAGCTGCCCATTGAGAAGCTGGTGCCCCTGATGACCATGAACCCCGCCAGGATCTTCGGCGTATATCCCCGGAAGGGGACCATTCTTCCCGGCAGCGACGCGGACCTGGTGCTGGTGGACCTGCGGGCCGCCCGCACCGTGGACCCCCGCCAGCTGCTGAGCCGTTCGGATTTCTCCCTGTTCCAGGGCCGCACCCTGCGGGGCTGGCCGGTGGCCACCATCAAGGGCGGCCATATCGCCGCCTGGAACGGCCAGCTTACCGACGACCTCCAGCGGGGCCAGGTGCTGGAGCACTGACCCCCCCGGCGGAACAAAAGCGCAAAAATGTAATGGAAATGACAGACATTTCCCCGAAAATATGTCAGGCTATAAGCAGATAAACGGAATGCTTTGCCTGCATATGGACAAAACGAGGAGGAACTGAGTCATGTATGTATGCAAGGTGATCGGAAAGATCATTTCCACCGTGAAAAACGAGAAGCTGGTGGGCCACAGCATCGTGCTGGTCCAGGCGGCGGCTCTGAACGACCGGGGCAGCCTGGAGGCAGACGGCCCGGTGTTTGCCGCAGCGGACACCATCGGCTGCGGCGAGGGCAACTTCGTTCTGGTGACCCGGGGCAGCAACGCACGCTACGCCTGCAAGTGTGCGGAGGCCCCGGTGGACATGGCCGTGGTGGGCATTCTGGACGGCGGTCAGTGGGGCCTCTCCTGACCCCATGCAGGAATCCTGAATTTTGAGGTGAGAACAAGCATGAAGCAATTATTCCAGCCTGACGGCATCGCCGTGGTGGGCGCTTCCTCCAACCCGGGGAAGGCCGGCTTTGTGGCGATCCGCAACATGCGGGAAAAGGGCTACCCCGGAAAGGTGTATCCGGTGAATCCCAAGGAAACGGAGATCCTGGGCTATCCCTGCTCCCCCTCCCTGGCGGAGGTGGAGGGCCATGTGGACCTGGTGGTTCTGATCATGCCCTCCCGGATGATCTACAGCGTCATGGACGATCTGGACCGCCGCATGGAGGAAAAGGGCGATGTAAAGTTCATCGTCTGCGCCGCGGCGGACTACGCCGAGACCAAGACCCCCGAGGGCATCGACCGCCAGGCCCGCCTGATGCGCACGGCGGAGAAATACGGCATCCGGGTGGTGGGCCCCAACTGCATCGGCGTCATCGACAACCGCAGCCTGGTGGATACCACCTTCGTGGACACCGGCGTGCCCTTCTCGTCCTTCGGCCAGCCCAGCGGCATCACCTTCATCTCCCAGAGCGGCGCTCTGGCCAGCACCATCCTGATGGAGGGCGCCGGACGGGTGGAGCCGGTGCTGTATAACAAGTTCATCTCCATCGGCAACATGGCCGATGTGGACTTTGTGGACCTGCTGAACTATTTCGAGACCGACGACTCCACCCGGGTCATCGGCATCTATATGGAGGGCTGCGGCAACGGCCGTGAGCTGGCCGAGACCCTGAAGCGGGTCAGCCGCAAAAAGCCCATCGTGGTGCTGAAGGTGGGCCGCAGCGCCCTGGGCGGCGCAGCCGCCAATTCCCACACCGGCTCCATGGCCGGGTCCGACGCCGTGTACGACGCCATGTTCAAGCAGACCGGCGTGGTCCGGGTGGACACCATCGACGAGCTCATCGACACCCTCCAGGCCTTCGACCGTCTGCCCCTGCCCGGCGGCGGCAATCTGTTCCTGTATTCCCAGGCCGGCGGCCCCGGCATCTACTGCACCGACGCCATCGCCCGGTGGCCCCAGCTGAAGATGCCCCTGGTGTCCGACGATACCAAGGCCCGCCTGGCCGCCACCCAGCAGCCCATGGCCAACATCTGCCACCCGGAGGGCTACGCGGATATCACCGCCTCCGCCTCCGTGCGCAACCATGTGGACGGCCTCCAGATCGTCCTGCAGGACGAAAACGTGGACGCCGTGGTGTTCATCACGGTGGTGCCCACCTTCCTGCCCCAGGAGGAGCTGGCCCGTGAGCTGGTGAAGATGACCGAAACCACCCCCCAGGCCCAGGAAAAGCCTGTGTTCTACTGCGTCATGGCCGGCGCTTATACCTCTCCGGCCCGGCGCATCATGGAGCAGGCGGGCCTGTGTACCTTCGACGCCCCGGACAAGGCCGTCCTGGCAGCGAAGAATATGTGCAATTACGCCGCCTTTCGCCGGCGGCAGAAGGAGGACTGAGCCATGTCTGAAAAGAATACCGTCGCTCTGAACGAGCGCGACAGCAGCAGCCTTCTGTCCTCCTGCGGCGTGCGGATGGTGGCCTCCGTGCTGCTGGACAAGCCCGACCGGGCCGCCTTCGAGGCCGCCTCCCGTCAGCTGGGCTTCCCCGTGGCCATGAAGGTCCTGTCCGACGACATTCTCCACAAAACCGACGTGGGCTGCGTGGTGCTGAACGTCACGGACGTGGACGGCATGCAGGCCGCCTACGACACCATCATGGCCAACGCCGCCAAAAATGCCCCCGGGGCCCGGGTCCAGGGCGTTCTGGCCGAGCAGATGCTGCCCAAGGGCTTCGAGGTCCTGCTGGGCGTCAGCACGGATCCCCAGTTCGGCCATGTGATCATGGCGGGCCTGGGCGGCGTGCTGGTGGAGCTGCTGCATGCGGTGTCCCTGCGTGTGCTGCCTATCACCCGCCAGGATGCCGAGGATATGATCGATGAAACGCCGCTGGCCAAGGCCTGCCAGGGCCTGCGGGGCCAGCAGTACCGCCGGGAGGAGATCGTGGAGGCCCTGATGTGCCTGTCCCGCCTGGTGGAGGAGCACCCGGAGATCACCGAGGTGGACATCAATCCCCTGATGCTCTATGGCGACGGCCGTCCGGCCACCGCCGTGGACGCCATGGTGGTCATGAAAAAGTAAAACGCCGCACATGCGGAATATGAAGGAGCGTAGCGATATGAAAGAAATCAGACTCCACGGCATCGGCGGTCTGGGCACGGTGAAGGCCGGCGAAATGCTGGTCCACGCTGCGGTAGCCAGTGGAAAATACGGCAATTCCATCCCGTTTTTCGGCTTCGAGCGCCAGGGCGCGCCGGTCACGTCCTATGTGCGCCTGGGCGATGAGAAGATCCGTCCCAAGAACCAGGTCTATCATCCCAACTGCACCCTGGTGCTGGATCCCAGCCTGCTGATCTCCGCCCCTGTGTTCGACGGCCTGACGGAGAACTCCTATTTCATCGTCAACACCAAGGCCGAAAACGGCGCGGACCTGGTGAAAAATCCCAACGTCAAGACCGTGGCCTGGCTGGACGCCACCTCCATCGCCCTGGAGATGCTGGGCCGTCCCATCACCAACACCATCATGCTGGGCGCCTTCGTCCGTGCCACCGGCTGGGTGGACAAGGACGAGCTGGAAAAGGTCATCTGCCGCTTCTTCGGCGAGAAGAACGTGGAGACCTTCCGCCGCGGCTATAACGAAGTGAAGCTGTACACGTTTGAATAAGGGGAGGAACACCATGAAATTTATCAGTGATTACATCGTCCCCATCGGACCGGAGGGCCTGCACATTATCCAGACCGGTAAATGGCGGACCCGCAAGCCCGTGATGGACACCGACAAGTGCGTCAAGTGCGGCATGTGCCTGATGTACTGTCCCGTTAACTCCATCCGCCGCCACGAGGACGGTTCGTTCGAGATCTGCTACGATTACTGCAAGGGCTGCGGTATCTGTGCCCACGAGTGCAAGAAGGGCGCCATCACCATGCAGCCGGTAAAGGAGGAGAACTAATGGCTGACATTCAGGTCATCAACGGCAATATGGCTGCCGCCATTGGCGCGGCACTGTGCCGTCCCGATATCATCGCCGCCTATCCCATCACCCCCCAGACTCCCATCGTGGAGTATCTGGCCGACTTCGTCACCGGCGGCAAGCTGGACAGCAGCGTCAGCGAGGTGGAGAGCGAGCTGTCCGCCATGAGCGTTGTCACCGGCGCGTCCCTGGCCGGCTCCCGCGTGTTCACCGCCAGCGCCTCCCAGGGCCTGTCCCTGATGTATGAGCCCTATTTCCGGGCCTCCACCCTGCGTCTGCCGGTGGTCATGGCCGTGGCCAACCGCGAGATGATCTCTCCCCAGACCCTGTGGGGCGGTCCCCAGGACTCCCTGACCGTCCGTGACGCCGGCTGGCTGCAGATCTATGTGGAGGACAACCAGGAGATTCTGGACACCATGATCATGGCCTACCGCATTGCCGAGGACAAGAATGTCCTGCTGCCCATCAACGTCTGCTTCGACGGCTTCTATCTGTCCCACATGTCCGAGCGGGTGGAGATTCCCACCCAGGAGCAGGTGGACGAGTTCCTGCCCAAGTATGTGCCCGAGCACATCATCCTGGATCCCCAGCGTCCCATGGCCGTTGACCCCCTGACCAACGGCAACCTGCTGACCGAGTACCGCCTCAAGCACATGATGGGCCAGCAGAACGCCCTGAAGCTCCTGGAGGAGCTGGACAAGGTGTACGGCGAGAAGTTCGGCCGCAGCTACGGCGGCGCCGTGGAGGAGTACCGCTGCGACGACGCGGATTACGTCATCGTCACCATGGGCTCCATGACCGGCGTTGCCAAGGACCGGGTGGACAAGGCCCGGGCCGACGGCAAGAAGGTGGGCCTGCTGAAGATGCGCATGGTCCGTCCCTTCCCCTGCGACCGGGTGGCCAAGGTGCTCTCCGGCAAGCGGGCCTTCGGCGTGGTGGACCGCAACGTGTCCTTCGGCTGGAACACCGGCATCATCTATGAGGAGATCTGCGCCTCCATGAACCGGGCTGCATCCTTCGTCCCCAACGTTCCCTTTATCGCCGGTCTCGGCGGCGAGGACATCACCGCCACCCATATCGACTATGCCATCGACAAGATCATCGCTCAGGACGGCAAGACCGGCAAGCACGACACGGTCTGGCTCAACCGCGAGGTCATGGGTCTGTAAGGAGGAACTGTCATGAATGTTATTGAAAAGCTGGCAACCTATGAGGACCAGATCTCCCCGGGCGTATCCGCCTGCGTGGGCTGCAACGTGGAGCTGACTCTGCGCACCTGCATGAAGGTGCTGGGCCCCAACACCATCTTCGCCGTGCCTCCCGGATGCATGGGCGGCGTGGGCGTCGTGGGCTGGGACAAGGAGTCCGGCGCCAAGACCCCCGTGTTCTTCCCCCTGCTGGACAATGTGGCCTCCATGCTGGCCGGTATCAAGATGCACTATGAGCGCATCGGCCGCAAGGTCAATGTGGTGGCCTTCGCCGGCGACGGCGCCTCCGTGGACGCCGGCATGCAGTGCCTGTCCGGAGCGGCGGAGCGCGGCGACAAGATCATCTATATCTGCTATGATAACGAGGGCTACATGAACACCGGTTATCAGCGCAGCGGCTCCACCACCAAGGGTGCCTGGACCTCCACCACCCCCGTTATCAACGGCCACGGCGGCAAGAAGCAGAACAAGAAGGACTTCCCCATGATCATGGCCATGCACGATGTGCCCTATATGGCCACCATGAGCCCCGCCTATATCCCCGATATGGTCCGCAAGCTGGAGAAGGCCATGGCCGTGGACAACGGCCTGGTGTACCTGCATGTGTACAATCCCTGCGTCACCGGCTGGGGCTGCAAGTCCGATGAGAGCATCGAGGTGGCCCGCCTGGCGGTGGAGACCAACTTCGCCCCCCTGTACGAGGTGGAAAACGGCGTGTTCAAGATGTCCGTGGACGTGAAGAACCCCAAGCCCGTCAAGGAGTTTGTCACCCGCTTCAAGAAGTTCCGTCACCTGACGGAGCAGGATATCGAGGAGCTGCAGGAGTTCACCGACCGCCGCCTGGCCCGGCTGAAGAAGCTCTGCGGCGAATAAGCCCCCCCTCTTACCACACAATTACCCTCCACACATACACTTTGCTCCGACGCCCGGCAGACTTCCTCCTGCCGGGCGTCGGAGCATTGCTGGCCCTTCGCCGATGGCTGCTGTGCAGGGGCGTGGGCTCTGCCCCGCCCCTAAGACCAGATGTATCCGCCCCCTTATTTCCCCAGCCACTGGCGCAGCATTTCCCACAGCTCCACCGACCGGAACCGGAGCTCGTACCCGGCGTCCTCCTCCGCCATCAGGGACAGGTCATCCTCCTCCAACCCGGCGGCCCGTCCCGCGTCCTGCCACTGGCAGGCGGCGGCGGTGCACAGAGGCGGAAACACCACGCACCACCAGTTCTGCCCCGCTCCCTGGCCGATGATCACCCGCAGGGCCAGGTATTTCCCGGCGGGCAGGGAGAAGCCGTCATAGTCCTTGGTGGGGAACTCCGCCGGCTCCAGCCGGGCCTGGACCGGCTGGGCGCAGCCCTCTGCCGCCAGGGTTTCCCGGGCCTCCCGGGTCAGCTCCGGCAAGGCGGCGGTCAGGGCCTGCTCCGCCTGCTCCATGTCCGCCGACTGCTCCAGAATTTCCTGGGCCCGGGCCAGCACTCGGTCCCGGACCCGCAGCTTCAGGGCCTGATCCTCCGGGGAGTCGGAGTTGGCGATGACGTGGAGGCGGATGACCTTCCGGCCCAGCTCCTCCTGCTGCCCCAGGGAAGCCGCCCCCCACAGAATGGTCACGGCCAGGGCCAGCAGCAGCGCCAGCTCCCAGTATCGAAAATGCGATTTTTTCATACAAAAACACCGTCCTATGCAGGAATTTCCTACAGTATGGACGGTGTTTTCGTATTTTATACCGGTTTCACAGCCGGGGGGCCAAAAAAGTAAGGGGATAGGATTTTTCCAGCTCCCGGGCGGCCAGCCGGGCGGTTTCCTCCCGGCGGAACAGCCCCATCACGGCGGAGCCGGAGCCGGTCATGCACGCGGCGTCGGCTCCCAGACGGGAAAGCTGGCGGCGAATGGTGAAAACTTCGCTGTCCTCCGGCAGGGCCTGCTCAAAAACGTTCCCCACCAGACGGCAAATATGCGCCAGGTCGCCAATTTCCAGTGCTTTGGCCATGGCATCGGAATCCGGGCGGTTTGCAATGGCGATCTCGTCCAGCTTCCGGAACATCACAGCAGTGGAGTGGGCCACCGGGGGCTTCACAATAACGAACCAGCACATAGGAAGCGGCGAAAGAGCGGTAAGCCGTTCGCCCCGGCCCCGGGCCAGGGCGGTTCCGCCCCGGACACAGTAGGGAACGTCGCTGCCCACCCGGGCGGCCATGGTTTCTAACGCTTCATCGGACACATTGATGCTGAATAAACGTCTCATGCCCCGCAATACGGAGGCGGCGTCACTGCTGCCGCCTCCAAGACCGGCCTGGGAGGGGATTTTCTTCTCCAATCGGATGAAAATCCCTGTATAGGGGATATTTGTCTCCTGGAAAAAGACGTCCGCCGCTTTCCAGGCCAGGTTGTCCGGCCCGGTGGGCAGGTCGGTGCCGGGGCATTCCACCACAATATCGTCTGTTTCAACGGCTTTCAGCGTCACAACGTCATATAGAGCGGCGCTCTGCATGACGGAGGTGATCTCGTGGTACCCGTCCGGGCGGCGGGCCCCTACGTCCAGGGTCAGGTTCAGCTTGGCCGGGGCCAGCTCGGTGATGCTCATGTTTCATCCTCCTGGTCGTCAAAATACGCTTTTAGATTGCGCTCCACCGGCAATATCAGGGCCACCGCCCCGATAATTTGCAGAATTACGGCGATATACAGCAGAATCTGCTGACTAGAGCTGGCCACCAGCCGCACAGAACGCATAATCATAAACGACAGGGCCGCAAAGACCACGCCGAACTGCCGCAGCAGCTTCAGAAACAGGCCGTCAGCGAATTTCTGCCGCTCGGGAGCCAGGGGGCCCTGGGGACTGCGGTATTTCCGGCCCGGCAGCAGCTGCCCCGCAAAGCCCGCCAGCACCATCAGGCCCGGGACAATATACGCGGGCCACCAGATATAAAACATGAACTTACCTCATTTATCGCGAATTTTGTCCCGATATACCCTGGGATGTCCCGGGTTCTGACCCGGGACGGGGCAGGGACACACCGGGTCAATGCATACGCTTGAGGGTCTCCACCACCATGGCGTACACCCGCTGCACGGAGGCCACGGACATGGACTCCCGGAAGGTGTGAATTTCCTTCAGATCGGGGCCGAAGGACACGCAGTCCAGACCCGGCAGCTTGGCGGAGAACAGACCGCACTCCAGACCGGCGTGGATGGCCTCCACCTTGGGGGCGTAGCCGTACTGGTCGGTGAACACCTGGACCATCAGGTCCCGCAGGGGGGACTGGGGCATATACTCCCAGCCGGGGTATTCGCCGTGGGTGCTGACGGAGCCGCCCAGCCGCTCCATCAGGGAGCGAAGGCGCTGGATGAGCATCTGCTTCTGGGTGGCCACGCTGCTGCGGACGCTGAAGGAGGCGTGAACGGCGTCGTCCCCGGTGGTGAGGATGCCCAGGTTCAGGGAGGTCTGCACCAGGCCGGGCATATCGGCGCTCATGGCCTGGATGCCGTTGGGCAGGCAGGTGAGCATGCACACCACGCTGCGGCTGGAGCTTTCGTCCAGGGGCAGCAGGTCGGTTTCCGCCGGGCGGACGGAGACGGTGATGGCCGGGTCGTTGACCCGGTATTCCTTTTTGAAGGCGGCGTCCATTTCGGCGCAGACGGCCTGGGCGGCGGCAGCGTCGGCGGCCACCAGGGCAACAGACCCGGTGGGGATGGCGTTGTCCTTGAGACCGCCGCAGACGGAGATGACCCGCAGGTCAGTCTTTTCCTCCAGGGCGCACAGCACCCGGCCCAGCAGCATACTGCTGTTGGCCCGGCCCTTGTCGATCTCGGCGCCGGAGTGGCCGCCCACCAGGCCGGTGACGGAGATCTCCAGCACCGGGGCGCTGAAGGCACTGCGGGTCACGGGCAGGCAGCAGTCGGCCCGGGCGCCGCCGGCACAACTGACGGTGAAAATGCCCTCGTCCTCGGAGTCCATGTTCAGCATCCGGCGGCCCTTGAGAACGGACACGTCCAGGCCCTCGGCGCCGTACATACCGGTTTCCTCGTCCACGGTGAAGATGGCCTCGATGGCCGGGTGGGACAGGGAATCATCGTCCAGAATGGCCATGGCCATGGCCACGGCAATGCCGTCGTCGCCGCCCAGGGTGGTGCCCTTGGCGGAAACGGTGTCGCCCTCCAGCACCAGGTCCAGGCCCTCGGCGGCCATGTCCTTGGTGCAGCCGGGCTCCTTTTCGCAGACCATGTCCATGTGACCCTGGAGGATCACCGGCTCCGCCGACTCATAGCCGGGGGTGGCGTCCCGGAAGATCACCACGTTGTTCAGCTGGTCCTGGACATACCGCAGGCCCCGGGCCTTGGCAAAATCCACCAGCCAGTCGCTGACGGCCTTGGTGTTGCCGGAACCGTGGGGGATGGCGCACAGCTCCTCGAAGAAACGAAAAACACGCTGGGGCTCCAGATGATTCAAAACGGCCATAATGCACGCTCCTTTTATATATTTTCCAGGGTCAGTATACCCTATTTTCCGGGGATTTGCAAGGGGGAAGGAAACGGTGATTATCGCGGCAGAGAATCGCCGATAGAGCGCCTGTAGGGGCCGACGTCCCCGGCGGGCCGCATAAAAACCCGCTGCCGGGAGAACGGCAGCGGGTTTTTTGCAGCAGGGGAGAGGAGAATTTACTGGCCGGAGTTGGCGGCGCGGTAGGCGCTGGGGGTCATGAGGCGGTATTTCAGGAAATTCCGGTTCAGGGTCTTGGCGTTGCGGTAGCCCACCTCCAGGGCAATGTCCAGCACCGTCATGCGGGTGGTGGTCAGCAGCTTACAGGCCCGGTTCACCCGGATCAGGGCCAGGAAATCCTCAAAATTCAGCTCCACCTGGCACAGCAGGGTGCGGTTGAGCTGCTGGACGGAAATGCCGAAGGCCCGGGCTACCCCGGCGGCGCTGAGGTCCTCCCGGTAGTGGCGGTAGATGTGCTGCACCAGGCTGTACCCCAGGCGGCTCTCCTCGATCTGGCAGATGTTCTGCACCTTCTGATAGGTGGCCCGGTACTGGCCGATGCGGGTGCCCAGCCGGGCGGCGAACACCTTGGAGATGTGGGACTCGTCCACATAGCCCAGAATTTCCGCCAGCTCCTTCAGGGTCAGGTCCGTATACAGCAGATAGTCGGCGGTTTTGCCGATGCGCATTTCGTTGAGCAGGTCGAAAAAGGACAGCCCCGTCATGGCGGTGATCCGGGCGCTGACAGTGGACCGGCTGCACCCGAATACATCCGCCAGCTGCTGGAGCGTCAGCTTCTGGCCGCAGTGGAGGTACATATACCGCAGCAGCTCCCGGTGGTCGGGACCCTGGGCATCAGCGGGGCGGTCCGCCGCCAGGGCCTGCCGGGCGAACAGCACCGTCAGCTGCACCAGCAGGCTCACGGCATTGAGACTGGAAAACAGCTGTCCCTCCTCCTGAAGGGACGCAAGACCCAGCTCCCGGGACAGACCGTCAGCAATGCGTCCGGCCTCCGCCCGCTGCCGGGGGGACAGCTCCAGCACCGGCACCGTCTCCATCAGCCGGGCCATGGGCATGGGCTGGCCATCCTCCCCCCGGAACAGATGGGCGGCCCGGGCCACGGTGTCGTAGTGATAGGCGATGACGCTGCAGGCCAACGGCTCGTCCACCCGGACGATCTCGCTGATCTGCCAGGGCAGGATGGCCGCCAGGCTTCCGGCGGACAGGGGATACTCCCGGCCCTGGAGCCGGATAACGCCGCTGCCGCTGCGGACCAGGAGAAACCGGGCGTCCCGGTGGATCACCGGGGCCGTGGGCCGGGCGGCGGTGAATTGGTCAAAAGAGAACAGGCTGCTTTGGTCCAGGTCGGACCGCCCGGGGGTTTGCAGGGCGATGGTCTGTTTCATGAATATCCCCTCCTTATGGGGGCTATTTTACCACATACGGGCGGCGCTGCCAAGGGGGGAATGGGACATTTTGCGCAGAAAATCTTGTACAAAAACGGCCTGTTTTACCTGGACGGCCGGGCAAAAAACGCATGAATTTACAGAGTAACCCGGTGGGAAGCGAGTATTATTACAATAAAGTGTCAAAGTACCGGGACAAAACATCGGTTAAAATACAAAAATCGGGCCGCGTCAGGGTGAGAAATCGGACCGGAAATCTGGTAAAATAGGGGGGAACTGGAGAGGAGGAAATTCCATGCCCATTTGCGTTAAAAGCGAGATCGGCCCTTTGAAGCGGGTGCTTCTGCAGCGGCCCGGCCGGGAGCTGGAGCATCTGAGCCCCAATACCATGGGCCAGCTGCTGTTTGACGATATTCCCTATCTGTACGGCGCTCAGCGGGAGCACGACTGCTTTGCCCAGATCCTGCGGGACAACGGGGCGGAGGTGGTCTATCTGGAGGACCTGACGGCCCAGGTGCTGGCAGGAGACGAGGAGCTGCGCCGCCGGTTTGTGGAGGAGACCATCCGCCGGGCCGGCAGCACCGCCATGGGATACCGGGGCGACCTGAAGCGGTATCTGCTGGATATCCAGGACCCCCTGGAGCTGGTGCTGAAAACCATGGAGGGCGTGTCGTATCAGGATGTGTTCCCCAATGAGCAGGGACGGCTGTCCAGCCTGGTACATACCGGCGTGCGATTCCTGATGCCGCCGATCCCCAACCTGTATTTCACCCGGGACCCCTTTGCCTGCATTGGCCGGGGCGTCAGCCTGAACCATATGTTTACGGCCACCCGCAACCGGGAGACGCTGTATGGCGATTACGTGCTGCGGCATCACCCGGACTACGCCGGCCAGGTGCCCCTGTATTACACGCCGGACCAGTATTTCTGCATCGAGGGCGGCGATATCCTGAACCTGAGCCGCCGGGTGCTGGGCGTGGGTATTTCCCAGCGCACCCAGCCGGAGGCCATCGAGCAGCTGGCGGCCACTATTTTTGCCGACGAAGCCTCCGAGATCGACACGGTGCTGGCCTTCGAGATCCCCAGCACCCGGGCGTTCATGCATCTGGATACCGTGTTCACCCAGGTGGACGTGGATAAATTCACGGTGCATCCGGGGATCCTGGGCACCCTGCGCATTTTCGAGCTGACGGGCCGGGGACAGGGCAACGTCACCACCCGGGAGGTCAGCGGTTCCGTGGACCGGGTACTGGCCGGATATCTGGGCCTGGACCGGGTGCAGCTGATCCGCTGCGGCGGCAGCAGTCAGATCGCAGCCGAGCGGGAGCAATGGAACGACGGCTCCAATACCCTGTGCATCGCCCCCGGCGTGGCGGTGGTGTACGACCGGAACTATGTCACCAACCAGATCCTGGAAGACAGCGGCATCCGGGTGCTGAAAATGCCCAGCGCCGAGCTGTCCCGGGGCCGGGGCGGCCCCCGGTGCATGAGCATGCCCCTGTGGCGGGACGAAATCTGAGAGAATATCCATCAATATTTATCAATAGAAAGGGAGAACATCATCATGGCTGTGAATATCAGAGGAAGAAGCTTTCTGAAGCTGCTGGACTATACCCCGGCGGAGATCCGTTATCTGCTGGACCTGTCCAAAAATTTCAAGGATATGAAGCGCGCCGGTGTGCCCCACCGCTGGCTGGAGGGGAAGAACATCGTGCTGCTGTTTGAAAAGACCTCCACCCGGACCCGGTGCTCCTTCGAGGTGGCCGGTATGGACCTGGGCATGGGCGTGACGTATCTGGAGCCCGGCAGCAGCCAGATGGGCAAGAAGGAGTCCATCGCCGACACCGCCCGGGTGCTGGGCCGGATGTATGACGGCATCGAGTACCGCGGCTTCAGCCAGGACCTGGTGCAGGAGCTGTCCGACCATGCGGGCGTGCCCGTGTGGAACGGCCTCACCGATCAGTTCCACCCCACCCAGATGCTGGCGGACCTGCTGACCATCGAGGAGAAGCTGGGCCGGCTGAAGGGCGTGCGCTTCACCTATTTCGGCGATGCCCGCAACAACATGGGCAACTCCCTGATGGTGGCCTGCGCCAAGATGGGTATGCACTTCACCGCCTGCGCTCCCAAGGAGCTGTTCCCCGAGGAGTGGCTGGTGGAGAAGGCCCGGGACATCGCCCGGGAGACCGGCGGCAGCGTGACCCTCACCGAGGATGTGCCCCAGGGCGCCACCGACGCCGACGTGATCTACACCGATATCTGGGTCTCCATGGGTGAGCCCGACAGCGTGTGGTCCGAGCGCATCCGCCTGCTGACCCCCTATCAGGTCAACGAGAAGGTCATGTCCATGACCGCCCCCGGCGCTATCTTCATGCACTGCCTGCCCTCCTTCCATGACACCCGCACCACCATCGGCGCAGACATTGCCAAGAAGTTCGGCATCACCGAGATGGAGGTCACCGACCAGGTGTTCGAGAGCAAGCAGTCCGTGGTGTTTGACGAGGCCGAGAACCGGATGCACACCATCAAGGCCGTGATCTACGCCACCCTGCACTGAGAAAGGAGACACCCCATGGCTTTTGCATTTCCCACCTATCACCATCCCGACTTTGACCAGCCGTCCCTGAAAAATGCGCCGGACGCCCGCTGGGAGACGGTGGAAAAGGACGGCGTGGCTCCCGAGGAGTTCCACAGCACGTCCATGTATCCCGAATATTTCAAGATCAACGGCCGCTGGACCCTGGCGGAGGAGAGCCGCATGGACAGCTGCGTGGTGCTGGAGGACGACGGACACCTGTCCGTGGTGGAGAGCCGCAACCTGAAAAAGGGCCAGCGGGTGATCCTGGGCCGCACCGAGCACGGCCAGGACGGCATCTATATGCACTGCAATGGCTTCACCCAGGACAGCGAGACGCTGGAGGATCAGTTCGTGTTCCGGCAGGGCCGCAGCCGGGAGACCTCCTATGCCAAGGACTATGACCGGCTGGTGGAGCTGCTGCGCCACGAGAAGGACCACGGCAACATCGTGTGGGTCATGGGCCCCGCCTTCGCCTTTGACGACGGCGCACGGAAGGCCATGCAGGCCCTGATCGACAACGGCTACTGCCACGGCCTGCTGGCGGGCAACGCCCTGGGCACCCACGATCTGGAGGGCGCTCTGCTGCACACGGCACTGGGCCAGGATATCTACACCCAGCAGTCTCAGCCCAACGGACACTATAACCACCTGGATGTGCTGAACAAGGTCCGCCGCAGCGGGTCCATTCCTCAGTTTATCGAGGATTACCACATCGACAACGGCATCATCTACGGCTGCGTGAAGAACCATGTGCCCTTTGTGCTCACCGGCTCCATCCGGGACGACGGGCCGCTGCCGGAGGTGTACGGCAACGCCTATGAGGGCGCAGCCGCCATGCGGGAGCTGGTGCGCAAGTCCACCACCGTGATCTGCCTTGCCACCATGCTGCACACCATCGCCACCGGCAACATGACGCCGTCCTTCCGGGTGATGCCCGACGGCACCATCCGCCCGGTGTATCTGTACGCCGTGGACGCGGCGGAGTTTGTGGTGAATAAGCTGCTGGACCGCGGCAGCCTGTCCGCCACCACCATGGTCACCAACGTGCAGGACTTCATCGGCAAGGTCGCCACCGGCCTGGGCGTGATCTGAGAAGAATTTTCGTCCAGGTACACGCCCCGGACGAAAATGATTCCATTCGATTTGCCGCCT